>Ga0209085_1000022_pt1 | contig 104195 bp, 108 predicted proteins | sample C_131016_EF_Meta_FD_187310 | JGI IMG/M metagenome (GOLD analysis project Ga0209085, IMG submission 187310) | Freshwater microbial communities from Lake Croche, Canada to study carbon cycling - C_131016_EF_MetaG (SPAdes) (version 2) | ecosystem: Environmental > Aquatic > Freshwater > Lake... | reverse complement strand
AAACCTGTCCTGAAGTTCCCGCAGCGGTAACCGCCATCGCAGTTGTTGTGGAGCCATAAACAACCCCGCCAGCAACAAACACAGATGATTGGCCTGTACCGCCACGGTTATAGGCTATTACGTTTCCATTCCATGTTGCGTTTGTGATCGATCCCGCGTAGTCAAGCGTATTTGTAGACCACGATACGTTAGCTGGTGTTAGGTCGTGTCTGTCCCAAGAACCCGCAGCAATTGCGTTGGATAGTAAATCTACCCTAACGATGCCGCCGCTAGGAACAGAAACAACTAGGGTATTTGAGTTATTGTTAACCGTTATTGCGCCACTGCTTTGGTTGTTGTCAAACTCAAAAATAGTGCCGTTTACCAAGGTGGTTGCGTCAGGCAATTTAATAACCTGCCCGCCAGACCCAGTGATCGTGTACCTACGGGCAGAGGCAACAGTCAGCGTGATCTGCGTACCGGAAGCTGCCGTATTTACATAGGCATCATCAAAGGCGTTTGCAGTGACGTTTTGGTTTGCATCCCGCAGAACTACGCTACTTGCACCTGTTGATGCGGTAACGCCTGTACCGCCGTTTGCCACGGGCAAAGCCGTACCCGAGTAGGTGATTGCGATAGTCCCGCTGGTAGTAATAGGTACACCAGAGACCGACAGGAACGCCGGTACGGTGGCATCAACAGAAGTGACTGTGCCAATACCGCCGCTACCCGCTGCAACCCACCCAGACGCGGAAAGAATGTAGGTCTGCTGCCCAGCCAATGGTTTAGGGACCTGGCCTTGAAGGCCGTCAGCGGAGGCTGTAGGCGACTTGAAGTTATCGAGCGCTACTACGCCCGCATACGGGGCGACGGACATTGTTACAGCCCCTTGGCGAACGCTTGCGCTTTAGCTGTCAAGCTATCCCTGTATGCCTCGGCCTCTGCTTGAGCGGTGGCGGCGGCTGTCATGCGGGCATCCAAATCAGCGGCTTTGGCTTCGTAATCAGCTTGGGCAACCGTAGCCGCTGCAATTGCTGCGTCAACTTGCGTTTTAGCACCCAAAGCCTTGTCCATCAGCGCATTCGCGGCATCGGTTTTTACCTTGGCTGCGGCGATTAATTGATCCGATTGGGCTTTGGCATCGGCAACTACCGTGGCAGCTTGGTTTTTTGCGGCTACCAAAAAAGCGTTGGCTTCTGCTGTCGTGGTTGTTTTATAGGCATCCGCTTCTTCGCGTAAAGCCTTAGCTTGGTCGCGCAAATCAATAATTTCGCTAGCAGGACCAAGGGCCTCTACGTACTTTTTGTTTTCGGCAGTGGCTGCTTCCAACGCATCAAGTTTTGCTTTGTACGCATTTGGGTTTGCCATTACGGCCAACAAGTCCATGAGCTGGCTTGAAGCGCTTCCACCGGTGATGCTTGTGGCGATGCTCATGGCTTAGTTCCCCGCTTGGATGATTGTTAGGGTTGCCGTACCGGTCCCCGCTGTCGTAGTCAACCGGATGCCGGTGACAGGGTAGGCGATGTTTGACTCGGCTGAGGTAGTTCCAACCAATGTCGGGTGATCAAACCAATTTCCCGCAAGTGGACTGTACCCGGCAGCAAAAATGTTGTCGAAGGTGTACTGCACTTTATACGTAATGGTTCCAGTAACAATTACAGCCATGCCCATGTTGGCCGGTGCAACGTAATTGTCAACCGCATAAACAGCCGAGTTACCAACGCCCGTCACCGATAGATTTACTGGTCTCATGGTTTCACCTAATAATTAAAAAGTAAGGGGCATTTTAAGCCCCTTACCTATCAGCACTTGGCGTTGCCGCCTTTTTTGTACCCGCCGGTATGGATGGCCTGCTTTTCCGTCGGCGTGGGGCTTACCCCCAGCAGCTTTTTTATGCTGCCAATCGGATCTCGGAAAGCTCTTGCCATCTCTAGCTCATCCGCTCCCGGCCCGATAGACCGGTCATAGGCACCTTTAGAGGCGTCGACCAAATCGGAATCAACTGAGCCGCCTTTCTTAAATGTACCAGACTGGCGGGTGTTGCTTACCGGTTGGGAAACGGGCTTCTTAGGCATTGCCACGGCGCGGCCAGTGCTAACACTGCCCCCCGTGGCGTAGTGCTTTTTTGCGGCACCGCCTTTTTTCATCGGGTTGGCTAGCCCACCAGTCGCGTAACGCTCGTAGCCCGGATCGGCTTTTGAGGTGTTGGCAGGCCGGTTGGCAAAATCAACTTTCCCACCTTTTTTCATTGGGTTAGTCAATCCGCCCGTAGCCATGCCGTTCACAACACCGCCAGTCGCGTAGCGCTCGTAACCAGGATCGGTTTTCTTGTGCTTTATTTTGGTGTCGGCGTAGGTCTTGGCGTTATTTTTTACGGTGCCCCCAGCGGCTTTTTCCGCCGTAACCATGTTCACGGTTTTCAAAGCATTTCCGTCTACGGTGCCACCATCAGCGTACTTTTCGTAGCCTTTAGTGGTAACCATCTTTACGGTTTTGGTGTTGAGAAAATCGTTGACAGAACCCCCTTTTTTCATGGGGTTAGTCAGGCCGCCCGTAGCCAGCTTGAGTTTGGTGCCCTTGCCGCCCTTGTGCTCTTGCGCATCGTGCTGCTTGAAAGCCTTGGCCAGCATGGCCTTGTCTTGAGCCTTGTCACCAGCTTTGCCGCCCTTTTTCATGGCAGGCATGCCTGGGGCTGCCATAGGGGCTGCGGGAGCGCCCATAGCCGCCTTGCGAGCCATCAGAGCCTTCATCATGGCCATTTTACGGGGGTCCATAGGGGCTGCCATTGCTGGGGTGCCCATCATGCCGCCCATAGCCTTTTTCTCAACCTTGCCGCCCTTTTTGGAGTTCAGCAGGGCGCCGGACATAGCTTTGCGACGCTCGGACATTGAGGGCTTCTTGGGGGAGCTGCCTTCTTCGCAAGCCTCTTCGTTGTTGTCCTTCATGAAGTTTTTACCCTTCATGTTGGTGTGGCCGTTGTCGTCTTTGTCCATCGCAACGTGACCGCCCTTTTTCAGCTTCAGGATCACCGAAGGCTCGGTGGTCTCCATCTTCACCATTGGTTTAAATTGGCCCATGATTGCCTCCTATTAAGACACGAGGTTTTGGTTCACACCGAGAGCGCCAACGCGGGTTGCGTTGGGGCCGACCGCGATAGCTGGCAGCAATATGCCCATCGTCGTGCGAACGATGCCGTTAGACGCGGTAGCAGGCGCATACGTGCCCCGAACATCGCCGGTGGTGGTAGTTGCCGTGGCGGTATCCGCAGCGACAAAGGTGCCCGCATCTTGGGCCAAGGTGTTGTTGGACTTTACGCTGGCCACATACGACACGTTGAACACCCGAACTGGCAGGCCAAGGACATCGGTGGTGCCAACAGTGATGGCCACCGGCAACGCGCCGCTGATTGCAATGCTAGAGATTTGGTAAAAAGCCTTCTTGCCCGCGACGTTAGCCACAGCAGAAGACGTTGTACCTGTCGCAATTACCTCGCTCATCGGCTGACCGTAGTAGTCGTAGCCAGACACGGTCAGGTTACGGCTGGTGGAGATCGTGCCGGACACCGTGGTCAATTGGACAGCGCGAGGCAGGTCCAACTGCAATACTGTCGTGCCATCAGATCGAACCACGGACTTCACGGAGGTGCCAGCGGTCAACGTCAAAGAGCCAGCGGCGGCGGGCGTCTGCGAGGCGGCTACGTTGTTTGTAACCAGCGCTTGAGGCACAACGTCCCAGACGTAAATTCGACCCAACGGCCCAATGCCCAATTCCATAGGAGATGGATTGTCAAGGGGTGTGTTGGTATGGGCCGTCATCGTGGTACTGGAAGCAGTCACGGACTGGTTGATGGTGTACGTACCCGTACCGCCGTTACCGGTGACGAAAGCCGTGATGTACGTGCCATCGGTCACGCTTGAGCCGTCAACGTACATGCCCAAAACAATTGGGGCGCCAGACAGCAAGGCCGTGACGGTCAGAGTCGTTCCTGACATTGAACCGGTAAAGGTGGCGCTGTATGGGCGAAGTCCGGTGCCCATGTAGGTTTGGGCTGGACCGAGAAATAGATCGTCTGCAAATGATGGCATGGTCTGCTCCTTGAAAAGTTTGACCGATGTTACTTAAATCTCTCCAAGTAGCCAATGGCCGCATGAAGTGCTGCGGGATCATCCCCGAAAAGTCCAAGAGCTCGATTGCATTGTGTGCAAAGTAGCCCCCTGACCCTGCCCGTAGTATGACAGTGATCCACCGCCATTGCTATGGTTTTGTTGCGTATCTGCGTTGTCTCTGGCTTGGCGCAGATAGCGCACACGTTATTCTGTTCGGCAAGAGTTGCACGGTACCACTCCATATCGACCCCGTATTGTTTTTTGAGGTCTTGTTCAGCGTAATACTCTTTGTTTGCAGCCCTAGATTTTCTAGACCACTCACGCATGTACTCTTTTCTGTCTTCGGATGATGCGCGTTTCTCTTTCCAATAAAAATTATCCCTTGACCATGGTTTTGAACTGTCAGGTCTGAATGCTTGCCCAAACTCAGGTTTTTTGCCGACATCCTTTGCAAACGCCCAAAAATCGTCAATCCATTCCGGTTGGGTATCCTGCCGATGGTGCCTGCGCAAATTACACCAAGCCTTGTACGCTGAGTGTTTTTCACGCTGACCCCAATCGGTAGGACGAGTATTGCCCACTTCTCCGTGGCGATGCATCCGCATATAGTGTTTTTGGCATAGGCCATTTCCTACGGCGGGGGCATTGCAACTAATTACGTGGCATTTTTCAGGCATTTATAAGCTCCAAAGTTGTTACACCTTGGAGCTTAACACATCCCCGAAAATAGTCTACTCTAAATCCCAGGCGTGCCATAAAGGCAGCGTGGGTCGGTGAATCCGACGTCATAACGCTCGGTGGCCTTGTAGCGCATTGAGTCAGTCTCAAAGTCACCTTCCATGGTCTTCTCCAAACGACGACGCATCAAGAGCTTCAAGCCCTCGGGAGCGTCGGTCTGGACCCACCATGCGTTGGCACTGGTCAAACGAGACAGCACAGTAGCGCCGCCGTCCAGCAAGCCGATGGACTTGATGGGGTTGACGTCGTTATTGGCGTTGCCTGCGCGCAGGACCGACTTCAGCAGCACTTCCGATTGGAAGACGTTACCGGGAGCCACGACGAGCTGCTTGGGCACCAAACGGATTTTCTTACCGTTGTTGTCCACAGCCTGGCGTACTTGGATAAGCATCTGCTCAAGGGAGGTTTGCGAAAGCACAGCAGCGGTGGCCAACTGGTTGCTGAACGTGCCGTTCACGATGGGGTGAGCAATGTTGATTAGCGACACACCATCGCCGCCGGGAGCATTGCTGCTGAAAGCGGTATTCAAGACGTTAGCGGACAGCAGTTCCTTGGTCTCCACCAAGGACTGTGCCAAGTGACGTGCGTACACCTGGCCCAAGCGGATGTGGTCGCCGTCTTCCACGAGAACCTTGGTCAAAGCAAAAGCCAGACCATAGACCTTGTAGATGTAGCGCTTCAGGAACAGCACGCCACCTTGTTGGTACGTCACCGGTGTGCCGTCAGGCAGTTGGGGCGCCGCGCCAAAACCGTACAGGACGGGCTCTTCGTGGTAGTTACGTGGGATACCGTCTTCCTCGCGGAAAACACGAGACCATTCGTCGGCGCGTTGGTCATAAACTCCATCGAAGCATTCGTTCAAAATTGGTTCGACGATGCTTCGGAAGTCCGTACTTCTCATTGGTGCAGCCATTGTTTATTCTCCTTATGAAATAGCGGTGACAGAGCCAAAGAATTGGGATTGGCAGTTCACGACGCGGACAATTACATAGGCATCGCCCCAAGCATTGTCTGGGTAGGGAGCCAAATCAACTACACGCATCTGGCTTTGATTGCCGCCACCTATAGGGCTTCCGGCAGCCAAAGTGGCTCGCGACAGACCGATGGTGGTAGAACCCGCCGTAGGGGTGGCAAAAATATACTCGTTACCGATAGATGCTTGGGTCAACGTAGCGTTGGTTTGAATTTCATAAACGATATTGCGGTCGTTATAAAAATATGCAATGCACGAGCCAAGTTGGTACGCGGTGTTAGCAGGCCAGTAGTTGCTGATTGACCGGCGACCTGTGGTATCCGTCCATTCAACACCAGCAAAAGCGCCAGACCACGCGTCAGCAGCGGTATTTCCAGCAGCAACGATGGTACCATTGGCAGAACTAGTGCCGTATGCAATAGGTTGACCCTTGAAAATATTCGAACCGTAGCCCGAAGCGATACCGCCAGCAAGCGCCTGTGCGCGATCCAAACCAGAAGGGTGGAACGCAGGACGCAAGCCAAACGGAGCAGAGGTAGCACTCATAGAAACTCCTTAGTTAACCGGAGAATACCGGCGTGTGATTGGTTTGCTTGTCAAAATTGCCCATTCCGTCGCCCTCAACGCCCACCAGCGACTTACCGTTGCTGTCCCTTGCGCCTTGGAGTTGCTCCACTTGGACGCGGATTTTTTCCGCCTCGTCACGGGGCTTCTCGTAGTGCATGTACGCCATGATCTCTTGGAAAACATCCATGGGTATCTTGAACAGTAACATTTCGTTACAGGAGATGTATCCAACATGCTCGCCGGTCTTCACGCGCAGATCTTCGTAGCCGGGTAACTCTTCAGTTTTCACTGGGACGTACCCCTGCCGAATCCTTTTGTCAATGGAGTCGTAGGTGTTGGTTGTTGAGAGCCAGCAAAGATGCCACCCACTCATGCTGGGTAGTTTAGGCAACGCTGATTGCGTCCACTCCTCGTTCCACATCTTGCGACGTTCTTGCGTAGAAGCGAACTTGTCCTCAGGTGCTGCGCGGCTTGCGTCCTCGCTTGCGCGATCATTGCGTCCACCAGCACTGAGAGATTTTTTTAAACGTGATTCCATAATTAGTTACTCCGGTTACGTGATTCGGCTGCATATCGTTTGATCATCTTGGCGCGTTTTTCGGGGTTATCCCACATGCCCGCGTCCTTCATCGCTCGCACTTGTTCAGCGGAGAGAGTAAAGGTGCGGTTTGTGCCCCCGAATGCGGCTGATGCTTCACGACCTGAGCTTCCCACGGTATTCCTTGGTGTTCGTTGGTTGGATTCACGCTTGTCCGCGTCATTATAGCGATGCGGTAAATACTTTTGCAAGCGGTTGTCTAATTCGTCCCAATAATCGGGATCAGACGGGCTAAAACCCTCTTTTGCAAGCACTTCATCAACCTGTTTTGCAATTTTGCTATCCGTGTCCGATAAATCGGGCTTGTACCAACTATTTCGCTCAATCCAGGTAGCCGCATTGGCTTGAATTGCCGGATCTATGGTCGGCGCGGGCGCTCTTTCACCCTGTTCCGCCTGTTTTCGCAGTCTGGCAAGCTGCTCTACCTGCTGACGCGCTTCAAAAAGCGCCTCTTGGGCCTTTACCGCGCTCTCGCCGTCACCTGCGCTGGTCGCTTCAGCCAGTTTCATGCGGTGATACTCCAGCCGCACCTGCTGGTCCTCAATGGTTTTATCAATACGGGCCAGATCGGCACCCTGGGTGCGCTGTTCCATGCGCGCCAAGCGGTTCATCATCTCCTCGTTCTGCCGACGCAGCATCTGGAGCTGGACATCCTTCTCTTTGTTGGTGTTCCGGATCAGCTCTTTCTTGGAACGGCGGCGCGCACGGCGCGCTGCGCGTACCGCGTCGCTGTCATCGGGGTGGTCCTCGTCGCCGCCGTCGTCTGCTGGGGCTTGCGCGGGGGTGTTGTCGCCGTCATCGGCGGGCAGGATGCCCTCGGGCAGCTCCACCGTGGCGGTTCCGTCCTGTCCTTCTTGGACTTTCAACTCGTCTTCTTTGTTTTCTGTGGCCATGGTATTTCCTTAGACGTAGGCTTTGAAGGACAGCGGGTCGTCAGTGACCTTCGCAATTACCTCGTGGTCGTTTATGGTCATGAACAGCACCGGGTTGAGGTCGCCGTTTTCCTCGCCGATGACGGGCCGCTCCCAGCGGTCCCCACCCCAACGCGGTACTCGGACAAAGTCGCCAATCTCCGCCCAACTTCCCTCCGGCCATGTTGCCATGGTGTCGCGGTTACGGTACGCCAGTGGGCCGATTGCGACGACACGCCCAATCATGTTGTTCCACTTCTCGTTCTCCTTAGTTTCTTCAACCAGGATGATCTTTCCCGCGTTCTTTTTGATGCGGCGAAGCTGGACAATGACCCGGCCACCTAGGGGGGCCTGACCTGCCGGTACGTCTGGAAATGCCCATGCCATCTCGGCAGGGTCAGACGCCTGTTGCGTCCCTACGATGTAGGGAACTCGTTCTTCACTCATGCTCACTCCTATCGACAAAACCATATTTCAGGTTCAAAAATGCGCATATTTCAGCGCTGCTTGGGGCCTTGCGGCCTTATTCGTTTTCGGCGAGTTTTACGTTGAGGGCGTCCATGACCCATTGCAAGCCTTGGTACTCCCCCACGATGCGGGAATATATTGCGTGATCGCTCACGGGGTTGGTTACCAGCGACAGGCGAAGTTCCGCCTGCCGTATTTGGATCTGGTGGATTAATTCCGAGATCACTTTTTCTTCTTAGCCAGCGCGCTCAGACCACCAGCGGGTTTGTTGTTGCCCTTGGGGCCCATGCTCTGGCCGTCAAGCTTCTCGCCCATGGCCATGCGCTTGTTCTGCTTTACAAGAATACTTTTCTGTTCGGTATCAGACGTTGCCATTTGGGGCTCCTAGTTGAGGTTGGACCATGGTCTGTATGGTCTGGTGGGTTAACTTTGCGTTCTCAATTTCAACGCGCGCTTGGTTGTTGATCCGCGCTATTTCCAATTGTAGTTGCGCGTCCTGCTGGTCGCGCTGCGCGGCGGCCTGCATCTCGGCTTGCCCACGCATCTGGCCGTCTTGGATCTTGGCCTGCGCGATCTGGGCGTCCTGCTTGTCCTTGGCGGCCTTGCGCTGCGTCTCGGCCATAGCGGTGTCCTTGACCACCTGGGCGTCGGGCGGCAACATGGCGGGTTTGGCAGTGGCTTGCAGGGTCTGCTGGAGTTGCTGCATCACCGGCAGGATCTGCGCAAACACCTGCTCGCTGTCCAACGTGACGTGCTGGCCCACGGTGGCATAGAGCTTGTCAATGATGGCTGTAAGCTTGGGGTTCTCGTAGTCGTCCACGGGCTTGCCGCCGCGCAGGTTGGCTACGTAGCCGTTCATACGGTTCAGGTACCACAGCGTCATGTGTTCCTTGATGTGGTCCACAACCTTGGGCAAGAACGTAGGCGCGATAAACGGGTTTGAGCCAAAGGACGGATCCATGGCAAACATCAGGTGGCCCTGGATGTGCGCCAGGTGGTCCTGCTGCATGTAGGCATACGCTGGGTGGTTCATGCACATAGCCGCGTTCTCGTCGGCCAGCGTGCGCTGCTCGGGCTCGGGCACCTCCTTGAGCAGCTCGCTTACGTTTGGAATCTTGAGCTGCTTGAGGAACCGCTCCTCCACGGCCTTGGCGTCGTATAGATCAGGCTTGGCGTCCGCACGGGACAGCACGGCCTGCATCTGCGCCATGCGCTGGGTCTCGCTGAAGATGTGGGGGTCGCTCACCGGTATCACGTCGGTGTTCTTCTCGAAATCCTCACGCTCAATCTCAAGGTCGGCGACCATGTCGCCCTTGCGCATCTCGTCAAAGTGCCAGCGGTTCAAGCGGCACAGCACCTTGATTAGGCGGGCCTGCGACTGGTGCAGTCGGGCGTGGATCGCGGAGTAGACGGCGGCGCCCTGCTCAATCAGCGCTTGGGTGGTGCCCACGGGCGCGTTGGAGTTGACGTCGGCTATCTTCTCCTCGGACGTGGTCACCACGCCCTTGGCAGCGCTGTCCAGCCAACCTAGCAGCTCAAACAACACCGGGCTGGGTGGGTTGAACGGCATGGGCATGGCGATCTTGCGGATGTCGTCCACGCCGGGTGCGCCCTCAATCTCAGCCACCTGGGTGACCTCAATCTGCTGGGTCTGGCCGCTGATCTTGGCGCCCTTGAGCTTGAGCATCGTGGCGGCGTTGTTGATGTGGGCGCTATCAAGCAGCGCGCGCAGGGCACCGGTAAGGGCCGCGCTCAGTCCACCAATCAGGTGGGGCAGGCCGATGGCAAACACGCCGCGCCACGGGATGAACTTGAACTCGATGATCCAATCCAGTTTGGTCATCGTCTCGTCGCCGTCTTCCCAGTTGCGGTACAGGCCAACGACCTCGGAGCTTTGCTCGTCAATCATCATGATGTACGGGGCCATCTTGCCGCCGGACTCCTTGTCGTCCTCTAGCTCCAGCCAGGTGTAGACGTGGTACACCTTGCGCAGGCCGTCCTCATTGTTTTGGAACTTGCGGCCCTCGATCTTGTCGTTGGCCTTCTGCGAGCGGGTCTGCTCCGGCTCCTGGCCCGAGGTGACGTGGGTGCCGTCCTTGTACATGCCGCTGGCAATGCGCCGATCGTATTCCCACTCGGTGATCTCATGCACCTCAGCCGCGCGCTGGGCGGTATAGAAGTTGCTGGCCGCAAACGGCAGGATCATGCGGTCGATAGGCAGGAACTCAATCACGGGGCGCTTTTGGTTCTCGTCGTACCAGAGCTTGAGGTACTGCGAGCCGCCCAACGGTAACTGAGTGAGCATCTGCTCTTGCTCGTCGCGGAACTCCTCAATCTGCTCGGTGATCTGCCAGTTCAAGAAGTCGCGCTTACGCTCGGCACGTTCCTGCTTAAGGTCGTCCACCTTGCCCAAGATCTTGGTGCGCACGGGACCGTCTGGTGGGAACAACTCCTTGATGGCGCGGCTGGCAAAGTCCACGCAGCCCTCGGCCATTACCGGGTGGACCGCCTTACTGGCGCCCATGAAGTTGGCACCACCTGGGGCGTCCTTGCCCAATCCAGTGCGCCGTAGGCCTTCCTCGTACTGCTTGTCGCGTTCCTCGCGGGCGTCCTTGTCCTTGTCCAGCAGGTTGACGTAGCGCAGGCCCAGAGTGTCAAGCTCAAAGCCGTCCATCGACTCGGCTAGGTTGGAGTAGAAGTCGGGAGACTCCTCTGGGCCGCTGGTCTCCATGCTCACCACGGCAGAGCCGTCGGGCATCTCCATTACATCGGACACGTCCTCTGGCAGCTCCACGTCCGCCGAACCGTCCTCGTTCAAGTCGGGGTCCATCTCGTCGTCTTGGTTATCGTAGGTGTCAGCCATTATTTCGCTTTCCTGTTGATCAGCTCGTACTGCATCACGTCCATGTTGGGCGAGATTGTAACTTTCTCTTTGACTACGCCACCGGTGGCTTTATTCATGTGCGGCTCGTTGATGTCGTAGGTGCCACGGTTGCCAATAGCCGATTTAATGGCGTTGGGGTTAAAGACGCCCAAATTTTTTATGCCATGTTCGTTCATGTACATAGCATCGTGGCCCAACTTCTTGGCCGCTGCCTGAACATCTGGGTCTTCAATATATTCCCACGCGCCCGAAGCAAGCCGTTCGTATATCTGTTTTGGGTTTTTGCCGTAGTGCATGGCCCATTTATTGTCTGTGGGTTTTAGCAACTTAGCCACGGCCCTAACGTGCGCTGGGTTTTCGTAGTCAAAAGGGTTTTTTACCTGTACATATACGGGATACACCGCACCAGACATTTTGTCCGCTTTTTTGTTTTCCCCAGCGTACTCATTAGCAAATTCTGTATCGGGCGTGACAAAAGACATGCCTCGAATACCGGGGGTGATGGATTCAAACCCCCCGGTGTTGCGCATCTTTTCAGTGTAATTTGGGTCGGCTTCAGGGCTGGTTATTGGATGCCCGCCCGGTACACCTCGGGTGTAGTGGCGGGTGCCGTGGTACATGCGGCGTTTCTCTTTGCTAAGCTCCAAGAATTTTGCAAGATTGACATCGGCTGGTGGAACATCGCCGCCCTCGGCATAGCGCGGGATGCCGTTCTTGAGCACATCCTCGCGCATGGCCGGGGTAATGTCGAACATGTGGACGGGTGCGTACACGGGCAAACGCCGAATTTTATTTGCTTCAGGCGTCCATTGAGAATACCCAACGGCGGTTGGGGAAAGCTCTTCGTACCGATCTGGATGCGTTTCCACTTCGCCCGGCTGCACTTGCACGCCATGCTTCTTGCCGAACTTGTTCAAAAAGGCGGGAATTTTTTTATCGTAAAAATCAACCATTCCTTTATTGGCTATTGGCTCCATGTCTTCTTTATCAAAATCGTTTTGAGTTAATCCATAGCGATCCGACAAAGTTTTGCCGTGGTTAATTGCGATCTGGTCGTAGCCCTTTTCGGCGGCGTGTTGGATCATGGCCTTAAGCGCCAACTCGTGCCAGTCCTTGGCGTGGGGGCCGTAGGGTACGCTTTCGTATTTGAAATGCTCCAGCCTGTTCATTTCGGCCTCGGCATCCTCCAGCGCCTTTTCGTGCTCGGCGTATTCGTACTTGTCCATGCCAAAGGTGGACTCTTTTTTAAGCCGTTTGTGCCAGTTGGCTGCCTCCCTGAGTTGCTTGGCGAAGTCCTTGGGCTGGTACCCCCCTTCGCGTCCCTGTTGATGCCAATCGGATTGAATTTCCTCAAGGTGCAATACCTTCTTGCCCTCGGGACTGGTGCGATCCTTGGCCATAACGCTGGCCAAGATGTTGGGCGTACCACCAAAGTGGCCGCGAACGCCTTCAAAGCCTTGTCCCTCGGGCATGGGCGTGTGCAGCAGGATCTCGCGGTAGTTCTCGCCGCCGGGTAGGGTCCATCTCGCGTGGTGCGTCTGGCTGCCGGTCAGCTCGCGCTGCTTGAGCGGAAACTTGTTGGCTTGAGCTTTAAGCTTCTCCATGAACTCCGCACGCGCCATCTGGGGCAGCGCCATGAGCGCCTGCAGGTCGCGGTCCTCAGCCTCAGCAGGCTTGTAGCCGGGTTTCTTCTGCAGCTCGGCCATGTACTCAGCACCAGTGCCCTTGGGGCGGGTGACCTGCTCCATGAGCCGATTGATGGGTGAGTACAGTCCGGTCATAGTGGGCGCTCCGTGATGCGAATGTAGTCCTTAATGCTGCCGCCGCCTGCCATGCGCGGCATAAGCTGGTTAGGGCGCATGGCCGCCAGTGCTTGGCCCTGCTGCGTCATCTGTAGGATGTTGCTGCGCGGGGCGCCGGGAGCTGGCGCTGGTGGTTGGCCTTGTGGCGGTTGTCCCGTTGGGGGCATTTGCCCTGCTGGTTGCCCTGGTTGGGGCGGCATTGCTCCCATCGGGGCAGCGGGCTGGCCCGGTAGCACCTGCTGGCCGGGCATCTCAGGTTGGAAGTCCACGCCGCCAACGGGCAGGCCTGGGCCTACGCCCGGTGCCACGTAGGCCTTGACCTTGAGGTTGGGCGCCTCATTGGCACCCACGTTCTTGAGGCTGGTCATGTTGCGCAGCATGACGTGGGCCAGCATCTCGTCCTGGCTGGGCTCGGCCTTGACCTCGCCATTTTCAGCGTAATGGCCGACAGTACCGCCTTCAGCCATATTTATATTACGGTTATTGAGGTCGTAAGTTCCACGGTTGCCGATAGCGGATTTAATTTGATGGGGATCAAGAACCATATACTGCGACCACATAGTCGCACTATCATGCCCTTGTTTTCTTAACCATTCACTAAATTTTTTAGGGCCGCCATGTTCTTTTAATACTTTACTAAAATTTTTACCATTCATATCGTATGGATTTTTAGCGGATATATACATCGGCATTATTGTTTTACCGTAAGAATCTGCAACACTGGGGTCCGTCGTAAAATAGTGACCGTGACCAAGCCAGCCTTCATCTGTTGCTGATCCTATTTTTGTAGGATCAAATTCTTGAAAATCTTGGTTTGTTCCGTGATACACCTTATCTTTTATTTTGCTATTTTTTAAAAACTTTGCAAGGTTTTCATCATGTTCACGCGTTGACAATATTTGGCGCATCTGGTCGGGTGTTGGTTCCACGTCGCCACCTTCTTTGTAGCTTAGCCCAGCCTCGTGGGCTCGGGCGGGATCGAATGCGGCAAAGCGCGAACGAAAAGTGTGCGGGTGCATCGACACGTAATGGTTGCGCTCGGGGTAATCGGCTACATCTAAGTCCTTCAGCCAATCCGCCGTAGAAGGTTGTTTTACCACCATTCCCGTTTTGTCAGCGTCGTGTAAGGCACGTTTTAGCGCCTGATCGTCCTCTACCCCAAAATGCTCATAGGGGTTTTTCATACCGATGTCAAGAGCTTGGGCTCGCTTAACCATCAGCGGGTAGGACGTCGCGCCTTCTTTACCCATGGCATACATCGCCGTTTCGGGAAGGTGCTGAGTGGCATACGCACCTGGCCCCTGTGCGCCAGTGCGTGATGGTTTTAACTCAACAATGTCATTGTGCGGGCTTCCGTGTCCCCATCCTGGCTCAAAGCCCATAGCACGCGCCCGGTCTTCCGGGGTGTTGTGCTCATGCAGGCCCAGCATGCGGATGGCGTTGAGCCGGGCCATCTCAAGGGCTTCTGACTGCGGATACTTGGGTTTGGCCATGGCTCGGTCCTATGTTGCTTTGCGCACGGGCAGCGCGCCAAATACTGCCGCCATCGGCATCTGGGTGTTGCGCTGGAGTATGCCACCGTAGCCGTGCTCCTGCGCCAGCCGCTCCAAGTCGGTGAAGGCGCCTTGGCGGTTCTCTACGCCTTGGTTGTACTTGGCCGTGAACGGCGTGACGTTGTGCTCGCGGGCCAGCGCGTACAACTTTTGCGGGTCGCTGGCCACGTCGTACAGGTCGCTGGCTCGGGTGCGGTACTTGTGTACACCCAGCCCCGGCTCGCCGCGTTCGGGGTTGCCCGCGTAGAAGTATGTCCGATTGCGCACGGCTGCCGGGTCCTGCAGCCGCTCGGCCTCCGCACCCTTGATGCCGGTGCCGTAGCGGCTCGGATCGGTGGCGGTTAGGTTGGGCTCGTTGCTGAAGTGCGTCAGCTCAGCGCTGGCCGGGTTGGCGGGCTTCATCAAGGGCCGCAGGTAGGCCGGTACGCCTCCAGCGTAGTCGCCACGGTTCATTTCGGGAGGCAGCAGCACAGCCTTCTGCGGGGCGTACTGGAAGTGGTTGGACAGCAGGTTCTTCTTCTCGGCCAGTGCGGCATCGGCCAGATCATCGCGGCCTTTGCGCCGGGCGTGGTACGCGGCCTCGTCGAGCTCGCGAACCTCCTTCTTGATCTCGGCATTGAGCGGGGTGTAATTCACCACGCTGTTCTGGCCGCGTGTCTCAGCGGTCATGGCCGCACGGGCCAGCGGGCTGTACATGGCCGAATGCGCCGCCCACGCCTTCTCTTCACCCTTGGGTCCGAACTCGTTGCCGTGCACGCCGTGGCCGTAGAAGTCGTGGACCGCCCGGAACATCTCGTTGGTGTTCAAGCCGGTGGCCGGATCGACCTCGTGCAAGAAGTCGTGCCGGTCGCCGCCTTGGAACACGTTGAGGTGCTTGTTGTTGTAGATGTCAGACAGCATCTCCTTGCTGCTGTTGTAGTTGCCCTCACCGTTGCGGTGGAAGCTCATATCAACGGGCAGGCTGTGGAACTGCTGCTTGGTCTCGTGCGCAAGCTGCCGGTAGGCCTGCGCCAGCAGGTCGTCATAGTCCTTGGCGTGGATTGCCTCGGGCAAATGGCGCTGGTAGGCCTCGAACACCGCCTGCTTGTAGGCGGGGCTGTCGGTGGCTGCTAGGTTGAAGGCCTGCCCGATGGGGCCCTGCTTGCGCAGCGAGCTCTCGCTGTTCTCTTCTGGGACATAGGGCCGCCCGAACATCTGGCGGCTGTAGGCGTCGGCAGCTTGGTGCGCCAGTCCGGTCTTGCTGCGGATTATTTCGCGGATGTCCGCATCCGCAAGTGGTTGCGCATTTGCGCCTCGTGGTGATCCTGATGCAGCTTGGGCGCCTTGCCGATTGCTTGCTCGATTGCCTTGCGCACCTGCGCCGACCGTTTTAGCGCGGCGTGGGCGGACCCGCCAGAAAGGGCCTTCTTGTGCTGTGTCATATTGCGGTTCCTCGGTTTGTGTGGGCATGGCGCATCCCGGTGGTTTCTTGCATTTTATACCGCGTAGGGGTTTTCTCGTTGTCGCGGGTTGGCGTCGGCGTAGTCCTCGTCGTCCACCCAGCTTGATGGGAAGTCGATGGTGAGCCAGCCAGCGTCGCGCAAGTATCGCAGGGCTTGGCTCATGGCGTCAACAAAGTCGTCGTGGGCCGTGCCCTCGGGGAAGCTGCAGACCTGGCTGACCATGCCCTCGGCCCAGTCTCGCACAAAGCCCTTGCGGTTGCCGGACTCGGGTATCCAGACGCGCCCAGCCTTGATGATATTGGCCACGATGGACAGGCGCTGGATCTTGTCCGCGCGCCCTGGGTTGTAAGCCTGGATCGGCACGCCCGCCCTGCGCAGGTCTTGGATCAGCGATATGCCCGCGCTCTTGTCCTCGATCAGCAGCAGGTCCACGCGCTTCTTTGCCTTGCCCTCGCCGTAGACCGTCTCGTACTCGTCAAGGATCCTGGGCCGCAGGTCGGGGTACTGCAGGTGGTCCTGCCAGCAGTCGATCACCATCGCGCACATGCCACCGTCCTCGGGCTTGAACACGCCGAAGGTGATGTGCGCCGTCGGGTCGTTGTGCGTCTTCTCGCTGGCGGCGCAGTCCACGCTCTGCACGATGTACTCAAAGCGCGGGAAGGGCTTGCCGTTGGGCCAGAGCTTGAACCAGTCGCGCTTGACGATGCCCGACTCTTCAGGGTCGATGATCTCCGCGTGGATCTCCTGGCGGCCCAGCTTGGTGCCCTCGTACTGCAGGATCTGCTTTTGGAATGACGGGGCCAGGTTCTTGATGTTGACGTAGGTGGACGCGGTGGTCACCACGACGTCGTCGCCGTTGCGGTCAATCAGGTCCATGACCACGGGCTTAGGTTTCGGGGTGGTGGAGCAAATCACACGGGTGTGCGAGCCCAGTCGGACCGCAAACTGGATCATGTCCCAGGCCTCTTGCAGGTACTCCCACGCCGCGAGCTCATCGCAGTTATGTACTACGATGCCGTTGGCTATGTACTCATGGACCGTATCAACGGTCAGGTTGTACGTCGGCTGGTTTGGCGAGCGTACGGCGCTTAGTACCTCCAGTTGCCTCAGTTCGGTATGTGCGCACTGACGACTTGTTGTTGCATGCTCTGCAGCAGTATCGTTGAAAGCGTTTAACTGCTGTGTACTCTTCCGAGCAAACCAGGCAATTACGGACTTCGGGAACAAACTTGTTGCGCCGCCATTGTTCAAGGCATTCCCGTGAGCAAAACTTACCAACCTCCCCCGCTGAGTGCGAAGTAAATCCGTTGTTGCAGCGTAGGCATATTGCGGGTTTTGGAGTGCGTAGCGCAGCCAACGTAGCCCGCGCCGCAAAACGCTGCGTGTCGTTTCCTTCGCGCCCTGTTGCGTGGTGTTGCACGTGTTCGCTTCGTGGCATGGCTTGCAAGTTGGTGATGTCGTTGTTGTGTGTGTTCTCGTCCTTGTGGTGTACAACCCATCCGGGCGGGATAGGCCCGAAGTGGCGTTCCCACACGACGCGGTGGGCGTAGCGCCCTTTGATCCTGAGATAGCCCATACCGAATCCTTCGCTTTTAAATCGCCAGCGGGTATCCACCGGTTGTTGCTAAGTATCGGATGATCTACGGTTAGTGTCAAGCTCGTTTCGCCACAATCGATAGTTACCAGTTCATTGGGGTTGTTGGAAAGCCCAGATGCAGATACGGTGTGTGCGCCAAAGCGGGTTAGCACTTTATCGCCTACAGCCACATCCTCCACCGCTTTTCGCGTTCCATCCGCCATGCTGATGCGTGTTCCTGCAGGCAGGCACCAGGCGCCGTGCCATTGGCCGCCACGGAAGCGCTCGGGCTCGCTGGCCGGTATGCCCTTGATCAGGCTGCCGTTGGTCAGCGTGATCTCGTGCAGCGAGCTGTTGTACTTAGCCACCAGCGCCGGCGGGATAACGGCCAGCAGCCCGGACTCGCCCTCGTAGCATGTGCCGCGCAAGTCGGCACTGGTGGGTGCTGACACCAGCCAGCGGGTGTTGGGCTGCTCCCATGCCCACCAGCCCACGGTCTCCGCCGATGTGCGGGTCTTGCCGGAGCCACGGCCACCCAGCATGAGCCAGATGCCCCAGGCGGTGCCCACAGGCTCAAGTTGGAACTTGTGGGCCTTGAGTAGCCACCTGGCGCGCCACTCAAAGGCCGCGCGCTGCTCGGGCTTGAGCTTGGCGTACTGCTCGCGGACCTTGGGGTCCTGCAGCAGGGCGGTAGCACTACTCACTTGACTGTCGGGTAAGCGCGATGTTTTTCAGCAACTCGCCGAACACGTCGAACGACACCTCAACGGCCAGCGGGGCCTCCTCGTCACCCGAGACGATCGTCTTGTCGCCATACAGGCGCGGGTTCCATTTGGCCAGTAGCTTGAGGCGGTGCTCGGCGCGCCCCTTGTTCCAGGCAATGCTGCCGGGGTCGTAGCGCTTGTTGCCCACCTCGTCGAATACTGCAAGTGGCTCGGTGTCCATGATGGCTAAGGACTCTTCAGCGATCACGTCGTGGCCTATAACGCGTGCGCGCGCGATGCGCCGTGCGAAGTCTTCGTCTTGCTGCTCCCATGCATATAGCGCAGTGTTATGCGGCATACCTTCCTGTCGGCAGAACTCGCGCAGCGTCTTGCCCTGCGCCAGCCAGCTCACCAACTGATCCTTGATCTTCTCTTTGTTCGGGTACGGGGAATCGCCCGGTGGGCGCCCCATCTTCTTTCCTGTTGCCATATTCTGCTCCTTAGCGCATCTCTCAGCGCGTTAGGAGCAGATTTTACCCTCTGTAGTTGCGGCTTGGGTAGTAGTCCTCTTCAGGTTCCCAGTCGTAGTCCACAGCGGGCTCGACGTGGGTCTCCTTGACGTGGTATCCCACGTTGCCGATAACGCGGTCAAGGGCGTCGTCCTCGTCATAGGCCTCAACATCACTGTGCCAGTCGCCGTTTATGTATACGGAATAAAGCGTCTTGCTCATGCTGCCTCCGCGAAGGCAATCAGGGCTGCAGCCAGCTCTCTGGCCTGGGCCGGTGTCAGCACCGCGCTGGCACTGGCCATCGGCACCGCGATGCTCAGCCAGACATCGTCTGGGGCCTTGGGATCCTCCCAGTTGGCGTATACGTCAACGCTGACTCGTGCGCCGCGCTCTGTGGTGATTGTGGTGGGTTCCATGGTGTTCTCCTGTGTGGGTGTGTTAAGCGGTGGTCTCAACAACGATCACCACGCCATAAGTGGTGCCCGATGTTGCGGTGAAGTAGCCGTAGGTCTCGACGAAGGTGCGCGAGCCCTCGGCCCATGTGCGCAAGGGTGAGCCGTCTGGTGCGCGGCCGATGACTTTGGAATCGGTTATGGGGTTGTGCATTTGTTTCTCCAGTGTGGGTGTATTGGAAGGGGCCGAAGCCCCCAGGGTTTAGATTGCGAACTGATTGGCTTTGAGGAAGGCCATCTCTTCTGGGCTTGCCATGCACACGGCCATCATGTGCTTGTCCAAGTATTTTTGCAGCTTTGCGCGGTTTGCTGCGGTAGGAACTGCGCGGTAGGTGTTGATCAGCTTGGTCATTTTTAGCTCCGTATTTGTTACATCGCGTTGTTGCGATGGTGTTAGTGTAACGCCAAGTTACAGCATCCAAGAATTATTTTCTAGGTGTTTACCCTAGTGCTCCGTTGGCCGCTTCCAACGGTTGCGGATCGCGTCGGCTACATCAGGGTGCGCATCCGCAAGCACCGCGCAGGCCTCGTTCTCAATGCCGATGGCGTGCCTGGTGGCCTGCACCGCCATGTCGATGATCTCGGCCTTTGCCAGAGCCAAGGCGGCATCAAATTCCTGCTGGGTGAAAAATTTAACGTGGTTGTTTGCGCCCAGCAGTTGCCGGGCGAGGGGACTCAGTTCTTTTTCCATGATTTATTCCTGACTTTGACCCATGACTCTTTGTTCCATCAGCTTATGCGAGCGCTTGAGGCCCGCATTCTCCGCTTTCAGCTCGTCCACCCTGGTGGTCAGGTACCTTATGCGGGCCTCAGCTTGCTTGATCCAGTCCGCGACATCGGCGGGCATGCGGTACTCCGCGACGGGCTCCACGGGGGCCGCAATGGCCCGTTTTGGCGACTTTACAGCCGGTTTGGTGCTCATGCCTCCACCTCCATGCCGTATTCGCCCTGTGGCACCGTTATGCGCGTGCTCATGGGCTGGAAAAAGTCGTCAATGGACTTGACGTAGGCTTCGTGCGCATAGACGTTGCCTTTAACGTCTGTCGACGTGTATATCCTGGCGTTGGCGATGTGGTACTGGCGGACGTACTCCGCCGTGCTGGAGTAGGCACCGTAGCGCGGGTAATTGCGGGACACGCCGCCTTGAGGCCGCACCTTCTTGTGCTTGCCGGTGAACTTGAGCACCTGCCCAAGAAAATCTTCGCGGTCGTCGCGGACGGTGTAGCGGGCTTTGCCCAAAGTGATTGTCTGCATGGTCGTCTCCTAAAAATGCCCCCGAAGGGGCGGGTTGGTTTAGCGTGATGTGGTCTTCACCGAGAAAACTGCGGTGGTGGCCGTGTGCTTGGCGATCAAATCTGCGGGAATGCCAAGCACCTTCGCTATGGCCTTCCAGTCGGTGACGCTGCGGTTTGCCTCAACCACCGTAACCTTGAAGAGGTTGCCCTCAAAGATCTTGACACCATCGGTCTTGACGGCGGTGTCCTTAATCTCGTCCTTGATCTTGTCGGCTTTGTCAGTCAGCTCCTTGATCTGGGCCAACAGAAATCCCAGGGTATCAACTTGGGTCAGGGCGATGTCGTTTGCGTTCATGGTCAGCTCCGTGTGTGTGTGTCATCGCGACGTTGCGATGGGGAAAGTGTACAAGGGTTTTGTTGTAATTTACACCCGTCCAAAAATATTTTTTATTCTGTTGTTTTTTGCAGACAAACATCAAAAGCAACGCATCAGGCCTTGCAACAAGCAACACCCCCTAAAGGGGTGTGTTGCATCTGTTGCATTTGCAACAAGCAACAAGATGCAACTGTTGCAGTGCTGTTGCAGTTGTTGCACTGTTGTTTACGCATTTCTTTACAAGTTTGCATTTAATTACACTTTCCTGCCGTCTGGTATTGCCACATGTCCTTGGGCATTCTGGGCCAAAAAACCTTGCTTAACAAGCGTTTTCAGGCTGCGTCTGGCGGTCTGGGAACGAGTATCGCGGTCGTCTGTGTTGTTCCGATCCATCTTGCTGATGGCCGCCGCGACCAGTTCGTTGACGGTAAGGGGCCCCGGATTTAACGCCAAGATGGTAGTGGCCGTCTCCAGTACAAGGTTGTTCTTATCGCCCTTTGGGCCCTGCGACGCCGCCACAGATGCCCGGCTGCTGTCGGTGTAGTCCACCACGCACGTTGTCTCGTCGTCACCGTCCTCGTCCTTGCCCACCACCAGGGTGCGCAGCCTAAAACCATACTCAGCGCCGTCGGCCCCACCCTTCATCTTGGTGACAGTGGCCACACGGTCAGCGTCGGCCCGGATGATCTCAAACTCAAAGTCGCAGGCAGCCCGCAACCCTGACCAGCCCCGCGCGCCCCGGCTCTCGTCCTTGCCGCTGTGGTGTACAGGGGTGACCATGGCGCCCGTGAGCCGGGTGATCTCCTTGCAGTGGCCCATGACCATGCCCATGTCCTCCCCGCTGTTCTCGTTGCCGCCCGGCATGACCTGGGCCAGCGTGTCGATGACTATTAAATCAAACTCGCCGTGTTTCTTGATCTGTTTGACCAAGGCCTTCACGTCGACCAGATTGCGCAGGTCAGGCGCGTCGCTGATGAATTTCATGTCCAGCTCCTCCGGCTGTATGCCCTGGGCCATGCAGTAGCCGTGGACGCGCTTGCGCATGTCCTCTTGGCCCTCGGCTGCGATCCACAGCACGCGGGCCTTGGTGGTCTTCTTGCCACGCCAGTCAACGCCGCGCGCGATGGCAGCGGCTAGGTCAAACACAAAGAAGCTCTTGCCGGAGCCACTGGCCCCGTAGAACACGCCGAAGTTAGCACGGGGTAGCACGCCCTTGATCAGCCAGGTGGCCTTGCGCCTGACGATGAACTCTACGGTGGTCTCTACGTTGAACCGGTTCTCATGGATAACGGCGGCGGCTGCAGCCTTTTTTGCGCTGGCGACCACCTCGGGGTCGGCAGACAGGTCATCGAACTCGAAGAGCACGTCGGTGGGCGTGGTGGCCTTGGGCTTGGCCTTCTGGCAGTGCTCTAGCCATAGGTACTGCAGCGCCCGGTCGGGGTCCTGGCGGCGGTGGGCCAAGGCTATGTCCATGACCGGCTGGCTAGACGCTAGGATGCTCAGGACCGTGGCGTCGTCGTAGCCCGCGCTGTAGAGGTGGACGCCCGCCGCGTGTAGCGCGCCGGATCTGTCCTGCACGTCGTCACTTGGGCCGTGCAGCAGCAGCTCGCGGGTGGCCTCGGGGATGGACATCTCGGCCACGTCAGGCAGCGCCAGCTCGCTGATCAGCTCGGGCATCTCGATGGGTATGACGTTGGCAGTGGGCAGGCTGGACTTGCGCATGCCGTCGAACAGGGCCTGCAGCGCCTGGGGCTGGGCGGGCACCATGGGCCGGGCCAGCTTGGTGTCACCGGTGATGGTGAGGAAGCGCGGCGTGTGGCCGCTGTACACCTCAATGCCGATGTCGTGGTTGTTCCAGTCGGTATGGAACTCGCCTAGGGCTAGGATGCGCAGCCCGTTGCCGCTGGGGCTGATCTCGGTGTAACTGCCCATGGTCTCCACGATGGCCTTGGCCCACGGCGCGATCTGGCCGTCCTGTCGGCACTCGTCTAGGTCAATGCCCACCACGCCGGTGAGGCCGGTCAGGACCAGCCCAAGGCCCGAGTAGCGCGTGGGGTTGAGGGACAGGACTTTGGCAGCGGTGTCGAAATCTCCCCACTCAGAGACCTTCTTGGTGGACAGGCCGTAGTGCTGGGGGCTGCAGGGGATCTTGTCGTATTTCTGGCGGGACTCGTTCCAGATTGCTTTCCAGACCGCCCACCGGCGCATGGCCTTTAGCTCTGGAGGGATGTTGGCGCCGTTGAATACCCTGCCGATTGGGGGTAGCTTTGGTGTTGGTTGGGGCATTTGCTATCCATGTGTGCTATCCAGATAAGGAACAACGGCGGGCCTGGATAAGGTGCGTTCGGGCGCGTGATCAGCGCGCCCTAGCCGGGTTCTCAGTCAGTGTATCAGAACGCCTCTAGCGGGGACAGCAGCTCGCGCAGCTTGGGACTGACCAGCAGCACGCGGGGGATGCCCGTGGCCTGCTCGATCTCCACCACGCGCTCGGGCGGCGCGTAGCCCCTGCGTAGCCACGAGCTGATGTTCTGCTGGCTGCACCCGAGCAGGTCGGCCAGCTTGGCCTGGCTGCCCGCCGCATAGCACGCCTGCTCTATGCCAGTCATGCGGCGGCCTTGTTGCGCGAGCTGTTGGCCATGGTGAGCACAGCGCGTTTGTACATGGTATGGGGCACGGACAGCGGAGTGTCGACGAACACGCGCGCTCTCAGATCCACAGGCGTTATGTTGAAGCACTCGGGGTACTGCTCACGCAGGCCGCGCAGGAAGAACTCCAGCGGCTTGTTCTCCTGCGCATAGTTTTTACCCTCGCTCACGTCGCTAAGGTCGCGCAGGGTTTGGCGTTGGATGTCATTGAGTAATATCATTTGGTTCTTTCGGGTTTAGGGCAATTTTCGGGGGGCACTACGACACACCAGACGGCTTCCGGTGGGACGCTCGGGTTTTCTGCGCAAAGCCATCGGTCTATGTAGGCATCGGGCATCTTACGCAGTGCAACTTGGATAGTTTTTCTATCCATTTTCAGCGTGTCGCTTATCTCTTTCGTTGTTAATCCATCATCTTTTAACCTCAACAAGTCGCGTATTATTGGGTGATAGGTCGTCACTTAATATCTTCTTTCTCGGTATTGCGCTTCGGTAGCGGCAGCCAACCAAGGCACCAAGTAGCATTCCAGTACCCCGTGGTACAAATACCACCTTTGGATAATAAAAGCACTTTAGTATCTAGGGGTGCTGGCGGGTCGCCAGCATGGGGGTAAAGAAACTCCTGTCCGCCAGCGAAGTAGCGCTGCTCAGTCATGTGTTCTTCCTTGGATCAAAACCTTTGTTGCTACTTGCCAAAGCGTAAGAATCGTGCAACTGACGTAGCACGGCGCAGAATTTCTCACGCTCGGCTGCTGCGATAACTCGTGCAAATGCAATCTCTCTTTCGGTAAAACCGCCGGTATAGAACGTATTTGCAAGTTCCAACAATTCATTGCGTGTCAATGTTTCGTCTTTATCCATTGTTCTTCTCCTTGAGCTTGGCTTGAATTGCATCTGCAAAACACTGAACGCTATCATGCGAGGGGCAATTTTTAGCAGCATACGAATGCGCATCTTGCGCTTCCTTTTCCGTCAGCCCTACCCACGGGCGCCCTCGCTCGTAGTCTGGGCCTTGTTTCAATACCAAGCCACCAACAACGTCAATCAGCCGCTTGATTTCAGCCACCAGCGCTGCTGTTGTTTCCCTGTCCACCGGAATCAGGGCTCCGGACATTAGCCATTCTTCTTTCATAATGTTCCGTCCTGTTCTGTTCGTTCGTTATTAAGTTCCCACCCAAGAATGACATTCTTCTCCCTCAAGGCTCGCTCAATAGCTCGGGCATAAGTTCTTCTGACAATGTAACCTGGAGACGTAGAGTTAATCTCCTCATCCGTCAGCCCTACCCACGGTCGGGGTTGTGGGGTGGTGTAGAGTGGCCGAACTTTTGCATGGCTACCTTTTAGCGCCGCCATCTCCTGTGCTTCCGCTTGCGTAAAGAACAGGTCGTGCAAGTTTCCCTCAAATACACCCCACGCCACAGGCTCCTGCGCTGGCTGCTCCAAGGTTGATTTGATGGTAAATGGGGCAATTTTCATTCCCCTTAGCCCGTGTCCCATGCTGGCAGCATATTTCAAAGCCTCAAGCGTTATTGCTTCGTCTTTAGTCATGTGTTTTTCTCCTTGAGTTTGACTTCGATCAATTTTGCAACTTCACCGGCAACCTCATCGGGGCGTTGACCAAACCATGCGTGGTCTTTGTTGACGATGTTCATCCACTCAACATCCGTCAGCCCTACCCACGGGCGCTTTTTCTTTCCATCGTAAAGCCCGCTCATGTAAGCAATCGTTAACTCGTCCGGCTCCGGCTCCGGCTCCTGCGTTGGCTGTGCTAGGGCATCCTTATACCCAACGTCGTAACCTTGTGTAAACGCTCTGCAAGCTTCAGGATAATGTGTGCGTGCATATTCTTTCATTGCAATGCAAAATGCTTCGTCTTTAGTCATCAGAACCCCCTGCTTTTAATGTGCAGATGATCGTTCGCGCCGGGGCGCACGTACTCGTTCCTCGGTGGCGTATAAACTTCTCTTGCCCACAAGCTCATCTGTGGTGGCGGTACCGCGTCCGGCGGTTTGACCGATGGCCGAAAGCCAGTGCGCTCTTTGATGTGGGCCTTGTCACCCGTCGTAAATGCAAACGAGCCAAGCCCGGTTGGCTCGTTGACCTTCAAGTTGGGGTTTCCTGCTGCTAATTTCATATCAATGCGTCCTCATGGTTGTCAGGGTTGAACTTCACCGGCGGTGTTTTGGTGGGCACCGGCATTGGGTGGGGTGGGAAGGGCCAAGTCACACAACTTCCTCTGTCTGTTGGAATTTAAGTGCCCGTGCAAAAAAGTGTGCCCGTTCGTAGGCGTGATCTCCGTGAAAAGATTCTTCGCATTTCCAATTAAAGTGATACCAACGCTTACTTTCAACCGTCCAATACCCATGCGGGTTAAATCGTAGTCGTACCCTCATTTCAAAACCCTATCAACCAGATCAGGCCTGCAGGTGTGCTCTTTTATCAGAGGGATGGACGCGTATAAGTACCCGACGCAGAACATCAGCAAGGCGAAGAAGCCAAGGAAAGCTAGGAAGGAGATAGCCGTTTTTATCATTTCACATCCCCAAATAGGTATTCCTCAAGCCGGGCGATGCGGGTCTGGTTGTAGGTAACTACGCTATGGGCATAGTCTACGGCGGTCTGCGCTGACAGCAACTCCAAACGAGCCTCGGTCAGCTCGGCAGCGGCCCACTCCAAGTTGGTGGGTTTAGCCAGTAGTCTTTTCAGGATGTTAATCATGTGTGTATAGCCTCGGTTTACAGCAGCAAGATCGCTGCCGGAACGAATCATACAACAGCTTTTTGTATTTCACAACAAATTTTTTTTAAAAAGTTACAGCAAAGCCTAAAAAAGCCATGTATGATCGCCACGACAACGATTTGGTTGTTGCTTAATTGGAGATACATACATGAGCCTTGAACAAGATATGCGCGACTTGAAAAACGCGCTGCAAGAATTGACAAAAGCAATCCGGGGCTTGCCCCCACAAAGCACAACCTTGCCGCCCGCAGAGGTGGTGCTCCCAAAGCCAGAAATCATCCCGGATGTAGCTACCCCTACTGCGACTGCTAGTGGATCTGTGGCAGAGCCTGTGCCCTCGTTGACGATTGACTACGCCCAGGTGGCCAAGGCCATCACGGACACTTTTAAGGTGGACCGGGCTAAGACCATCGAGGCGCTGGCCAAGTTCGGCGCGGCCAAGGGCCCCCAGCTCAAGGTCGAGGACTACGCGGCCTTCCTGAAGGAGCTGTCAGCATGAGCACCAACGACAAAGGCGGCCCAGCATTCCCCGTGCATCCAGATATGGCGAGTCAGTTAGGTTGCATACCCAGCGCATCAGACGCAGGCATGAGCCTGCGTGACTACTTTGCCGCCGCTGCGTTGCAAGGCTTATTGGCTAATTCTGGCCACGTAGCGGCGGCAAATATCTACATAAAACTATCTTATGACGTTGCCGACAAAATGCTGGAGGCACGCAAATGAGCACCGTGATTATCACCATCGTTGACAACTTGAGCGATCCTAACGTGGTGGACATCAAGTGGGAAGTAATTGACGGCGAGGTTGGCGGAACAGCCCAAGCGTTGGGAGGGCATCTTATTAAGCACCTTGAGTCCATCCGAACTACCACCGCCGATGCGGTTACCGACGTGGAGCCCAAGGAGTGAGCGGCCACGCCAAGCTGTCACCTAGCTCCGCTGCGCGGTGGATGACCTGCCCTGGCAGTGTTGCGCTGTCCGAGGGTATTGAGGACACGTCGTCCAAGAACGCGGATGAGGGCACCATGATGCACGCCTTCGCGGCCAAGTGCTTGGAGACTGGCACCGACGCTGTTGGCTACGTAGGGCAGACCGACAAGGAGACCGGGTTGATCCTGCAGGCCGCGCAGGCTAAGGACGTGCAGTTCTACGTCGACCACGTCCGCGACATCGTGAAGTCCACCGGCGGAACGCTGATGGTGGAGCAGCGCTTGCCCATCGGCTGGTTGACCGGCGAGGAGGGTGCCCACGGCACGGCTGATGCGGTGATCGTGACGCCCGATGAGCTGATCATCGTGGACGCTAAGTTTGGGTTCAAGGAGGTGGAGGCCGACAGCAACCCCCAGCTCATGATCTACGCTGCAGCGGCATGGGACGAGCTGAAGGTGGCCTACGACTTCCAGCGGGTGCGCATAGCCATTAGCCAGCCCCGGCTGTTGGCTAAGCCGGAGTTCAGCTTTGACATGAACGACCTGCACAACTTTATAGGCGAGGTGATATTCGCGGCGGAGCAGGTGCGCTACGCCCCCGACTTCTATGCGCCGTCGGAGAAGGCGTGCCAGTGGTGCCGCGCCAAGTCAATCTGCCCAGCCCTGCGCGAGAAGGTGCTGGTCGACTTTGACGCGGTGGTGCCCGAGACCGCTGACCAGGACGACCTGGCGCGGGTCATGGCTAACGCCAACCTGATTGAGGGCTGGATCAAGGCAGTGCGCGCAGAGGTTGAGCGACGACTGCTAGCCGGTGAGCCCGTCAAAGGCTACAAGCTGGTGCAGGGCAAGCGCGGCAACCGAATGTGGGCCAACCCCGAGGACGCTGAGGCAGCGCTCAAGGCCATGCGCATAAAGCACGACCAGATGTACGACTACAAGCTGGCGAGCCCCACCAGCATTGAGAAGCTGGCCAAGGCCGAGGAGATTGGGCCACGCCAGTGGGTCAAGATCCAGGCCCTGATCACCCAAAGCGAGGGCCAGCCATCGGTGGCGCCTGAGTCCGATAAACGCCCTGCGCTGGTCACATCAGCAGCGGCGTCCGATTTCGACGACGTGACAACCTAACCTTTGGAATACTTATGAAAATCAAACTGAACAATGTCCGCCTGTCCTTTCCCCAACTGTTCGAGGCCACCACGGTCAACGGTGAGGGCAAGCCCGCCTTCTCCGCTGCCTTCCTGATCAACCCGAAAGACCCCCAGGTCGCGGCCATCAACGCCGCGATCGACGCGGTAGCGAAGGAGAAGTGGGCGGCCAAGGCCGAGGCCAACCTCAAGGCCATGCGCGCAGCCGACAAGGTCTGCCTGCACAGCGGTGACCTGAAGTCCAACTACGACGGCTTTGAGGGCAACCTGTACATCAGCGCCCGCAACGCGATCCGCCCCCTGGTGATCGATGTGAACAAGGCCCCGCTCACTGAGCAGGATGGCAAGCCCTACGCGGGCTGCTACGTCAACGCCAGCGTGGAGTTCTGGGCGCAGGACAACAACTACGGAAAGCGCGTCAACGCCACGCTATTGGGCGTGCAGTTCTACCGTGACGGTGAGAGCTTCTCCGGTGGCGGCGTGGCCGACGTTGAAGACTTCGACGATCTGACCGCAGAAGACTTGGTTTAATTTTCGGGGGGAAAGCGGATGCTGTGAGCCAGTACGCCCAGTCCTTGCAAAGATTGCTCGGTTAACCTGAAGCAGACGCAGCGAGTACCCCCACCTACGCATCGGAGATACACACATGAGCGCTATGAAAGAAGAACTGCTGACCATCGTCGAGACCATTGACTGGGTGTTCGGAGACGGCTACGCCAAGAAGAACCCCGAACTGGTGGGACGCATGTTCGAGTCCAACGCCCTTACCTACGCCGCCGCCCAGATCAGCGAAGAGATGCACGCCAACGTTAAAGACGAATTTCAGGTGTAGACTAGCGTCGCACTACACACCCACATGCGAACGCTTTACCTCGACTTGGAGACATTCTCCAAGACACCGATTACCCATGGCACCCATGCCTATGCTGCGAATGCAGAGATACTGCTCGCGGCATGGGCATGGGACGATGCCCCCGTGCAGGTGACCGATTTCACTACCAGCCCACCAGAGCAGATACCCCCCGACGTAAGCACTTTTGCCAACGACCCTGACGTTGAGGTGGTGATCCACAACTCCCACTTCGACCGCACGGTGATCCGGCACGTCTGGGGCATTGACATCCCCACCAAGCGCATCCACGACACCATGGTCCAGGCCATGGCCCACAGCCTGCCCGGTAGCCTGGGCATGCTCTGCGAGGTGCTGGGCCTGCCATCTGACAAGGCCAAGGACAAGGACGGCAAGCGGCTGATCCAACTCTTCACCAAGCCGCTAGGCAAGAACCGGTTATTGCGCCGCGCCACCCGCGAGACGCATCCAGAGGATTGGGAGCGCTTCAAGGCCTACGCCGCCGCCGACGTGGAGGCTATGCGCGAGATAAAGAAGCGCATGCCCCTGCTCAACTTCACGCCCGCAGAGCGTGCCCTGTGGCAGCTAGACCAGCGCATCAACGACCGTGGCGTCGCTATTGACCTTGCACTGGTGGACTCGGCCATCACCGCCATCGACAAGGCCAAGCACGAGCTGGCCGGTCGCACGCAGGCGCTGACCGACGGCAGCGTGTCTAGCGCCACCCTCAACGAGGTCTTCCGGCTGCACCTGTTCGAGGCCTTCGGCATAGACCTGCCCGACCTGCAGATGGCCACTATCGAGAAGACGCTGTCCACACTTGAACTGAACCCGGCCATGCGCGAACTGCTGACCATCCGGTTACAGGCCAGCTCCACCAGCACGGCCAAGTACCGGGTGCTGATGCGCGGCACCAGCACGGACGGGCGCCTGCGCGGGCTGCTGCAGTTCTGCGGCGCTATCCGCACGGGGCGCTGGGCCGGGCGGCTGTTCCAGCCCCAGAACCTGCCCCGGCCAACGCTCAAGCAGAAGGCCATCGACGCGGGCATTGAGGCACTGCGCGCCGGGTGCGCGCACCTGACCACCGACAACGTCATGGAGCTGGTGAGCTCGGCCATCCGTAGCTGCATCGTGGCGCCTACTGGAAAAAAGCTGGTGGTGGCCGACTTGTCTAACATTGAGGGCCGGGTCCAGAGCTGGCTGGCTAACGAGGAATGGAAGCTCCAAGCCTTCCGCAACTTCGACGCCAAGGTGGGCCCTGACCTGTACAAGCTGGCCTACAGCAAGTCCTTCGGCGTGGCGCCTGGGGCGGTAACAGACGACCAGCGACAGGTGGGCAAGGTGCAGGAGCTGGCGCTCGGCTACGAGGGCGGCGTGGGCGCGTTTGTGACGTTTGCGGGGGCCTACGGCATTAACTTGGACAGCTTGGCCGACAAGGTGCTCCTAGACGCGCCTGACAACGTGGTGGCCAAGGCCGACAAGTTCTTGGGCTGGACCAAAAAGGACAAGCGGCCCATGTACGGGCTGTCCGAGGACGCTTTCGTGGCCTGCGATGTCCTGAAGCGCATGTGGCGCGACGCCCACCCCAACATCACCAACTACTGGGCCGCGCTCAAGGATCTGGTGATTAAGGCATTGCTTAACAGGGGCAACACCTTCAACGAGCTAGGCCTGAAGGTGCGGGCCAGCAAGAACTGGCTGGTGCTCGGGCTGCCCTCGGGCCGGGCGCTGTGCTACCCGTCACCCAAGGTTGAGGACGGCGACAAGATCACGTACATGGGCATCGACCAGTACACCCGCAAGTGGACGCGCATACATACACACGGGGGCAAGCTGTTTGAAAATTGTTCCCAAGCCGTGGCGCGCGACATCATGGCGGCCAACATGCCATTGATTGAGGCGGCGGGCTACCAGATCGTTTTAAGTGTACATGATGAAATTATTGCGGAGGCACCAGACGAGCCGCAGTACAACGCCAAGCACCTTGCCAGCCTGCTGGCGGCGAACCCCGCTTGGGCACCCGACATCCCGCTGGCTGCAGCGGGCTTTGAGACATACCGATACAGGAAGGGTTGATATGCGCGAATCAGACATTGAGAAGTACCTTGTGAAGAAGGTCAAAGAGATGGGCGGCGAGGTCCGCAAGGTCAAGTGGATCGGGCGCAACGGCGCGCCCGACCGCCTGGTTATGCTGCCACCACGGGATTGTGAGGAGAATGGCACCATCTGGGTGGAGCTCAAGGCCCTCGGCAAGGTCCCCGAGCCGCACCAGCTCCGTGAGCACAAGCGCATGCGGGCGGTAGGCCAGCGCGTGGCGGTGATCGACAGTTTGGAGGGCGTTGACGCGCTGCTGCTATGAATAAAATTGAATTTGGCGACTGCCGCGAAACCATGCGCCGATGGGCCGCTGATGGCGTCAAGGTGCAAACTTGCGTGACCAGTCCACCTTACTATGGATTGCGTGATTACGGGCATGAAGGACAGATTGGGCTTGAAGAAACGCTAGAGGAATATATCAAGGCGATGGTTGAGGTGTTCCGATGCGTTTGGGATGTTCTGGAAGACAATGGAACTTTGTGGCTGAACATTGGGGATAGTTACTCAACCGGCACAAAAGCCGAGCGTCAACAGTCAACTAATCCAGGCGTAGGAGCAAACACGCCGGAAGCGCAGAATAGTGTTGCGCGAATTGGTAATCCGGCAGGCTGTAAGACTAAAGACTTAATCGGAGTTCCTTGGATGCTGGCGTTTGCACTTCGTGCTGATGGCTGGTATCTGCGGCAAGACATCATCTGGCACAAGCCCAACCCCATGCCCGAAAGCGTGCGGGATCGTTGCACCAAGGCGCATGAGTACATTTTTCTGCTGTCGAAGTCGGAGCGGTATTACTACGACGCCGAGGCGATTGCGCAGCCACTGGCAGAAACCAGCAAGGTGCGGCTAGCGCAGCCAAACCTTGCTAACCAGCGCGGAAGCGACCGAGTGCCGGGCAAGACCAACGGCAACATGAAGGCAGTTGGGCCGAGGTTCGGCGGCAATAAGTACGGCGACGACGACCGCGAGGAGAGCCGCACAAAAAGCGGGAACGAGTGGAAGGGCGGTAGCGGCAAAGCTAACCGTCGCAGCGTCTGGACCGTCGCCACTCGCCCCTACAAGGGTGCGCATTTCGCTACGTTTCCACCGGAGTTGATCGAGCCCTGCATACGGGCTGGTTCACGTTCAGGCGATATTGTGTTGGACCCCTTCATGGGCAGTGGTACCACAGCAGCAGTAGCAATTCGATACGACCGAAACTATCTTGGTTGTGAACTAAACCCAACGTATGGGGTATTGCAACAAGAACGAATACAAAAGGCGCTTAATTTTCGCTGCGAGGAACTAATTACATGAGGTCTGAGTTCACCCCCCGCCCGTATCAGGGCATGATCATCGACCACATCATCGACACCCCTCGGTGCGCGATCTGGGCCGGTATGGGCACGGGTAAGACCGTGGCTACCCTGACGGCTTTGGACACGCTCCAGATGGTTGAGGATGGCCCCGTGCTGGTCGTGGCGCCCCTGCGGGTGGCCAACGACACCTGGCCCAACGAGGTGCTGAAATGGAACCACCTGCGCGGTATGAACGTGTCCGTGATCACGGGCACCGAGCGCGAGCGCATCGCGGCCATCAGGGCGCCCGCGCAGGTCTACGTGACCAACTACGAGCAACTCGTCTGGCTGGTTGCCCACTGGGGCGACAAGTGGCCGTACCGGACCGTGGTGCTTGACGAATCCACCAAGGTAAAGAACTTCCGGCTACGCCAGGGCACCAAGCGCGCCCAGGCGCTGGGCAGCATCGCCCACACCCGCATCAAGCGCTTGATCGAGTTGACAGGCACACCGGCCAGCAACGGCCTGAAGGATCTGTGGGGGCAGGCGTGGTTCATCGACGCGGGCACCCGGCTGGGCCGTACCTACAGCGCCTTTAGCCAGCGCTGGTTCCAGCAGGGCTACGACGGCTTCAGCCTGACGCCCACGCCCTCCGCCCAGACCGACATACAGGACCGGCTGCGCGACGTGTGCCTGACCATTGAGGCCAAGGACTGGTTCGACCTGCACGAGCCCATCGTCAACGACATCATGGTGGACCTGCCGCCCAAGGCGCGCAAGCACTACCAGGACATGGAGAAGGAGATGTACACCGAGCTGGAGGGGATTGAGGTGGAGGCCTTCAACGCGGCGGCCAAGACCATCAAGTGCCTGCAACTCGCCGCTGGCGCGGCCTACACCGACGACACTCGCAAGAACTGGACCGAGACCCACAAGGCCAAGCTGGAGGCCTTGGAGTCGGTATTGGAGGAGGCGGCGGGCATGCCGGTGCTGGTGGCCTACAACTTCAAGAGCGACTTGGAGCGGCTGCTCAAGGCTTTCCCCCAGGGGCGGCACTTGGACAAGAACCCCGGCACAATCAAGGACTGGAACGCGGGCAAGATCCCGGTACTGTTCGCCCACCCGGCAAGCGCGGGCCATGGCCTGAACCTGCAGGACGGCGGTAACATCTTGGTGTTCTTCTCACCGAATTGGAACCTTGAGGAGCACCTACAGATCATCGAACGGATCGGGCCGACGCGCCAGTTGCAGGCCGGGTATGACCGTCCGGTCTTCATCCACCGCATCATCGCCAGGGACACCGTAGACGAGCTGGTGCTGGAGCGGCTCACGACCAAGCGCAGGGTGCAGGACATCTTGCTTGACTCAATGAAAAAACGGAGAAAGAAGAATGGCTGATTTTCAGAGCTGGAAGCAGGAAAACTTGGCGAAGTACGCTGAGGAGGTGAGCGAGGAGAACCGGGTGTTGCGCGAAGACAACAAACTGCTGCTAACGGCGTGGCGGCGCGCGGTCAGCGAAAAATATCTGGCCGAAGCTCTTGCCGGGTCACAAGGCCCTGCGTTGCTTCCTCAATCGCCAGAGCCAGCACGGGCGAAGGTTGTCTCGTCCCCGCAATAAGCAGGGCCATCCATGTAGGGGTAATTTTCAAGTGCTGAGCCATCTCGCTTTTAGCGCCCCTCACGTCGGTCTTAAAGTATTCTTGCAGCGTCATGCCTGCATTATAATCAAACCCCGAGTTACACCAACAGGAAACACCATGCTCTCAGAACACGATCTCAAGAATATCCTCATGGACTGCAAGTGCCAGTCCCCCTACAACCTTGTAGACCCCAGCGGCCTGTACGTCAACAACCTCGACATCAACGAGTTTGGGCGCAAGGTTGAGGAGAAGGTGGCGCTGGCCTACGCCCGCAAGGAACGCGAGCTGTGCATTGAGTTTGTGCAGTCCATCAACCCCCTGGTGGCGCTGGCGCTCACCGAGAAGCGGGGCGGGATGTGATCCGCATTCTTAGCTGGTGCTGGCTGATCGTGGCTGCACTAGCGCTTCTGGAAACACTTCCGCATTTACGGCTTTTTTAATTAATTTGGGAGAAGGGTGCTGGGGTCTACCCCACCCCTTTGTCCGGAACGGATTACACCGAGTAGTTTTTCTTCATCAGTAGGGGTTTGGCCATAACGAGATACATTGGTCAAATACGAAGCACGCATTCGGGCATAGTCTTCGGGAGATAGCGCTTTCGCCATTCTGCTCAAGTTAGTTTTAATTTCAGGCGGATAGCTTTCGGAAGTAACCGTTGGCGCTGACGCCTTGGGGGTGTACATCCCAAGTTGCACGGGGATAGGTAGTGCGGATACTGCTGCATTTGCGGCAGCACCGCCTAAATTTCCTTTAGAAATAGCATATGGAATTTGGGCTACTTGGCCTGCAATACCAAAAGGCCTGTTTCCAAACATGGACGCCAATCCGCCAGCAAGACTTAGCTTTTCTGTTAAGTCAGGGTTAACACCCGCGCGGTAGTTGTTGTACATATTAACGGCTTGGGCGCCTGTCTCTAGGCCCCCAAGAGCGCCTAAAGCAACCTTTCCAGCACCAGCCCTTAGCCCCGCATTTCTCTGGCTTCTTTCTGCGGCTGAACGAGCCCGTATTGCGGCATTTTCATCGGCTACCGCTTTGGCGGCAGCAGAGCGCTCTGCGGCTGCGGTGTCTGCTTGCTTTTTGGCATTCAATGCCTCAAGGGTAGCTTTGTTTATTGCGCTCTGGCGTTTGTATTCCTGATGCAAAGGCGCGTATTCTTCATTGGCTTTTGCTTGCGCAGCATTATGTAGATCAATAGCTGTTTGGGGAGGCACCGATATGCGGCTACCGGCCAGCGTTACCATAGGTCCGGCCTGCTCCACCGCTACGCGAGAGTCTAACCCCACTGAACCGAGCCTTTCTTTGTTTAAACTAGTAACATCCGCTTTCCGAGAAGTCTCATCGTTATGTGTAAATTCACGAGAAACCCCCGGCGTATTGAGAGTATCGGAATTTCCACCACTAAAAAGGCGGTCTACTTGCTCCGGCGAAAACCCGGTGTAGTTTGCCTTCGGGTCACCCGTTATTTGGCGTAACTTGGTGTTGATTGCCTCATCCAACAAACGCTGTTGTTCGGTAACCTGAGCTATATGAGTGTCCACCAAGCTTGGGCCAGCGGGAGCTGCGGGCGCGGTAGGTGCCACGGCAGGGGGTGCAACAGGGGGCGCGGAAGAAGAGTACACGCCCTCGCCCGGTCGTAGCAGCCCGTTTCCTAGCGTCCTACCAGTATGCTGGGCGTACGCGCCTAACCCCGCTCCCACCAACGCTGCTGTTTCAGGAGAAAGCATGAAACTGCTAGGTTTAGTTTCGGAAGCGGCTCGCTCCTCTTCCATAGCCCTATTTTTTGCATATGCAGCCGCTACCTCTGGTGGAAGTTTATACCCCTCCCCTTGTTCTGTACCCGCGACGGTATCGGCGGTAGGCGTCGTGCCTTTTAAATACGCAGCAGCTTCAGCTTCAGCTTCTTTTATAAGTGCGGCTTTTTGTTTTTCATCCATAGTAGGCTCCTATTGCTTACCGTGAAAAGCGTTATCATGAGCGTTATTTATAACACTGTATTTATGTTCTAACTTAAACATTTCAGGAGATTGACTTTTAATTGCAGAATGCGGCGCATAGTAATTTTTAACTTTAGGAAGTTCTTTATCAAAAATATCAGCGGCCTCTTTGGCCATACGTAAATTTGCTAAATTTTTATTGGCAGCTAAAAACAAAGCCCCTGCGGTTTGTTTTGTACCTATTTCTTGCTGCATTTGCTTTGCAAATTTGCCTTCGCCCGCTGTTTCAGGGTTAATCCCGCGTTGTTTCATATTAAAGTATGCACTTGTTGCCGCACTTTGAGTCAATCTGTCAAAAATTGTTCGTTGGTTTGGGGTCAAAGCGGCTACTAATCCTGCTTCTAAAGGCACAGTTATGGCTACCGAAAACGGACTGTTTGCAGGAAGCCCAAAATTAACTCCTAAACCCTGGTTTACCATTGCTGCAAGACCACCCTCTTTACGAACTAAATCCATAACGGCTTCAACATCTTTAGGATTTTTAGTAAATTGATCTATTATATAATTGTTAGCTTCTTCCGCTATTTTATATTGGATTGGCTGTGATATTGATTTAACTGCGTTATAATAATTTTCATCATTAGCATTTGCTTTTACAGCGTTAGCTTGAGTTGTCGCATTATCTTTTAGTTGCTTGGCAGTCATAGGATTTTCGTGCGGCAATTCAAAATTATCTTTATACACAAATTCTTTAGGAACTGCTGTCGCAGGGGCCACCGCTTTGGCTGCCGGAGGAGTTGCAGGCGCGGGCGCTTTGGCTGCCGCAGGAATTTTGTCCCTAGCAGGAACTTCAATGGGGTTAACAGAAGAACCGGCAGTATTTATTAACTCTATAAATTCTGCACGCCCAGCGGGGCTAAGTTTGTTAACATTTTTTTCCCAACTTTCTTTAAAAGTTTTGTCGTCCCTAAAAGGTAATTTACCATCATTTATTAGCGTTTTATTAATAGCATCTTTTTGTGCTGGGGTTAAATTATCAAATGCCAAATCTTTTTTAGGGTCGCCAAGAGGATCAAGGGGTTTGAATACCGTAAGGGCCGCAGGTGCGGTAGGCGCCTTAACTTCAGGCGCAGCAATATCCGCTCCAGCGGTCCCAGGTACAGTTGGCTTTGGTCGTTCTTGCCTACGGTTAAAAATGTTTGTAAGACCGTTGTTGTACTCTTCTTCGCTAATCAACCCTTGCTTACGTCGTTCAATAAGCAAAGCTCGATCTTCTGCCATCTGCGTAGTCAAAAGCTGTTGCGCAGTAGTGTCTAAGGCCCGATCTTTTTGTCTCGTCTCAATCATCTTACCCACAGAATCCGCCAGTTCAGGGGCGCCGTAGGAAGTTAAGGTAGCCTGTAAAGCCGGTAGGCGTTCTGGATTAAAATTCCCTTTTTTAGCATCCTCGTAGGCCTTTGCCGCCAATTGACGGTTAGCCATCTGGCTTTTCATGGCACCTGCTTGTGCCCGTATTGCGTACAAAGGCAACTGGTTTTCTCGTTGCTTTTCTACGTTTTCACCCAATGCCTGCGCGGCACTACCCAACGACGCCGCAAAGCCGCCCAACTGTGGCTTCAAAAAGCCTGCAGCCACGTTGAACCAGTTTGGCTGCGCGTAGCGTTGTGCTAAAGCCTCCGATGCAGTATCAAGGGCGTCCGCCTCTGCCTTTACCTGCTCGTCTGTTCTACCAATAATTGGGGACTTTAAGGTAGCCTGCATACCGGCGTTAAGGATGTCCAATGGTGATGTTGTTGCCATGGTTTACCCTCCAAAATATGTTTTGTACGCGTCCAAGAATTCGTCCAAAGGAGATTTTCCGGAGGTCTTGTCCTTCGTAACCCCCGCGCCAAGCGCAGACAGACCGAATATCTGGGACAGCGGGGACATATTCAGCTCAGTGGTGCTTGCCGTTGGTAGCACCACGCCCGAGGTGTTTGATAGGGTCTTGGCCAGGATGTCTAAAGGTGCGTTCAGGCGATTGGTTGCGATGGTCTGCTCCGCATTTCCGGCCTTCAGCAGCGCATTGGTATCCGCCAGCCCTTGTGACTGTAGTTGCTGCGCGATCTTCGCTTGAGTCGTGCCGGTGTCGAGTCCCAGCCTACCCTGCGCAGTGGTGGCGGTGGTGGCCGTCTTGGCGGCGTCCAGTTGGTTGGCGCGCTGTTGCATAGCGGCCTTCAGGGCTTCGCTGTAGCCCGACTGCAGCGCCTGAGACTGTTGGCCCAACGCCCCGATGTTGGCGTTGGAGATGCCCATAGCCAAGGCGTTGGCGCCCCGCTGCGAGCCAAACTGCCCGCCGCCCACCGCGCCGGCGGTAAGCCCTGGTGTTAGGTTCTGTTGGATGTTCTGCTGGTTGGCGAGCCGGATCTGGTCCACCACGTTTTGGACGTAGGGGTTCATGTACCCGCCCACCAGATCGGCGCCGCTGCTGGTGCCCGCTGTCAGGTAGGGGTTGGCCGCGCCGGTGATGTCGGTCTGACCGGCATTTGCAACAGTGTTGGCCGCCGTGGTTAGCCCAGGAATGTAGTTGCCCTGGTTGGTCGCTACATTTTGGAAGGCCTGCGTCTGCAACGCATTGGGGTCATAGGCGGTCTTGGCAGCAGCCGTGAGCTGGCCCGTCGCCGGGTCCACGATGTTGCCCGACGCAGCGGTGTTGGCGTTCAGCGCACCGGTGGTGTTTGTCAGGTACGCGTTCCCCAGCCCACCTGTGGGCGTGGACGACGATACTTGCGACGATTGGGTGAAATCGGTCATTGCTTATTTCCTCTCGACAAGGCGGCTAGCCTTACGTATGTTATCAAGCCAAGGTACCCTGTGGTGTAAGTCTTAGCCCTTACTTGCTGCGCTACCCAACGGGGTCCTTTTGCTGACATTACTTTACGCCTTTAAGGTACTTTTGGGCATCCATAAGGTACTGCTGAGGTGTTTTTGACTTAGGTGGGATGGAATCTAGAGGGGAATTCCTTTTGTGGGCACGTATAGCTTCCCGCATTGCATCCAACATTTTAGCACCGGCTTTATTAGATCCGTTGCCAAAGTCCGCTACGGTTTGGGCGTCAAAAACGTACTCGCCGTCTGCCAACATTGCGGGTATATCATCGCTTTGGCCGTCACCCTTGCCCTCAACGTACTTGCCGCCCAGGCCCTCAAGCCCGCCCGTGCGGAACACCGGAGTGCCGTCGTAGTTGGGATGCTGCTTGTCCGCAGGATTTGCCCGTGCCCGTATCAGCGCCATGAGCCTGGGGTCCACATGCGGCTGGCCTCCGTGCGCAAGGGCGTTGTCCCCGTACAGTGAGGTTAACTCTCGGGTTAGGGGGATGCTCTTACCAACGTCGCCAACCTTCACAGTGTCCCCCTTCAGGGAGTTGTAGCTGTCCAAGCCAGAACTCGTTGAACCACCCTCGGCATAGCCCGGCGGAGCGCCGCTGTAAAGCCCCTGCACGGAGTGCAACAGCGAATTTCCTGAGCCCATCTGCCCGACCCTAGCCAAGTCCGAACCCAAGCGCGATCCCGACCCCGAGCTGTCTGAACCATCAAGGGAACCGAGCTTTGCTCCTTTTTTGAACGAGTTAAGCAAGTCATTAAAGGTGGATGCGCCTTTTGCAAGGTCTGATAGATTCAAGCCCCCTGTCGTCGTACCCGCCGCTGCGGCTAATTGCGCGGGTGTAAGTATTCCTGCCGCTGCGCCCGCCGCACCCGCAGCGCCTGGGGACAGGCCCGACGCCACCATCTCATTTGGCGATGCCGCTAACGCCGCAGTGGCTGCGTCGGCCCCTGTAAGCGCGCCAAGGCCGCCCGCGCCCGCAGCAGCAGCAAGTTGCGTTGGTGTAAGCACATCTGCAGCCGCCGCAGCCGCTCCAAGGGAACCGGGGCTCATTCCCGAGGCCACGGCCTCGTTACCAAGTGCTGTCGGGAGGGTGCCGCCCTCCGTAGTCCCTGCGGCAACAAGTTCTGCAGCGCTAGGCGCCGCTGCAGTAATAGGTAGCGCCCCCGTGGCAGCGGCAGGGATAGTACCAACTATCTCAGAGGTGGGATACGCCGCCATCTCGGATGCAGCTAAAGACGGGTAACCACCAAACTCGGTTAACGCTTCGGTAATAGGTAGCGCCCCCGTAGCAGCGGCAGGGATAGTACCAACTATCCCCGAGGTTGGGTATGCGGCTAATTCAGACGCAGCTAACTCTCCGGCTGTTAAGTCCGTAGCAGCGGCAAGGGCATCAAGGCCGCCGCCCTCTACTACGCCGCTCCCTAAGGTAGCAAGAGCATCCGCACCGGCTGTTTCGCCCAACCCACTCAGAATCGTGGGGTCAACCCCGTTCATCGCCGCCAATACGGTACCAGCCGCGATAGCGGCATCCCTGCCGCCAGTGTTCCAAGCCTCACCGATAGCATGCGAGGGGTTTTGAACAAAATCAGATACGGTATTACTGACGGTTCCTAAAGGATCGCCCAAAAAGCTATTGAGCCACCCGTCACCGCCAGAGTCGGGGTTAGCCCAGTGGCCTGGAACCCAACGCGCTTGATCGCTGCTTTCCCTGCCACCGTACGCGGTGGTTCCCGGCACCCAAACCTGCCCTGGGGCACCTCCGGCGGCTTTGAGGACAGAATCAGCGCTTAAATTGGCACCGGCTTGTATGTCGGCTTGTATGTCGGCTGCAGTTGGTAACCTATACCCTATGATGTGTGTTCCCTGCCCTACGGGGTTTGCTCCATATACTGCAATCGCGCCGGGGGTACTGGAAGTTACGGCGGGACTGTTGCTAGCAGGTGGGCTTGGTGGCATAACTATCTCCTCAAAGCGTTATTCAATGCAAAAGCCCAGTCCTGCCACGTCGCAAAACCACGGCTGTCGGGCACACCGGGGAACCGACCAATACCTGACAGCGCATCTGCCCAGGTCGCCCAATTGTTCTCCGGCACGGTGCCCAGTTGGTTGGCCGCAAACAGTTCGGACATGAGCGCGCACCAGTAGTCCCACTCCATGTTCCGGGGGTCGTAGATCTGCGCGATCATGGGTTGCCCGTTGAGCGGCTGTCGCCGGTGGTAATGGACAGCAGCACCCGGCCTGTCTGGTACGTCCCACCCGCTACGTTTGACTCAAACCGCAACCGCATCTCGCGGCGCTGCTCTCGCATGTCAATTTTAAGGGTAGTCGGGTCAAACGGGTAGGGGACGGAGTCCACCACCGCGTCATCGGCGTAGCCCTGTCCTGTTACCGTAACGGTCATGGTGCCCGTTTGCACGAAGTCCGGCTCAACGCGCTCCAATCTTGTCCACAAGTTATCCCCAGGCTGTTGCTGGGTGCCAACCAGCCCGCCCAAGGTGCCGATGCTGTTGGTCTCATAGTAACTCTGGATCGCGGTGACGTTGGTTAAATCTATGGCATCGTACCCGGTCTCGTGTTGCCACAGTTTGTAGTTTTTGCCGGTGAACGTGACCGTTAGCGTGCCGCTGCTGGTGGCGGCATTGGACATGGTGATGGTAGTTCCCGCCACGTTAGTCACGGTCGTGTTCGCAGGGATGTACAACCCAGTTACGGTCATCCCGAGGATGATGCGGTTGTCCGCCGTAGCCAATACCAAGGCCGTAGTGTTATTTACGGTGGCAAGTGCTTGGCTAAAGGTGACGCTAAATGTCTCGTTGCCTGCCCAGAAAGGTTTGGGGAACACCTCGGAGAACACTCCCGCAGACCGGCGCGCCCCTGGCGCTTCACCGGCGTCGTACCACGACTTGTTGCGCACGTTGTAGATGATGGCGTCGGTACATTCCGTGGCGGTACCCTTGGGGTAGAACCACCATATCTCTCCGTACCGGCTCACCTTGCTCGCCCACACCTTCTGGCGCTGGGCGATGTTGACGTTGTCAAAAAAGTAGTTTTGGTTCAGCTCGTTGGGGATCTCTTGGACCGCGCCGTTGTAGCACAGGAACCGGTCCACGCCGATCCAGTAGAAGATGCCGTCGTACTCAATCACGCAGCTTGACGACATGATTGAGGTCTGGCTGCTGACCAGGTCGTAGGTCCAGTAGAAGTTCTGGCCGCCCGCCGACGTTGGCTGGAACGACACGCGGATAAGCGCGTCAACGGCCCAGAACAGCCCAGACGGCGACGTGGAGCCGCCTCGGATGGGCAACCCCTTGACGATCTTGCCGGTGGACACGTTGTTGGCGTTGGCGTCCGCAGATACCCAGTTGGCAAAGTCGCCCGCGCTGGAGTTCTGGATCAGCCCGTTGTCTCCGTATACGAACAGGTACGGGTGGAGCACCACGCACCCGCCAGACACGGCGATGTTGTTGTCGAAAGTGGCAGTTATGCTGCCCGATGCCGTTGCTGCAGCGGACATGGTGACCAAGGTAATGCCCGTGGTGGACGCGACCATGGTTTGTGAGGCGTACACACCGCCTATAGATACTACCCACGAATTTCCCGAGCCACTTACTACGCGTCCCAAACTTGCCCCGCCCGCTACGGTGACTACCATGTTCACCACGAGCGCGGGGGAGCCCGTGGTGGTGAGTGCAGTTCCTGCGCACGAAGCCGTGAAATTTATCACGCCTATGTCCGCGCTCTTTACGGTAGCCCCTACGGGAATACCCGTTCCCGAAATGCTTTGCCCTGCGGCGACTCTAACATTGCCGGTATCCAAAGAAAATATCGTGCTGCCATTGGTTGTCGCCCCAGTGGCCGTGAACACGCCCACCTTTGACAAGGTCAAGCTCCCGGAGTTACCAGGGAACGTGCCGTACAGCACGGGCGTTGCTGTAGAAGACGTCATGTAAGTTAGGTTCTGCCCAGGGTGCGCCACCAGATTGTTGGTGTTGTCGCCGGTGGAGTCGTAGGCGATGTCAAACTGCCACGAGTTGTTTACGTCGGGGGTGAAGTTGCTCAGGGTGTACTTGTACGGCCCGGAGCCCACGCCGCCTACCGGGCTGGTAATCCACTGCTCCAAACCCCCGCTGTAACCCGACACCACATAGTTAAAGCCGTTGACCGTGCTCATGGCCATGCCACGGGAGATTCCTGAAGCGTTCAAGAACACTGCGTCGTATCCGCCGATCTTGCGGGGCCGCGTGCGCTGGAACCTCACCCACCTGCCGTCGGTGTAGCAGGGGGCGTCAAATTGCGTCCCGTCTCGCTGTATCCCCGGAGGGATTTCCATCGAGATAACTTTTTGGGTCATGAGAATGTGCCCCCGCTGATACCGTTGGTTACGGTGAGACCCGATGAGTTGAAGTACCCCGCCAGGGCGTTTGCGACCACAAAACCCATCTCGCCAGAAGCACGCAAGTAAACGCCGGTGTTAGGGTCCGAATTGAATTTTATCGACGGCGTGGCCAACGAGCCGTCGCCTACTGTCAGGGACCCGATGGTGCTTGAGCTACCCGACGCCGCGTTGTAGACGTTCGTTCCGTCGCAGATAAGCACCAGTGAGGTGCCCTGCTGTACCGTTACCGTAGCGCCGCTACTACCAGCGGTCTTCACAGTAAACGAGTACGAACTGCCCGTGGTGTTGTTGGTGAACGTGTAAAGCTGCACGGTAGACGGCACCACTATGACCTGGTTGCTGGTAAGCGCCCCCGAGTACACCTGGATCGTGTTAGCCGCCTCCACAGAGGACAGCGTGCGCGTGCCGCCGGTTACCGACAGCGCAAGTTGGGTGTAGGCGAAGGTATTGGACCGCCCAATACCAAAGCTGTTCCAGTTTGCACCATTTGACACCAAGCTAATCGACTCCGCCAACTGGAGCTGCTGGGTTACGTTGCCGTCTATTGTTTCCGCACCTGCTGGGGTAATCGTGAGTATCCCCGTGCCGTTGTTCTTGAGGGTGATGAACCAACCCGTTCCTACCGCCACCGCAGAGGGCAGCGTCAAGGTTCCCACACCGCCTGTCCACACGCTCAAATCGGCGCTGTTGGCCGCTGTAAGGGTGTAATTTGAGCTGTACGCGATGACCGGGTATACCTGGTTCAAGGTCAGCCCAGACGCCGCAAGGCCGTAGCCCGCCAGTGCTGCGGCGTTAGCCGAAGATGTACCCGCACCAAGCACCACCGAAGACCATGTGCCGTTGATCGTGGTGTTGTCAGTCAGGAAAATGTACTGGGCAACGCCGGAGGCCACGGCGATGATGGTGTTGCCCGAGTTGTCGGCCACCGTGAAGGTGTTAGCGCCCACGTTGCGCACCAGAGTGGACTGGCCGGTTGACACCTGCTGGGCAGGCGGCAGATTAAGCAGCAGCCCAGTCGTGGTGGCCGTCACATCAATGATGCTGCTCACCGGTGTGTTGGTGTTGCCGTTTACCGGCCACTGCAGCTCGGTGTTGACGCTGATCGACAGCGCCTCGTAGCTTACCGTTGTCGGGTAGACCTGTTGGCCAGAGAAAGGAGACGTGTAGGAGGTCATGGTTAGGAGTCCTGTGCGATGGCTTGGCGGTCACCAATACGGAGATGATCTTCGGCCTTTAGCGCGGCTATGGCGGCGTCAAACAGGCCGCTCCACACCTGCAGACGGCTATCGTCCTTCAGAAAAGGCGCGGTCTGTTTGAGCGTGCCATAAAGCATGGCGTTGGGCGCATTCTGCGTCAACCAGTTGGTCTGGTTGTCCGAGGCCAGCGGCTGCAAGCGGGTGTAGCACAGCGTCTCAAAAGCAAAATTGGCGCTTGGCGTGGGTGCCACGAACCAGTGGTCTGCGTCGTAATCGGCGTAATAGAGCGGGGTGCCGGCCACGGTAACGTCCGGGGCATAGTTGCCTAGGTACTCCAGCTTGCGCAGGTAAATGGGCTGTTTCTGGCCCGCCGCGGTGGTCAATGTCATGGACACCGTCTTGCGCCAGCGCGCAGGCTTGGCGATAACAGGGTTGCCGCTGGTCATGGTCCCGTCGGCCACCAACATCTGCCCAAGGGTCTTAATGGCCTGCGCGATCTCAAACTCGGCCAGCATGATGGCCGTGGGGATAAAGTTGACGACCGCCGCGTCACTGCGCTCTAGGTATTGGAGTACCGTAGACGTAAGGTTATCGTAAGTTTGGACGGCGGCGGGGGTAGTCATTTGTCGGCCTTGGCATCAAGTTTGTCAAAAATCTGCTTGCACATGGCCTTGATCTCGTCTATGTCCCGGCGGTAGTCGTCTTTGGCGACGTAATCGCGTTGTATAGTTCGCGCTTCCAAATCAAGACGGTCCATGGTCCGGGTGATATTGTTCAACACCCACCCGCCCAAAAAGGCTATCAAGCCCAGGGCGGCGTTAATGATTGACTGCGTGTCCATGCGTCCCCCTATGCCAGTTGCGAAGCAGCGGACTGCACATGCGCCACCCGGTTACCCCAGCCCTTGCCAAAGGTGTCCCATTGGGGAAGGCTTTCAAGGAACTGAAGGCGCTTGTCATTGTAATGCGCTATCAGCGTTTGGGTGGGAATTTTGCCCACGGCGGCCAAGGTGCCGGGGCCGATTGCCCCGTCGGCGGTTACCCCTACCAGTTCCTGCAGCCACTTGGCAGCGCGACCTGGGCCGGAGTTAATGGCCGCGTCAAACACCGCATAGTCCAGACCGGAGGGGAGCTGGTCGCCCGCCACCTTGTCCCAGTACTTGCGCTTGTACAGCGGGCCCACCAAGGCGGGCGTCAGGGCGCGCATGTCGGCCTCGGACACCGGGTGGCCTACGTACTCTTCCCAAACGGCCTTGGTGCAGCCTAGGTTGGTCATACCGCCTGGATCTTTGGGATTGTTTACGTAACCGCCCTCGGACTTGAGTACCTGTGCCAGAGCGGCGTCAAAATTCGCTTTCATTTGATGGCGTCCTTCATTGCGTCGGTCTTGTCCTTGCTGGATTTGGAGCTACCGTAGAAAAAACTGATGATAGTAGCCACGGCGGTGCCCAGCAGGAAGCCTAAGATGATGTTGCCAAAGTCTTTGCCCGAAGGGGGCACTTGTCCAAACGTGATGGCGAAGAAATAGGCCATCGAGCCGACGCTCCAGAACCACGCAAACCAGTAGATGAAGTGCTTGGTAAACTTGTCGTCTTGCTGCAAGGCAGTTTCCTGCATGTGACGTGCGGAGTCGCGGTCCGCGTTCTCCAGCTCAAACTGGCGCAGGTCTAGCTCAGCCAGTTTTTGCGCAGCGTCTGGGTCGCCGAGGATAGCAGTCGTAACAGCCTTAACGTCATCAGCCACGCCAAACTTATCAGCAAGAGCGGTAATAGCGAGACCACCGAGAGGGCCGCTGACAGCAGTAGCAACGGCAGGTGCAATACCTTTAAGCAGTGTGAGCAGTTCATTCATCCTATTTCCTCATAAAGTCAACGTATTCCAGGGTGCCCCACGCGACGATGGTGATAATCAGCGCGATCAGTGCGGCCAGCAGCACCATCTCCACCACCTCACCAATCTCTTTCCTGCGCTTCGCTTTTGCGTTCTCCATGGCGTTCTCCTGAGTTTTGCGGTCATGGACGATCTTGTTGCGCTCGCGCAGTATGGCCTCCCAAGTGTCGGCGTTGCCTGACCAGATCAGCATCTGCTTCAACTCGTCCTCAGCGTCCTGCAACTGCTTGGCCTTCATCACGATCTCAACGGCCTGCGCGGTGTCCGACTTCCCCGGCTTTGTAGCGGCCTTAGCCACCACGTCTTTGGCCTCGAAAAACTTCATCAGGTCACCGGAGATAGCCCCGATGTCCTTGCCCATTTTAATGGCAGCCTGCACCCCCTTGATGGCGGCTTGTGCAGCAGCGAAGGCGGTGAAGGGGTCGATCATGTCTACACCGAGGCGTTTCGCAAAGGCGTTAGGTCTTCTGTAGTCCAGAAGTCTTTGGCCAGCATGATCTTTAGGTGGTCTTTGTTGCGCTGGAGCGTGTCGGCCCATTCAGCGGTGGACACATCATCAGGCTTGCTGCCGTTGATAAGATTAACGCTATCCAGAGCCGCCTTGTAGTGCTGGGAAATTTCATCAGGGGAGTAAATCATGGTAATTTCCTTTTAAGCTAAGCGGTACACAACATACGTGCTGGCTGCGGTACGACGAATACGGAAACGAGCCGACGTACTGGCAGTCACCGAAAGAATTCCTACATTAGTTACCCCGGTATTTAGCCCCAAAGAAACTGTAGCAGAAGCAGAGTTAATTAAAGAAAAATCAAAACCTAGATTAACACCAGCCCAATTAATTAAACCATCTAAACTGGAACCAGTAGGCATCGTTAGTGTGTAGCTAGTGCCACCTGCAACAAGTATCCCTGGTCGCAAGTTAATAGCTGTTAAAGTTACAGCGCCACTAAATGATGCTGGAGGATCAGGGGTATAAACCACTGCTGCACCCGTGAGGAACTGAACAGCCGTTGAGTCAATGCTCACCCGGTCAACTGGCGCTGCACCATTACCTGTGCCAAAAGCAAGAGAATTTGAAGAACCACCTAAAGACTGAATATACGCATAGCGATTGTCTGATAAACTAAATGTCCCAGTAATAAAAGTAAGTTCAGATATTGGCGTTCCAGTGCCATTGCGGTTCTGGATAATAGTTCTCGTGGTACCATCTTGGTCTTGGCGAACGTGCAATCTACTATCTGCCGCAGTAGTCCCAATCCCTACATTACCGGTAGAGTTAATAACCTGGCGAACATTACCCGCACCGTCACTTAAAACAACCCAGTTGCTATTTGTTGCGGATATAGGCGCAGCGGAGCCCGTATATCCGCCGAGAATTACGTTGTTGCTACCCGTAGTAATAGCGCTACCGGAAGAGTTGCCAATACTGGTATTGGTACTACCGGTAGTAACCGCAGTAAGGGCAGTAATACCCACAGCGGTATTGTAACTGCCGGTAGTGTTGGTTGTTAACGCACTAGACCCGATAGCGATGTTTTGGGTTCCAAGATTTTCTGCTAAAGTAGAAACGCCTATGGCTATGTTATTAGGTCCCGTTGTGTTAGCGCGTAATGCTCGCGTGCCTATTGCAATGTTGCTACTAGCCGTAGTGTTGTATAATAAAGCCTCAACGCCGTTAGCTACGTTATTAGCGCCGGTTGTGTTTGAGTACAATGCGTTAGCGCCAATAGCGATATTACTAGAGGCGGTTGTGTTTGAGTACAGCGCGGAATTGCCAACAGCGACGTTATTACCGCCGGTTGTGTTTGAAAATAATGTTTTTGAGCCAATTGCGGCATTGTTTGCTCCCGTATCAATATTATACCCAGATTGGTATCCGATTACGGTGTTGAAACTTCCCGAGCTATAATTATACAAAGACTGTGATCCAACCGCAGTATTTCTGTCTCCAGTGGGGCCTGCTGACCCATTCGCTGCTTGATAGCCGACCGCAGTATTGTTATTTCCAGTTACAAGATATTGAAGCGTTTGTGCGCCAATTGCGGTGTTGTAACTGCTTGTGGTAAATGTATATAACGCTTGATAACCCAATACGGAGTTGTATGATCCAGACGAATATAAAGAATTTGCGGCATCAGAACCAACAGCCGTATTATAGCTTCCCGTAGCTGTTGACCCAAAAGCACCAAAACCAACCGCAGTATTATCGGTTCCGTTTATATTGTAATTTGCAGCCCCATAACCCAAAGCAGTGTTGTTGGCGCCACCAGTGTTACTGTTTAATGCTGCATTGCCAACAGCGGTATTGTTGGAGCCGCTAGTGTTAGTAGCTAATGTTCCATTACCGACAGTGGTATTTGTTGTGCCATTCCCGCTGCCCCGCCCAACAGTCAACCCATTAATAGTTGCATCGCTGGTGGAAGTTAGCGTAGTGAACGCGCCCGAGTTGGCTGTCGTAGCCCCCACGGTGCCGTTGATGTTGATAGAAGCCGTGCCGGTCAGATTGGTTACCACGCCGCTTGCTGGGGTGCCCAGAGCAGGTGTCACCAGCGTTGGGCTTGTGGCGAATACTAGGGCACCGGAGCCCGTCTCACCTGTTACCGCAGCAGCTAAATTGGCAGATGAGGGAGTAGCCAAGAATGTAGCTACGCCCGTACCTAGCCCAGAAATACCTGTGGATACGGGAAGTCCTGTAGCATAAGTCAAAGTAGCAGAGGCAGGGGTGCCCAGAGCAGGTGTCACCAGCGTTGGGCTGTTTGACAAAACAAGATCGCCCGTACCCGTGTAGGTGCTGAAGTCAGTAAGCCCAGCTTCCCAGCTTGCGGCGGTAGTACCGCTGGTGGAAATGCAGGTACACATGGCTGTTGTGCCCGGCAATACCGTAATAAGCGCGTTTGCACCAGAAGATTGAACCGACAGGTTTCCGGTGCTGTTGTTGCAGATGTGGAAGGTCCAACCCAATGCCAAAGTGCTGGTCACCGGCAAGATGACGGTTTGGGTAAGCGTGCCTGTAAACAGTTGGTAGAAGCTGCTGGCGTTGGTGAGGGTGGTCGTACCTGCGGCGGTAGCGGTAGTTGTAAACCCTGTCAGACTTGCCATCGCAGCAGGGGCGCTAGTAGCATTTGTGCCGCCATTGCCAAGAGGCAGCGTGCCAGAAATGTGCGTTCCGAGGCCGATCTTGCCGTAGCTGGGGGCTACCCCCACCCCGCCGGAGATAAGCGCATTTCCCGTAGCCACATCAGCCAGCTTGGACAGGGCCGTGGCGGTGGATGCGTACAGCAGGTCGCCCACAGCGTAACTGGTCTGGCCAGTGCCGCCTGCGGTGGCCGGAGTGGTCTTCCAGCCAATGACTTGCACCACGCCGCTGGAGTCCTTGTAGAACAGCTTGCCGTCAGCGGTGTTGATGGCCAACTCCCCGGCTGCCAAGTTAGCCGCCAAAGGCACGGCACTCGCCGTAGAGCTTGAGTAGAGCTTGATGGGGGTGTAACCTGATTGAGCCATATTTTTTCCTTAGTAAACAACGACTGCTAAATGTCCTTGTCCACGTATCCCCCGTAGGGTATCTGAGATCCACTGAAATTATCTAACGGAAGATCCGGTCGTGGAAAGCGGATGGTGATCTTTTCCGTAGGCCGGGGAGCAAGACGGTAGGGGTCCTTCTCGTCTGCACACCCTTGAGCGCACACCAGCAGGCCTGGGAAGTTAGGGTCGTTGCGCGCTTCCGAATGGGCTCTCTTGAGACGGCACCGATCGCAAATAAATATAGCAATGTCTGAGCCGCCGAGAGTGTCAAGAAAGCGTGGCATGGCTATCGCGTATAAACGCTCACGTTAGGGGCGAGGTAGATCGGACTTTTGTCGCGTTCTTCGCTCTCAGCGTCGTTCAGGTACTGCGCGGCCATCTTCTCAAGGTAACCGATGCGGTCCATCTGCACACCAGGAAGCTCAAGGCTCATGCGGTGCGACAAATTCATCAGCACGGCCTCGTACCAGCGCTGGGGAATCTCCAACTGGCCATTCAACGCGCCCACGTCCATGATCTGGCGGGAGTACCACACTGTCATCTGAACGAACGGATCCGAGGGCACCGGCCACAACTGCATCGTGGGCTGAGGGATTGTGCGGTTAAACCAGAACTGGAAGGGCTGGTTGGCCGTGAAGTTTTTGTTGGGCAGGTTGGTGTAGTCGTCGCGGTTCAGCCGAGCCATCGTGATCTCGGTGCTGTTGTTCCCGAAGTACAGCTCGCGCAGAGCCAGAGTGGTGCCGCCGGTTGCGCGCATCCGGTAATACTGGACGTTCTGGCCTGGGTCAATGTCCGTCCATACCCACTGCATGTCCGCCACGGCGACATTTGTGCCGGTAGCCAAGTTGTTCCAAGTGGCACCGTCGGTAGAGTATTCCAGCACGTAGCTCCACGTCCCGCTACCGCCGCCCGCAATGTAGGGCATGAAGCCTACCGAGCCGATGTACTGGGGGTTGTTGGTGCCGTACACCACGGCGATGTTGCCGTTGGGGGATGTCTGTTGGCAGTACGTAGCCAAGTCGCTATCAGCGGCATTTTGGGCCGTTCCGCCTGCGGATGAGGTGTAGCTGCCTACTGGCCTGTTCATTCGCCTGTAGAGCACATTCTGCGCGTCCACGGCGCCTACTGGCAGGCTATAGATGTACTGGTTGGCGTTGAGGCCAATGACCGTCTTGTTAATAGCCCAGTAGTTGATGCCAAGGTTGGCTAAGTTGGACAGGAAAAAGAACAACGACTCCTTGGCCGACTGCACCTGCTCAACCGTCAACTCCTCGGCCAGCTTCCCGCAGCGCCGGGCACCGTGGTCAATAAGCGTCTGGGTACTCACAATAGTTTGACCAACGGTGCCTGAGTAGGCCATAGTGTTTCCTTACCAGCCGGGGCAATCCCAGCGTTTTAACGATGCCTTGGCGCGGGGCGCGTCGCCCTTTGAATGCTCCACCACCCCGCTCATACGGGCACAGAACGAGTCCTTGCGCGCGCCGCCCTTGGGCTGCGGGGCTTTCAGGTTTGATCCTGTCTCGCGATTGTACTTGGCGCGGCCTTTTGCGGTCAGCCCAGCGCCCTTGGCAACAGACAGCTTTTCGCCACGGCCTACGGCCAGCGATGGGGTTTTGTCTTTCTTTGCCATGGCGTTTACCAGTTAGAAGACTTCTTGGAAGGGCTGCCGGTAGACACGCGCCGGGTGGTGATATGCCCACCCTTCTTGCGGCCATAGGGTCCTTCCCCGTCACCGCCTTTAATGTTGTTGTTTGCCGTCTGCTGGGGGGTGGGGCGGTTATCCATTACCGGCATCACCTGTTGGTCTGTGTTCAACAAATTTTTAGACGCAGAGCTGTTGTCTTGGGGCGCGGGTGTTGTCGGCGTGTTGGGCGTGCTGGAAACCATGCTCCCGAGGCTTGCAACACCGCCCTCGGCCATCCTCTTGGTCTTAGCCGACTGGCGAAAAGCCTCTGCAGTTGGCGCGCCTTTGGAGCCAGGCTTGCGCATGCGCTCCTTGGATCCGTTGGCGATCCGCTCCTGCTTGGCGTGAATGTTGGCGTACAGCCCACCCTCTTTCATCTTGTCAGCCTTAACGAACTCCTTGCCGACCTTTTGGGGCACGCCGCCAAAGCCGCCCTTGGTGTGGGCAGCGGCTTCCATCAATCGGTGTTGGGCGGGTGATTTGGTGGGCATATCGTTCCTTATGCGTCTACAGCGCCGTCGAATTCGGGCTTCTGCTTGATTATGGAGTATAAGGCAGCGCGGTCTGCACCTGCCACGTATTCAGCGCCCGAGATGGCTACTTTGCCTGCGGATAAGGGCTGCTTGCCAGCATCACGGGCTTCCTTAGAGGCGTAGCCGTAGAACGTCACTTCAGTGCCCTGACCTTTGAAATCTTCTTGAACCGCGCCAATGTTCCAGTAGGTTGCTGGGATGCCGTAGTCGGTATCGATTGATTTAATGAGTGCCATGTTTATCCTACGAGTAAACGGCGGGTTGTGCCGCCAGAATCTTTGATGGTGATGTAGCCCGCAACTGCAAGCAAAGCACTTGCTGTATACGTTCCGAATCTTATATTGCCTGCGCCTTTGGGGGTTAGAGTTAAGTCAATATCAGCGTCTGTTCCAGAAGTTCCACTGATTGCCGCAATTGACGGAGCAGAACCAGCAGCGGCACCTGTAATTAAAATCAAATTACCTGTGTTAACTGCGGTTCCTGTGGAAATTCTAAGTGCGGTATGGGTTGTTGAAGTTGTGTTGCCAATACTAACAGCACCTGAAGCCCCTTTTGCTTGCAAAGCAATGCCAACACTAGTATCGCTACCTTGGCCTGAAATTGACGTAGCAACACCAGTAGCCGCACCCGTTACTTGTACATAGTTAACAGCACTTGCTGTGTGGGGTACTTGAAACTGTACGTTTGTTACCGTATTAGTCGTGGCAAATTGTATTGAACCTGTTCCTTTGGCAACAAATGCCAAAGTTGTGTTGGTTCCTCCACCGGCTACCCGCTGAATCATTGTTCCTGTTGAAGCATTAGTTCCAGTAAAACCCCACCACGCAATTGATGATGCTCCTGCTATATCTGTTGCTTGAAGCTGTGTTCCTGAAACCGAATTTAGCAATAAATTTGGGCCTATGCCTTTTATACTTGCATCCGACCCAACCGTAGCATAAGCAGCAGCACCGCTACCGCCACCGCTTGAAAAGGTTACTGTGGGTTGTTCAACGTAGCCTGAGCCCGCTGTGGTAATGGTAAACTCTGGGGCGACTACATAAGCGGTGACGTTAAATGTTGCTGATGTACCAGTACCGCCAGTGACTGAAATTGGATTGGTAGGCAAGGTCGTGTATCGGCCAAAGCGTGATTGAGTGACTGCAGTAATCACGCCGCTAGAAACTGCGGTAACTGTAACTTGAGTGCTTTGGCTACCAACTGTTCCGCCAACAAATGTAAGCACATCAGCGACGGTGTATCCTGTGCCGCCAGAAGCAACGGTAATCGTGTTGGGTTCTAGCGCCACTGTTGCAGTAGCTTGAACACCGCCAGCCGTTGTTGGCGCAGAAATGGCAACCGATGGAATACTTGTGTAAGCCGAACCACCAGCAGTCCTAGTAACAGCAGTAACCGTACCGCCATTGCTGATATTCACACCTTTAGAACCAGCAGCAAGATCAACGGCTCCTGTGCCTTTAGGCTGCACCGCAACAGAGATATTGGGGTCGCTTCCAAGCGTTTGAAACTGTACGACATTTCCTGCAGAGCCGCCCGTGATCTGTTCGTAGTTGGCAGAACCCGCACCGCCAATAAGCGTAGTGAACGATCCTGCTGCGGGTGTCGTGCCGCCGATAGTAACGCCATCAATGCTTGAGGAAAATGCAGGTGCACTTGCACCTGCAGATGTTAAAACCTGTCCTGAAGTTCCCGCAGCGGTAACCGCCATCGCAGTTGTTGTGGAGCCATAAACAACCCCGCCAGCAACAAACACAGATGATTGGCCTGTACCGCCACGGTTATAGGCTATTACGTTTCCATTCCATGTTGCGTTTGTGATCGATCCCGCGTAGTCAAGCGTATTTGTAGACCACGATACGTTAGCTGGTGTTAGGTCGTGTCTGTCCCAAGAACCCGCAGCAATTGCGTTGGATAGTAAATCTACCCTAACGATGCCGCCGCTAGGAACAGAAACAACTAGGGTATTTGAGTTATTGTTAACCGTTATTGCGCCACTGCTTTGGTTGTTGTCAAACTCAAAAATAGTGCCGTTTACCAAGGTGGTTGCGTCAGGCAATTTAATAACCTGCCCGCCAGACCCAGTGATCGTGTACCTACGGGCAGAGGCAACAGTCAGCGTGATCTGCGTACCGGAAGCTGCCGTATTTACATAGGCATCATCAAAGGCGTTTGCAGTGACGTTTTGGTTTGCATCCCGCAGAACTACGCTACTTGCACCTGTTGATGCGGTAACGCCTGTACCGCCGTTTGCCACGGGCAAAGCCGTACCCGAGTAGGTGATTGCGATAGTCCCGCTGGTAGTAATAGGTACACCAGAGACCGACAGGAACGCCGGTACGGTGGCATCAACAGAAGTGACTGTGCCAATACCGCCGCTACCCGCTGCAACCCACCCAGACGCGGAAAGAATGTAGGTCTGCTGCCCAGCCAATGGTTTAGGGACCTGGCCTTGAAGGCCGTCAGCGGAGGCTGTAGGCGACTTGAAGTTATCGAGCGCTACTACGCCCGCATACGGGGCGACGGACATTGTTACAGCCCCTTGGCGAACGCTTGCGCTTTAGCTGTCAAGCTATCCCTGTATGCCTCGGCCTCTGCTTGAGCGGTGGCGGCGGCTGTCATGCGGGCATCCAAATCAGCGGCTTTGGCTTCGTAATCAGCTTGGGCAACCGTAGCCGCTGCAATTGCTGCGTCAACTTGCGTTTTAGCACCCAAAGCCTTGTCCATCAGCGCATTCGCGGCATCGGTTTTTACCTTGGCTGCGGCGATTAATTGATCCGATTGGGCTTTGGCATCGGCAACTACCGTGGCAGCTTGGTTTTTTGCGGCTACCAAAAAAGCGTTGGCTTCTGCTGTCGTGGTTGTTTTATAGGCATCCGCTTCTTCGCGTAAAGCCTTAGCTTGGTCGCGCAAATCAATAATTTCGCTAGCAGGACCAAGGGCCTCTACGTACTTTTTGTTTTCGGCAGTGGCTGCTTCCAACGCATCAAGTTTTGCTTTGTACGCATTTGGGTTTGCCATTACGGCCAACAAGTCCATGAGCTGGCTTGAAGCGCTTCCACCGGTGATGCTTGTGGCGATGCTCATGGCTTAGTTCCCCGCTTGGATGATTGTTAGGGTTGCCGTACCGGTCCCCGCTGTCGTAGTCAACCGGATGCCGGTGACAGGGTAGGCGATGTTTGACTCGGCTGAGGTAGTTCCAACCAATGTCGGGTGATCAAACCAATTTCCCGCAAGTGGACTGTACCCGGCAGCAAAAATGTTGTCGAAGGTGTACTGCACTTTATACGTAATGGTTCCAGTAACAATTACAGCCATGCCCATGTTGGCCGGTGCAACGTAATTGTCAACCGCATAAACAGCCGAGTTACCAACGCCCGTCACCGATAGATTTACTGGTCTCATGGTTTCACCTAATAATTAAAAAGTAAGGGGCATTTTAAGCCCCTTACCTATCAGCACTTGGCGTTGCCGCCTTTTTTGTACCCGCCGGTATGGATGGCCTGCTTTTCCGTCGGCGTGGGGCTTACCCCCAGCAGCTTTTTTATGCTGCCAATCGGATCTCGGAAAGCTCTTGCCATCTCTAGCTCATCCGCTCCCGGCCCGATAGACCGGTCATAGGCACCTTTAGAGGCGTCGACCAAATCGGAATCAACTGAGCCGCCTTTCTTAAATGTACCAGACTGGCGGGTGTTGCTTACCGGTTGGGAAACGGGCTTCTTAGGCATTGCCACGGCGCGGCCAGTGCTAACACTGCCCCCCGTGGCGTAGTGCTTTTTTGCGGCACCGCCTTTTTTCATCGGGTTGGCTAGCCCACCAGTCGCGTAACGCTCGTAGCCCGGATCGGCTTTTGAGGTGTTGGCAGGCCGGTTGGCAAAATCAACTTTCCCACCTTTTTTCATTGGGTTAGTCAATCCGCCCGTAGCCATGCCGTTCACAACACCGCCAGTCGCGTAGCGCTCGTAACCAGGATCGGTTTTCTTGTGCTTTATTTTGGTGTCGGCGTAGGTCTTGGCGTTATTTTTTACGGTGCCCCCAGCGGCTTTTTCCGCCGTAACCATGTTCACGGTTTTCAAAGCATTTCCGTCTACGGTGCCACCATCAGCGTACTTTTCGTAGCCTTTAGTGGTAACCATCTTTACGGTTTTGGTGTTGAGAAAATCGTTGACAGAACCCCCTTTTTTCATGGGGTTAGTCAGGCCGCCCGTAGCCAGCTTGAGTTTGGTGCCCTTGCCGCCCTTGTGCTCTTGCGCATCGTGCTGCTTGAAAGCCTTGGCCAGCATGGCCTTGTCTTGAGCCTTGTCACCAGCTTTGCCGCCCTTTTTCATGGCAGGCATGCCTGGGGCTGCCATAGGGGCTGCGGGAGCGCCCATAGCCGCCTTGCGAGCCATCAGAGCCTTCATCATGGCCATTTTACGGGGGTCCATAGGGGCTGCCATTGCTGGGGTGCCCATCATGCCGCCCATAGCCTTTTTCTCAACCTTGCCGCCCTTTTTGGAGTTCAGCAGGGCGCCGGACATAGCTTTGCGACGCTCGGACATTGAGGGCTTCTTGGGGGAGCTGCCTTCTTCGCAAGCCTCTTCGTTGTTGTCCTTCATGAAGTTTTTACCCTTCATGTTGGTGTGGCCGTTGTCGTCTTTGTCCATCGCAACGTGACCGCCCTTTTTCAGCTTCAGGATCACCGAAGGCTCGGTGGTCTCCATCTTCACCATTGGTTTAAATTGGCCCATGATTGCCTCCTATTAAGACACGAGGTTTTGGTTCACACCGAGAGCGCCAACGCGGGTTGCGTTGGGGCCGACCGCGATAGCTGGCAGCAATATGCCCATCGTCGTGCGAACGATGCCGTTAGACGCGGTAGCAGGCGCATACGTGCCCCGAACATCGCCGGTGGTGGTAGTTGCCGTGGCGGTATCCGCAGCGACAAAGGTGCCCGCATCTTGGGCCAAGGTGTTGTTGGACTTTACGCTGGCCACATACGACACGTTGAACACCCGAACTGGCAGGCCAAGGACATCGGTGGTGCCAACAGTGATGGCCACCGGCAACGCGCCGCTGATTGCAATGCTAGAGATTTGGTAAAAAGCCTTCTTGCCCGCGACGTTAGCCACAGCAGAAGACGTTGTACCTGTCGCAATTACCTCGCTCATCGGCTGACCGTAGTAGTCGTAGCCAGACACGGTCAGGTTACGGCTGGTGGAGATCGTGCCGGACACCGTGGTCAATTGGACAGCGCGAGGCAGGTCCAACTGCAATACTGTCGTGCCATCAGATCGAACCACGGACTTCACGGAGGTGCCAGCGGTCAACGTCAAAGAGCCAGCGGCGGCGGGCGTCTGCGAGGCGGCTACGTTGTTTGTAACCAGCGCTTGAGGCACAACGTCCCAGACGTAAATTCGACCCAACGGCCCAATGCCCAATTCCATAGGAGATGGATTGTCAAGGGGTGTGTTGGTATGGGCCGTCATCGTGGTACTGGAAGCAGTCACGGACTGGTTGATGGTGTACGTACCCGTACCGCCGTTACCGGTGACGAAAGCCGTGATGTACGTGCCATCGGTCACGCTTGAGCCGTCAACGTACATGCCCAAAACAATTGGGGCGCCAGACAGCAAGGCCGTGACGGTCAGAGTCGTTCCTGACATTGAACCGGTAAAGGTGGCGCTGTATGGGCGAAGTCCGGTGCCCATGTAGGTTTGGGCTGGACCGAGAAATAGATCGTCTGCAAATGATGGCATGGTCTGCTCCTTGAAAAGTTTGACCGATGTTACTTAAATCTCTCCAAGTAGCCAATGGCCGCATGAAGTGCTGCGGGATCATCCCCGAAAAGTCCAAGAGCTCGATTGCATTGTGTGCAAAGTAGCCCCCTGACCCTGCCCGTAGTATGACAGTGATCCACCGCCATTGCTATGGTTTTGTTGCGTATCTGCGTTGTCTCTGGCTTGGCGCAGATAGCGCACACGTTATTCTGTTCGGCAAGAGTTGCACGGTACCACTCCATATCGACCCCGTATTGTTTTTTGAGGTCTTGTTCAGCGTAATACTCTTTGTTTGCAGCCCTAGATTTTCTAGACCACTCACGCATGTACTCTTTTCTGTCTTCGGATGATGCGCGTTTCTCTTTCCAATAAAAATTATCCCTTGACCATGGTTTTGAACTGTCAGGTCTGAATGCTTGCCCAAACTCAGGTTTTTTGCCGACATCCTTTGCAAACGCCCAAAAATCGTCAATCCATTCCGGTTGGGTATCCTGCCGATGGTGCCTGCGCAAATTACACCAAGCCTTGTACGCTGAGTGTTTTTCACGCTGACCCCAATCGGTAGGACGAGTATTGCCCACTTCTCCGTGGCGATGCATCCGCATATAGTGTTTTTGGCATAGGCCATTTCCTACGGCGGGGGCATTGCAACTAATTACGTGGCATTTTTCAGGCATTTATAAGCTCCAAAGTTGTTACACCTTGGAGCTTAACACATCCCCGAAAATAGTCTACTCTAAATCCCAGGCGTGCCATAAAGGCAGCGTGGGTCGGTGAATCCGACGTCATAACGCTCGGTGGCCTTGTAGCGCATTGAGTCAGTCTCAAAGTCACCTTCCATGGTCTTCTCCAAACGACGACGCATCAAGAGCTTCAAGCCCTCGGGAGCGTCGGTCTGGACCCACCATGCGTTGGCACTGGTCAAACGAGACAGCACAGTAGCGCCGCCGTCCAGCAAGCCGATGGACTTGATGGGGTTGACGTCGTTATTGGCGTTGCCTGCGCGCAGGACCGACTTCAGCAGCACTTCCGATTGGAAGACGTTACCGGGAGCCACGACGAGCTGCTTGGGCACCAAACGGATTTTCTTACCGTTGTTGTCCACAGCCTGGCGTACTTGGATAAGCATCTGCTCAAGGGAGGTTTGCGAAAGCACAGCAGCGGTGGCCAACTGGTTGCTGAACGTGCCGTTCACGATGGGGTGAGCAATGTTGATTAGCGACACACCATCGCCGCCGGGAGCATTGCTGCTGAAAGCGGTATTCAAGACGTTAGCGGACAGCAGTTCCTTGGTCTCCACCAAGGACTGTGCCAAGTGACGTGCGTACACCTGGCCCAAGCGGATGTGGTCGCCGTCTTCCACGAGAACCTTGGTCAAAGCAAAAGCCAGACCATAGACCTTGTAGATGTAGCGCTTCAGGAACAGCACGCCACCTTGTTGGTACGTCACCGGTGTGCCGTCAGGCAGTTGGGGCGCCGCGCCAAAACCGTACAGGACGGGCTCTTCGTGGTAGTTACGTGGGATACCGTCTTCCTCGCGGAAAACACGAGACCATTCGTCGGCGCGTTGGTCATAAACTCCATCGAAGCATTCGTTCAAAATTGGTTCGACGATGCTTCGGAAGTCCGTACTTCTCATTGGTGCAGCCATTGTTTATTCTCCTTATGAAATAGCGGTGACAGAGCCAAAGAATTGGGATTGGCAGTTCACGACGCGGACAATTACATAGGCATCGCCCCAAGCATTGTCTGGGTAGGGAGCCAAATCAACTACACGCATCTGGCTTTGATTGCCGCCACCTATAGGGCTTCCGGCAGCCAAAGTGGCTCGCGACAGACCGATGGTGGTAGAACCCGCCGTAGGGGTGGCAAAAATATACTCGTTACCGATAGATGCTTGGGTCAACGTAGCGTTGGTTTGAATTTCATAAACGATATTGCGGTCGTTATAAAAATATGCAATGCACGAGCCAAGTTGGTACGCGGTGTTAGCAGGCCAGTAGTTGCTGATTGACCGGCGACCTGTGGTATCCGTCCATTCAACACCAGCAAAAGCGCCAGACCACGCGTCAGCAGCGGTATTTCCAGCAGCAACGATGGTACCATTGGCAGAACTAGTGCCGTATGCAATAGGTTGACCCTTGAAAATATTCGAACCGTAGCCCGAAGCGATACCGCCAGCAAGCGCCTGTGCGCGATCCAAACCAGAAGGGTGGAACGCAGGACGCAAGCCAAACGGAGCAGAGGTAGCACTCATAGAAACTCCTTAGTTAACCGGAGAATACCGGCGTGTGATTGGTTTGCTTGTCAAAATTGCCCATTCCGTCGCCCTCAACGCCCACCAGCGACTTACCGTTGCTGTCCCTTGCGCCTTGGAGTTGCTCCACTTGGACGCGGATTTTTTCCGCCTCGTCACGGGGCTTCTCGTAGTGCATGTACGCCATGATCTCTTGGAAAACATCCATGGGTATCTTGAACAGTAACATTTCGTTACAGGAGATGTATCCAACATGCTCGCCGGTCTTCACGCGCAGATCTTCGTAGCCGGGTAACTCTTCAGTTTTCACTGGGACGTACCCCTGCCGAATCCTTTTGTCAATGGAGTCGTAGGTGTTGGTTGTTGAGAGCCAGCAAAGATGCCACCCACTCATGCTGGGTAGTTTAGGCAACGCTGATTGCGTCCACTCCTCGTTCCACATCTTGCGACGTTCTTGCGTAGAAGCGAACTTGTCCTCAGGTGCTGCGCGGCTTGCGTCCTCGCTTGAGCGATCCTCGCGTCCGCCAGCATTGAGAGATTTTTTTAAACGTGATTCCATAATTAGTTACTCCGGTTACGTGATTCGGCTGCATATCGTTTGATCATCTTGGCGCGCTTTTCGGGGTTATCCCACATGCCTGCGTCTTTCATCGCTCGCACTTGTTCAGCGGAGAGAGTAAAGGTGCGGTTTGTGCCCCCGAATGCGGCTGATGCTTCACGGCCTGAGCTTCCCACGGTATTCCTTGGTGTTCGTTGACTGGATTCACGCTTGTCCGCGCCATTATAGCGATGCGGCAAATATTTCTGCAAGCGGTTATCCAATTCGTCCCAATAATCGGGATCAGAAGGGCTCCAGCCCTCTTTTACAAGCACTTCATCAACCTGTTTTGCGATTTTGCTGTCCGTATCCGATAAATCGGGCTTGTACCAGTCATTTCGCTCAATCCAGGTGGCCGCATTGGCTTGAACCGCCGGATCAATGGTCGGAGGGGCTTGTCTTTCGCCCTGTTCCGCCTGTTTTCGCAGTCTGGCAAGCTGCTCTACCTGCTGACGTGCCTCAAAAAGCGCCTCCTGGGCCTTCACAGCGCTCTCGCCGTCTCCCGCACTGGTGGCCTCGGCCAGTTTCATGCGGTGGTACTCCAGCCGCACCTGCTGGTCCTCAATGGTTTTGTCAATTCGAGCCAGATCTGCACCCTGGGTACGCTGTTCCATGCGCGCCAAGCGGTTCATCATCTCCTCGTTCTGCCGACGCAGCATTTGGAGTTGGATGTCCTTTTCTTTGTTGGTATTGCGGATCAGTTCCTTCTTGGAACGGCGGCGTGCGCGGCGCGCTGCGCGTACCGCATCGCTGTCATCGGGGTGATCATCGTCACCGCCATCGTCTGCGGAAGCCTGTGATGTGGCGTTGTCACCATCATCGGGGGGCAAAATGCCCTCGGGCAGCTCTACCGTGGCGGTGCCGTCTTGTCCTTCCTGAACTTTCAGGTCGTCTTCTTTGTTTTCTGTGGCCATGGTAGCTCCTTAGACGTAGGCTTTGAAAGAAAGCGGGTCATCGGTGACCTTCGCAATCACTTCATGGTCGTTGATGGTCATGAACAGCACCGGATTTAGGTCGCCGTTCTCCTCGCCAATGACGGGCCGCTCCCAGCGATCGCCGCCCCAACGTGGCACTCGGACATAATCACCGATCTCCGCCCAGCTACCTTCCGGCCACGTCGCCATGGTCTCGCGGTTGCGGTACGCCAATGGGCCGATTGCGACTACTCGCCCGATCATATTGTTCCACTTCTCGTTCTCCTTGGTCTCTTCAACCAAGATGATCTTTCCCGCGGTCTTTTTGATGCGGAGAAGTTGGACAATGACACGGCCACCTAGGGGTGCTTGCCCTGCCGGTACGTCTGGAAATGCCCATGCCAGCTCGGCAGGGTCAGACGCCTGTTGCGTTCCTACGATGTAGGGAACTCGTTCTTCACTCATTACTCACTCCTATCGACAAAACCATATCTCAGGTTCAAAAATGCGCATATTTCAGCGCTGCTTGGGGCCTTGCGGCCTTATTCGTTTTCGGCGAGTTTCATGTTGAGGGCGTCCATGACCCATTGCAGGCCCTGGTACTCCCCCACAATGCGAGAATATATTGCGTGATCGCTCACGGGGTTGTTCACCAGCGACAGGCGAAGTTCCGCCTGCCGTACTTGGATCTGGTGGATTAACTCCGAGATCACTTTTTCTTCTTAACCAGCGCGCTCAGGCCGCCAGCGGGTTTGCTGTTGCCCTTGGGGCCCATGCTCTGGCCATCCAGTTTCTCGCCCATAGCAAGTCGATGATGTTGTTTTACGAGAATACTTTTTTGCTCTTGATCAGACGTTGCCATTTGGGGCTCCTAGTTGAGGTTGGGCCATACTCTGTATGGTCTCGTGGGTTAACTTTGCATTCTCAATATCAATGCGCGCCTGGTTATTGACCTGCGCAATTTGCAATTGTAGTTGCGCGTCCTGCTGGTCGCGTTGGGCGGCGGCCTGCATCTCGGCTTGACCGCGCATTTGGCCATCGCGGATCTTGGCTTGGGCAATCTCGGCGTCCTGCTTGTCCTTGGCCGCCTTGCGCTGCGTCTCGGCCATTGCGGTGTCCTTGACCACCTGCGCATCGGGCGGCAGTGCTGCGGGCTTGGCGTTGGCTTGCAGGGACTGCTGGAGCTGCTGCATCATTGGCAGTAGCTGCGAGAACACCTGCTGGCTGTCCATGGCGACGTGCTGGCCGACGGTGGCATACAGCTTGTCTATGATGGCTGTGAGCTTGGGGTTCTCGTAGTCGTCCACGGGCTTCCCGTTGCGCAAGTTGGTCACGTAGCCGTTCATGCGGTTCAAGTACCACAGCGTCATGTGTTGCTTGAGGTGCTCAATTGCTTGGGGCAGCAGGGTTGGGGCGATGAACGGGTTGGCACCAAAGAACGGGTCCATGGCGAACATCAGGTGGCCCTGGATGTGCGCCAGGTGGTCCTGCTGCATGTAGGCATACGCGGGGTGGCCCATCGACATGGCCGCGTTCTCGTCAGCCAGTGTGCGCTGCTCGGGCTCGGGAACCTCCTTAAGCAACTCGCTGACGTTCGGGATCTTGAGCTGCTTGAGGAAGCGCTCCTCCACGGCCTTGGCGTCATACAGATCCGGCTTGGCGTCCGCACGAGACAGCACGGCCTGCATCTGCGCCATGCGCTGGGTTTCGCTGAAGATGTGCGGGTCGGACACCGGTATCACGTCGGTGTTCTTCTCGAAATCCTCGCGTTCAATCTCAAGATCGGCCACCATGTCGCCCTTGCGCATCTCGTCAAAGTGCCACCGGTTCAAGCGGCACAGCACCTTGATCAGGCGGGCCTGCGACTGGTGCAGGCGGGCGTGGATCGCGGAGTAGACGGCAGCGCCCTGCTCAATCAGCGCCTGGGTGGTGCCCACGGGCGCGTTGGAGTTGACGTCGGCTATCTTCTCCTCGGATGTGGTGACCACGCCCTTTGCGGCGTTATCCAGCCAGCCCAGCAGCTCAAACAGCACGGGGCTGGGCGGGTTGAACGGCATGGGCATGGCGATCTTGCGAATGTCGTCCACGCCGGGCGCGCCTTCAATCTCGGCCACCTGGGTGACCTCAATCTGCTGGGTCTGGCCGCTGATCTTGGCGCCCTTGAGCTTGAGCATCGTAGCCGCGTTGTTGATGTGGGCGCTGTCGAGCAGCGCACGCAAAGCGCCGGTCAGGGCCGCGCTCAGTCCACCGATCAGGTGGGGCAAGCCGATAGCGAACACGCCGCGCCATGGGATGAACTTGAACTCAATGATCCAGTCAAGCTTGGTCATCGTCTCGTCGCCGTCTTCCCAGTTGCGGTACAGGCCGATTACCTCCGAGCTTTGCTCGTCGATCATCATGATGTACGGGGCCATCTGGCCTTTGGATTCCTTGTCGTCCTCCAGCTCCAGCCAGGTGTAGACGTGGTACACCTTGCGCAGACCGTCCTCGTTGTCTTGGAACTTACGGCCCTCGATCTTGTCGTTGGCCTTTTGCGAGCGAGTCTGCTCGGGCTCTTGGCCGGATGTGACCTTGTACCCGCTTTTGTACATGCCGCTTGTTACGCGCCTTTCGTACTCCCATTCGGTGATCTCATGCACCTCGGCCGCGCGCTGGGCGGTGTAGAAGTTGCTGGCCGCGAACGGCAGGATCATGCGGTCGATGGGCAAAAACTCGATCACGGGCCGCTTCTGGTTCTCGTCGTACCAGAGCTTGAGGTACTGCGAGCCGCCCAGCGGTAACTGGGTGAGCATCTGCTCTTGCTCGTCGCGGAATTCCTCAATCTGCTCGGTGATCTGCCAGTTCAGGAAGTCGCGCTTGCGCTCGGCACGCTCCTGCTTGAGATCGTCCACCTTGCCAAGGATCTTGGTGCGCACAGGACCGTCTGGTGGGAACAGCTCCTTGATGGCGCGGCTGGCAAAGTCAACGCAGCCCTCGGCCATGACGGGGTGGACTGCTTTGCTGGCGCCCATGAAGTTAGCGCCGCCTGGGGCGTCCTTGCCCAAGCCGGTGCGCCGTAGGCCTTCCTCGTACTGCTTGTCGCGCTCCTCACGGGCGTCCTTGTCCTTGTCCAGTAGGCTGATGTAGCGCATGCCCAGGGTGTCAAGCTCAAAGCCGTCCATCGACTCAGCCAAGTTGGAGTAGAAGTCGGGCGACTCCTCTGGGCCGCTGGTCTCCATGCTCACCACGGCCGAGCCGTCGGGCATCTCCATCACATCAGACACGTCCTCCGGCAGCTCCACATCCGCAGAGCCGTCCTCGTTCAGCTCTGGGTCCATCTCGTCGTCTTGGTTGTCGTAGGTGTCAGCCATTATTTTGCTTTCTTGAGGTGCTTGATGCCCATCAGCTCGTATTGCATCACGTCCATGTTGGGCGAGATTGTAACTTTCTCTTTGACTACGCCACCGGTGGCCATACCGGGTATCACGGATTCGCCTTGAGGGATCATGTTTAGCCTTGTCGCATCGACATCGTACGAATTCAAAGGGAAGGTGTTGGCGCGCTCTTCAGGCGACATATTTAACCTATTTTGAACCATGCGCGCCTCCGCTTCACCCGCAAGCTTTAGGTACTCTTGGTACGGATCCATTTGCGAATACGGAGCTAACTTATTGCGGTCTGCCAGATGTGTGTTGTATTTTTCGCCCAATTTTGTCAACTGCGCAGGGTCAGTAGTATTTTTTATTTGTTCGGCTATATCCGATAAAATTTCATTGTGCAATTTAATTCGGCTATCCGCCATTTGTTTTATTGCCCAAAATTCTCCCGGTTCACCCCCGCGTGGCGTTCCTTCAATTTCTTGAATTGCATGCTGAACTTCATGCGTGGCGGTACTTTTGGGGTCTCTAGCTAGGCCGTAGCGGTAGACGTTAAGGTCTCCCCTACCGTAGCTTCCCAATGTCCCCGGTGAACCTTGTTGCCCTTGCTTTAAAATAATTGTTTGCAAATCGGGGTACGCTGCATAAAGTTCTGGATGCTCATATGCATACTTCATGTAGTTACCAGAATACTCCGGATCGTATTTTAATCCATAGGGTTGATTTAATTCACTTTCCAACTCCGAAACTTGCCCCTTGACCGCTTTACGAGCAGCTACTGCTTCTTTGGGGAACATATCCGATACCACTTCTTTGTCCCGAGCCAAGGATCCTTTTACAGTACCCTTTAAAGCGTCTATTTTGTTTTGAGCATCTTTGGCTTTCTGTATCAAGTCTCCTCTAAATTGAAATGTAGCAGGTTGGTCATTTATCTCCTGCCGCCATTCTTTATCGGGAGCGCGGTAAGTGCCTGTCTCTTGCCAAATTTTTTCAGGTGGATGCCCCGCACGCTCCATGGCTTCTGCTTTGGCCATGTTGGCTGCATTCCAAGTTTTAGCGTTGGGCCCAATCATGATGCCTGCCATGCCAATGTTGCCTGGGCCAAAGGCGCCAAGCAATTGATCTTTGGTAGGCGCAGGTATGCTTTTGACGTAGCCTACGGGGTCTTGTACCAGCCGTTGGATATTGCCGGGCACGGCCTTGATGTTTTCCAACGCGCCTTGCAGCGTTTGCCGAGCGTTAGTGAACGGGCTGAAGTTGCGTACCTCTTCGCGCATCTGGTCAATGCTAGGGCCTTCGTACCCTAAACCCGATAAAACCGAGCCACCATCCGCCATGCCAACATCGCCGCCCTCGGCATAGCGCGGGATGCCGTTCTTGAGCACGTCCTCGCGCATGGCCGGGGTGATGTCGAACGTGTGGACCGGGGCTTGGCCAAGTCTTTCCGCCGCATCCCAAGCGGCGTGCATGTTGGGATGCCGGGAAACAATGTCGGGTGAGTTGATATGCGTTACTCGGTACGGGGTTTGCGGATTTGAATCGCTTGACACAGTGTACTCGTCGGTGCCGACGGTTCCGGGTTTGACCTGCACGCCGTGCTTCTTGCCGAACTTGTTCAGGAAGGTGGGCACCATCTTGTCGTAGAACCCTTTCATGCCCTCGCCACCAGTTTCAAGATCAAGACCACCTAGTTTTGTTCCTTGGCCAGATGCCAGAATCTTTTCCGCAATCTCTTTTCCGACGTGACGGCTTAAATCTTTCTCAGGTATCTCTTTGGCAAAAACATTTTTTCCATTTTTCATTCCCGCCAACGTCCATACGCCGTTGTTTTGATTTTTGGAATAGAGGGTATCAACGTGGGCAGATAGTCCATACCTTTTGGCCTGCTCCGCACCGGGGGTTACGGCGATCTGGTCGTAGCCGTTCTCGGCGGCGTGCTGGATCATGGCTTTGAGCGCCAGCTCGTGCCAATCCTTGGCGTGGGGGCCGTAGGGCACACCGGCGGCTTTGATGGCCGTCAATTGCTTTTTAGCCTGTTGTGCTTGATCATTTAAATCCATGTATTGCTTCCACAGATCGTCGGGTATTCCTCTAGAAGTTCGTTTAGAAGTATCGAACATCCTGAAGTACGCTTCTTTGCGGCGTTTGGCAGATTGCTTCAAATGCTTTTTGGCGGCTTCAAGTTCTTCCTTATTGATGTAACCCTTTTCGCGCCCTTGCTGGTGCCAGTCGGACTGGATCTCCTCAATGTGCAGTATCTTCTTGCCCTCGGGACTGGTGCGGTCCTTGGCACGGACGCTAGCCAAGATGTTGGGCGTGCCCCCAAAGTGGTGGCCAACACCCGGAAAACCTTCACCCTTGGACATGGGTGTGTGCAGCAGGATCTCGCGGTAGTTCTCGCCACCGGGCAGGGTGTAGTCCTCGTGGTGCGTCTGGCTGCCGGTCAGCTCGCGTTGCTTGAGCGGGAACTTGTTGGCTTGAGCTTTGAGCTTCTCCAGGAACTCCGCACGCGCCATCTGGGGCAGCGCCATGAGCGCCTGCAGGTCGCGGTCTTCTGCCTCGGCGGGCTTGTAGCCGGGTTTCTTCTGCAGCTCGGTCATGTACTCCGCACCCGTGCCCTTGGGGCGGGTGACCTGCTCCATGAGCCGGTTGATGGGTGAGTACAGTCCGGTCATAGTGGGCGCTCCGTGATGCGAATGTAATCCTTGACCGTGCCGCCGCCTGCCATCTTGACCTGCGGCTGCTGGGGTGGGCGCATAGCCGCCATCGCTTGGCCCTGCTGCGTCATTTGCAGGATGTTGCTCTGCGGGGCGCCCTGGGGTGCTGGCGCTGGTTGCTGACCCGTTGGGGGCACTTGCCCTGCTGGTTGGCCTGGTTGGGGCGGTGTTGCCCCCATAGGGGCGCCTGGCTGTACGGGAATCAACTGCTGACCAGGCATCTTGGGTTGGAAGTCCACGCCGCCGACGGGCAGGCCTGGGCCAGCGCCTTGGGGCACGTAGGCCTTGACGGGCAGGTTAGGCGCCTCATTGGCACCGACGTTCTTGAGGCTGGTCATGTTGCGCAGCATGACGTGGGCCAACATCTCGTCTTGGGTGGGCTCGGCCTTGACCTCGCCGCCTTCGGCCATGCGCCGTGATTCGGGCTTCTGGAAAGCCTTGTGCTGGCCCGCCATAGAACGAATGTGCTTGGCACCAGCCAAGTACGGCCTGACGCCGATCTCGTCAACCTCTTCGGGGTCGTGCCGGTGCGCAAGGCGGTGCTGAGCCGCAAAGCTCTGTTCGGGAAACGCCATGTGCCCGTCAAACTCTTCGTTGTCGATGTCGTCGCCTACCGGGCCGCCGGTGGCCAAGCGCTTCATGAACTTGATGGGCTGGGGCGCCACGTACTCTTTACCCTTAGCCGCGATCTGCTCCTGCGGGGTGTCGATCTGGTACTCGCCGTTGTTCTGCTTGGCGTGCTCAATGTGGTGTTCGCCTACGTGATGCGTGAACGATGTCTGGTGTCCCACGTTGCTGGTGGACTCGGTGGGCGTGGTCATCAAGATGGCACCCGCCACTTTGCCATTCTTAGTCATGAACCGGTTCTTTGGTAAGAACTCGTCGTCCTTGAACCGCGAGTCGGTCGGGATCATGTGCTCGACCGTTTCCATCTTGCCGGTCTTTTCGTTCTTTTTGCGCTCGGGCACATTCACCAGCCGGGGATGCAGGATATGCTGCTTCTGGTAGTCAAAGCGCAGGCCCTCGTGCGTCTCGTGGCCGTAGTGCGCCTTGTCGGGCGTCGTGGGCTTGCCATTAGGCCCGAAGTGGCCCTCTGGCCCTTCCTCGCGCTCGCTTTCGTTTAGCTCGTGCGGCTCGCGCCCGGTAGACCAATACTTGGCGTGCGTTATGGCGCCCTGCATCTTCTTGTCAAGCGGTGAGCGTTTTTTAACGTCGGTCACCATGTATGAGTTCTTGGGCGGCGTTTGTTCGCCCTCGTCGTTCACAAAGTCCTTGCCGCTGGCGGCGGCGGCGTTAATGGTGCGGCTGATGCGCTGCTTGTCGCGGTCAATGTTCTCTTGGATTGCCGCGCCCTTCTTAACCTTAGGGCCGATGTTGGAGTGCGCAACGTAATACCCGTTCGCCGGGTCATGCATCTCGTTGGTCTTGCCATAGGAGTTAGCGATGATGGGCGGCTTGCCCTCCGCCGCGCGCTGCCGGTTTAGGTGCCTTATGACGTGGCGCGATGACACGTCCGTCTCGTCCACCACGTTGGGCCGGAACAGCAAGCGCTTATTGCTCCTGTCCGCCAGCTGGGCGGCGTTGCGCAGCGAGCCGGTGTGCGCCAATATCCAGTCCTGCGTCATGGCCGGGTCGTGCTTGGCCTGCTCATGGCTTGCGCGGCGCACGGCGGCTGCTGGGTACTGGGACTCCGCATTGGGCGCAAAGCATGTTCCCTCCATGGTGTCCACCACCCCGTGTTTATCAATGCCGCCACCACAGCCAGCGGTCTGGCCGGGGCAGGTGTTGATGACGTGGTACTTCTGGTTTTTGCCCGTGCCAGAGGAGTACAGCGCGTGGCCCGCGACGCCCTTGGACGCAAAGCCAATGTACGAGCGCCCCTTCTCGTCGTGCTCGTGGTTGACGGTGTCGAGCTTCTCGCTCTTGTCCAACGTGTTGGCTGTTTTTCCAATGTGCTGGGCTGCACGCAAGCGCCCCAGCGCCGCGTCTTCAAGGGCCATCTGTTCGTTCAGGGGCTTCTGGAAGTGCTCGTCCAGCGTGTTCTTGTGGATGCGCCCGGCTTGCCCGATGTTCAACGGGGGACGGTTTTCCGACCCGTAGACTTTTGCACGCGCCTTGTCTACGGTTTTCATGCCAAAAACGCCGGACATCACGCCTGCTTTGTTGAGCTTGCGGCTGCCTTCAAGCATGTGCCTGGGAACTTTAATGCCGGTCACGCCGCCAGGGCCGGTGGCATTCACCAATACACGAGTTGGGCTTCCGACGTCTTCTTTATCGGCCAGCTCCTGCTTCATCTGCTCTACGGTTGGTTCCATGGCTTGGTCCTGCGTGGTTTGCGCGCATTTTATACCGCGTAAGGGTTTTCTCTCTTGCGCGGGTTGGCGTCGGCGTAGTCCTCCTCGTCCACCCAGCTTGATGGGAAGTCGATGGTGAGCCAGCCAGCGTCGCGCAAGTATCTCAGGGCTTGGCTCATGGCGTCAACAAAGTCGTCGTGGGCCGTGCCCTCGGGGAAGCTGCATACCTGGCTGACCATGCCCTCGGCCCAGTCCCGCACGAAGCCCTTGCGGTTGCCGGACTCGGGTATCCATACGCGCCCGGCCTTGATGATGTTGGCCACGATGGAGAGGCGCTGGATCTTGTCGGCGCGCCCAGGGTTGTAGGCCTGCACCGGCACGCCCGCCCTGCGCAGGTCCTGGATCAGCGAGATGCCTGCGCTCTTGTCCTCAATCAGCAGCAGGTCCACGCGCTTCTTGGACTTGCCCTCGCCGTAGACCGTCTCGTACTCGTCGAGGATCTTGGGCCGCAGGTCGGGGTATTGCAGGTGGTCCTGCCAGCAGTCGACCACCATCGCGCACATGCCGCCGTCCTCGGGCTTGAACACGCCGAAGGTGATGTGGGCGGTCGGGTCGTTGTGCGTTTTCTCGCTGGCCGCGCAGTCCACGCTCTGCACGATGTACTCAAAGCGCGGGAAGGGCTTCTTGTCCGGCCAGAGCTTGAACCAGTCGCGCTTGACGATGCCCGACTCCTCAGGGTCGATGATCTCCGCGTGGATCTCCTGGCGGCCCAGCTTGGTGCCCTCGTATTGCAGGATCTGCTTCTGGAACGATGGCGCGAGGTTCTTGATGTTGACGTAAGTGCTGGCGGTGGTCACTACGACGTCGTCGCCGTTGCGGTCGATCAGGTCCATGACCACGGGCTTGGGCTTCGGGGTGGTGGAGCAGATGATCCGGGTGTGCAAGCCCAGGCGGACCGCAAACTGGATCATGTCCCAGGCCTCTTGCAGGTACTCCCACGCAGCCAATTCATCGAGCCAAGCGCCGTGCCACTGGCCGCCCCGGAAGCGCTCGGGCTCGCTGGCCGGTATGCCCTTGATCAGGCTGCCGTTGGTGAGCGTGATCTCGTGCAGGCTGCTGTTGTACTTCTCCACCAGCACCGGCGGGATGACGGCCAGCAGCCCGGACTCGCCCTCGTAGCATGTGCCGCGCAAGTCGGCACTGGTGGGTGCCGACACCAGCCAGCGCGTGTTGGGCTGCTCCCATGCCCACCAGCCCATGGTCTCCGCCGATGTGCGGGTCTTGCCTGAGCCGCGGCCACCTAGCATGAGCCAGATGCTCCAGGCGGTGCCCGCGGGCTCGAGCTGGAACTTGTGGGCCTTGAGTAGCCACCTGGCGCGCCACTCGAAGGCCGCGCGCTGCTCGGGCTTGAGCTTGGCGTACTGCTCGCGGACCTTGGGGTCCTGCAGCAGGGCGACTGCGCTACTCACTTGACTGTCGGGTAAGTGCGATGTTTTTCAGCAGCTCGCCGAACACGTCGAACGACACCTCGACGGCCAGCGGGGCCTCCTCGTCACCGGCGACGATGGTCTTGTCACCGTAGACCTTCGGCAGGTACTTGGCCGCCAGCCACTTGCGTGCGTCCATGCGCAGCCGGTTGTGCGCGATGCTGCCTGCGTCGTAGCGCTTGTTGCCTGCCTCGTCAAACACGGCCAGCGGCTCCGTGTCCACAATATCCTGTATTTGATCCGCCAAACAATGGGCGCCATCTTTTCGCGCGTCCGCGTATCTCTGTGCAAACTCAGGCTTGGTTCTGAGCCATTTGTAAATCGTGACAGAGTCTGGCATGTGCGCAGATTGCACGATCTTCGCCATCGGTTCACCGCAGGCCAGACGCCCGCATATCTCGTCTATGAGGTTATCGTTGTACAGCGATGGACGCCCCATCTTCTTGCCTGTTGCCATATCCGCTCCTTAGCGCATCTCTCAGCGCGTTAGGAGCATAGTTTACCCCCTGTAATTGCGGCTTGGGTAGTAGTCCTCTTCAGGCTCCCAGTCGTAGTCCACGGCGGGCTCAACGTGGGTCTCCTTGACGTGGTACCCCACGTTGCCGATAACACGGTCAAGGGCGTCGTCCTCGTCATAGGCCTCAACATCACTATGCCAGTCGCCGTTTATGTACACGGAATAAAGCGTCTTGCTCATGCTGCCTCCGCGAATGCGATAAGGGCTGCAGCCAGCTCTCTGGCCTGGGCCGGTGTCAGCACCGCGCTGGCACTGGCCATCGGAACTGCGATGCTGAGCCAAACATTGTCGGGGGCTTTGGGGTCCTCCCAATTCGCGTATACGTCAACGCTGACTCGTGTTCCGACTTCTGTGGTGATTGTGGTGGGGTCCATGGTGTTTTCCTTAAACCAGAATTGCAGAGACAACATCCTGCGGAGCTTTGGTGTAGGACAGTGCCATTTTTGCCTGTTCCTTGCTAATTTTTTGCTCTCCAAGCCATCCCATACCCGGAACATAGCTGTTGACGGTATATGTTTGGCCACAACGGCTAAATTTCTCCCTGCCTCCGTTGTTGGCGTTTGCGTATTCTTTTACAACTTTTTCCATGATTAGCTCCATATGTGTGTCATCGCGTTGTTGCGATGGTGTTAGTGTAACGCCAAGTTACAGTAAAAACCGCTTTTTCAAAAATATTTTCTAGGTGTTTACCCTAGTGCTCTGTTGGACGCCTCCAGCGGTTGCGGATCGCGTCGGCCAGCTTCTCAATGTCCACGCAGTTTTCGGCCAGCTCTGCGCAGGCCTCATTCTCGATGCCGATGGCGTGCTTGGTGGCCTGGACCGCCATGTCAATGATCTCGGCCTTGGCCAGCGCCAGCGCGGCATCGAACTCCTGCTGGGTGAAAAACTTGACGTGGTTGTTGGTGCCCAGCAGTTGCCGGGCAAGGGGGCTCAATTCTTTTTCCATAATTTACTCCTGACTTTGACCCATGACTCTTTGCTCCATCAGCTTGTGCGAGCGCTTCAGGCCCGCATTCTCCGCCTTCAGTTCCTCAACTTTGGTGGTTAGGTACCGGATGCGGGCCTCAGCTTGACGTATCCAGTCCGCGACATCGGCGGGCATGCGGTACTCCGCGACGGGCTCCACGGGGGCCGCAATGGCCCGTTTTGACGACTTTACAGCCGGTTTGGTGCTCATGCCTCAACCTCTATGCTGTATTCGCCCTGTGGCACCGTCTGGTGCGTGCTCATGGGCTGGAAAAAGTCGTCGATGGACTTGACGTAGTCCGCATGCCCGTAAATTTTGCCCTTACCGTCCGTGGCGGTATATACCCCTGCGTTGGCGATGTGGTACTGGCGTACGTACTCCGCCGTGCTGGAGTACGCACCGTAGCGCGGGTAATTTCGGGACACGCCGCCTTGGGGCCGCACCTTTTTGTGCTTGCCGGTGAGCTTGAGCACCTCTTCAAGAAACCCCTCGCGGTCGTCGCGGATGGTGTAACGGGCTTTGCCCAGTGTGATCGTCTGCATGGTTTGCCTTTCAAAAATGCCCCCGAAGGGGCGGGTTGGGTTAGCGGGATGTGGTCTTCACCGAGAACACGGCGGTGATGGCCGTGTGCTTGGCGATCAGGTCCGCGGGGATGCCAAGCACCTTAGCGATGGCCTTCCAGTCGGTAACGCTGCGGTTTGCCTCAACCACCGTTGCCTTGAAGAAGTTGCCCTCGAAGGTCTTGACACCACCAGTTTGGACGGCGGTGTCCTTGATCTCGTTCTTTATGGCGTCGGCCTTGTCGGTCAGTTCCTTGATCTGGGCCAGCAGCAAGCCCAGGGTATCAACTTGGGTCAGGGCGATGTCGTTTGCGTTCATTGTCAGCTCCGTTTGTGTGTGTGTCATCGCGACGTTGCGATGGGGGAAGTGTACAAGGGTTTTATTGTAATTTACACCCGCCCAAAAATATTTTTTATTTTGTTGTTTTTTACATACATGTGCTTCAAACTTCTGCTTCATGCTTCACCCCCTAAAGGGGGATGAAGCGAATGAAGCAACTTGCACTGCTTCTGAAGCCTTCTGAAGCAGCTTGAAGCATTTGAAGCACGCATTTATTTGCAAACGTGTAAAACATTACGCGCCAGATTTGACGGGCAAACTGACCACGCCAGCATCGTTTTGGGCCAAAAAACCACTCGAAATGAGCGCCCGCAGGTCCCTCCCGACGTTGGCTTTGCGCTGGTCGCGCTTGGTCTCGTCGCCCCTTGAGTACAGTGGCCATACCACCGAGACGATCTCGTTGAACGTGACGCCGGTGCCCGCTAAGTCGATCATGCCCACAGCCTTCTCCATAATGAGCTTCTGGTTATTGCCACCTGGGCCCTGCGACGCCGCCACGGATGCCCGGCTGCTGTCCGTGTACTCCACCACGCACGTGGTTTCAACGTCACCGTCGTCGTCCCTGCCCACATTGATAGTCTTCAACCTAAAACCGTACTCAGCGCCGTCGGCCCCACCCTTCATTTTGGTGACTGTGGCCACGCGGTCTTGATCGGCCCGGATGATCTCAAACTCGAAGTCGCAGGCAGCCCGCAGCCCTGACCAGCCACGGGCACCGCGGCTCTCGTCCTTGCCGCTGTGGTGTACAGGGGTGACCATGGCGCCCGTGAGCCGTGTGATCTCCTTGCAGTGGCCCATGACCATGCCCATGTCCTCGCCACTGTTCTCGTTGCCGCCGGGCATGACCTGGGCCAGGGTGTCAATCACGATCAGGTCGAACTCGCCGTGTTTCTTGATCTGCTTGACCAAAGCCTTCACGTCGACCAAATTGCGCAGGTCAGGCGCGTCGCTGATGAATTTCATGTCCAGCTCGCCGGGGTCGATGCCCTGGGCCATACAGTAACCGTGGACGCGCTTGCGCATGTCCTCCTGGCCCTCGGCGGCTATCCACAGCACACGGGCCTTGGTGGTCTTGTTGCCGCGCCAGTCGATGCCGCGCGCGATGGCGGCGGCCAGGTCGAATACAAAGAAGCTCTTGCCGCTGCCGCTGGCGCCGTAGAACACACCGAAGTTTGCGCGGGGCAGCACGCCCTTGATCAGCCAGGTGGCCTTGCGCCTGACGATGAACTCAACGGTGGTCTCAATGTTGAAGCGGTTCTCATGGATGACGGCAGCGGCTGCGGCCTTTTTTGCGCTGGCGACCACCTCGGGGTCGTAGGACAGGTCGTCGAACTCTGAGAGCACGTCGGTGGGCGTGGTGGCCTTGGGCTTGGCCTTCTGGCAATGCTCAAGCCAAAGGTATTGCAGGGCCCGATCAGGATCCTGGCGGCGGTGGGCCAGGGCGATGTCCATAACCGGCTGGCTGGCCACCAGGATGCTCAGGACGGTGGCATCGTCGTAGCCCGCGCTGTAGAGGTGGACGCCTGCTGCGTGTAGCGCGCCGGATCTGTCTTGCACGTCGTCGCTTGGGCCGTGCAGCAGCAGCTCGCGGGTGGCCTCGGGGATGGGCATCTCGGCCACGTCGGGCAGCGCCAGCTCACTGACCAGCTCGGGCATCTCGATGGGTATGACGTTGGCGGTGGGCAGGCTGGACTTGCGCATGCCGTCGAACAGGGCCTGTAGCGCTTGGGGCTGGGCGGCCACCATGGGCCGGGCCAGCTTGGTGTCGCCGGTGATGGTGAGGAAGCGCGGGGTGTGGCCGCTGTACATCTCAATGCCGATGTCGTGGTTGTTCCAGTCGGTATGGAACTCGCCATTGGCCAGTATGCGCAGGCCGGTGCCGCTGGGGCTGATCTCGGTGTAGCTGCCCATGGTCTCCACGATGGCCTTGGCCCACGGCGCGATCTGGCCGTCCTGTCGGCAGTTGTCGAGGTCGATGCCCACCACGCCGGTGAGGCCGGTCAGGACCAGCCCGAGGCCCGAGTAGCGCGTGGGGTTGAGGGACAGGACCTTGGCCGCGGTGTCAAAGTCGCCCCAGTCGGCCACCTTCTTGGTGGACAGGCCGTAGTGCTGGGGGCTGCATGGGATTTTGTCGTACTTCTGGCGGGACTCGTTCCAGATTGCTTTCCAAACGGCCCACCGGCGCATGGCCTTGAGCTCTGGGGGTATGTTGGCGCCGTTGAATACCCTGCCGATTGGGGGTAGCTTTGGTGTAGGTTGGGGCATTGTCTATCCGTGTGTGCTATCCAAGTAAGGAACAACGGCGGGCCTGGATAAGGTGCGTTCGGGCGCGTGATCAGCGCGCCCTAGCCGGGTTCTCAGTCAGTGTATCAGAACGCCTCTGGCGGGGATAGCAGCTCGCGCAGCTTGGGGCTGACCAGCAGCACACGGGGAACGCCCGTGGCCTGCTCGATCTCCACCACGCGCTCTGCGGGGGCGTAGCCCCTGCGCAGCCACGAGCTGATGTTCTGCTGGCTGCACCCGAGCAGGTCGGCCAGCTTGGCCTGGCTGCCCGCCGCGTAGCACGCCTGCTCTATACCGGTCATCCCAGTGCCTTGCGCGAGCTGTTGGCCAGCGTGAGCACAGTGCGCTTGTACAGGCTCGGTGGGATGGTGGCCGGGGTGTCCACGAACACGCGCTCCTTGAGATCGGCCTGGGTGCGGTGGAAATACTCGGGGTACTGGTCGCGCAGCGCGATGGTGTAGGCCTCAAGGCGGGGGTTCACCTCCTTGTAGGTGTTGCTATCGCGCACGTCGCTGAGGTCACGCAGTTGTTGGCGCTGGGCATCGGTAAAGAGTATCATTTTAGTTTGCTTTCAGGTTTAGGACAATTTTCAGGGGGCACTACCACACACCAGACAGCCTGCAAAGGACTGCTTGGCGTTCGCAGCCATCGGTCTATGTAAGCGTCTGGCATATTTTTTACCGCGAACTGAGTGGTGAATCTACGGATACCCAGTTCGTCGGTTATCTCTTTCGTCGTCAGCCCGTCGGGCTTTGACCGGAGTAGCGTTCGGATTGCGTGGTGATGTGACTTCATTTCATATCTTCTTTTGCCATGTTTCGTTTGGGCAACGGCAGCCAGCCGAGGCACCACTCGTTACCCCAGAAGCCGACAATGCACACCCCGCCACGGGTAAGTATGAGAAGCTTGGTATCTCTTGGGGGTGTTGGGTCACCAGCATGGGGATAGAGGAACTCCTGCCCTCCGGCAAAGTAGCGTTGGTCGGTCATGTGTTTTCCCTTGCTCGGATTGCTGCTGCAAAATGCAGTCGCGACGGATAGCTAACATGGCTCTCACATAGCTTTGCACAAGCCTCGCGCTCGGCTGCTGCGATAACTCGGGCAAATGCAACCTCTCTTTCGGTAAAACCGCCGGTATAGAACGTATTTGCAAGTTCCAACAATTCATTGCGTGTCAATTTGAACTCCTATCGCATATGCAAATCGGTCGTAAATGTCGGGTTGATGTTTTGCTATGGCCTCAAAATGATCGTATTGCTCTGGAGCTAAACTCGCTTGAGCAGCCTTCAAAAGCATTTCTCCGGTCAGCCCTACCCACGGGCGCTGCGCGTCTAGTGCCCTGTTTGCCATCTCCAGTGCGTTTTTTAGTCGGTGTAACTCCAGTTCAACATCTTTTAGTTTGTTGATTGCTGCAAATGTTTTTTCGTGTTTCATGTATTCTTCTCCTTGAGTTTGGCTTGAATTGCATCTGCAAAACACTGAACGCTATCATGCGAAGGGCAATTTTTAGCAGCATACGAATGCGCATCTTGCACTTCTTTTTCCGTCAGCCCTACCCACGGGCGCAGTTGTGGGGTGGTGGGAATGGGAGATATAGGAAAGTTCAAGTGATAAAAGCACTCTTTCGCTTCACGCCATCCGGGGTACTCGTTGTCGTTATCGGTTGTATAGACCATGAGAACTTCGTTGTCATACTTGAAAACATAAGCTCCCATGTCCAAGCACCCGCCTGATTTAGCTCTAACCTTGATTTGAGTAATGTGTGTCGCACCTTTTGGCATCCAATCAAAATATGCCACAGGCTCCTGCGCTGGCTGTGCCAAAACGTCGATCACATCCGACAACAATCCACGCAGCGGGTCAACAGGGTCAAGCATTGCCCACCCTTCTGCGATACGTTCTTTCAAGTCTTTAGTCATCAAAACCCCCTGCTCTTAAGTTTCAAAAAGTCGTTCGCGCCGGGGCGAACGTACTCATTCTTTGGCGGCGCATAAGTGTCACGGGCCCATAGGTTCATCTGGGGTGGCGGTACAGCGTCTGGTGGTTTGACGGAAGGCACAAAGCCCGTGCGGTACTTGACCTGCTCTTTGTCACCGAGCGTATTGCGAACCGCTTCCAGCGAGTTTTTAGGGTTTACCCGCATGGCTGCTTTCTTTAGATTAGGGTTTCCTGCTGCGAGATTCATTCTGCCGCCTCGTCATCCATATCTTTCAACATGTGATTTAGCGCCATCATCTGTTTCATTTTCTCGATGTGTTGGGCATGAAGTACGTTCAATGCTTCATTCAGAGCATGCGTAGCCCCGTACAACTCAATGATCTCTTCTTTAATTTCTTGCTTAGTTTTCATAACAGTGCGTCCTCGTAGTTATCAGGGTTGAACTTGACCGGCGGCGCATTAGCTGGCACCGGCATTGGGAATGGTGGGAAGGGCCAAGTCATTTGAGTATCCTATCAATCAGGTCAGGGGTGCAGGTGCGTTCTTTTGTCAGCGGGGCAGATGCGTACAGGTAGCCCAACAGGATCAGGAGGGCCGTATACAGCCCTATGATGGCAAAAAATTTAACGATGTAGCTGAACAGCGATTCGTTCTTAAAGCAGTTCACTTGTGGGCCTCCAAGAACGCCTCTAGGCGGATGATGCGGGCGTTGTTGTAGTCAACCACGCTCCTTGCGAAGTCCACGGCGGACTGGGCCTCCAGCCGAGCCAGGCGGGCTTCTTGCAACTCGCGCAGCGCCATCTCAACGGGCGTGAGCTGGCGGAACATCTTTTTTACGGTATTGATCATGTGTGAATGTCCTGGATAAGCATCAGCAAAAGCGCTGACGGAACGAATCCTACAACAACTTTTTGTATTTCACAACAAAGTTTTTTTAAAAAGTTACAGCAAGGCCCAAAAAAGCCGTGTATGATCGCCGTGACAACGATTTGGTTGTTGCTTAATTGGAGATACATACATGAGCCTTGAACAAGACATGCGCGACTTGAAAAACGCGCTACAGGAACTGACAGCGACACTGAAAGCCTCCCCGCCAGCTAGCGTGGCCCCGAAGTTCTTGGTGCCCGAACTGACCCACAACCCCGAGGCGAAGGCCGAGGTGGCACCCCCAAAGCCAGAAAGTATCCCGGATGTCTCTACCCCCACTGCGACTGCTGGTGGATTTGTGGCAGAGCCTGTGCCTGTGCCCTCGTTGACGATTGACTACGCTCAGGTGGCCAAGGCCATCACGGACACGTTCAAGGTGGACCGGGCCAAGGTCATCACGGCGCTGGCCAAGTTCGGCGCGGCTAAGGGCCCCCAGCTCAAGCCTGAGGATTACGCGGCCTTTTTGAAGGAGCTGATAGCATGAGCACCGTGGTTCTAACCCTGACCGATCACCCAGACGACCCCAACGTGGTGAACATCAAGTGGGACGTGACCGAGGATGGCGGTACCGGCGCGGCCAAGGCGCTGGCGCAGCATCTTGTAGAGCACCTTGAGTCCATCCGCAATACCACCGAGGCGGTAACAGACGTGGAGCCCAAGGAGTGAGCAGCCACGCCAAGCTATCCCCCAGCTCGGCTGCGCGGTGGATGACCTGCCCAGGCAGCGTCACCCTGTCCGAGGGCATCGAGGACATGTCGTCCAAGAACGCGGACGAGGGCACCATGATGCACGCCTTCGCGGCCCAGTGCCTGGAGACAGGCACCCACGCTGTTGATTACGTGGGCCAGACTGACAAGGATACCGGCCTGAGCCTCAACGACAACCAGGCAAAGGACGTGCAGTTCTACGTGGACCACGTCCGCGAGATACTGGGCGCCGTGGGCGGTGAGTTGATGGTAGAGCAGCGCCTGCCCATTGGCTGGATGACGGGTGAGGAGGGCGCGCACGGCACGGCGGACGCCATCATCGTGACGCCCGAGGAGCTGATCGTCATTGATGCGAAGTTTGGGTTCAAGGAGGTGGAGGCCGACCGTAACCCCCAACTCATGATCTACGCGGCAGCGGCATGGGACGAGCTGAAAGTGGCTTACGACTTCCAACGGGTGCGCATCGCCATCAGCCAGCCCCGCCTGCTGGCCAAACCCGAGTTCAGCTTCAGCATGGACGACCTGCACAACTTCATAACTGAGGTGATGTTCGCGGCAGAGCAGGTGCGCTACACCCCTGACTACTTCGCGCCGTCTGAGAAGGCCTGCCAGTGGTGCCGCGCCAAGGCGGTATGCCCAGCCCTGGGCGAGAAGGTGCTGGTCGACTTCAATGCGGTGGTACCCGAGACCGCGGACCAGGATGACCTGGCGCGGGTCATGGCCAACGCCAACCTGATCGAGGGTTGGGTCAAGGCCGTGCGCGCGGAGGTTGAGCGGCGCCTGCTCGCCGGTGAGCCCGTCAAGGGCTACAAGCTGGTGCAAGGCAAGCGCGGTAACCGCATGTGGGCCAACCCCGAGGACGCTGAGGCAGCGCTCAAGGCCATGCGCATCAAGCACGACCAGATGTACGACTACAAGTTGGCAAGCCCCACCAGCATCGAGAAGCTGGCCAAGGCGCAGGAGATTGGGCCACGCCAGTGGGTCAAGATCCAAGCGCTGATCACCCAAAGCGAGGGCCAGCCATCGGTGGCGCCTGAGTCCGATAAACGTCCGGCGCTGGTCACATCAGCCGACGTTTCTGATTTTGACGACGTGACAATTTCCTAACTCTCGGAGCACCCTATGAAAATCAAACTGAACAACGTCCGCCTGTCCTTTCCTCAACTGTTTGAGGCCACCACGGTCAACGGTGAAGGCAAGCCCGCCTTCTCCGCTGCCTTCCTGATCGACCCCAAGGACCCCCAGGTCGCGGCCATCAACGCCGCCATCGACGCGGTGGCCAAGGAAAAGTGGGCAGCCAAGGCCGAGGCCAACCTCAAGGCCATGCGCGCGGCCGACAAGGTATGCTTGCACTCCGGCGACCTCAAGTCCAACTACGACGGCTTTGAGGGCAACCTGTACATCAACGCCCGCAATGCGATCCGCCCCCTGGTGATCGATGTGAACAAGGCCCCGCTCACCGAGCAGGATGGCAAGCCTTACGCTGGTTGCTACGTGAACGCCAGCGTGGAGTTCTGGGCGCAGGACAACAACTACGGCAAGCGCATCAACGCCACTCTCTTAGGTGTGCAGTTCTACAAAGACGGCGAGAGCTTCTCCGGTGGTGGCGTGGCCGATACCGATGACTTTGACGACCTGACCGCAGAAGACTTGGTTTAATTTTCGGGGGGAAAGCGGATGCTGTGCGACGAACTTGCAAGGCCCGATCTTGAACTGACGGCTAGGCACAGTGCAGCGAGTACCCCCACCTATACACATCGGAGATACACACATGAGCGCCATGAAAGAAGAACTGCTGACCATCGTTGAGACAATCGACTGGGTGTTCGGAGACGGCTACGCCAAGAAGAACCCCGAGCTGGTGGGACGCATGTTCGAGTCCAACGCCCTTACCTACGCCGCCGCCCAGATCAGCGAAGAGATGCACGCCAACGTTAAAGACGAATTTCAGGTGTAGACTAGCGTCGCACTACACACCCATATGCGAACGCTTTACCTCGACTTGGAAACATTCTCCAAGACACCGATTACTTATGGCACCCATGCCTATGCTGCGAATGCAGAGATACTGCTCGCGGCATGGGCATGGGACGATGCCCCGGTGCAGGTGACCGACTTCACCCTGCCCCATGTACCGCCCTGGCACGTCGTGGCGGATTTCAACGACCTCGATGTTGAGGTGGTGATCCACAACTCCCACTTCGACCGCACGGTGATTCGGCACGTCTGGGGCATCAACATCCCTACCAGCCGCATACACGACACCATGGTCCAGGCCATGGCCCACAGCCTGCCCGGCAGCCTGGGCATGCTCTGCGAGGTTCTGGGACTGCCTTCCGACAAGGCCAAGGACAAGGACGGCAAGCGGCTGATCCAGCTCTTCACCAAGCCGCTGGGCAAGAACCGCAAGCTGGACCGCGCCACCCGCGAGACGCACCCAGAGGACTGGGAGCGCTTCAAGGCCTACGCCGCCGCTGACGTAGAGGCCATGCGCGAGGTCAAGAAGCGCATGCCCATGATCAACTTCACGCCCGCCGAGCGCGAGCTGTGGCAGCTCGACCAGCGCATCAACGACCGTGGCGTGGCCATTGACCTCGCGCTGGTGTACTCGGCTATTGAGGCCATTGACCGGGCCAAGCGCGAGCTGGCTGGGCGCACGCAGGCGCTGACCGACGGCAGCGTGGCCAGTGCCACCCTCAACGAGGTCTTCCGGCTGCACCTGTTCGAGGCATTCGGCATTGACCTGCCCGATCTGCAGATGGCCACCATCGAGAAGGCGCTGTCCACGCTCAACCTGAACCCCGATATGCGCGAGCTGCTGCTGATCCGGCTACAGGCCAGCAGCACCAGCACGGCCAAGTACCGCGTACTGATGCGGGGCACTAGCGCGGACGGGCGCCTGCGCGGGCTGCTGCAGTTCTGCGGTGCCACCCGCACGGGGCGCTGGGCCGGGCGGCTGTTCCAGCCCCAGAACCTGCCCAGGCCCACGCTCAAGCAGAAGGCGATCGACGCGGGAATTGAGGCGCTGCGCGCTGGGTGCGCGCACCTGACCACCGACAACGTCATGGAGCTGGTGAGCTCCGCGATCCGTAGCTGCATCGTGGCGCCCCCAGGCAAGAAGCTGGTGGTGGCCGACTTGTCCAACATTGAGGGCCGGGTCCAGAGCTGGCTAGCCAACGAGGAATGGAAGCTCCAAGCCTTCCGCGACTTCGACGCCAAGGTCGGCCCCGACCTGTACAAGCTGGCCTACAGCAAGTCGTTCGGCGTGGCGCCGGACAAGGTCACCGACGACCAGCGGCAAGTAGGTAAGGTACAGGAGCTGGCACTGGGCTACGAGGGCGGCGTGGGCGCGTTTGCCACCTTCGCCGGGGCCTACGGCATCAACTTGGACGACCTGGCCGACAAGGTGCTTCTGGATGCGCCCGATGACGTGGTGGCCAAGGCCGACAAGTTTTTGGGCTGGACCAAGAAGGACAAGCGGCCCATGTACGGGCTGTCCGACGACGCCTTTGTGGCCTGCGACGTGCTCAAGCGCATGTGGCGCGACGCGCACCCCAACATCTCTGGATACTGGGCCGCGCTCAAGGATCTGGTGATTAAGGCCTTGCTTAACAGGGGCAATACCTTCAACGAGTTAGGCCTGAAGGTGCGGGCCAGCAAGAACTGGCTGGTGCTCGGGCTGCCATCGGGCCGAGCCATGTGCTACCCGAAGCCCAAGGTTGAGGACGGCGACAAGATCACGTACATGGGCGTAGACCAGTACACCCGCAAGTGGACGCGCATACATACACACGGGGGCAAGCTGTTCGAAAATTGTTCCCAAGCCGTGGCGCGCGACATCATGGCGGCCAATATGCCCCTGATTGAGGCGGCGGGCTACCAGATCGTTTTAAGTGTACATGATGAAATTATTGCGGAGGCACCCGACGAGCCGCAGTACAACGCCGAGCACTTGGCCAGCCTACTGGCGGCCAACCCTGCTTGGGCACCCGACATCCCGCTGGCCGCAGCGGGCTTTGAAACATACCGATACAGGAAGAGTTGATATGCGCGAATCCGACATCGAGAAGTACCTTGTCAAGAGGGTCAAGGAGCTGGGCGGCGAGATCCGCAAGGTCAAGTGGATCGGGCGGCGCGGCGCCCCCGACCGGCTGGTGATGTTCCCCGTGACCAAACAGAAATTTATTGATGGGATGTGGGGCACTGTTCTCTGGGTGGAGCTGAAGGCCCTCGGCAAGGTTCCCGAGCCGCATCAGCTACGCGAGCACAAGCGCATGCGCGTCATGGGCCAGCGCGTGGTGGTAATCGACAGCCTGGAGGGCGTTGACGCGCTGCTTGCATGACCGCTTACTACAACGAGATCGACCCCTACGCGGCCCAATGGCTGCGCAACCTAATAGCCGCTGGGCACATCGCGCCTGGCATCGTAGACGAACGGAGTATTGAAGATGTCACACCAAACGAACTCAAGCACTACACCCAATGCCACTTCTTTGCAGGCATCGGAGTCTGGAGCCTTGCCCTACGCAGAGCAGGTTGGTCAGATGATCGCCCAGTCTGGACAGGAAGCTGTCCTTGCCAGCCTTTCAGCTCGGCAGGTAAAGGAGGCGGGTTTGACGATGAGCGGCATCTCTGGCCCGCCTTTCACCACCTCATTGAGCAGTGTCGCCCTGCAACGGTCATTGGAGAGCAGGTTGCGAGCAAGGACGCAGAGCCTTGGCTCGACCTTGTACAAACTGACTTGGAAGCCGTGGGCTACGCCTTCGGGGCCGTCCCGTTTCCGTCTGCGAGCGTCGGTGCTCCGCACATCCGAGACCGCCTCTACTGGGTGGCCAACGCCAAAAGCGTCAGAAGCGAACAAGGATTCTCGGACGGAGCAGGGAGCTTTGAACGAAGTAATGAGGAACAAGGGGCCAAGTCTGTCATCAGTAACAGTATTGGCGGGCTGGCCAACACCAGCAACGAGGGACTACAAGGGGGAGAGCGGGGAGGGGTGGCAGGAGCGCAAGGGGCACCCAGCGGACACATTGCCGAATGCGACAGTGCTGGCGGGTTGGACAACAACAACAACAAGGGACTGGAAGGATTCAGGGGCGGACATAGCGCCAAGAGCGGATGGCAAGGAGAGGTTCGACCAGTTGGGACGGCAGGCAGTGCTGGCGGGTTGGCCGACGCCCAGAGTGCAGGACTCCAAACACGGGGTAGCCACTCAGTGGGAGATAGAAAATCGGAAGCCGGATTACTTACTCCACACAGCAGCGAGTTTGGCGGGCTGGCCGACACCAACAGCACTGGAGCGCACAGCCAATGCGGAAACGATGACAAAGCGGCGGGAGTTTCGCAAAGAGAACGCCAACCAGAAGACGGTGCCAATGTACTTGAACGAGGCGGCAGAGATAACGGTAAACGCGGAACTGTGCGAGGCTATGGGGTATCCAGCAATATCGCAAGGCCCGGCCCGACTAACGGCTTCTGGGGAGCTGCTGACTGGCTCCTCTGCCGGGATGGAAAGTGGCGGCCAGTTGAGCCCGGCACATTCCCGCTGGTTAATGGGGCTTCCTCAAGAGTGGGACGACTGCGCGCCTACGGAAACGCAATCAACGCTCAAGCGGCGCAAGTCTTCATTGAGTGCATCAAGTGAGGTCTGAGTTCACTCCCCGCCCGTACCAGGGCATGATCATCGACCACATCATCGACACCCCACGGTGCGCGATCTGGGCCGGTATGGGCACGGGCAAGACCGTGGCCACTCTGACGGCGCTGGATACGCTCCAGATGGTCGAGGACGGGCCCGTGCTGGTCGTGGCGCCCCTGCGGGTGGCCAACGACACCTGGCCCAACGAGGTGCTGAAATGGAACCACCTGCGCGGCATGAACGTGTCCGTGATCACGGGCACCGAGCGCGAGCGCATCGCGGCCATCAAGGCCCCTGCGCAGGTCTACGTGACCAACTACGAGCAGCTTGTCTGGCTGGTTGCCCACTGGGGCGACAAGTGGCCGTACCGGACCGTGGTGCTCGACGAGTCCACCAAGGTCAAGAACTTCCGGCTACGCCAAGGCACCAAGCGCGCCCAAGCGCTGGGCAGCATCGCCCACACCCGCATCAAGCGGCTGATCGAGCTGACCGGCACCCCGGCGAGCAACGGCCTGAAGGACCTGTGGGGACAGGCCTGGTTCATCGACGCGGGTACCCGTCTGGGCCGCACGTACACGGCGTTCAGCCAGCGCTGGTTCCAGCAGGGCTACGATGGCTTCAGCCTGACGCCCACGGCCTCGGCCCAGACCGATATACAGGACCGGCTGCGCGACGTGTGCCTGACCATTGAGGCCAAGGACTGGTTCGACTTGCACGAGCCCATCGTCAACGACATCATGGTGGACCTGCCGCCCAAGGCGCGCAAGCACTACCAGGACATGGAAAAGGAAATGTACACCGAGCTGGAGGGGATTGAGGTGGAGGCCTTCAATGCGGCGGCCAAGACCATCAAGTGCCTGCAACTCGCCGCTGGCGCGGCCTACACCGACGACACCCGCAAGAACTGGACCGAGACCCACAAGGCCAAGCTGGAGGCCTTGGAGTCGGTCATTGAGGAGGCGGCGGGCATGCCGGTGCTGGTGGCCTACAACTTCAAGAGCGACTTGGAGCGGCTGCTCAAGGCCTTCCCACAAGGGCGGCACCTTGACAAGAACCCTGGCACCATCAAGGACTGGAACGCGGGCAAGATACCGGTGCTGTTCGCGCATCCGGCAAGCGCTGGCCACGGGCTAAACTTGCAGGACGGCGGCAACATCCTGGTGTTCTTCTCACCGAATTGGAACCTTGAGGAGCACCTACAGATCATCGAGCGAATCGGGCCGACGCGCCAGTTGCAGGCCGGGTACGACCGTCCGGTCTTCATCCACCGGATCATCGCCAGGGACACCGTGGACGAGCTGGTGCTGGAACGTCTTACAACAAAGCGCAGGGTGCAGGACATATTGCTTGACTCAATGAAGAAAAGGAAGAAGAAAAATGGCTGATTTTGCGAGTTGGAAGCAGGAGAACCTGGCGAAGTACGCTGAGGAGGTGAGCGAGGAGAACAAGGTGCTGCGCGAGGACAACAAGCTGCTGCTGGCGGCGTGGCGGCGCGCGGTCAGCGAAAAATATCTGGCCGAAGCTCTTGCCGGGTTACAAGGCCCTGCGTTGCTTCCTCAATCGCCAGAGCCAGCATGGGCGAAGGTTGTCTCGTCCCCGCGATAAGAAGGGCCATCCAGGTGGGGGTTATTTTGAGGTACTCGGCCATCTCGCCTTTGGCGCCCCTCACGTCGGTCTTAAAGTATTCTTGCAGCGTCATGGCTGCATTATAATCAAACCCCGAGTTACATCAATAGGAGAAGCTATGCTCACAGAACACGACCTCAAAATGGTTCTCATGGACTGCAAGTGCCAGTCACCAGACACGCCCATCGATCCCAACGGCCTGTACACCGACAACCTCGATATCTTGGAGTTTGGTCGCAAGGTCGAGGAGAAAGTGGCGCTCATGTACGCCCGCAAGGAGCGCGAGCTGTGCATTGAGTTCGTGCATTCCATCAACCCTTTGGTAGCGCTGGCGCTCACCGAGAAGCGGGGTGGGATGTGATTCGCATTCTTGGCTGGTGCTGGCTGATCGTGGCTGCACTAGCGCTTCTGGAAACACTTCCGCATTTACGGCTTTTTTAATTAATTCGGGAGAAGGGTGTTGGGGTCTACCCCGCCCCTTTGTCCAGAACGAATTACACCGAGTAGTTTTTCTTCATCAGTAGGGGTTTGGCCATAACGAGATACATGGGCTAAATATGAAGCACGCATTCGGGCATAGTCTTCGGGAGATAGCGCTTTCGCCATTCTGCTCAAGTTAGTTTTAATTTCAGGCGGATAGCTTTCGGAAGTAACCGTTGGCGCTGACGCCTCGGGGGCGTACATCCCAAGTTGCACGGGGATAGGTAGCGCAGATACCGCAGCATTCGCGGCACCACCGCCTAAATTTCCTTTAGAAATAGCATATGGAATTTGGGCTACTTGGCCTGCAATACCAAAAGGCCTGTTTCCAAACATGGACGCCAATCCGCCAGCCAGACTTAGCTTTTCTGTTAAGTCAGGGTTAATGCCCGTGCGGTAGTTGTTGTACATATTAACGGCTTGGGCGCCTGTCTCTAGGCCCCCAAGAGCGCCTAAAGCAACCTTTCCAGCACCAGCCCTTAGCCCCGCATTTCTCTGGCTTCTTTCTGCGGCTAAGCGAGCCTGTATCGCGGCATTTTCATCGGCTACTGCTCTGGCGGCAGCAGAGCGCTCTGCGGCTGCAATGTCTGCTTGCCTTCTGGCATTCAATGCTGCAAGTGTGGATTCGTTCAGTTGCGTTTGGCGCGCATGCTCCTGCCGCAGCCGTTCGGCTTCTGCGGCGGCGGCTGTTTGCCTGTTTTGGTTCAGTTCAATGGCTACGTTGGGCGGAACCGCTATGCGGCTGTTGGCCAATGTAACTAGAGGTCCAGCCTGCTCCACCGCTGCCCGGGGGTCTAACCCTGCTGAACCAAGCCTTTCTCGGTTTAAGCTGGTAACGTCCGCTTTCCGAGAAGTTTCATCGTTGTGTGTAAATTCACGGGAAATCCCCGGCGTATTGAGAGTATCGGAATTTCCACCATTAAAAAGGCGGTCTATTTGTTCTGGCGAAAACCCAACATAATTTGCCCTTGGGTCACCTGTTAATTCTCGTAACCTAGCGTTCAGGGCTTCATCCGCCAAGCGCTGGCGCTCGGTGACCGCAGCGATATGGGTGTCCACCAGACTTGGGCCAGCGGGAGCTGCGGGCGCGGTAGGCGCCACGGCAGGGGGTGCAACAGGGGGCGCGGAAGAAGAGTACACGCCCTCGCCCGGTCGTAGCAGCCCGTTTCCTAACGTCCTTCCGGTGTGCTGGGCGTACGCACCCGCTGCTGCTGCCCCTAACGCTGCTGTTTCAGGGGAGGGCATGAAACTGCTAGGTTGAGTTTCGGAAGCAGCTTCAGCTTTTCTAAGAGCAGCATAGGTATCGGCTATGTCTTTTGGGAGTTGATATTCCGATCCTTGTTCTGCGTTAACAATAGGCCTTGCGCCTTTTAAATAGGCATTGGCTTCAGCTTCTGCTTCTTTTATGAGTGCGGCTTTTTCTTCTTCATTCATGGTAATCCCCTATTATTCGCCGTTAAAGGCCTTATTATGGGCTTTATTTATAAAATCATATTTTTGCTCCAGCTTAAACATTTCTGGGGATTGCCGCCTAATTTCTAAATGTGGGGCATAGTAACCTTTAACTTTGGGGAGTTCCTTATCAAAAATGTCCGCAGCTTCTTTTGCCATGTGCAAATTTGCCGCATTTTTATTGGCAGCTAAAAATAAAGCTCCAGGGGTTTGTTTTAACCCTATTTCTTGTTGCATCTGCGCGCCAAACTTATCAATACCCGCTTTTTCAGGATCAACCCCCCGTTGTTTCATATTGAAATAAGCGCTAGTTGCTGCACTTTGGGCCATAGCATCAAAAAGTGTTCGTTGGTTGTCGCTTAGAGATGCAATTAATCCGGTTTCTACGGGTATCGCTACGTTTACCGCGAATGGCCCGTTAAAAGAAATTCCTAAGCCTTGGTTGACCATAGCCGCAAAGCCACCCGCTTTACGGACTAAATCCATTACTGCTTTAACATCTTTAGGATTTTTCTTAAATTGGTCAATTATAAAGTTATTAGCATCATCTGCTATTTTATATTGTGTAGGTTGTGAAATAGCTTTAACAGCATTATAGTAATTTTCATCACCGACATTTGCTTTTGCGGCATTAACTTTAGTTGATTCATTTTCTTTTATTTGATCTGCGGTCATCGGATTTTTATGCGGTAGAGCATAGTTATCTTTATACACAAATTCCTTAGGGGCCGCTGCTGCAGGAGTAGTTGTCGCGGGAGCCACTGCCGCAGGCGCTTTGGCTGCCGGAGACGCGGGCGCTTTGGCTGCCGCAGGAATTTCGTCCTTAGCAGGAACTTCAACGGGGTTAACAGAAGAACCGGCCGTATTTATTAACTGTATAAATTCTGCACGCCCAGCGGGGCTAAGTTTGTTAACATTTTTTTCCCAACTTTCTTTAAAAGTCTTGTCGTCCTTAAAAGGTAGTTTACCGTCATTTATTAGCGTTTTATTAATAGCATCTTTTTGTGCTGGGGTTAAATTATCAAATGCCAAATCTTTTTTAGGGTCGCCAAGAGGATCAAGGGGTTTGAATACCGTAGGGGCCGCAGGCGCCTTAACTTCAGGCGCAACAATATCCGCTCCAGCGGTTCCAGGTACAGTTGGCTTGGGCCGTTCTTGCCTACGATTAAAAATATCTGCGAGGCCTTGGTTATACTGCTCTTCTGTAATCAAATTTTGTTTACGTCGTTCGGTAAGCAAGGCTCGATCTTCTGCCATCTGCGTAGTCAAAAGTTGTTGGGCAGTCGTATCCAAACTTCGGTCTTTTTGCCTTGTCTCAATCATCTTACCCACAGAATCCGCCAACTCGGGAGCGCCGTAAGACGTTAAGGTAGCCTGCAAGGCTGGTAGGCCCTCAGGTGCAAAATTTCCTTTTTTAGCATCCTCATATGCCTTTGCCGCCAGTTGGCGGTTGGCCATTTGACTTTTCATGGCGCCTACTTGCGCGCGCACCGCGTACAGGGGTAACTCGTTTTCGCGTTGCTTCTCTAAGTTCTCACCGAGGGCCTGCGCGGCGCTTCCCAAGGATGCACCAAAGCCGCCTAACTGTGGCTTTAAAAAGCCCGCAGCTACGTTGAACCAATTGGGCTGCGCATAGCGTTGCGCCAAGGCTTGTTCAGCGGTATCAAGGGCATCCGCTTCTGCCCGCACTTGGTCATCTGTCTTGCCAATTATTGGCGATTTTAAGGTGGCCTGCATGCCCGCATTGACTATATCCAAAGGCGATGTTGTTGCCATGGTTTACCTCGGAAAATAGGATGATAGGGATTCCAAGAAAAGGTCCACGGGAGATTTATGGGTTCTTGGGTCTTTTGTGAAAGCTCCCGCGCCCAAGGCCGCCAGACCGCTGATCTGAGACAGCGGCGACATATTCAGTTCCTGTGTCGATGACGTTGGTAGCACCACCCCCGAGGTATTCGATAGGGTCTTGCCCAGGATGTCCAAGGGTGCATTCAGGCGGTTGGTCGCGATGGTCTGTTGGGCGTTTCCGGCCTTCAGCAGTGCATCAGTGTCCGCCAGCCCTTGTGACTGTAGCTGCTGCGCGATCTTTGCCTGGGCCGCACCGGTGTTAAGGCCCAAAGCACCTTGGGCAGTGGCGGCCTCTTCGGCTGTCCTTCCGGCGCCCAACTGATTGGCACGTTGCTGCATAGCGGCCTTCAAGGCCTCACTGTAGCCGGACTGCAACGCCTGCGACTGCTGGCCTAGGGCACCGATGTCCGCATTGGATATGCCCATGGCCAAGGCATTGGCGCCCCGCTGCGAGCCAAACTGGCCGCCGCCTACTGCACCAGCGGTGAGGGCGGGGGACAGGTTCTGTTGGACGTTCTGTTGATTGGCAAGCCGGATCTGGTTGACCACGTTCTGGATGTACGGGTTCATGTACCCGCCCACCAGATCGGCGGCGCTGCTGGTGCCCGACGTCAGGTAAGGATTGGCTGCCCCAATGATGTCGGTCTTACCCGCATTGTTGACCGTGTTGGTTGCCGCCGTTAGGCCAGGGATGTAGTTACCCTGGTTGGACGCCACGTTGCGGAAGGCCTGGGTCTGCAAGGCGTTGGGGTCGTAGGCCGTCTTGGCGGCTGCGGTGAGCTGGCCCGTTCTCGGGTCCACAATGTTGTTCGACGCGGCAGCGTTCGCATTCAACGCGTTCGTGGTATCCGTCATGTACGCCTGCCCCAGCCCACCGGTGGGCGTGGAGGAGGTTACTTGCGACGATTGGGTGAAATCGGTCATGCTTATTTCCTCTCGACAAGGCGGTTAGCCTTGCGTATGTTATCAAGCCAAGGTATCACTTGCAAGTTAAGGGGGGTATGCAAGCCGGAATTACTTCACGCCTTTAAGGTACTTTCGAGCATCCATAAGGTACTGCTCAGGTGTTTTTGACTTAGGTGGGATGGAATCTAAAGGGGAATTCCTTTTGTGGGCACGTATAGCTTCCCGCATTGCATCCAACATTTTAGCACCCGCTTTATTAGATCCGTTGCCAAAATCCGCTACGGTTTGGGCGTCAAAAACGTACTCGCCGTCTGCCAACATTGCGGGTATATCATCGCTTTGGCCGTCACCCTTGCCCTCAACGTACTTGCCGCCCAGGCCCTCAAGCCCGCCCGTGCGAAACACTGGAGTGCCGTCGTAGTTGGGATGCTTCTTGTCCGCAGGATTTGCCCGTGCCCGTATCAGCGCCATGAGCCTGGGGTCCACATGCGGCTGGCCCCCGTGCGCGAGGGTGTTATTCCCGTACAGTGAGGTTAAGTCCTTGGACAGCGTGATGTCTTTCCCGATATCGCCGACCTTTACAACGTCTTTCATCAAAGGGTTGCTGGTATCAAACGCAGAGCTTGTGGACCCGCCGTCCGCATAGCCCGGCAAAGCGCCGCTGTAAAGCCCCTGCACCACCTTCTCCAACGTAGTAGGCGAGCCCATCTGCCCGACCCTAGCCAAGTCCGAACCCAAGCGCGATCCACTTGAACTACCTGAGCCGCTTGACCCGTCAAGAGAACCGAGCGTGGCACCTTGCTTGAACGAGTCAAGCAGGTCTTTGATGGTGGATGCGCCTTTTAAAAGGTCTGCCGCAGTTAAGCCACTGGTTAGCGTACCCGCCGCCGCAGCCAGTTGCGCGGGGGTTAACAATCCCGCTGCCGCGCCTGCCGCACCCGCGGCACCCGGAGAAAGCCCCGATGCCACCATCTTGTTGGGCGATTTCGCTAACGTAGCCGCTGCCGCGTCAGCCCCAGTAAGCGCGCCGAGGCCGCCGATGCCCGCCGCAGCAGCCAGTTGCGCATCGGTAAGCACTCCCGCAGCACCTGCGGCGGCGCCAAGAGAACCCGGGGCTGTTCCCGATGCTACGGCTTCATTGCCGAGCGCCGTTGGAAGGGTTCCGCCATCTGTAGTTCCTGCGGCAATACGGTTGGCAGCGGTAGCGGCATTGGCCCCCGTAAGCGCGCTGAGACCGCCAGAACCCGTCGCCGCAGCCAATTGCGCGGGTGTTAGTTGCCCCGCAACAGCGGCTTGTGCCCCAAGAGAACCAGGGGCCGTTCCCGATGCCACGGCTTCATTACCGAGCGCCGTTGATAAGGTATTGCCGACGGCAGATGTTACGGGCAAGGCGCCCGTAGCCGCAGCCAGTTGCGCATCGGTAAGCGCACCTGTTACTGCCCCCGCGGCCCCCGCTGAACCAGGGGCTGTTCCCGATGCCACCATCTCAGCAGTAGACGGCAATGCTTCTAACCCGCCGCCTTCTATGATCCCTGAGCTTAAAGCGCCCTCCGCAGCGGCATCCGCACCCGCGCCGGTTACCGCGGCCTCCGTCCCAAGATTGGCTAGAAGCTCCGGTGCATATGCGGCGGCGGTAATCAGCGCCGCTTCTTTAACGCCGGGGTTCTCAAAAAACTTAGTAGTTGCTTTTGCGGGATCCGAAATAAGGTCACTTACCCCACTACCGATGCTGTTTAAAAGGCCACCGAGAAACCCGTTTCCACTACTTCTTTGTTGCTCGCCGGTTTTAACGCCTTGAGGGTTGTAATAAATTACGTTGTTATTTGGGCCAAGTTCTTGAAAACCGCTAAATGTAGAAGTTTGGTTATGAGGACTTCCACTCGTTGTAAATGTCGGACTTAGTAGTCCTGCGTCAAATTTTTGCTGTAACTCAGGGGGCAAAGAAGCCCTTACCGCAGCGGGATTTAAAAACGTTCCTGTTTCGGCATTTGTGTTATATATTGAAGGTGCAATAAAGTCGCTTAATGAAGGCGCAATAGAGGCGTATGGCAGGCCCGTGTCGGGATTTATATTTGGATCAGAAAAATCTCTTGGCATAATTATTTCCTCAATGCGTTATTCAACGCAAAAGCCCAGTCCTGCCACGTCGCAAATCCACGGCTGTCCGGCACGCCAGGGAAACGGCCAATGCCCGACAACGCATCCGCCCAGGATTGCCACTTGTCTTCTGGTGCGGTGCCCAATTGGTTGGCCGCAAATAGCTCAGACATGAGCGCACACCAGTAGTCCCATTGCATGTTCCGAGGATCGTAGACCTGTGCGATCATGGGTTTCCAGTGCTTCGGCTGTCGCCGGTGGTAACGGACAGCAGCACGCGGCCCGTTTGGTACGTACCGCCTGCCACGTTGGATTCAAATCGCAACCGCATCTCGCGGCGCTGCTCTCGCATGTCGATTTTAAGCGTAGTAGGGTCGAACGGGTAAGGATCCGAGTCCACCACGTTGTCGTCGGCGTAGCCTTGACCGGTGACCGTTACGGTCATGGTGCCCGTCTGCACGAAGTCCGGCTCCACGCGCTCCAACCTTGTCCACAGGTTATCCCCAGGCTGCTGCTGGGTGCCCACCAGCCCACCCAAGGTGCCGATGCTGTTGGTCTCAAAGTAACTCTGGATCGCGGTGACGTTGGTCAGGTCAATAGAATCATAGCCCGTCTCGTGCTGCCATAACTTGTAGTTTTGCCCGGTGAACGTTACCGTTGTCGTACCGCTGCTGGTGGCGGCGTTGGACATTGTGACGGTGGTTCCCACCACGTTGGTCACGGTCGTGTTGACGGGTATATACAGCCCCGTTACCACCATACCGATGATGATACGGTTATCCGCCGCGATCAGGGTCAGTGTCGTGGTGGTGTTTACCGTAGCATTTGTTTGGCTGAAGGTGATGCCGAAAGACTCGTTGCCCGCCCAGAAGGGTTTGGGGAACACCTCAGAGAACACCCCCGCAGACCGGCGTGCCCCTGGCGCCTCACCGGCGTCGTACCACGACTTGTTGCGCACGTTGTAGATGATGGCGTCGGTGCATTCCGTGGCGGTACCTTTGGGGTAGAACCACCATATCTCACCGTACCGACTCACCTTGCTGGCCCATACCTTCTGGCGTTGGGCGATGTTCACGTTGTCAAAGAAATAGTTCTGGTTCAGCTCGTTGGGTATCTCTTGGACCGCGCCGTTGTAGCAGAGAAACCGGTCCACGCCGATCCAGTAGAAGATGCCGTCGTACTCAATCACGCAGCTCGACGACATGATTGAGGTCTGGCTGCTTACCAGGTCGTATGTCCAGTAAAAGTTCTGGCCGCCAGCGGATGACGGCTGGAATGACACACGGATAAGGGCGTCCACAGCCCAGAACAGGCCAGACGGCGACGTGGAGCCGCCTCGGATGGGTAGGCCCTTGACGATCTTGCCGGTGGACACGTTGTTGGAGTTGGAGTCTGCGGATACCCAGTTCGAGAAGTCGCCCGCGCTGGAGTTTTGGATCAGACCGTTGTCGCCGTACACGAACAGGTACGGGTGCAATATCACGCACCCGCCGGACACCGAGATGTTGTTGTCAAAGGTCAACGCGACCGGATTGGACACAGTGAACGTCAGGCTGGTAGTGGTGCCTATGGCTGTCACCAGTGCCGTGCCGCCCGACGTAGCGGAGATCTGGAACGTGGACGTACCATTGGTGGTGATGATGTAGTAGCTTGATGTCCCAGGGTATCCCGTTATTACGGCCCCAGACAGTGTGTAGGACAGGCCCGTGGGTGTCCCCGCCGTGGTGGTGATGGCCGAGCCGCCCAGCGTAGCGGAGAGAGTGAACGTAGTTGTGCCGTTGGTGGCGATGATATAGTACGTGGTGGGGTTTAAGTAGCCCGTTATGGACCCCGTCCCACCGAAGGCGCCGCTGATAACTACCGGCTGGCCGACCTGAAGTAGCGCGGGAGATGCGCTGCAAGAGAACTGCCCAGCGGTGCCCGTTATCGCCACCCCGCTCAGGGCGGATGGCGTATTCACTGAGAACGACAAGCCCGTCACCGGCCCCACAGTAGTCGTGATGGCCGAGCCCCCGCTGGTGGCGGATAGCTGGAAATACGACGCGCCATCTGTGGCAATCACGTAGTACACCTGGGGGCTGGTATAGCCCGTAATGGTTGCGGCCTGCGCAGTCACCGACAGGCCCGTTGTCGGCCCGATGGTGGTGGTAACACCGCTGCCCGTGGGCGTTGTGGACAGAGTGAACGTGGTGCCGCCGTTGGTGGCGATGATGTAGTACGTGGCCGCCGCAATGTTTGAGGCCTTGGCCGTGAAGGTCAGGCCGGTGCTCGGCCCAGCGGTCGTCGTCACAGCGGCACCGCCTGCGGAGGTAGATAGCTGGAACGTGGACGAGCCGTCGGTGGCGATTACGTAGTAGTTTGTTCCACTGGAGTAACTGGATATGGACAGCGCGTTGGCGTTTAACGTCAGCCCCGTGCCTGCACCGATGGTGGTTGTCACCGCAGCGCCGCCCGACGTGGTGGACAGCGTGAACGTGGAAGAGCCGTTGGTGGCGATGATGTAGTAGGTGGTCGGGGTAGAGTACCCAGTTATGGCCAAGGCATTGGCATTGATGGTCCAGCCCGTGGTGGCGCCCACCGTGCTCGTTACCGCCGCGCCACCCGAGGTGGTTGATAGCGTCAGGGTGTTCACGCCGTTGGTGGCGATGATGTAGTACGTAGTAGGGGTGGAGTACCCGCTGATGGTCGCAGCGCTCAGGGTGTATGTAACTCCGGTAGGCGTACCGGCCACCGTGGTTACCGCAGCCCCGCCCAAGCTGGTTGACAGCGTGAACGTGGTGGTGCCGTTGGTCGTGATGATGTAATACGTTGTTGGTGAGGAGTACCCCGTGATGCTTCCCGTGCCGCCAAACGTGCCGCTGATGACAACAGGCTGCCCAACGTACAAAGTAACCGGTGAGGCTGCGCACTGAAAGGTACCCGCCGTACCCGTGATCACCACGCTGGACAGCGCTGTGGTGCTGGTTGACCCACTTATGGTGACGGTCTGCCCGACTTGCAGGGTGGTGCTTGAGTTACTGCAAACAAATGTGCCCGCCGCGCCAGTGGAATACACATTGCTTAATGCAGTAGCCGCAGCCGTACCGCTCACCGTTACCGTTTGCCCTACTGCAAGGGTGTTCAGGCTGGTGCAAGAGAAAGTGCCCGATGTACCCGTTGTGTACACATTGGTCAGACTGGTTGCCGTAGGCGTGCCGCTTACCCTAACTATCTGGCCTATGGCCAGAGGCGTAGCGCTAGTTCCGGTAAAGTTAGCAGCGGTGTCCGTGCCGTATACCGCGCCCAGCACGGTGTCGGTAGCCGTGCCACTCACCACCACCTGCTGCCCGACACTGAGCGGGGTAGCGGACGCCGTGCAGGAGAAGCCGCCCATGGTACTGATGGCGTAGGCGGTGCTTAGGGCCGTGTTGGTTGCGGAACCGCTTAACGTGACCGGAGTTCCCACCGAGAGCGCAAAATTGCCGTTGTAGTTGAAGCGTCCCGATGAATTTATGGCATACACAACGCCCAAGGCGGTAGCCGTGGTAGACCCGCTGATATTGATCGTCTGCCCCACAGCAAGGCCTGAAGTAGTCGTGCAGGAGAACTGCCCCGCGGTACCGGTCAAAGTCACGCCTGACAAGGGTGCGGTAGTAGAGGCCGTGGCCGCGTTGGACAGCGTAATGGTGTTGCCCACCACTGATGACACCGTGGTGGATGCGGGGATGCCCGTACCAGTCACCGCTTGTCCCGCGCCCACACGCACGTTGGCCGCTGTCAGCGTGACTGCGGCGCTGCCATTCGTGGTATTGGCGTTTGCCGTGAACACGCCTACTTTGGATAGCGTAAGGCTACCCGAGTTTCCTGGAAACGTGCCGTATAACACGGGCGTCGCCGTGGAAGATGTCATGAAGGACAAATTCTGCCCAGGGTGCGCCACTAGGTTATTTGTGTTGTTGCCGGTGGAGTCGTAGGCGATGTCAAACTGCCACAGGTTGTAGACACTCGAGGTAAAGTTGCTCAGGGTGTACGTGTACGGGCCCGAGCCAACGCCGCCCACTGGGCTGGTGATCCACTGCTGCAAGCCGCCGCTGTAGCCGGATACCACGTAGTTAAAACCGTTGACGGTGCTCATGGCCATGCCACGGGAGATGCCCGAGGCGTTCAAGAACACCGCGTCATAGCCACCGATCTTGCGGGGTCGCGTGCGCTGAAACCGCACCCACTTGCCGTCGGTGTAGCAAGGGGCGTCGAACTGGGTTCCGTCCCGCTGTATCCCCGGAGGGATTTCCATGGCTATGACTTTTTGGGTCATTAGAACGTGCCCCCGCTGATGCCGTTGGTAACGGTAAGCCCCGTGGAACTGAAGTACCCCGCCAAAGCATTTGCCACAACGAAACCAAGCTGGCCGGTAGCTGCTAGATAGATACCGGTATTCGCATCAGAATTGAATCTGATCGACGGCGTGGCCAGCGAGCCATCGCCTACTGTCAGGGACCCGATGGTGCTTGAGCTACCCGACGCTGCGTTGTAGACGTTTGTTCCGTCGCATATGAGCACCAGTGAGGTGCCTTGCGGTACTGTTACCGTTGCGCCCCCGCTAACGGCGGTTTTCACAGTGAACGAGTACGAGCTGTTCCTGGTGTTGTTGGTGAACGTGTAGAGCTGCACGGTAGACGGAACCACCACGATCTGGTTGCTGGTAAGCTCCCCCGAGTACACCTGAATCGTGTTGGCGGCCTGCACGGATGACAGCGTGAGCGTGCCGCCGGTCACCGATAGCGCAAGCTGGGTGTAGGCAAAGGTATTGGACCGCCCGATACCGAAGCTGTTCCAGTTCGCGCCATTGGACACCAAGCTGATCGACTCCGCCAACTGGAGCTGCTGGCTGGCGTTACCATCAATGGTCTCAGCACCCGCTGGAGTAATCGTGAGCACACCCGTGCCGTTGTTCTTGATGGTGATGAACCAGCCTGTTCCTACCGTCACCGCAGAAGGCAGTGTTAGGGTTCCCACACCGCCCGTCCACACGCTCAGGTCCGCGCTGTTGGCCGCCGTGAGGGTGTAGTTTGAGCTGTACGAGATGACCGGGTACACCTGGTTCAGGGTCAACCCAGACGCCGCAAGGCCGTAGCCCGCCAGCGCTGAGGCGTTGGCCGAGGAGGTGCCCGCGCCAAGCACCACCGAAGACCATGTGCCGTTGGTCGTGGTGTTGTCCGTCAGGAACACGTAGTAGGCCAAGCCCGACGTGATGGCGATGATCGTGTTACCCGAGTTGTCGGTCACCGTGAAGGTGTTGGCGCCCACGTTGCGGACTAGCGTAGACTGGCCGGTTGATACCTGCTGCGCGGGGGGCAGCTTCAGCAGCAACCCCGTCGTGGTGGCCGTCACATCGATGATGCTGCTCACCGGCGTGTTGGTGTTGCCGTTCACCGGCCACTGCAGTTCGGTGTTGACGCTGATCGACAGCGCCTCATAGCTCACCGAGGCAGGGTCGATGGTCTGGCCGGAGAAGGGGTTGGTGTATGAGGGCATGGTTAGGAGTCCTGTGCGATGGCTTGGCGGTCACCAATACGAAGCTGATCCTCGGCCTTCAGCGCGGCCATGGCGGCGTCAAACAGGCCATTCCACACCTGCAGACGGGCGTCGTCCTTCAGGAACGGCGCAGTCTGCTTCAACGTGCCGTACAGCATGGCGTTGGGGGCGTTCTGGGTCAGCCAGTTGGTCTGGTTGTCGGAGGCCAGCGGCTGCAGTCGGGTGTACACCAGCGTCTCAAACGCAAAGTTGGCGCTGGGCGTGGGCGCCACAAACCAGTGATCGGCGTCGTAGTCGGCGTAATACAAGGGCGTGCCCGTCGCGGTGACGTCGGGGGCATAGTTGCTCAGGTACTCCAACTTGCGCAGGTAGATCGGCTGCTTCTGGCCCGTTGCGGTGGTGAGGGTCATTGATACCGTCTTGCGCCAGCGCGCAGGCTTGGCGATCACGGGGTTGTTGATCGTCATGGCGCCGTCAGCCACCAGCATCTGGCCCAAGGTCTTGATGTCTTGCGCGATCTCGTACTCGGCCAGCATGATGGCCGTGGGGATGAAATTGACCACCGCCGCGTCACTACGCTCCAGGTACTGAAGCACCGTAGAAGTAAGGTTGTCGTAAGTTTGGACGGCGGCAGGTGTGGTCATTTGTCGGCCTTAGCGTCGAGCTTGTCAAAAATCTGTTTGCACATGGCCTTGATCTCGTCAATGTCGCGGCGGTAATCGTCCTTAGCGACATAGTCGCGCTGCATGCCGCGCAGATCAATGTCAAGACGTTCCACGGACCGGGTGATGCTGTTGATGACCCACCCGCCAAAGAAGCCTACAAGGCCCAAGCCGATGTTAATTAATGTCTGCGTGTCCATGCGGTACCCTAGGCTAGTTGCGAAGCGGCGGACTGCACATGCGCCACCCGGTTACCCCATCCCTTGCCAAAATCCCCCCAAGTTGGAAGGCTTTCAAGGAACTGTAGGCGCTTGTCATTGTACTGCGCGATCAGGTTTTGGGCAGGGATTTTGCCCACTGCGGCCAGGGTGCCGGGGCCGATCGCCCCGTCGGCGGTAACACCCACCAGCTCCTGCAGCCACTTGGCAGCGCGCCCAGGGCCGCTGTTGATGGCGGCGTCGAACACCGCGTAGTCCAAGCCAGAAGGAAGCGAATCGCCCGCCACCTTGTCCCAGTACTTGCGCTTGTACAGTGGCGCCACCAAAGCGGGTGTCAGGGCGCGCATATCGGCCTCCGATACCGAGTGGCCAACGTACTCCTCCCAAACCGCCTTGGTGCAGCCGAGGTTGGTCATGCCCCCTGGGTCAAGTTTATGGTTACTGAAACCCCCTTCCGAGGCAAGTACGTGGGCCAGCGCGGCGTCAAAATTGGCTTTCATTTGATGGCCTCTTTCATTGCGTCTGTTTTGTCTTTGCTGGACTTGGAGCTACCGTAGAAGAAGCTGATGATGGTGGCCACAGCGGTGCCCAGCAGGAAGCCCAAGATGATGTTGCCAAAATCCTTGCCGCTTGCGGGAACTTGACCAAACGTGATGGCGAAGAAGTAGGCCATAGAGCCAACGCTCCAGAACCACGCGAACCAGTAAATGAAGTGCTTGGCAAACTTGTCGTCCTGATTCAGGGCGGTCTCCTGCATGTGACGTGCAGAGTTGCGGTCGGCATTCTCCAACTCAAACTGGCGCAGGTCTAGCTCAGCCAGTTTTTGGGCAGCGTCTGGGTCTCCTGCGATGGCCTTCGCCACGGCCTGAACGTCATCAGCCACACCAAACTTATTGGCAATAGCGGTAACAGCAAGACCACCAAGAGGCCCGGAGACAGCAGTTGCAACAGCAGGAGCAAGTCCCTTAAGAAGTCCAAGTAGTTCATCCATGTCATCTCCTCATAAAGTCCACGTATTCCACAGTGCCCCATGCAACTAGGGTAACGACTATGGCGGCGAGGGCAGCCAAGAGCACCATCTCCACCACTTCCTCAATCTCTTTTCTGCGCTTCGCTTTTACCTTGTCCATCGCGGCCTCCTGAGCTTTGCGGTCATGTACGATCTTGTTGCGCTCGCGCAGTATGGCCTCCCAAGTGTCGGCGTTGCCTGACCAGATCAGCATCTGCTTCAGCTCGTTCTCGGCGTCCTGCAACTGCTTGGCCTTCATAACAATCTCAATGGCCTGCGCGGTGTCCGACTTCCCCGGCTTCTTGGTAGCGGCCTTGGCCACCACATCCTTCGCCTCAAAAAACTTCATCAGGTCACCGGAGATAGCCCCGATGTCCTTGCCCATTTTAATGGCGGCCTGCACCCCTTTGATGGCCGCTTGGGCCGCAGCGAAAGCGGTGAAGGGGTCGATCATAATTTAGAACATCGCTAAAAACGCGCCAGCTTGGGTAAATATCCAGCCCGTGTTGTTACCTAAATTGATGGAGCCAATACCGGCAGACCAGACTGCGCCGCCAGTTGCATTGGAGTCTTGGATTGTAAGGTAGGTAGCCGCATCCGTACCACTAGGGTCAGAGATGGTGGCCTGCACTCCGGGTGTTGTACTCTGCAAGTATTTTTGCGTTGTGCCTGATGTGACAAACGATCCAACCGTGCTAGTTACACCGTTTTTCAGTTGTAGAGTGCCAAGTGTAAAGGTCAACGCGCCAGTAATTGTAAGGGCGTCGGCACAGATTACTGTGATTCCAGTGCCATTGATTCCAAAGGCGCTAAGAGAGCGGCTATTGCTTGTGATAGTTCCGCTACCGCGAAACGCTGGATTAACAGCGGTATAGGTTCCGCCCGTTGCAAGCGTTAAATTCCCAGCAATATTAACAGGTGACGCATTGCTTATGGTAGATGTGCTGCCAGTAAAAACTAGATTTTTAAACCAACTATTGTTGGTAATAGTCAGAGTAGATGCGCCACCAGTAATTGAAAGATTTGGGGCATTAGTTGTACTTCCACCACCGCTAGAACCAAAAGACACAAACGTCGCCGAAACCATGTTTCTGACAAAACCTCCGGTGCCAGTCCATGTAAAATTGTCAGCACTGGCGCACTGTAAGCAAGTAAAGTTAACCTGCGTATCTGTCAAAACAATATTTTGAGCGCCAAAAGCAATAGAACGTGCAGCGACATTGTTAGAACTAAACTGACCCGTGGTTAGGGTAAAGCCATTAAGATCAAGGCTACCAGCGAATAAATTAAAAAGTACCCCAGCAGAACCAAGTGTTAAAGCACTACCAAGTGTTACTGTAATGCCCGTACCAGAAACTCCAACGCCACCATTGAATGTTTTACCGGCACTACTAATAGTGCCTGTGCCAATTATATTCAGATCGCCAGTGTATGAAAACGTCATTCCCGCTGAAAGCGTAATGCTTCCAGAAAGGTTTAGTTGAACAGTTCCCGCTAACGTACCTGTAAATCCGGTGCAGTCAAGTGATTTTGCGTTAGCAACAGTAGTTGAGATTGTGCAAGTGACAGCACCAGATGATGCATCAAAAAACACATCATCAGCACTCGTAGGTATGGCCTGCCCCCCAGCACCGCCGGATGTCAGCGCCCATTTAGAACCAGCAGTGCCGTCCCACGCCGCAGTACCACCAACCCAATAGCGATTTGCCATTTAGACCTCTTCGGTAGGGTCAATCGCGGGGTTGACAGCAGCAAGCCAATTTGCCAAGCGTTCCTGCTTCATTGACTCAATTTCAACATCGGTAAAGGTATGGTCATCGTCAAGGTACAGAGCGTCAGAGAATTGACTAAACTTAGTATCAAAAGTAAATAAGATTTGCATTTATGCCTCCTGTGCAACCGCTACCGCATCCCAACGGGAATCAAGAATGTTATAAACACAGCCAACGTAAACAGTTTTGTTAATTACCGTGGTGGTTGGCAATATAACGCCAATGGCGCGGAAAGATTTTGCCGTGCCAGTTGTCCATGTCAAAGCGCGGGCGGTTCCGTCATCTTTAAAACGAAAAATTGTTTTTTGTCCATCCGTTGGTGTGCCAGCGTCAGCGTTAATTGTTAACGCATTTGCCAGCGCCGAGAAAGATTGCTGATCGTAACTGTCGCTGTTCCAAGCCCACGGTGAAGTGGTTGTAGTCTGTGCGTTGACGCGAGCCGTAATGCGTTTATTGGTCAGCGTAGCTGTTCCGTCAATCGTGGTTACGCCCCCAGTCGCATTGGCGTTTGCAGCAAGCGCCGTTGCCACACCTGTACCTAGGCCAGATATGCCTGTAGAGACTGGAAGGCCCGTGGTGTTTGTCAGAGTGCCGGAAGCAGGAGTGCCCAATGCAGGGGTTACTAGCGTTGGGCTTGTAGCAAATACTAGTGCACCTGAGCCTGTCTCATCCGTAACCGCAGAGGCTAAGTTAGCAGACGAGGGAGTAGCCAAGAATGTAGCTACACCTGTACCTAGGCCAGATATGCCGGTGGAGACCGGTAAGCCAGTACAGTTTGTCAGAGTACCAGAAGTAGGAGTGCCCAAAAGGGGAGTTACTAGTGTTGGGCTGGTAGCAAATACATTTGCACCTGTTCCGGTCTCATCCGTCAAAGCAGTAAGGAGTTGTGCGGAAGTAAAAGACCCAAGCGAGGTGGCGTTACCAGTGCTTGTTACCGCCCCAGTTAAATTGGCATTGGTAGTGACATTACCGGCGGTTAGGCCCGCAGCAGTGCCAGTAATATTGGTTCCAACCAATGCGCTAGGAGTGCCCAATGCAGGGGTTACTAGCGTTGGGCTTGTAGCAAATACTAGTGCACCTGAGCCTGTCTCATCCGTAACCGCAGAGGCTAAGTTAGCAGACGAGGGAGTAGCCAAGAATGTAGCTACA
>Ga0209085_1000021_pt1 | contig 104601 bp, 98 predicted proteins | sample C_131016_EF_Meta_FD_187310 | JGI IMG/M metagenome (GOLD analysis project Ga0209085, IMG submission 187310) | Freshwater microbial communities from Lake Croche, Canada to study carbon cycling - C_131016_EF_MetaG (SPAdes) (version 2) | ecosystem: Environmental > Aquatic > Freshwater > Lake... | reverse complement strand
GTTTTCATTAATCAACATAGTTTGATGCTTTAACCATGCAGCCCAAGCTTCTTTAGATACTTGATTCCAAATCTTTTTGCCCAGATCACCTGGAAGCGGGGCAAAGTCCATTCCTTCGGACTCTTTATTAAGCTTGATACATTGAACCATGCGTGCCATCTGTAATGCCTTTCTGATTGATCTATTTTTTCTTATAGATCTTTAGTTAAAACCATGGACTTGCGATCCCAGTTGTAAATTTGTTTTCTTTCTTCAGGCAAGTCTTCTACCGTTGCCCGCTTAAAGCCACGCTTTAAGAACCAATGCTCGGTTCTCGTAGTGAGGACAAATAATTTTTTAATGCCTTCTTGTTTGGCACGCATTTCAACACGCTTGAGAAGCCGCTCGCCATCTCCTGAGCCTTGAACATCAGGATCAACTGCAAGGCAGGCCAGCTCACCCACGCCATTCGGAAACGGGAAGAGGGCAGCGCAGCCAAAGAGAACCCGGTCATGCTCAATCACGGAGAAGCGCTGAATATCACGCTCAATCACATCTTGGCCGCGGGCTGCCAAGATACCTTCATCCTCCAGTGGCATCGTCAATTGCAAAATACCACCCACATCATCTTGATTAGCTTCACGCAAGTTCTCGATATCAGAGGAGGCGAGCATCATGCCGATGCCATCATGAGTAAAGAGCTCTTCAAGCAATGCGCCATCTTGATTACATGGCAAGAAGTGAACACGACTCACACCTGCTTTGATAGCTCTTCCAGAGATATTGAGCAAACTCTTCATGCCGGTATCCAGATCCTTCTTCTGGGTCATATAGTCTTGGAGTTGAGGTAAGGACAGCTCGGTAATCAAATCACCTTCTGCATCATGTAACCCTTTATAAGGGCTCAAAAAGATCAACTTGTCAGCCTTCAGAGCAGCAGCAGTAGATGCAGCTACGTCTTCATAGGCTAGATTGAATGCCTGTCCGGTAGGTGAAAAGCCCAAAGGTGAGAGCAAAACAATCTTGTTGCTATCCAAAGACTGTCTAATAGAAGTGGAGTCCACCTTGCGTACTAAACCTGTATGAATGTAGTCAGTACCCTCAACAACACCTACTGGCATTGCAGTGATGAAGTTTCCAGAGATCACTGAAATACGAGATCCTGCCATTGGAGTGTTCGGAAGGCCACGACTAAAGGCCGCTTCGATATCAAGACGTAATTCACCGGCAGCTTCTTTGACGCACTCAAGTGCAGCAGCATCAGTAATCCGGTAGCTGTGCAAAGCAGTCTTGCCAAATTTGCTCTTGATCTTGCGTAAGGTCAGTTGCTCTTCAATCTGTGGACGAATGCCGTGAACCAAAACAATCCGCATACCCATGGCATGCAACATCGCAATATCTTCGATCAGATTCTCAAGACCAATTTCCTGGACGAGCTCACCGGCAAAGGCAATGACAAAGGTCTTTTCACGGAAACTATGGATGTAGGGCGCAACGTCGCGCAACCACCCTACAAAGGGGAAGTTGGAGGTAGATTCTTCGGCACTTGTGGCCTGGTTCGGTGCATTTGTTGGCATAGTGAGAAAATTATAGGGTGCAAGAGCCCATAAACCAACAAAAACCCAAAGCAATGCCAAAGCCTGTGTCTGCTTCCAACACCTCACGCAGGCTAGAAATCCGTTTTCCGGAAGAATTACCTGTCTCTGGTCAAAGGCAAATCATCAAGGATGCCCTGCAGAACCATCAGGTAGTCATTGTTTGTGGAGAGACGGGCTCTGGTAAGACTACCCAGCTACCCAAGATCTGTTTGGACCTTGGTAGAGGCACCATCAACGGCGGCAAGTTGATTGGCCATACCCAGCCTCGCCGCATAGCAGCTACTGCCACAGCTAAGCGAATTGCTCAAGAGCTAGGCTCGCCCATTGGTCAGGATGTCGGCTATCAAGTACGTTTTGCAGATAAGACAAGCAATACAGCCTCCATCAAGCTGATGACCGATGGCATTTTGTTGGCAGAGACTCAACGTGATCCTCAACTCAAAGCCTATGACACGCTTATCATCGATGAAGCACACGAACGCAGTCTGAACATTGACTTTCTTCTGGGCTACTTAAGGCAGCTACTTCCCAAGAGACCTGATCTCAAGCTGATTATTACCTCAGCCACGATCGATGCCCAGCGTTTTTCAGAGCACTTTGCGATCAACGGTAAGGTGGCCCCCGTGATTGAAGTGAGTGGTCGTCTCTTTCCGGTCGAGCAACGGTATTGCCCACTGGAGCCCGATCCTAAACCCGATGGCAAAAAAGAATCTAAAGCTGCAAAAGAAATTCCCGAAACAGTCGCAGAAGAAATCGCCAATGTTTGGCGTGAAGGCGCATCAGGGGCTGGGGATGTATTGGTCTTTTTACCAGGCGAGCGGGAGATCCGGGATTGCGCAGAGGCGCTGCGCAAGGATCATGTTTTGCAACAACGCTTTCATCCAGAAATTCTCAGCTTATTTGCCCGTCAATCGGTAGCCGAACAAGAAAGAGTCTTTAGCCCCGGTAATGGTCGTCGCATCATCCTGACAACCAACGTTGCCGAGACCTCTTTAACGGTGCCCAATATCCGCTATGTGATTGATAGTGGTTTAGCCAGAGTTAAGCGTTACTCCTATCGCAATAAGGTGGAGCAATTACAGATTGAACCGATTTCGCAAGCGGCCGCCAATCAAAGAGCGGGGCGCTGCGGCCGAGTATCGGACGGTATTTGTATTCGCTTGTATAGCGAGCTTGATTATCAAAGTCGCCCTAAATTTACTGACCCAGAAATTCTGCGTAGCTCATTAGCAGCAGTGCTACTGCGGATGAGTTCACTCCGCTTACCGAAGATCCAACATTTTCCCTTCATTGATAAGCCACTTGGCAGAGCGATTGCCGATGGCGTCCAGCTGTTAGATGAATTGGGTGCCATTGAGTTTGATGAATCCGATTCTGCTGATAGCAAAGACATTAACAATAGCTTTAAGCTCACCCCAATTGGTAAGCAGTTGGCTGACTTACCCCTGGATCCCCGTATCGGCAGAATGTTATTGGCCGCTAAAGAGCAGAACGCCTTAAGGGAAGTAACCATCATTGCTTCTGCCTTGGCAACCCAAGACCCTCGTGAGCGACCGATGGATCAAGGTGCTGCTGCAGATCAGGCGCACCTCCTGTTTGCAGATGAGCGCTCTGAGTTTCTCAGTTTTGTAAAGCTGTGGGATTGGTATCAAGATGCTTTGCGGCATAAACAGAGCAATCGCCAGCTAGAAAATTTATGTAGAAGTAAATTCTTATCGCCACGCCGTTTACGTGAGTGGCGTGATGTACATGGGCAACTACACACTATGCTTGCGGAAAAGGGCTGGAAAGAAAATGGACTCGCAGCTACTTATGAGCAGGTCCATCTATCTCTACTCACAGGTCTGCTCGGTTATGTTGCTAAAAAAGAAGAAGATGAAAAGTCTCAAGACCGCAATAGCAAAACCGGTGGCTATGTGGGTGCCCGTGGCATTCGGCCGTTTATCTGGCCAGGCTCAACGATTGGTAAAAAGGCAGGGGCTTGGATATTGGCCGGTGAGCTACAAGAAACCAGTCGTATGTATGCTCGTACGATTGCCAAGATTGAGCCGCAGTGGGTGGAGAAGGTTGCAGCCCATCGCCTGATTAAATCCCTCAGCGACCCCTTTTGGGATCACCGTCAGGGTGAGGTCATGGCATTTGAACGCGGCACCTTATACGGCCTGCCTATCTATCATGGTCGACGAGTGCGCTATGAACCGCACAACCCAGAAGAAGCCAGAGAATTATTTATTGGCCAAGCTTTAGTGCAAGAAGAAATGTTCGGGCGCATCGATACACCAGCCCTCTATCGTGAAACAGAGGCTGATGCCAAAAAACAATATCCTGGGCTCTTTGGGTTCTTCTGGCATAACTGTCGCCTCATTAAAGAAATCGAAGCACTGGAGCATCGCTCACGGCGTCCCGATGTCCTGGTAGATGATGATCTGCTCTTTGCTTTCTATGAGTCACGCATACCGAAAGAAGTTTGTAATCGCGAAGGGCTCAAAGCTTGGTTTAAGAAAGAACCCAACCTAGATAGCCAGTTACGACTTGAAAAAGCAGACTTGATGCGCCATGAGGCTGCTGGCATTACGGTTGATCGTTATCCTAAAAAGATGTTGGTAGGCGGTGCGGAACTTAACCTCACTTATCACTTTGAGCCGGGTAGCCCAAAAGACGGAGTTACTTTAGTAGTGCCGCTCACGCAACTTAATCAGGTCGATGGCCGTCGTTGCGAATGGTTGGTACTTGGCATGTGTGAAGAGAAGGTGCTACTCCTACTCAAATCCCTGCCGCAAAAATTACGCCGTCATTGTGTGCCATTGCCTGACTATGCAAAGTCATTTCTAGAGCGCCAGTTAGATGAAAAACAATTTGGCATGGGCGACTTTTTGGATAGCTTAATTAGCGATATACGTAAAGAGCGTGGTTTAGAAATTAAGCGTACTGACTTTAGACCTGAATCACTTCCTTTGCATTCATCAATGAACTTCAGGCTCATTGATGAGCATGGCCGTCAACTTGAAGTCGAAAGAAATCTTGCCCGCCTTCGTGCTGAGTTCGGAGAAACTGCTCGTAGTGCTTTCCAGGCAATCGCCCAAGAGACTGCGCAAGTGGAGTTTGGGCTTGAGCCTTCTAAGACAGCTAGTACTCAATCTCATGAGAAGGCCCGTTCAGTGGAGCAGGGCGGCTATCGCTCTTGGGAGTTTGGCGAACTACCCGAAACTCTGGAGATTCAAAAAGGTAATAAAACCTTGTTTGGTTACCCCGCATTGGTTGACCGAGGAGACTACTGTGATCTAGAAGTCTTCGATGACTTGCTAGAGGCGAGAAAGCAGCATCAACTAGGATTACGCCGACTGTTTTCTCTAGGCAACAAAGACACCCTCAAGGCACTCCAAAAACAATTACCTGGTATTCGAGAGTTAGGATTGCTCTTTATTAATATTGGTTCAGTAGACGGATTAATCGAGCAAATTCTCAATCTGGCACTAGAGCGTGCATTTATGAGTGAGCCATTACCAGTGAATGCGGAGCAATTTACAGAACGCTTGCAGGCTGGTAAACCCCGATTAGCGCTAATCGCTCAAGAGATCTCGCGCCATGCCTTAAATGCATTGCAGGCCCATGCTGATTTACAAAAGAAGATGGCTAGTGCAAAAGCATCCTCACCGACAGCCTATGAAGACATGCAAACCCAAATACAAGCTTTGATCTTCCCGCAGTTTGTTGCCCAAATTCCTTATGGTCAACTTGTGCATTTGCCGCGTTATCTCAAAGCGATTGCCATGAGAATCGATAAGTTACGCTCTAATCCCAGCCGCGATGCCCAATGCCAAAAAGATTGGGAGTCAGTTGCAAGACCTTGGCAAAAGTTATTACAAGGAAGCAAGGGATCTGCCTCCTATGCCATGACCGAGGATCAAGCTTTACAGGATTTCCGTTGGCAGCTTGAGGAGTTGAGGGTGGCTTTATATGCTCAAGAGCTCAAAACACCCACCCCAATGTCCTTAAAGCGACTCGAAAAGGTGTTAGTTAGTTTGCGCTAGATCAAATCCATCAGATTTGAGAGGTCTTTAATCGAGCCTTGATTGCTTACAATATAGGGATGTACACATTTATCACGATTAGAGGTTTTCGCAATATTGCGACTACCTTCATATTGACCCTATTCTCAGCAAATCACTTTGCTATTGCGCAAACTGCTCCCATGCCAAGTTCTGCAGTTAATCAGCCAAAGCTGGCAGTGATTCTCAATTCAGGCGAAGCATCAGTGAGTTTGATTGATATGCCAAGCCGCCAGGTGATTAAAACAATTCCTGTTGGTAAAGAGCCCCATCATCTGATGTTGACCCCAGATGAAAAAACATTACTGATTGCCAATGCTGTAGGCAATGATGTAGTGCTGATGAACCCAAGCACTGGTGAATTAACCGGCAGAATTCCAAACATCATTGATCCTTACCAAATTGGTTATTCACCCAATCACAAATGGTTTGTTGCAAACGGAAATCGTCTAGACCGTGTAGATATTTATGCAGCCAATGGCGCTGATCTCAAGCTGGCTAAAACAGTGAAGCTAGCAAAGACACCAAGTCATATTGCATTTACAGCAGATAGCAAAATTGCTTTCATCACATTACAAGATTCCAATCAGCTTGCAGCAATTGATCTAGAGACACAAAGTGTGCTGTGGGTAATGCCCACAGGTAAGGTCCCTGCTGGCTTATGGATGACACCAGGCGATCAGTATGTTTTAGTAGGCATTACTGGCGAAGACTTTGTCCAGGTGATTGATTGGAAGGCGCGTAAGGAAGTTAAGCGCATCCTCACAGGCAAGGGCGCTCATAACTTTCGTCCACTAGGCGATAAGAGGCATGTATTTGTGAGTAACCGTATTGCATCCTCTATTAGTCTGATCAATATGCAAACTCTAGAGAAGGTTGGTGACATCACAGGCCTGCCTGCTGGTCCAGATGATATGGAGATTACTCCTGATGGCAAAACTTTGTGGGTCACGCTACGCTTTGCCAAAAAAGTCGGCGTGATTGATATCCCTTCCATGAAATTAATGACGGTGATTCCAGTGGGCAAATCTCCGCATGGCGTATTTTTTTACCCCAGAGCTTCCTGGGAATAAATATTTCCCATGAAGTACAAGCAATTTATTCAACTCACAGTAACGCTACTGATCACTTGTTTTGGATTGGGTGCCAATGCCCAAACAGCTAACTGTAATAAAACGACTTACCTCACATTTGATACTGGCAATATGGCAGTTGCTGAAACAGTGGCGGAGATTCTCAAGCGCCAAGAGGTCAAAGCCACTTTTTTCCTCTCCAACGAAAAGACTTTCCGTGGCGACTTTGCCTTAGATGATGCCTGGAAAGTCTATTGGCAAGAGCGGCTTAAAGAAGGACACCACTTTGGCAGTCATACCTACGACCACACTTATTTAGTCAAAGATGGACCCCAAGGCGAAGTTTTTGTGAAGCCTCAGTTTGGACCTAAGGCTGGTATGACAATGCTTTATAACGAAGCATCCATGTGCAAAGAGATTCGTCGGGTAGATCTACGTTTTGTAGAGTTAACAGGGCAGCCATTGCAAAAGATCTGGCGCGCGCCTGGCGGTAAAACTTCGCCAAATTTGATTCGGATGGGGGATATGTGTGGCTATCAACACTTTGGCTGGGCGCCAAGCGGTTTTTTGGGTGATGAGCTCAACTCTGATAAATACCCCAATAGCACTCTTTTGGAAAAGGCTAGTCGCGAGATCAAAGATGGTGATATCACCATGGCCCACTTAGGTATTTGGTCCAGAAAGGATCCTTGGGCTCCTGCCGTATTAGAGCAGCTCATCATTAATCTCAAGGGTCGCGGCTTTTGCTTTAGCGTATTGCCTAAGGCGAACAAAAATTTGGCAAATCAGTCAAAATAAGGCATGGACTCTAGTTTGATTACTTCATCAATCTCTAACGCTTACGGCAGCGTGCAGGAGTTTTTGTTCGCCAAAATCGTTGGGCCTCTGCTGTATCAGTTTGATTTGATATCTTGGGCAGAAGATATTTTTGATGGTATCGATTGGTTTTTATTAGGCTGCATTCAGATTTTTCTGATTATTGTTGTGCTGAGAACCTGGGAGCGCCTTGCGCCCGCGGAGATGCAAGAACGTTTTTCTAAAGCCAACTGGTCAGATGTGATCTACACCTTATTTCATCGACTCGGTATTTTTCATGGTTTGATCTTCATTGCTTTGTCGGGCTTCTTTTTTCAGATGGATGCCATCTTGCATGATTTCCGTTTTGATCGCCTGAATGTGGAGTCTTGGTGGCCTGGTGTTACTTCAATACCGTTAGTCAGTTTTTTAGTCTATTTAGTTCTGTTAGATCTTGTAGGCTACCTCTACCATCGCGCCTCACACGCATTTCATTGGTGGTGGCAGTTGCATGCCTTGCATCATAGTCAAACAGTCATGACTGCTTGGTCAGATAATCGTAATCACATCCTAGATGACATCATGGATGCAGCAGTGACAGCATTTTTTGCACTCCTATTTGGGCTATCCCCAGGGCAATTCATCATCTTGATTGCATTGAGTCAATTCATTCAAAGCTGGCAACATGCCAATATCAAGGTTCATCTAGGTAAGGCGCAATATCTTTTGGTATCCCCGATGTTTCATCGCATGCACCATGCAGTAGGGTATGGCCATGAAGCACAAGGTAAGCCTGGTGTATTGGGCGGTTGCAATTTTGGTATTTTGTTTCCCTGGTGGGATATGTTCTTTAGAACAGCCATATTCCCGAAAGAGGTCTATCCTACAGGCGTCAGAAACTTGGTCGTATCGCACAATGTCTTTGCTCAACAATGGCAAGGCTTACTACGTGCGGCGAAAGAGCTCAGACTAAAGTAAATCAATGAAGTAAGGCATACGAGTTGGTATGTAATAGGAGTTTTATGGTTGGACTGCCACAAGTATTTAAATCATTTGGATTGGCTCTAGTGGGGACGATGCATCCCAGAATGCTGTGGCTGAGCTTGCGACCATTCCTGATCGTATCGATTCTCTGGGGTTGTCTGATTTGGCTCACATGGACACCCGCACTAGTAGTGCTCAGTGAGTTTCTGACCAACTCCCTGTTTACGAATTGGATTCAAGAGGGCTTGATCTGGGCTGGCTTTGAAAACGCTAGAGCTTGGATTGCACCTTTGTTTTTTGTCATGCTGATTATTCCGCTCATCACTATTAGCTTATTGGTATTCATTGCCTTCACAACGGTGCCTACCATTGTGAAGATTGTGGTCAGACAAGCGCACTACCAAGATTTAGAGAGCAAGCGGGGCGGCGGTCTATTGGGTAGCCTGATTTACACCTTATGGTCAGCGCTTATCTGTCTTGCATTGGTCATGCTGACATTGCCAGTGTGGTGGGTCCCACCATTGGTAGCAGTGTTGCCGCCATTGCTCTGGGGATGGTTAACGATGCGTCTGATGTCTTATGACGTGCTTGCTAAACATGCTAGCGTAGAAGAGCGTGATCAGTTATTGGAAAAATTCCGTTGGCCTTTACTTTGCATGGGTATCGCCTCCGGAATGCTAGGTGCAGTACCCACATTCTTCTGGGCTACATCAGCATTGGCCTTAATACTATTTCCGATTGTCAGCTTTGTTGCTCTCTGGATTTATTCTTTAATCTTTGTGTTTGCAGGTCTTTGGTTTAGCCACTTCTTATTAGATGCTCTTAAAGACTTCCGCCAAGAAGAGTTGGATCAAGCATTGACAGTACAAGCGCGTGTAGTTGAAACGGAACTTCCTGCCCATGGCTGATGTAATGAACAAATTTGAAATAGATGCCTCAAAAGATGGAGTGGCTCCTGCGCAACGACGCTTCGGTCTGATTGTGATTGGTGATGAGATTCTATCGGGTCGTCGTCAAGATAAACATATGGCCACATTAATTGAGCTACTCAACGAGCGTGGTCTAAGCCTAGCTTGGGCGAAGTATGTAGCTGATGATCCTGAGCAGATTACTGCAACACTTAAAGAAAGTTTTACAAGCGGTGATGTGGTGTTTAGTACTGGTGGCATTGGTGCGACACCGGATGATCACACCCGTCAGTGCGCTGCATTGGCGCTGGGAACCAAAACGCAATTACACCCTACTGCGCGAGAATTAATCGCAGGTCGCATTCAGTCAACGGCAGAGGGCGACCCCATCAAAGCAGATTTAAATACGCCAGAGAATCAACATCGCTTCAAGATGGGAGAATTCCCCATTGGCAGCGACATCATTCCCAATCCTTATAACCAGATTCCGGGCTTTCGAATCAAGGAGCACCACTTTGTTCCTGGCTTTCCAGTGATGGCAGCGCCCATGATGGCTTGGTGTTTAGATACTTTCTACAAAGACCTCTTTCACCAAGAGAACTGGGCAGAGCAGAGTTTCATTGTTCCCAAGGGTATTGAGTCAACTTTGACGCCTTTAATGGAGCGTATTGAGGCTAATTTTCCGGGGGTTAAGGTGTTTAGTTTGCCTTCTGTTGGTGATGCTGCAAAGGGAGGTGTCTATGCTCAGCGTCACATTGAGTTGGGAATCAAGGGCAACGCCAACCTGTTAGAAGGCGCCTGGCTTGCACTGAGAACGGGCACCCAAGAGCTGGGCTACGAAATTCACGATATCAAATAAGTAAGAATAGTAAATTTTGCACCAAATAAGTGCAATTAGAGGGTTTTTAGGCTGTCCAAGTCTAAATCGAGCACTTTAATAGTGCAATAATAAGTGTTCCCATTTGTTTGCTTCAGTAAATTAGATACATCCAATAGGCATGTTTGATGCCTGGAATAAACAAGGGTGTACGCCTTAGGTTTGAATTCCGAATTTAGTTAATAGAGGAGATTTGCATGACGAAGACCGTCGCTGATGTGATGAAGTTAGTTAAAGAGAAAGAATGTACTTTCGTTGATTTCCGCTTTGTAGATACAAAGGGTAAAGAACAACACACGACAGTTCCGATCTCTGCTTTTGACGAAGATAAATTTGAGAGCGGTCATGCATTTGACGGTTCTTCTATCGCTGGTTGGAAAGGTATTGAAGCTTCTGACATGTTGCTCAAACCAGATCCAACTGCTGCTTACATTGACCCATTCTATGAAGAGCCAACCTTAGTGTTGACTTGCGATGTGATCGAGCCAGCCGATGGTAAGGGTTATGATCGCGATCCTCGCTCTATTGCAAAACGCGCTGAAGCGTATTTGAAGAGCACTGGTTTAGGGGATGCTGCTTACTTTGGTCCAGAGCCAGAGTTCTTTATTTTTGACGGTGTTCGTTGGGGCGCCGACATGCAAGGTTGCTTCGTGAAGATTGATTCCGAAGAAGCGCCATGGTCATCTGGTGCAGAAATCGAAGGTGGTAACACCGGTCACCGTCCAGGTAAGAAGGGTGGTTACTTCCCAGTTGCACCAGTAGATACATTCCAAGATATGCGTTCTGAAATGTGTTTGATTCTGGAGTCATTAGGCATTCCAGTAGAAGTTCATCACCATGAAGTTGCTGGTCAAGGCCAAAACGAATTGGGTACTAAGTTCAGCACATTGGTTCAGCGCGCTGACTGGACCATCTGGCAGAAATACGTTGTGCATAACGTTGCTCATGCTTATGGCAAAACTGCAACCTTTATGCCTAAGCCAGTAGTGGGCGATAACGGTTCTGGTATGCACGTTCACCAATCTGTTTGGAAGAATGGCGAGAACTTATTTGCAGGTAATGGTTATGCTGGCTTGTCAGAGTTTGCTCTGTTCTACATCGGCGGCATCATTAAGCACGCTAAAGCACTCAATGCTATTACCAACCCAGGTACAAACTCATATAAGCGTTTGGTCCCAGGCTTTGAGGCGCCAGTGAAGTTGGCCTACTCAGCGCGTAACCGTTCTGCTTCTATCCGTATTCCACACGTACCAAATCCTAAGGGTCGTCGTATTGAGACTCGTTTTCCAGATCCATTGGCTAACCCATACCTCTGCTTCTCTGCATTGTTAATGGCTGGTTTGGATGGTGTGCAGAACAAGATTCATCCGGGTGAAGCTGCTGACAAGAACTTGTATGACTTGCCGCCAGAAGAAGATGCAAAGATCCCAACGGTTTGCGCAAGCTTGGAAGAGGCATTGGATGCACTGAAAAAAGATCACGAGTTCTTGACTCGCGGTGGAGTATTTACTGAGTCCATGCTCGATGCCTATATCAATTTGAAGATGGAAGATGTTACACGTTTCCGTATGACAACGCATCCAATCGAATTTGATATGTATTACTCCCTGTAAGCGAAGGAGAGAGATTGAGCGCAGGTCTGTTGCGCAATTCGTTCAAGGGAGCAGCTACGGCTGCTCCTTTTTTTCCGACATTGCTTGATCAGATGCCTAATGCCATCGTGGTATTTGAGGCGGACACCCAACAATTGGTTTATGTGAACCCAGCTGCAGAGTCAGCGCTGGATCTATCGCGTAAATCACTTGAGGGTCAATCTGTGCATGATTTATTTGGCGATACGGGCGCCTTGAATGACATGATTTCTGAGGTAAAACTCGGCCATGTACCCGCGCAGCGCCAAGAAATGGTTTTACATTCCTTACCAGGTAGCATCCATCAAGACTCTATCCAAGCGCACGTAGTTGTCGCTGCACTGGATGACCCAGATCTCATTCTGATGGAGTGGTTTCCAATTGATCAGCAGTTGCGCAGTGAGCGTGATGAGCGTGTGACACAGCAAGTAGAAGCCAATAAGCAATTAATGCGCAATCTGGCACATGAGATTAAAAACCCTTTAGGTGGAATTCGGGGGGCGGCCCAACTATTGGAGTTTGAGTTGCCTGAAAAAGGTTTGCGTGAGTATACGCAAGTCATTATTAAAGAATCTGACCGCCTACAAGCATTAGTAGATCGTCTATTGGCGCCGCATCGTAAGGCTCATGTGATTGAAGCATTCAATGTGCATGAAGCGCTTGAGCGGGTGCGTAGTCTGGTATTGGCTGAGTTCCCAAAGGGCCTGAAAATTATTCGTAATTACGACACCAGCCTCCCAGATGTGATGGGTGATCGTGAGCAATTGATTCAGGCGACTCTCAATATTGTGCACAATGCAGCCCAAGCACTCTCTGAAGAAATTAGCCAGGGCATTGCCCAAATCGAACTCAAAACCCGTGTGGCACGTTCGGTTACGATCGCAAAGCAACGTTATAAATTGGCGATGGATTTACACGTGATTGATAACGGGCCTGGTATTCCAGAAGAAATGATTGAACGCATCTTCTTTCCTTTGGTATCGGGAAGAGAGGGGGGTAGTGGCTTAGGCCTCACCCTAGCGCAGACTTTTGTACAACAACATCAGGGCTTTATTGCTTGCGATAGCCGCCCTGGACGTACTGATTTCCATATTCAAATTCCATACCGTAGGCAGGAGAGAACATCATGAAACCAATTTGGATCGTCGATGATGACCAATCAATACGCTGGGTTCTAGAGAAAGCCCTGGCGCGAGAGAATATTCCGCATAAGAGCTTCTCAAACCCTAACGATGTTCTCAATGCGCTTGAGAAAGAATCTCCCCAGGTGTTGATCTCTGATATTCGGATGCCTCGCGGAAATGGCTTGGATTTACTACAGCACGTCAAATCAAGTCATCCTAATCTACCAGTCATCATCATGACTGCCTACTCTGATCTTGACTCTGCAGTTTCCTCATTTCAGGGTGGTGCGTTTGAGTATCTCACCAAACCGTTTGATGTCGAAAAAGCTGTTGAGTTAATTCAACGGGCAATAGAACAGGGTATTCGCAATGATTCAGGAGCAAAGGAGCTATCCACCTGGAGACAAGATGCTTCTGAGATTATCGGCCAAGCGCCTGCAATGCAAGAAATCTTCCGTGCGATTGGTCGCTTAGCTCAGTCTCATGCAACTGTGCTGATTACCGGTGAGTCTGGTACTGGTAAAGAATTAGTAGCACATGCATTACATAAACATAGTCCTAGAGCTAAGGGACCATTTGTATCACTCAGCACTTCAGCCGTCCCTAAAGATCTACTCGAATCAGAATTATTTGGTCATGAACGAGGCGCCTTTCCAGGTGCACAGACCTTGCGTCGTGGTCGCTTTGAGCAAGCCGATGGCGGTACTTTATTCCTAGGTGAAATTGGCGACTTACCATTTGATTTGCAAACTCGACTCTTGCGTGTTTTAACTGATGGGCACTTCTACCGTATTGGAGGCCAAGATCCGATCAAGGCTAATGTTCGTATTATTGCTTCAACCCATCAAAACCTAGATAGTAGAGTTGCAGCAGGTTTTTTCCGAGAAGATTTATTGCATCGCTTGAATGTCATGCGCTTACGTATGCCTTCACTGCGTGAGCGTAGTGAAGATATTCCAATGCTAGCAAGACACTTTATGCTCAGTTGTGCTAAGTCATTAAGCGTGGAGCCTAAGAAGCTTTCTGATGAAGTATTGAAAGAGATGACAGCGATGCCATTTCCAGGTAACGTTCGTCAGCTGGAGAACTTATGTCATTGGCTGACAGTCATGACGCCTGCAAACATCATCGGCGTTAGTGATTTACCTTCAGACATCATGGCGCAAGCTGGTGAGCAGCCTGTCATATTGCATGGCGAATCTGCCCCCACAAACCCAGCTGCTGCAAAATCGGCTGCAGGTGATTGGGAAAGCGGGCTTGGGCGCTTAGCCACCAAAATGCTGCAAGATGGTGATAAAGAGGTTTACGATGCGCTATGCTCACGGTTTGAGAAAGCAGTATTGCAAGCCGCGCTGGAAGTCACACGTGGTCGCAGGGTTGAGGCAGCACAACGCCTTGGCATCGGACGCAATACGATTACACGTAAATTGCAGGAACTGGGGATAGATGACTGATTCAATTCGAATTGCGGCGTGGAATGTCAATTCCTTAAAGGTTCGCCTTCCGCACGTACTTCGTTGGTTGCAAGATCAGGAAAAAAAACAGCAGCCGATTGATGCCTTGTGCCTGCAAGAACTCAAGCTCACGGATGATAAGTATCCCCACCAAGAGCTAGAGGCCGCGGGCTACCTCAGCATTGCCGCAGGGCAAAAGACTTATAACGGGGTTGCCATCATTGTGCGTAAAGCTGCTTTAGCAGCAATCGCCTCTGATGCAGCTACTACCTTTCTAAAGCCCATTAGAAACATCCCTGGAAATGATGATGAGCAGCAGCGTATTCTCGCAGCTACTATTCCGTTTGCAGGAACAAAGCCCATTCGACTGGTCTCAGCTTATTTTCCGAATGGACAATCACCCGATAGCGATAAGTTCGTTTACAAACTAGATTGGTTATCAAAGCTGCAAACCTGGTTGACTGAGGAGCTCGAACAAAACCAACGCTTAGCACTTCTCGGTGACTACAACATTGCGCCAGAAGATCAGGATGTGCACGACCCTAAAGCATGGGAAGGGCAGAACCTAGTTTCGCCACCAGAAAGAAGCGCGTTTCAAGAATTAATTAAGCTTGGTTTATCTGATTCCTTCAGAATGTTTGAGCAAGCCCCCAAAACCTATAGTTGGTGGGACTATCGCATGATGGGTTTCAGGAGAAACGCCGGCATGCGCATCGATCACATTCTATTAAGCGCAGACCTTAAAGAAAAATGCAGCGCCAGCATAGTCGATAAGGAGCCTAGAACCTGGGAGCAGCCTTCTGATCATGCGCCTGTGATAGCTGTTATTCAGAAGAATTAGACAAAAGATTGATTGTTACATCCTCCAAAGCATGAAATCGCTTTTTGTCTTAAGATTACGCATTATTAAGAAATGATCTTTTTAGGGAATCAATATGTTTGCTAAAACAACAGTCAGCGTTCTTGCCCTTGGCATAGTCATCGTGGGCTTGCTGCAATTTTTTGACGATGGCAGTTATCTCGTCTTCGTCCTTGGCATAGTAGTTTATTTCTTGGCGACTATTTCTGATTCTATTTGCAAAAGAATAGGCAAATAAATCCTTCCATCTGGAGTGGGATGCGCTATTTAAGCTAACCCACCATGCCGTAGTAAAGCATCAATGCTCGGCTCTCTACCGCGGAAGGCTTTAAAGGATTCAGCAGCTGGGCGACTACCGCCCACTTCCAGAATTTCTTCTCTATATCGAGTTCCAGTTTTAGCATCTAGCACGCTGCCAGTCAGTTTTGCTGCTTCCTCAAATGCAGAGTAAGCATCTGCAGAGAGAACTTCAGCCCATTTATAGCTGTAGTAACCTGCGGCATAGCCACCAGCAAAGATGTGACTGAAAGAATTAATCCAACGAGAGATTTCAGGCTGTGGAATGATGTTGTATTGATTCGCAATGTTTCTAGAAACATCAAGCACTGCATGACCATGAGCGCCTTTAGCATCAAAACTCGAATGTAAGCGCCAATCAGTTAAGGACATCACAATTTGACGCAAAGTTGCTAAACCATTCTGGAAGTTCTTGGCAGCCAGAATTTTTTCAAAGAGCTCACGCGGTAAGGGCTTGCCAGTTTGCGCATGGGCTGTCATTTTCTCGAGCACTTCCCACTCCCAGCAGAAGTTTTCCATAAACTGACTTGGTAATTCCACCGCATCCCATTCAACACCATTGATACCTGAAACCCCTAAGGCGCTCACCTGGGTGAGGAGGTGATGCAGGCCATGACCACTTTCATGAAAGAGGGTAATCACATCATCATGAGTAATCGTAGGCTGACGTAATACGCCGTCTACTGTTACTGGAGGAGCAAAGTTGCACACGAGATAGGCTACTGGTATCTGGATTTCTCCATTGGCTAGTTCTCTACGACCACGAGCATCATCCATCCAGGCGCCACCACGTTTACCAGGGCGTGCATAGGGATCTAAATAGAAATAAGCCTGTATTTTTCCAGCCAGGTCCTTCACAGCAAAAGACTGCACATCCGCATGCCAAGTCGGTAAGTCAGCAGCTTCAATCTTGACACCAAAGAGTGTCTGAATCACTTTAAATAAGCCATCTAATACTTTGGGTAATGGGAAATACTGTTTGAGTTCATTTTCGGAAAAGGAGTAACGCGCTTGCTTTAAACGTTCAGCAGCAAACGGAATATCCCAAGGCTCAAGGCCATCTATAAATCCCAGCTCTGCCTTTGCGTACTCGCAAAGTTCTTCCCAATCCTTCTGGGCAAATGGTTTTGATTTAATGGCAAAGTTCGTTAAGAAGAGATCTACTTCGTCAACGGTATTGGCCATCTTCGGTGCCAAACTAAGAGCTGCGTAATTGGCAAATCCCAGCATGCGTGCTTCCTCATCTCGCAGGCGCAATTGCTCCAGCATATTCTGAGTGTTATCCCAATCGAGTTTACCTTTGGTGTATTGAGGCGCTAGCTCTGATGAGCGCGTGACATAAGCTTGATACATCAGGCGACGTAGTTCCCGATTCTCGGAATATTGCATGACTGGATAGTAGGAGGGGAAATGCAAGGTGAAAGCCCAGCCTTGGAGATTCTTTTGCTGTGCCGTATCGGCAGCTGCAGCGATAGCATCTTCTGGTAAGCCAGCAAGATCTGCCTTATCACTTACTAGATGAACAAAGCCATCAGTCGCATCTAAGACATGATCTGAAAATGCTTTACCTAATATTGCTTGCTCATCCTGAATGGCAGAAAAGCGTGGTTTATCAGCGTCACTGAGTTCGGCACCACCCAAACGAAAATCTCGTAGCGAGTTTTCAATCACCTTCTTTTGTGCGCGATTAAGCTTTGCAAAATCAGGACTGTTTTTGAGCTCCTTGAATTTCTTGTAGAGCGCTAAGTTTTGCCCAAGGCTAGAAAAGAATGCAGTGACCTCAGGTAGCATCTCTCCATAGGCGGCCCTTAATTCAGGTGTATCAGCGACGCTATTGAGATGGGAGATCACTCCCCAAGATCTTCCTAGCGCTTCGGTTGCATCTTCTAGAGGCTCAGCCAACGCATCCCAACTCGAAGATGTTTTCGGATCCGTTGCTGTATCTACAGCAGCTTGTGCATGCTTCAGTAGGAACTGAATGGCAGGAGTAATGTGCTCGGGCTTTACTTCTGAGTAGGCGGCAATGCCGCGACCAAAAGTTAGGAGCGGATTGTTTTGTAATTGAGCAGGTAGGGTAAGGAGGGCTGTATTCATACCCTCTAGCTTAATGGATCTAGGGCTTGGCTGCTTTTTCTGCGGCTTCTAAAGTATTAATGAGCAACATGGTGATCGTCATGGGGCCTACGCCACCCGGTACAGGGGTGATCCAGCCGGCGATATATTTAGCAGCATCAAAATCGACATCGCCACAGAGTTTGCCATCTGGCAGGCGATTGATACCCACGTCGATCACGATAGCACCTGTTTTCACCATATCGCCAGAAATCATCTTGGGTTTGCCAGTGGCCACCACCAGAATGTCAGCATCTTTAGTGTGGTGAGCTAAATCGCGGGTCTTACTATTGCAAATAGTCACCGTTGCACCAGCTTGCAATAGGAGCATGGCCATAGGCTTGCCCACAATATTAGAGGCGCCAACAATCACAGCACGAGCACCTCGAATCGGGTAATCAATACTCTCTAAGAGTTTCATGCAGCCATAAGGAGTGCAGGGCTTGAACTCTGGCTGGCCAACCATTAAAGCGCCAGCGTTGGCAACGTGGAAACCATCCACATCTTTTTGGGGGGCAATGGCCTCGAGTACGCGCTCAGCAGCAATATGTTCTGGCAGCGGCAATTGCACCAAGATGCCATGAATAGATGGGTCTGCATTGAGGGTTGCAATGCGAGCAAGTAATTCTTCTTCACCTAGCTCAGCAGAGTAGCGCTCCAATACCGAATGAAAGCCAACATCTTCACAGGCCTTCACTTTATTGCGCACATACACTTGGCTAGCAGGATTTTCACCCACCACGATGACTGCTAAGCCAGGACGAACACCCTTAGCAGTAACGATTGCACCACGCGCTGCAATTTCAGTACGAATTTTTTTAGAGAGGGCAACGCCATCTAGTAATTGTGCAGGCATAAGAAATTAATTCGGTTGTGGATCTGAGAGCGCCAAGCGAAGAAGATCGGCTACGGTATTGACATTGAGCTTTTCCATAATATTAGCGCGGTGGGCTTCAACTGTCTTAATGGAGATACCAAGATCATCGGCAATTTGCTTATTGAGGCGACCAGCAACAATACGCTCCAATACTTGACGCTCACGACCAGTCAGTTTGCTCAGCAAGCTCTGAGTAATTTTGCGTTGACTTGCTTGTGAGTACTCAACTCTTGCTTTAGCAAACATGCGATCGACCAAACTACAGAGATCATTTTCTTTAAAAGGTTTCTCAATAAAGTCTACTGCGCCACGTTTCATGGTGGAGACTGCCATCGAGACATCACCGTGACCAGTAATAAAGGCCACTGGCATTGGAAAGTTTTCACTGGTTAAACGCTCTTGGAGTTCAAGGCCAGACATCCCAGGCATACGAACATCTAGGATTGCACAAGAGATAGTCGACTTATCAGTGCTTTGTAAAGACTGCAAGAAACGCTCAGCGCTGGCATGACAGCGAACTACATAACCATTACTCTCTAAAAGCCACGTGAGTGAATCACGTACAGCCTCATCATCGTCAACGACATAAACGACTTCGGCTTGGTTTGGTTTGGTAGCAGCTAAGTTCATAAGGGGTCTCGCAAGGTCAATCTAAAAATAGGATATTTATCCATTTTCCATCGAATCAGGGGATTCAAGGGGTAGGAGCATTGTAAAGGTGCAGCCGGCCAGTTTGGTGCGTTCGGAGTCCATGACATTCGATGCCCAAAGTCGCCCATGATGGGATTCAATAATGGAGCGGCAAATATTCAGTCCCATGCCCATTCCGTCGGCTTTTGTGCTAAAAAAGGGCTCAAACATACGTTCTAAGACAGATTCAGCTATACCACCCCCGGAATCCGTGACCTGAATACGCATCATAGCGGGGAAGGTGCTGGTATCTACATCGGCACTAATCTTGACTGGTGGGGCTGACCAACGGGAGGAGAGAGGATAGGCCTCACGTACACTATCGAGGGCATTTTTTAGGAGATTCACAAGGATCTGCAGGATCAGCACGGGGTCTACATTAACCTCGGGTAAATCATCAGCTAGTTGAGAGATGATGCTTAAGCGATGGCGATGCGCTTCAATTTCTACAAGACCTACTGCGTCATCAATGATTGTTTTGATCGATGAGAATTTACGTTGAGGCTCACTGCGCTTCACAAATCCACGAATGCGTTGAATGATAGTGCCTGCACGATGCGCTTGTTCAGAAGCTTTTTCTAGAGCCGGCAAAATGTCTTTATTGATTGCTGGATCAATATTGCCCTCGAGGCGTTTTGCAACACCCATGCAGTAATTAGAGATAGCCGATAGGGGCTGATTTAATTCATGCGCAAGAGAGGACGCCATTTCACCCATCGTAGTAAGACGGCTTGTAAATTGCATGCGCGCCTCTTGTTGACGTGCCAAGTCGTCAGCCTCTTTGCGGATCGTAATATCGGTAGCAATTAAGAGCTGAGCCAAGTGACCATCTACCCAGGGGATGAAACGGCGGCGGACCTCAAACCATTTATTGCTACCATCATCTAATTGAACTTCTTCTGATTCAGATTCTTGATACAGGAATGAGCTTGGAATGCCCGGCGGGGAGTCTTGCAGATCCTGGGCAACTTCGTGCAAAGTTTCAAGGTTATTGCGATTGCCAGCTAATTTGAAATGGCCTTGAGCATCATCACCAAAGTTCTCTCGATAGAAACGATTGGCAAATAGAAGATTGTCATTCTCAAGATCGACTACGGAGACTGCCGCATCAAGTCCTTCAAGTACAGTAACAAAACGCTCTTGGGATACAGCAAGCTCTTCGCGAATCTTTTTTGGTTCCGAGATATCAATTAGAGAGGTAATCCAACCCGTTTGCTTTCCCTTCTCATCAATCAGGGGCGCAATAAAGGTACGCGTTTGGATTTGAGATCCATCACGGCGCAAAATACCACCCTCAATTCCTGTTTTCGATACCACTTCCGATTCCAGGGCCTGATTCATCTTCTCGACCAGTTCCTCGCGCCTAGAGTCAGGCCAGAAAGGGAATGGCGGGGTTAGGCCAATCAGTTCGTTTGCCGACCAGCCAGTCATATCGCAAAATGCACGGTTCACATAAGTAATACGCTTTTCCATGTCATGCGCTCGAATTCCAACCGGTGTGGAATTTTCCATGGCATTACGAAAGTTCGTTTCAGTACGAAGGCTGGCTTCCGCTTCTTGGCGGACTTGCATTTGCTTTAAGACGGACCACAAACTCCAAATCACGAAGGCGGACAATCCCAGCACAACGCCGATTAACATTCGGAAGGTGAGATTGGTTGGCGGAGGATAGGTATCAATCCGTAAAGTGAGGTTCGGACTGAGAACGCCAATATCTAAACTCGTCTGATTGCTAAATGCGCGTTTTGGGGTATTTCTATCGGATGAAATTGACAACACTCTTTCGTTGTCAGTGAGAAGGGTGAAGCGGTAATGCGCTTTCAGCTCTGATGGCACAAGATCTAAAACACCCTGAGTGGTGTAGAGAGCAGCCAAATACCCAACAATCTCTCCGCCAACAATATTGGGTACTACCTGCCAAAAAACAGTTTTTCTTTCCTTTTCAAGCGGATCATTGCTTGGAAGATTTAAGTTAATAAATTGACTAAACGATGCTCTATTTGTACTTCTGCTGAGTTCGATTGCGTTGGCCAAGCCCTCGTTAGCCGATTGGTTGTTTTGTGTTCTGCTAATCCAATCTGTTCTATTGTTGCTTAAGGGGGCCGTCCACAGCCATTGATTTTTTGGATCAATCCAGATAATTTTCACAATTTCATGATTGTTATTAACCAAATCAACGGCTTGCTCGTAAGCAATTTTTCGCAGTCTTTCCTTATCTTCACTAGCCGCTAGCTCTCGATTAATACTGACTAAGACATCAAAATTATTAACAAAGCGCAGTTGTATGCGCTGCTTAGCCAAAGAGAGCTCTCTAAATAGTGCAGATTCTTGCTGGTTTTTTTCTTGTAACTGCAGGGTGCCCAAAATGACCCCCATGACTGCCGTAAAAATAACAATGGCAATGAGGGGGGTGTAAACGAGCCTAAATCCCCGGATTTTTCGGAGCCATTTGAATGGGCTAAGTAGTAATCTAAAAGAGACCGAGATTTTCATGAATGAGGCTTATTTTGCCTGATTGCGCTCCTGAAAACGCCATTTCCTGTGTCAATTCAAGATCTTATTTGCAGCGCAATAAAATATCATATTATGAGAAATATTATCATTATGTGGAAAATTGCTTGTTTACACCCATATATCTTCTTAGAATATTGCCTATAAAGTAAACAATAAATTGCGAAGTACTCATTGGAGATAAGTTATGGCCGCAGTTCCAGAGCAAGTATTAGGTAAGCAGAATTCTCAGGACGTCGATCCTGTTGAAACTCAAGAATGGTTACAAGCCCTAGATGGCGTTATCCACAATGAAGGCCCTGAGCGCGCTGCTTATTTAATCGACCAACAAATTTCTCATGCCAGAGTGAATGGCGTTGTACAGCCGTTTCATGCAGAGACCCCTTATATCAATACGATTCCTGTAGAGAATCAAGCGCGCTTACCGGGCGATCAGAATGTCGAGCACCGCATTCGTTCGTATACCCGTTGGAATGCGATGGCGATGGTTCTGCGAGCGAATAAAGATACCAATGTTGGTGGACATATTTCTTCTTTCCAGTCAGCAGCCACTTTGTATGACGTCGGTTTCAATCATTTTTGGCATGCACCTTCACCAGAGCATGGCGGCGATCTGATTTTTGTTCAAGGCCACTCGGCCCCAGGTGTATATGCACGCGCATATATGCTGGGACGTTTATCTAGCGAGCAACTAGACAACTTCCGCCAAGAGGTTGGCGGTAAGGGCATCTCTAGCTATCCACATCCATGGTTAATGCCGGACTTCTGGCAGTTCCCAACGGTATCGATGGGCTTAGGTCCGATCATGGCTATTTATCAAGCGCGCTTTATGCGCTACATGCAGGACCGTGGCTTTATCAAAGCTGAAGGTCGTAAGGTTTGGGCCTTCTTAGGCGATGGTGAAACCGACGAGCCAGAATCTTTAGGTGCGATTGGTATGGCTGGCCGTGAAAAACTGGACAACCTGATTTTTGTAGTGAACTGTAACTTGCAACGTCTTGACGGACCCGTGCGCGGTAATGGCAGCATCATTCAAGAGCTCGAGGGTGAGTTCCGTGGCGCTGGCTGGAATGTGATCAAAGTGGTGTGGGGTGGCCAGTGGGATGCTTTATTTGCCCGCGATAAAAAAGGCATCTTGATGCAGCGCCTTGGGCAGATCGTTGATGGTCAGTATCAAACCATGAAGTCTAAGAATGGTAGCTATGTTCGCGAGACGGTATTTAATACCCCAGAATTAAAAGCTTTAGTGAGCGACTGGAGTGATGATGAGATTTGGCAATTGAATCGTGGCGGCCATGATCCTCATAAAGTCTATGCAGCATTTCATGCAGCAGTCAATCACAAGAATCAACCAACCGTAATCCTAGCTCACACCATTAAAGGTTATGGCATGGGTGGATCTGGTGAGGCGATGAATATTGCTCACCAAGCAAAGAAGATGAATGACGACGATGTACGTCGTTTCCGTGATCGTTTTGAGATTCCCGTTAAAGACGAGGACCTCGACGACATGCCTTTGGTGAAATTTGCCGATGGTAGCCCTGAGCTAGATTACATGAAGGCGCGTCGCCAAGAGTTGGGTGGTTATTTACCGCAGCGTCGTATGAAGGCAGAAAGTTTGCCAGTGCCTGCACTGGATGTGTTTGCTCCACTACTTGAAGCCACTGCAGAAGGTCGCGAGATTTCGACAACGATGGCATTTGTGCGTCTGCTCAATACCGTTGTACGCGATAAAGTTTTAGGTAAACGGGTGGTTCCGATTGTTCCTGATGAATCCCGTACCTTTGGTATGGAAGGCATGTTCCGTCAACTCGGCATCTGGAATCAACTAGGTCAGCTCTACACCCCTGAAGACCATGACCAATTGATGTTCTACAAAGAGGATAAGACAGGCCAGATTCTGCAAGAGGGTATTAATGAGGCGGGCGGTATATGTGATTGGATTGCAGCCGCAACTTCTTACTCTACCCATGGCGTGCCAATGTTGCCTTTCTACATCTTCTACTCGATGTTTGGTTTCCAACGCATTGGTGACTTAGCATGGGCAGCTGGTGATATGCGTAGCCGCGGTTTCTTGTTGGGTGGTACTGCTGGTAGAACGACTCTGAACGGCGAAGGATTGCAGCACGAAGATGGCCATAGCCACCTTTGGAGTGGGGCAGTACCAAACTGTATTAGTTACGACCCGACATTCGCCTTTGAATTGGCAGTAGTGATTCAAGATGGAATGCGTCGTATGTTAGAAGTTCAGGAGGATGTTTACTATTACATCACCTTGATGAATGAGAATTACGCTCATCCAGGAATGCCAAAAGGTGCCGAGAAAGACATCATCAAAGGGATGTACAAACTGAAGTCTGCGGGAGATGACAAGGCGAAGTTACGCGTTCAGCTTCTCGGCTCAGGAACCATTTTCCGTGAAGTCATTGAGGCAGCAGAAATCTTGCATAAAGACTGGGGTGTTGCCTCTGACTTGTGGGGTTGTCCCAGCTTTACTGAGTTAGGCCGCGATTGGAATACGGTCCACCGTAGCAATCTCTTAAATCCAACAGCAGCGCCCATACTTTCTCATGTAGAGAAGTGCTTAAAAGATACCTCAGGCCCAATCATTGCAGCTACCGACTATGTACGTTTATTTGCTGAGCAAATTCGCCCAGCGATTCAGCACATTGGTCGTCGCTATGAAGTATTGGGTACGGATGGCTTTGGCCGCTCTGATACCCGTGAAAAACTCCGCGACTTCTTTGAGGTTGATCGTCGCTGGATTGTGGTGACTGCCCTGAGATCTTTGGTAGATGCTGGCCAGATGGATCGTCAAAAACTAGCGGAAGCTATTCAGAAGTATGGCATTGACACCACTAAACCAAACCCAATGACGGTTTAAAACGAGAAGAATTCATGAGTCAAATAATTGAAATCAAAGTCCCGGATATCGGTGACTATAAAGATGTGCCCGTCATTGAAGTCTTAGTAAAGCCAGGCGATCAGGTTGAGAAAGAACAATCGATCGTTGTGCTTGAATCTGACAAAGCAACCATGGACGTTCCCTCATCACACGCAGGTGTTGTGAAAGAAGTCAAAGTCAAGATTGGTGACAATCTTTCCCAGGGATCAGTTGTGATTACATTGGAAGAGAGCGGAGCTTCAGTTGCCGCACCAGCGTCGCCCCTTGCTCAGACTATCCCTGTAGCATCAGCCTTGGTAAGTACACCAGTAAGTTCAGGTGCTGCTATTGAAATCACAGTCCCGGATATCGGCGACTACAAAGATGTGCCTGTTATCGAGGTATTGGTTAAAGCCGGTGATCACGTTGAGAAAGAGCAATCGATCGTTGTGCTTGAATCTGATAAAGCAACCATGGACGTTCCTTCATCGCACTCGGGCATTGTCAAAGAAGTCAAAGTCAAGATTGGTGACAATCTTTCCCAAGGATCCGTAGTCTTGATTCTGGAAGGTGGATCATCTGTCTCTGTAGCTGCTACGGTAGCAACAGCAGTATCAGCGCAAGCGCCAATCAGCAAGCCTGCAGCAGTTGAGCCACCAGTTGTTCGTGCTCCAGTGCCTCCTCCAATGTCGAACCCAGCCCCAGTAGTGGATACATCACTTAGTCATGCAAGTCCATCAGTGCGTAAATTTGCCCGTGAGCTGGGCGTGACCGTTCAGCAGGTCAAAGGATCTGGTCCTAAGGGTCGCATTACCCAAGAAGACGTACAAGCATTTATTAAGGCAGCCATGAGTGGTGGTGCTGGTAGTCCCGCTGCAGTATCGAGCGGCGGAAGCTTGGGTGGTTTGAATCTGATTCCTTGGCCAAAAGTTGATTTCACAAAGTTTGGTGAGATTGAACGTCAACCATTAAATCGGATTAAGAAGTTAACCGCAGCGAATCTTGGCCGTAACTGGGTCATGATTCCAGCAGTGACGTATCACGAAGATGCAGATGTTACTGACTTAGAGGCATTTCGTGTCGAGACAAATAAAGACAATGAGAAAAGGGGCGCTAAGATTACGATGCTCGCTTTCTTAATGAAAGCCGCTGTAGCCGCTCTGAAGAAGTATCCAGAATTTAATAGCTCACTTGATGGTGACGATTTAATTTTGAAGAAGTATTTCAATATTGGTTTTGCTGCAGATACGCCAACGGGCTTAGTAGTGCCGGTCATCAAAAATGTAGATACAAAAGGCATCTTTGAAATTGCTAAAGAAACTTCTGAGCTAGCGGCCTTAGCACGCGAGGGTAAGCTCAAGCCAGATCAAATGCAGGGCGCAAGCTTCACAATCTCCTCTTTGGGTGGCATTGGTGGAACTTACTTCTCACCCATCGTGAATGCTCCAGAGGTCGCAATCTTGGGCGTAAGCAAAGCTGCTATGAAACCCGTATGGGATGGCAAGCAATTTGTGCCCCGTCTGATCTGCCCATTATCTCTTTCTGCAGATCACCGCGTGATAGATGGCGCATTGGCTACCCGTTTCAATTTATATATTGCACAACTCTTAGCCGACTTCCGTCGCGCTACGCTGTAAGGGGGATCGATGGCTAAGCAAATGATCCTCGTACCCGATATTGGTGACTATTCTGATGTACCAGTCATTGAAGTGCTGGTGAAGGTTGGTGATGTCGTTGAAAAAGAGCAGCCTTTATTGGTCCTCGAGTCTGATAAGGCAACCATGGAGATTCCAGCAGATGTTGCTGGAACCATTACTAGTATTGCAGTCAAACTAGGCGACAAGATTAGTAAGGGCTCTGTCATTGCTGAAATTGAAGCAAGTAGCGCAGCACCCGCAGCACAGTCTGCTACAGCATCTCCACCAGTTCCAGCAAAAGCTGCAGCCCCACTCATGCCGGCACCAGTTGCTGGTCAATACAACGGCAAAGTAGATCACGAGTGCGAAGTATTGGTTCTTGGCGCTGGCCCTGGAGGCTATAGCGCCGCATTCCGAAGCGCTGATTTGGGTATGAATACGGTTTTAGTTGAGCGTTACTCGACCTTAGGCGGTGTATGTCTCAACGTAGGTTGCATTCCATCTAAAGCATTGCTCCACACCACTTCAGTGATGGACGAGGTTAAAACAATGTCCAAGCACGGCATTACGTTTGGTGAGCCAAAGATTGAGATCGATCAATTACGCGGCTACAAAGATTCTGTGATTGCGAAGTTAACTGGCGGTTTAGCGGGTATGGCTAAAGCACGGAAGGTAAAAACTGTTCGTGGCTTAGGCCGTTTCTTAGATGCCCATCACGTCGAGGTAGAAGTGACTGGTGGTGCTGGTCAGGATCTCACAGGTCAAAAAGAAGTGGTGCGTTTTCAGAAGGCAATTATTGCAGCTGGTAGTCAGCCCGTGAAATTACCATTCTTGCCAGAGGATCCTCGTATTGTGGATAGCACTGGCGCTTTATTGCTCAAGAGTATCCCCAAAAGAATGCTTGTTATTGGTGGCGGCATTATTGGCTTAGAGATGGCTACGGTGTACAGCACACTCGGCTCGCGTATTGATATCGCCGAGATGATGGATGGCCTGATGGCTGGTGCTGACCGTGATCTGGAAAAAGTCTGGGAGAAGTTCAATGCCGGTCGTTTTGAAAAAGTCATGCTCAAGACTCGCGCTGCTAAAGCCGAGGTGAAACCAGATGGTATTGTGGTGAGTTTTGAGGGCGAGAATGCACCTACAGAACCTCAAATGTATGACTTAGTGTTAGTTGCTGTTGGACGTACCCCAAATGGCAAGAAGATTGATGCTGGTAAAGCCGGTGTTCAAGTAGATGAGCGTGGCTTTGTTCCGGTTGATAAACAAATGCGTACTAATGCGCCCAATATCTTTGCCATTGGCGACATTATTGGTCAGCCCATGTTGGCGCATAAAGCGGTACATGAAGGTCATGTTGCGGCAGAAGTTGCAGCAGGACAGAAGTCTTATTTTGATGCCAAGCAGATCCCATCGGTCGCATACACTGATCCAGAGGTAGCTTGGGCTGGCTTAACGGAAGAGCAGTGTAAGGCTCAGGGTATCGCTTATGAAAAAGGCTTATTTCCATGGGCTGCTAGTGGACGCGCGATTGCTAATGGTCGCGATGAAGGTTTCACTAAGCTCATCTTTGATGCAACGACCCATCGCATTATCGGTGGCGGCATTGTGGGTACGCATGCCGGTGATTTGATTGGTGAAGTTTGTCTTGCAATTGAGATGGGTGCTGATGCTGTTGATATTGGCAAGACGATTCATCCGCATCCAACCTTGGGTGAGTCAGTAGGTCTGGCTGCAGAAGCAGCTCATGGCCATTGCACTGATTTACCACCGGTGAAGAAGAAGTCTTAAGTAAGAGATATTTACTAAGCTACTGCAAAAAAGCCCTGAGTGATCAGGACTTTTAAATTCTTAATTCAAACAAATATCAATCTCATATGATGAGATTGATATTTAATTCTCGGATGCGCTCATCTACGTAATAACCGCCACATTCCGTGTAACGGAGGTACTTGCATCCACAATGCTTACATTCATAGACGTCAGACTTGTTGTAGGGGTGGAAAGCCAAAGAGATTGGAGCATCCTTGGACCATATATTGGTTCCCTTGGGGTGATACTCTTCCCAGCATTCTGGAGCGTCTTCGACCCTGAGGGTTCCTATGCACTCTAGGGCATTTGTGATGAAACCACCGGGGATGCTTTCCCAGCCTGCGCACGGTAAGGATTGGCAATCAGCGCACTTACTCTTTCCCTCAAAGGATTGGGCAAATCCAAGCAACATCTCTCGATCAACTGAATTGGTCATCTAGTGATAATTTGGATAATCTGACGTGTTATTGCCAGAGTAAGGTATATTTTTACCAAAGAATAGATACTAGCGTATGTATGAAGACAGTGCGCTAGAAAAATGGGGATAAAAAAATGAAAAAACAGTTATTGCTGCTTGCGCTCTCTTGCCTGGCGCTATTTTCTGGGAGTGTTTTTGCACAAAGTGCTTACCCCTGTGCGGTGGTTAAGTTTGTTTCGCCATACCCGCCTGGAGGTACAACAGATATTTTGGCTAGAATGCTGGCGCCCGGTTTAGCCAAGCAGCTCGGTACAAATGTTGTGGTTGAGAATAAGGGTGGAGCAAGCAGCAATATTGGGACTGAATTTGTTGCTAACTCAGCTTCTGATGGTTGCACTCTATTGCTCGGAAATAATACTGGCATCGTGATTAACCAAAATTTGTATAAGTTAAGAATCAATCCATCCAAAGACTTGGCGGCGGTTGCAGAAGTAGCTTCTGTGCCCTTGGTGCTTTATGTGAATGCATCAGTACCTGCAAATACTGTCGGTGAGCTGGTAGAGCTTATTAAAAATAATCCTGGCAAATATAGTTATGCATCTGGCGGCAGTGGAAGTCCACAACATCTGATGGCAGAAATGCTGAAGCTTGAAAAGCAACTGGACATGACTCATATACCTTATAGAGGGCAGGGACCAGCTATGGCTGATGTTCTTGCTGGTCAAGTGCCGATTGCATTTGAGACAACGACAACTATTTCTGCGCAGATGACATCGGGTCGTATTCGTGCGCTAGCAACAACAGGCTCAGTCAGACCTAAAAATTTTCCAAATATTCCCACTATGAAGGAGCTTGGGTATTCGAGCTTTGTTATAGAGAATTGGTATGGCATTTTTGTTGCGACTAAAACCCCATCTGTTTTGATTGCACGATTAAATAGATCATTTAATGCTGTTATGAAAGAGCCAGAAGTTGCGGCAAGTCTGAATAAGATGGGCTCGAGTGATGTAGCGGGGACACCAGAGCAATTTACGCAATTTATTAATAAAGAGATTCCATATTGGGAGTCTTTGGTTAAGCGTACAGGCGCAACAGTAGATTAAAGATAAAAGAGGATGGCAATATGAATAATGGTTATGAAATTAATCCAAGAAAAGAGGCCTTTAAGGAAGGAATCGACGCCCTGACGGGATTGGCAACCTCGGTTGTCAGTGATGTATTGGGCCGAACTATTGGCGCAGTCAATCTATTGCCAGTAAATAAGTCGCCAGTTTCTGTATGTGGTAATGCAGTCACTGTCAGCGTTAGGGCTGGTGATAATTTGATGATTCATAAAGCGCTACAAATTCTCCAGCCAGGGGATGTACTGGTAGTTGATGGTGGAGGCGACATCTCTCGAGCCTTATTTGGTGAAATCATGATGACTGTTGCCAAATCAAGAGGTGCGGTTGGTGTAGTTTTTGATGCAGCAATTCGGGATGTTGAGGCTTTTGAAAAGCATCGCTTTCCGTGCTGGGCACGCGGTGTCAATATGCGTGGCCCCCTTAAAGATGGTCCAGGCAGTATTAATGTGCCCGTTTCCATCGGAGGCATGGTGATTCATCCGGGTGATGTAGTTTTGGGTGATTGCGATGGGATCATTGCTTTGTCTCCTGAGGTGGCATTAGAGGGCGCCAGATTAGGCAAAGAAAAAGAGATTACTGAGCGCAAAACAATCCAATCCATTATTGATGGTAAGTATGATGATGCTTGGGTGGACGCTACTTTGAAACAGAAAGGCGTGATATGAAGCTTAAGAGAATCTTGACGGTATTTTTAAGTCTTGTTTCCCTCAACGCGATAGCGGCATTTCCAGATAAGTCGATTAAATTTTTAGTTCCCTGGCCACCGGGTGGAGCGACTGATCAAGTTGCTCGTATCTTGGCAATACCTCTTAGCAAAGAACTTGGCGTTTCTGTTTTTGTTGAAAACAAGGGTGGGGCTGGCGGCAATATAGGTACGCAAGCCTTTGTGCAAGAGAAGCCAGATGGATATTCAATTTTAATGGCAACCAGCTCAACCAATGCGGCAGGCCCTCACTTATTTGCAAATCAGGGATTTGATGCTGCCAAAGACTTCACTCCCGTAGTATTGGTATGCACCATTCCAAATATTATGGTCGTTCCTGAGTCATCGCCCTGGAATAGTATGAAAGACTTGATGGCTGATGCCAAGCAAAACCCTGGAAAGTTTACCTATGGCTCCGCAGGCATTGGCGCATCTCAGCATTTGGCTGGCGCCCAATTTAAAACTGTTACTGGTTTAGATGTTCGCCATGTTCCATACAAGGGCAGTGGTCCTGCTGCCTTAGATTTAATGGCTGGACATATCGATATGATGCTCGATACTGGCTCGCTGAACAATATCAAGGCGGGTAAATTAAAAGCCTTGGGTATAGCAGCAGATAAGCGCATTCCTGAGTTACCTAACGTCCCAACAATGAAAGAAGTTGGAGTGCCAATGGTTGCGAATGCTTGGTATGGCGTGATGTTACCTGCTGGTGCGCCAAAGGACATTCCTGAGAAACTCAATGCTGCCTTCAATAAGGTTTTAAAAGACCCAGAGGTACGCAAAAGTCTTCAAGGCATTGGCGCTCAGATTGATGGTGGCTCAGTAGTTGAGTTTACAAAGTTCTCACAGTCAGAAATTAAGCGCTATGAAGGCATTGTAAAAATGTCAGGAGCCCCCAGAGAGTAATTTGCATGAAAACAATCCTATTCAGCTTCTTGCTTGCAGCCAATCTTATTTTCTCAAGCAGTCTGAGGGCTCAAGATTATCCAAATAAGCCCATTAAGGTTTTAGTTGGTTATGCGCCTGGCGGAGCAGTTGATTTGGTGGCTAGAACTTTAGGTCAAAGCCTCTCAGCCTCCCTAGCTCAACCCATAGTGATTGAAAACAAGCCGGGAGCTGGAACAAATATTGCCGTCAAGCAATTGATTGATAGTCCGCCCGATGGTTATTCCTTAATGGTCGCTGCAAATGCCTTAGCGGCGAATATGTCTTTATATAAACCACAACCTTTTGATATTGATAAAGACATTACGCCAATTGCTATGATTGGTCGCGTGCCAGTAGTCATCGCAACTTCTGCCGATAGTAAATATCAAAAATTATCTGATTTAATCAAAGCTGCAAAGGCAAATCCTGATTTTATTACCTATGGAACCCCTGGTAATGGCGCAACGCCACATATGGCTATGAAATTTTTTGAGCAATCCTCGGATATTTCTTTAAAACACGTTCCCTACAAAGGTGGAGCCCCTGCGATTACAGATCTTATTGGGAGGCAGTTGGATTTGGTTGCTGTAAATATGTTGGAGGTTGCCCCGCATGTCAAAAGTGGCAAGCTCAAGATTGTTGCCGTGATGAGCGCAAAGCGTTCCCCAATATTTCCAGAGGTGCCCACGGTAGCAGAATCCGGCTATCCAGGTTTTGAGGCTTCCGTCTGGTACAGCTTAATTGCACCCGCCAAGACTCCAGCATCCATTGTGAAGACGCTGCATACTCAAGTTGATAAAGCCTTGCAGTCTAAAGAGATGACGGAACGATTAGGCTCTGTTGGTGGGGAGGTAAGCCCTGGAACTACCGCTCAAGCAGTATCTTATTTAAATTCCGAGCGTAGGCGTTACGAGAAGCTAGTGCGTGAAGCCAATATTCAACCAGACTAATTTTTGCTGTCATCAGCACCACAAAGGAAAGAATAGATGATTATTGATTGTCATGGCCACTACACCACGGCCCCAAAAGCCCTAAAGGCTTGGCGTGATGCCCAGGTTGCCAATTTAAATACACCAGAGTTAGGTCCTAAGGTATCTGATTTAAAAATTAGTGATGATGAAATTCGAGAGTCTATTGAAGAAAATCAATTAGCCAGAATGAAAGAGCGGGGCATTGATCTCACCATCTTTTCACCTCAAGCCAGTTTTATGACTCACCACATTGGCGATTTCAATACCTCAGCAACATGGGCAGCCCTGTGCAACGAATTATGCTACCGAGTGACCCAACTTTTTCCGAAGCAATTTGTTGGTGCTGCAATGCTACCCCAGTCGCCAGGGGTTGATATCAGCACCTGTTTACCAGAAATGCGTAAATGCATTAATGAATATGGATTCGTGGGCATTAATCTCAATCCTGATCCGTCTGGTGGTTACTGGCGCGATCCTCCATTGAGTCATTCAAATTGGCATCCCATCTACGAAGAGATGATCGCTTTAGATGTGCCAGCAATGATTCATGTGAGCACCAGTTGCAATGATTGCTTCCATACTACCGGTGCACATTATTTAAATGCAGACACTACTGCATTCATGCAATGCTTAACTTCAGATTTGTTTGCGCAGTTTCCAGCCTTACGATTCTTAATTCCGCATGGGGGTGGCGCAGTTCCCTATCATTGGGGTCGATTCAGAGGACTAGCAAAGGATATGGATATCCCAGACATTAATCAGAAATTACTAAACAATATTTATTTTGATACTTGCGTGTATCACCAGCCAGGAATTAATCTACTCACCGAGGTGATCCCGACTAAGAATATTCTCTTTGCATCAGAAACCTTTGGAGCAGTAAAGGATATTGATCCTGATACTGGATTTTATTTTGATGATACGCGTCGCTATCTTAATGCGGTTGATGGTCTCAGTAATGAAGCGAAATCCATGATTTTTGAAGGCAATGCGCGTAAGGTATTTTCTAGAATTAACAATAGAATTCTAAAGTAAGTGAGGGGCATGATGACATCTGAAGAATTTGATCAAATTTATCGAGGGCGCCTAGAAAAATTGGCAACTTCAAATTTGAGCGATGCTCTTGATAAGTTAGGCATTGCAGCTGCCGTGATTGGTATTGTTCCGCAGTGGGGTAAAACCAAGGTAATTGGTAGGGCCATTACGATCCGAATGATTGCTGCAGGCGCCGCCCAAAGCAAGGTCCATCTGGGGGTTGATGCAATATTTTCCGCATCTCCTGGCGATGTCATTGTGATTGACAACCGCGGAGATCTGAATAATAACTGTTGGGGCGAGATTCTTTCGATGGGGGCCTTGCAGAAGAAAATTTCTGGTGTTGTGGTCGATGGCGCAGTTCGCGATGTAGATACCTGTGAAGAGTTTGGTTTTCCTGTTCACGCAAGAGGTACGGTTCCAATTACTGCTCGTGGACGAATAGTTCAAGAGGCTTGGAATATCCCCGTTAGGATTGGAAACATTCCCGTATGGCCTGGTGATGTGATTGTTGCTGATGTGAACGGAGTGGTGGCAATTCCTGCTGGCAAGATTAAAGAGGTATTAGATGCAGCCGAGAATATTGCTGCCAAAGAGCTAGCAATGGTCGAAGCATTAAGAGCAGGGCAGTCAATTCTTGATGTGGATAAGCAATTTAATTACGAGCAGATGTTGAAAGGTTAGGCGCCAATATGAATTCAATGTATACCCCAAGAACGATTTTGAAAATTCTTTGCTTGATCTGTTTTGGATTAAGCGCTCAATTAGCATACGCCCAGTATCCATGCCCTGTCATCAAAATCATTTCGCCTTATCCACCTGGTGGGGCGAGTGATGTTCTCGCAAGAATGTTAGTTCCTGGACTATCAAAACAATTAAATGTCAGTGTGATTGTTGAAAACAAGACAGGTGCCAGTGGCAATATTGGCACTGACTTTGTGAGTAGTGCAGCTGGTGATGGCTGTACCTTATTGCTCGGTAATAGCACAGGCGTTGTCATTAATCGGAATTTATACAAACTTCGCAATGACCCCATTACTAGCTTGAGGCCAGTGGCTGAGATAGCTGCAGTACCGATGGTGCTCTACGTTAATTCATCGGTTCCTGCAAACTCTGTAGCAGAGTTAATCGCTTCGATTAAGAAGGAGCCAGGCAAATACAGTTTTGCTTCTCCTGGAAGCGGTAGTACTCACCATCTACTGGGCGAGCTGCTTAAGCTGGAACAAAAGCTGGATATGACTCATATTCCATACAGAGGGTCCGGGCCCGCAATTGTCGATGTACTGGCTGGTCAAGTGCCGATGGCATTTGAGGCTACTAGTGCAATGGTTCCTCACTTAAATAGCGGCAAGGTGAGGGCGCTTGCAACTACTGGAGCGGTGCGAGCAAAAAATTTGCCAGATGTTCCTACTATGAAAGAGCTTGGATACCCTAAGTTCGTTGTAGAAAATTGGTATGGCATCTTTGTTCCGGCCAAAACGCCAACGGCACTGGTCAATCAGTTAAATAAAGAAATTAATAAAACGCTGGCATCGAGTGAGGTTGCTGAGAGCTTATCGAAGATGGGTTCTTTAAATAGTGAACAAACTCCCGAGCAATTTGCAGCGTTTGTCAAAAAGGAAATCCCTTACTGGGAGCTGCTGGTTAAGCAGTCTGGCGCTACTGCAGAATAGATTTTTAGCTATTTCTTTTTAGCTGGCTTCATTACGTTATCAGCAGCGCTATTCAGATTGGTCTGCGCAACCTTCACTGCATGCTTCACAGCCTTTTGACTGTTTTCATATACGGTGTTGGCAGAAGCAATAGCTTGCTTCATTGCCTGAACGCCAGCATCAGAACCAGCAGCAGCGCTCTGAGTCCACTCTTCTACTAGTGCATTGATCTTTTGTTGACCTGCCTGAAATTCTTTTTCAGCAGATTTAGTAAAGTTGTTTTGAGTTTCATGAGCCAAGTCATATAAGTGACGACTGTAAGCCATGATCTTTTCGGCCATTGGTTGAACAGCTTCGGCTTGGTGGGCGAGGAGCTGCTGAATATCTTTCACTTCCAAAGCTTTTTTAGCGCTCGTCATACTGTCGCTCAAACTTTGTTTTGCAATATGCAAATTGAGCTCAATTAATTTTTCAATACTTTGTAGCGCTTGATTGGTTAGGCTACTCAATGTTTCTAAATTGGCCTTTTGTGCTGCAGCCAATTGCTCTGGTGTTAAGTTCATTTCAATCCCTTTCAGATGGATTTACGCCTAGCTAGCACTTACAACCATAGTCATACTCTAAACCTCTTATAGCAGTTTTCATTGTATTTACTGCATCGCAATATTAAAGAATCTACAAGAGCCTAAATTTGGTGTGCAGGAGTGCTTATCAAAAGAGCCTAAAATGAATGGTTGATTAAAAAATTCTAATATTTTCAGTAAGTTACTCATGAAGCTCAGCTTAGATAGTGTCATTGCACCGATATTCGTACTGATTTGGAGCACCGGCTTTGTCATTGCCCGCCTAGCAATGCCTTTTGTCGAGCCAGCAACCTTCTTGTTTTGGCGTTTTGCAGGCGTTCTCGCAGCCATGGCGGCGCTGAGTCTGATCTGGCGCATTACCTGGCCAAGTTGGTCGCAAATGAAGCATATTGCTGTTGCTGGCATCTTGCTGCAGTTTGGGTATTTATTCGGGGTGTGGTTTGCTGTCCACCTAGGAATGACTGCGGGCTTAGTAGCCATCATCGTTGGTTTACAACCCATTTTGACTGCTTGGTTTGCTGCTTGGGTATCAGAGCAAGTCTCACCACGTCAGTGGATTGGCTTAGGCTTTGGCTTTGCTGGCGTTGCTCTAGTGGTGATGGCAAAAATTAGTTTTACCTATATTCCATTTGAGAGTTATGTATTGGCATTGATCGCATTACTTTCGATTACTTTTGGTACGCTGTATCAGAAAAAATATTGTCCCGTGTTTGATCTAAGAGCGGGCTCCTCGATTCAGTTTGGTGTCTCTGCCATCCTTTGCTTTATTTGCATGTACTTCTTTGAATCAGGTGTGATGGTCTGGAATGCATCGGTTATTGGCGCCTTACTATGGTCAATTTTCCCGCTATCAATTGGCTCCATTAGCTTGCTATTTATGATGATTCGCAAGGGTGCTGCAACCAAGGTAACCAGCTTTCTTTATCTAACCCCTCCGACAACAGCGCTGATGGCCTGGTTCCTATTTGGCGAGCCATTTACGGTAATGATGGCGCTAGGGCTGGGTTTGACGATGACAGGGGTGGTATTGGTAAATACCCGCCAAGCCAATACGGTAGCGACCATTGCTGAGTAGGGTGCCATCAAATATCCAAGATGGGGTTAATAAATCCATCCTGCGCTTTGAAATTAATTATCATTCCATATGTTGAAAGTTTTGGAAGGTATTTTGGGGATGTATTTGAATCGACTCTCGATCTTGATCTTGACTGTGGTATTTGGGTGCGGCCCTCTAATGAGCGCGCCAGCCATCGCCGCCAGCCAAGATAAAGAAAAACAAACCAAGACTAGTAAAGCAGCTGTTAAGCCTGCTAAATCAGCTAAAAAACAAAAAGCGGTTCGTGTTACCGTTACTCGCTCATCTGAGCCCGCTCCTTCCCACCCTTCATTTGCAACAGCACTGGGTTTGCGCGGCCAGCATGATGAGCTGAGCCTCAAGTCGAGTGTAGCCATGGTTGTCAATCAAGACACCAAAGAAGTGTATTTTGAAAAAAATTCTTCTGTGAGCCTGCCAATCGCCTCTATTACCAAGCTGATGACTGCGATGGTTGTTTTAGATTCCAAGTTACCTATGGATGAGACCATTGTGATTAATGCAGATGATGTTCGTAGCTATGCTAAATCTCGTCTTTCTGGGGGCACAGTTATGACGCGTGAAGAGGCTCTATTGCTTGCTTTGATGTCCTCTGAGAATCGTGCGGCATATACCTTGGCCAGAAATTATCCTGGGGGTATTTCCGGCTTTGTAGATGCTATGAATCGTAAAGCTAGAGAGTTGGGAATGGAGCATTCTCATTTTGCCGATCCTACAGGTTTGATGAGTGAGAACGTGGCCTCTGCCGAAGATCTAGCCCGTATGCTGAGTGCTGCCTACCAGTACAAAATGATTCGTGAATTTTCAACTTGGCCAGATTTAACGATTGTGATTGGAAATCGGCCACAGAAGTTTTTAAATACCAATCGTTTAGTACGCTCTGGTGATATGAATATCGGCTTACAAAAAACGGGTTTCATTAACGCAGCAGGAAAGTGCTTAGTGATGCAAGCCAGGGTGAACAACACACCCTTACTATTAGTGTTCTTAGATTCTGTTGGTACCCAATCTCGTTTTGCAGATGCGGTACGCGTGCGTGACTGGTATGAGCGGATGCCTTTAGGCACGCAACCAGTTCGTCGCTTGATGTAACGGGTTTTGGCTAGGCGGGAGAGCCTGGCTCGGTCGTTTTGGGTTTGTAGCCCAGCCCTTTAGAAATCTGTAGCGCTGTATCCTGCAAGGCTTTGAGCCAGCCTGCTTGCATCCGGTCTGTCGGTGAGCTGAGCGATAGGCCTGCAACCAATTTTCCAGTGTCATCCAAAATGGCGGCAGCGAAACAGCTTACGCCGAGTTCTAGCTCTTCATCATCACGAGCATTGCCTTCTTTTCGCACTTGATTCAGGGCGGCCTCTAATTTTGCTGCGTCAGTAATACTATTGCGGGTGTGTCCTGATAAGCCAGTACGGGTGACATAGGCGCGAACTTGATTTGCATCATCGCTTGATAAAAATAATTTACCAACGGAGGTAAGGTGTAGTGGAGCCCGACCACCAATGGCACGAACCACCTGCATGCCAGAGCGTTCGCTATAAGCGCGATCGATATAAACAATTTCATCACCTTGGCGTACCGATAGATTGATGGTCTCACCAGTGAGTTTATGCAAAGTGCGCATGGGGGCTTGAGCTGCCTCGCGAACCGAGAGTCTGGCCTTCACTAAGTTACCAAGCTCTAAGAGTTTTAGGCCAAGTCGATAAGTGCCGCCATCGCCCCGTTCAACCAAACGGCAGGCAACCATATCATTCAGAATGCGGTGGGCAGTAGATGGGTGAAGACTGGTTTGCTCGGCCAAATTTTTGAGGCTGCTGGATTCTTCCTGCTCAGCTAAGGCATCGAGCAGATTCATCATCCGCTCGACTACCTGGATGGCTGTTTTAGCAACTTCCCCAGTACTCCTGGCATTTTTGACAGTTTTAGTCGTGCTCATGAGCTCTATTGTAGCGATTTCAGCTGAAATTGCATATTGTGAAACGCTATTTGAAAGGTGTCTAGGCTACAAAACCCTGTTTTAAGGGCTAATTCTAGGATTTTCTGAGGGCTTTGGCGCACTGGCTCACGAGATCTGGGCCCTTGTAGATGAGTCCGCTATAAATCTGTACCAGACTGGCGCCGGCCATGATTTTTTCTCTTGCATCTGCTCCAGACAAAATGCCGCCAACGCCGATGATGGGTAGCGTATTTCCTAATCTTGCCTTGAGTGTTTTGATCACATGAGTAGAAGCCGCGCGAACTGGGGCGCCCGATAATCCACCTGCTTCTTCACCATGCTGCATGCCTTGTACTGCATCACGTGCAATCGTTGTATTGGTAGCGATGATGGCATCGATACCAAACTCCATGGATAGATCTGCAATCAAATTAATATCAGCAGACTCTAAGTCAGGTGCAATTTTTAAGAAGAGTGGTTTGCGCATGCTGTAGCGATCACTCAAACGTTTCCTAGATTCATCTAATCTGCTCAATAAGGAGCGCAACATTGCTTCGCCCTGAAGAGCTCGTAGGTTTTGAGTATTAGGGGAAGAGATGTTCACAGTAATGTAGGAGGCAATTTCATAAACAGCCTCCATTGCCAGAATGTAATCACTGGCAGCATCTTCAATTGGCGTGCTGGCATTCTTGCCAATATTCATCCCTAAGACACCACCTTCTTGCCAAAAGCGAGAGCGGCGTACTCTAGTAACGCAAGCATCAACACCGTCATTATTAAAACCCATGCGATTGATGATGGCCTGTGCTTCTGAAAGCCTAAACATGCGTGGCTTTGGATTTCCTGGTTGTGGGCGGGGTGTGACTGTGCCGATTTCTAAAAAACCAAATCCGAGAGCAGCCAGTGCATCAATATGTTTGCCGTCTTTATCTAAGCCAGCAGCAAGGCCGACTGGGTTTGCAAAGGTGATGCCACAAAGCGTACGAGGGTCAGCTACAGGCTTACTTATGAGCCGTTCAAGCAAGCCCCAGCGCTGCGCGCGATCTAAATTACTGAGAGTGAGATTATGGGCTTGTTCGGGATCTAAGCAAAAGAGCCAGGGGCGTAAAAGAGAATAACGGTCGATCATGGGTAGATATTATGACCCAGCTAACCCAGTCAACCCAGACAGCGCCTGCCAATGATCATCAATCAAACCTTCCATCGGCTGATAGTTGGCCTTATAAGACATTTTTTCACTCTCTTGAATGTAGTAGCCGAGATAGAGGTAAGGAAGCCCCAGTATTTTGGCCTGCTCGATTTGCCACAGGATGCTGTAACTACCAAAGCTAGATGAATGCACCGAGGTATCGAAGAAGGTATATACCGAAGAAATCCCCTGATCTAAGATATCAATCATGCTGACCATGCGCAGGCGTCCTGGATGAGTGTCATGTGGACCATCCCTAAATTCCACAATGCGCGAGTTTACGCGGCTCTGCAACAGGAACTGCATGTATTGCTCTTGATCATCGCTATCCATTTCTCCGCCAGCATGCCTCTCATTTTGATAGCGTTGGTATAGCTGATAGTGCTCCTCTTGATAACCTAAGTTCAGTACAGATACTTCTAAGCCAATATGTTTTTTCCAGGCACGACGTTGACTGCGAGAGGCTGTAAATTGATTCACGAGAATGCGAGTGGCAATGCAGGCTCTACATTCATCGCAATATGGGCGATAGGTATACAGACCACTGCGACGAAAGCCAGCATTTAAAAGCTCGCTATAAGTATCAGCATGAATTAAATGAGACGGCGTAGCTACTTGTGAGCGCGCTATTCGATTAGGCAAATAAGAGCAGGGGTAGGGCGCCGTTGCATAAAACTGTAATGCGGTGAGCGGAAGTTCTTTGAGCCTAGTCATAGCCAGTGGGTCAATATTGTTTTGTCAAAAGTCCAAGATAGTTCAATCTTAGTTTGATTCAAAGATATTTGCAGTTGCTCCAGAAATTCACGTCGGGAGATGGGGGCTGCACCCAGAGAATGAAGGTGCGAGGTCTCTTGCTGACAATCAATCATGACAATTCCATTTTGAAGGCACCAAGCGCTTAAGGCGGCTAAGGCAATCTTGGAGGTGCCAGGCTTACGACTAAACATGGATTCCCCGAAAATCATAGAGCCAAACGATACGCAATACAGGCCGCCAATGATCTGACCATCTTCAGTCACTACGATGCTATGGGCATGACCTTCTTCATGAAGTGCAGTGTAGGCCTCCATGATTTCATGGGTGATCCAAGTGCCATCTTGATCTTTGCGGGCGCTGGTAGCGCAAGCACGAATTACTGCTCCAAAATCTTCATCTACTGCGATTTGTGAATGAACATCTTGACAGAAAAGGCGAATATTTTTTTTCAGAGAGTCGCTGCATTTAAATTCTGTAGGCTTGAGCACCATGCGGGGATCTGGTGACCACCATAAGACGGGTTGATTATCGGAGTACCAAGGAAAGATCCCGAGTTGGTAGGCTTGAGATAACTGCCCTGGATAAATGCGTTCGCTCACTGCAATCAGTCCTGGAACGCTGGGATCGGGATCAGATTCAAGCAGTGGGTTTGGGAAGGAGTCCTGTGGACCTAGCCAAGCAATCTGACTCATAGCTTAATCCACGTCAGACACTAAATTTTCTCGGATGGCAGTACATCACGACTGCGTACCTGAAATTCTTTGCCTGCTTCAAAAAGGCCGGCAGCGCGGTCAGCAAAGAACCATTCTAGTGTTTGTTTGACCGTTGGAAAAGCCAACTCTGTCCAAGGAATTTCATGCTCATGAAAAAGAGCAACCTCAAGACTTTCTTCGCCAGCGCAAAATTGTGGAGAGTTCATTTTCGCTAGGTAGAACAGATGCACCTGTTCTGCATGAGGAACATTTAATAGGGAATAGAGTGGACCCATTTCAACCTGAGCACCAGCCTCTTCAAGAGTCTCTCTAGCGGCGCCGTGACTAGTGCTTTCACCAAGCTCCATAAAACCAGCGGGTAGCGTCCAGTAGCCATGACGTGGCTCAATAGCGCGACGGCAGAGTAAGACTTGTTTTTCGTAGACAGGAATGCTGCCCACAACATTACGGGGGTTTTGATAATGAATGCTCCCGCATGCTTCGCAAACATGACGTTCACGAGAATCATCGGCCGGAATCTTGATTGTCAGCTTGGAGGCGCAGTGAGAGCAATACTTCATGACAACTTTCTAGAAATGGGCTTTGATAGAGCCACGTAGGGCATTCGTAAGAATAATCTCATCTGCCATTGAAACATCATTAATAGTCAGGTTAGCTTCACGGGCATTCAGTTTTGGGTCAGCAAGCAAGGTTGCGCGCATCACTCCAGGCAGTAGGCCTGCAAAAACTGGTGGGGTTAACCATTCTGATCGACCCCGGGGTTTAACAAAAATGCTAGTTCTACCGCCTTCAGTAACAAAGCCCTGTTCATTGGTGAACAGAGCATCAAAGCCACCTAATCGGACAGCTGTTTGCCAGGCTAGATCGTAAAGACTGCGATTGCTTACCTTATGGCGTAATAAAGCATCACCAGAAAACATATCTGTATTGCAGGACAGAATATCTTTTGCCCAGAATATTTTGACTGGCTCATTGAGGACATCGAGTACCCCCGTGGAAACCGAAAGATCCCCGTTTATTGCAAGATCAAGCCTCAATCTGAAAGCAATTCCAGTATCTAGTGATGAACAGGTGCTTTCAACTACGACTTTTGCAGCAGATCTATTAAAGGTGATTCCTAATGCTAAAGCGGAAGATTGCATACGGTCTAGATGCATTTCTAATTTCTGAGGAATGTTGCTAACTATAGAAATCGTTTCAAATAGCCCAGTAGAAGAGGGTAGATGCATCAAAAAGTCCGACTTAATCTGACATTCTTCCCATTCTTGTTTGGGATCAGAATCATTGGTGATGCCAGCCCCAATGCCCAAGGTAAAGGTGGAGGCGTGCGATTGGATTTCTTCTGTAATCTCAACGGTGCGTATGGGAACACTAAAGGCAAAGTCACCGCCAGGATCAATCCAGCCTAAGGCGCCACAGTAATAACCGCGATCTTCAGGCTCTAGCTCCTGAATAATTTGCATGCTGCGTTTTTTAGGGGCGCCTGTGACAGAGCCGCAGGGGAAGACGGCATGCAGAATATTCAAGAGAGCAGTATCGGGCTTAGCTTGACCTTGCACAGTTGAAGTCATTTGCAACACATCACCGTGCCTAGCTACTTCAAATAAATTAGGAACAGTGACCGTGCCTGGTAAAGAGATGCGGCTGAGATCATTGCGCAAAAGATCCACAATCATCACATTTTCAGCTTGATTCTTGGGATCATCAGATAGAGCGCTAGCTACTGCAGATAAAGCACTTGCAGTGCCTTTCATGGGCATGGCTTTTAGGGTATCGCCTTCACGAGATATAAACAGCTCGGGAGATTGGGACAACAGGTAATTGCCATCGTGTGAGATGTAAGCCCCAAATCTACCCGGTTGACGATCACGCAGGCGACTATACAAAGCGAGAGGAGAGCCGTAAGTTTTGCCAGTAATGCGATAGGTGTGATTGATTTGATAGGTATCACCACTTCGAATGTAATCCTGAATGCTAGCGATATCAGAAGCAAACTGCTTCTCATTTAATGACGCATGCACATCGAGCACACCAGCAGACCTCTGATCAGTCTCGAGCAGGGCTAGCCGCTCAGCAATCAAGGTATCAACTTGATCTTTAGATAGTTTGTCAAAGCCTTTGAATGACCAAGCTTTAATTAATGGGTGAGTACTTAAAGCTCCCCCCACTCTTTGTGGAAGACGATGAATTTGTCTACCCAGCTCATAAGCAAATGCAGCAACAACAAACTCCCCTCTAACAAGAGATGCCTCAATTTGGGCTAAACAAGTCTGTGTGGCCGATAAATCCAGTGAGTTATCGCCGGTTGAAAGAATCCGCCAATAGTAGAGCGGGCTTTCATAATGGCGACTTGACGGTTTAGCCGCTGTACTTTGCGCATCATCGAGCAAAATCATGGCGGCTACCTTATTTCTTCTCTTTATTTCAGTAGGGTAGCTGATTCAATCGTCACTGTCTTAGAGGGAACGTCGGCCATTCTGCCCATGCGTGGTGCTGGAGCAACCATGGTCGGTATCTTGCGGATTGCATCAATGGTTTGTGTGCCAGAAATCACTTTGCCAAATACGGTATAGCCATTACCCATAGCATTGGGGAAGTCCAGCGCGGCATTGTCATTCACGTTAATGAAGAACTGGGAGGTAGCAGAATCTGGATCAGATGTGCGTGCCATCGCAATGGTGTAGCGATTATTCCTTAAACCATTTTGTGCCTCTGAAACTACTGGGGCATTAGTCGATTTTTGATTGAGGTCTGGAGTGAAGCCACCACCTTGAATCATGAAGCCATCAATGACACGGTGAAAGATAGTGCCATTGTAAAAACCACTCTTCACATAGTTCAAAAAATTGGCAGTAGTCTTTGGGGCCTTCACATCATCTAGCTCAAGGACAAAGTTACCCTGAGTAGTTTTGAATTCAACCTGAGGACCTGCAATCACTGCTTGGCTAGTAATGCAAGCGGCAACGAAAACTAGGCTGGTAAAAAGCTTACGCATAAAGACTCCTTGAATGAGATAAATAGAACAATTGTATTGCGCAAAGTATTAGGTAAGACCGTTGGGAACATTCCCAGCATAGGCATAGGATGCTTCTTCGAACATTCCTGGCCGGGCAAGATAATCGAGTGCCCAATCGATGGTATCAAGACCCCAAAAGCAATGTTGATTGAGAATCAGGGTAGGCACCCCAAAGGCGCCATCTGCTTTAGCCTGATTGGTATTGGCAACTAAGGCCGCTTTAATCTCTGGACTTTCAGGTTTTGGCGTTTCGCTATGCAATCCCAAATAAACGCAAAACTCTGACCAAGAAAGATTGGGATCTTTACCTTCAATCCAAACATAATCGAAAGCACGTTCTACCATTGCCCAGTCGGCTTTTTCTTGCACGAGAAGACGTTGGGCTGCCACCGTCATAAAAGGATGATGCTCAGGAAAACGAAGGGGAATGCCTAATTTTTCTGCTTGCCATATGCAAAATTGATAGGTGTGCGGTCTCTTAACAGCCACTTCTCCCGGACCTATATTATCAGTAGCCCTTAAAAGGCCACCCAGAAGTACAGGCACTGGCTTGATATCAAGCTGTTTCAGACGCTGTCTTTGTTTTACATATAGATAAGCAAAAGGCGAAATAATGTCGTAATACAAAGTGGCTGAAGTTTTCCCGCTCATTTAATCATTCCGATTGTTTGTGATGTTCAGCATCGAGTTTGCGTAAGAAAGCCATCTTTTCCTTAATTTGACTCTCTAAGCCTCGCTCAACAGGTTCATACCAGTGGGGCTCTGACATTCCTTCAGGCAAATAAGACTCACCAGCAGCATAGCCGTGTGGCTCATCATGGGCATAGCGATACTCTTTGCCATGCCCAAGCTCTTTCATCAGTTTGGTTGGCGCATTACGGAGATGGTTAGGTACAGATTGAGATTGGTCCTCTGCAACATAAGCACGTGCAGCATTAAACGCCTTATAGCTAGCGTTGCTTTTTGAGGCCACCGCGAGATACACCACGGCTTGACCCAGAGCAAGTTCACCCTCAGGTGAGCCTAATCTTTCAAATGTTTGGGCGGCATCATTTGCTAGTTGCATGGCCCTAGGATCGGCCAAACCAATATCTTCCCAAGCCATCCGAATAATGCGGCGTGCCAGGTAACGAGGATCTGCGCCGCCATCGAGCATGCGACAAAACCAATACAGCGCTGCATCAGGGTTAGAGCCTCGCACTGATTTATGCAGCGCAGAAATCTGGTCATAAAATTGATCGCCACCCTTATCAAAACGACGTGCTTGAGTAGTGAGAGCATTTTCAATAAAGGCTTGGTCAATGATCTTAATGTGAGGATCAGGTGTTTGAACGGCATTTCGGATTTGCTCAACCAGATTTAATAAACGACGAGCGTCACCATCGGCATTCGAGATCAAGCTATCCATTGCGCTATCGTCAAATTTCAGATCCGGCATGGCATGTTGATGCGCGCGAATAAATAGTTGCTTGAGCTCATCTGCAGTTAAGGACTTCAAAACATAGACCTGAGCACGAGATAGAAGTGCTGAGTTCACCTCAAACGAGGGATTCTCGGTGGTGGCGCCAATAAAAGTAAATAAGCCAGATTCCACATGCGGTAGTAGAGCATCTTGCTGACTCTTATTAAAGCGATGGATCTCATCGACAAATAAAATCGTTTGCTTGCCATACTGAGCCATGTTTTGTTCAGCTTGTTCAATGGCTTCGCGTATCTCTTTAACTCCAGCCAATACTGCAGAGATGGCAATAAATTCTCGATCAAATGCTTTTGCTGAGAGTCGGGCTAAAGTCGTTTTGCCAACGCCCGGAGGACCCCACAAAATCATGGAGTGTGGCTTGCCTGAAGCAAATGCCAGATTGAGTGGCTTACCTGGAGCTAATAAATGGGTTTGTCCAATCACTTCATCAATTGTTTTCGGGCGCAATGCTTCCGCTAAGGGTGGCGGAGGAGTGCTATCGAAAAGACCGCTCATTAAATCATGCTTGGATAAAGAGAATGACGATGGCCGCCCATGTCAAGCAAGCGGCAGCGATATAAGCTAAGCGATTACGAATCGTCATAAAAGCACTACGCGCGACTTCATCAGAAAAATAATATCGATAAGTACTTTGATCAATATTGCGCTGAATGATTAAGGTGGATGCCATGATTAATAAGCCCACTGGAATATAAATATGCAGTGCAAGCCATGCGACTAGAGCAGGAATAACACCCCAGATCCAAGCATTACGATCAATCCAGCGATCACCGCTAGGTCCTTTACCCAAGGTATGTAAATTAGCGCCCCAATGTAAGGCCCCCGTAAATGCAGTAATGACCGCACCATAACCTGCTAGAGATTCTGCACTTAAATAATTTAAGGGCGTTGGCGCTAATTGCACCATCAATGCAAGCCCCACAAAAGGAATCAGACCAGCGTAGGCTAGTTTTTGTAATAGAGGTGGAATTGGGTTCACGAGCGCTTCAGTATTGGAGGGTTAATCGATGGGTCATGATTGATCGTAGGTATACACACCACGACCTGTTTTGCGTCCCAGGTAACCAGCCGCTACCATTTCACGGAGAAGTGGGCAAGGACGGTATTTAGAGTCGCTGAAGTTTTCAAAATACACTTCCATAACTGCTAGGCAAGTATCCAGACCGATCAGGTCAGCTAAAGCTAAAGGACCAATTGGTTGATTGCAGCCTAACTTCATTCCAGCATCAATATCTTCAGGACTAGCCAGTCCTTCTGATAAAACAAAGAATGCCTCATTAATCATTGGCAACAAAATACGGTTAACCACAAACCCTGGTGAATTTTTAACCGTGATCGGTTCTTTGCCGACGCGCATGGCCATGTCAATAATTGCAGCATGGGTTGCATCACTAGTTTGTAGACCGCGAATGACCTCTACCAATGCCATCAGGGGTGGTGGATTAAAGAAGTGCATTCCAATAAACCGGGCTGGGTTTGAGTCTAGAGCGGCTAACTTGGTAATGGATAGAGAGGAAGTATTGGTGGCTATGATGGTGTCTTTGCTCACAATCTCATCTACTTGCTTGAGAATTTTTTCTTTGACTGCCTGGTTTTCAGTAGCAGCTTCAATCACAAAACCCAAGCCTTTTAAATCAGCATAAGAAGTGCTGCCTTTAATGCGCTTTAGTGCTGCTGCTTTTCCGTCGGCAGTCAGTGTCTCTTTTTTAATGAGGCGATCCAGGCTTTTGCTAATTTGATCTAAGCCGCGCTGAACAGCAGCTTCATTAATATCCACCATGACAACATCTAGACCGGCAACAGCGCAAACCTGCGCAATACCATTACCCATCGTGCCCGCACCGATCACGCCAACGGATTCAATCTTCATTTCATTTCCTCTTTTGATACTGTGTTGAACCAAATAACTGCTCTCGAGCTTTGTTGTCAGTCAAAGGCTTGCGTAATGCTGTGAGTACTTCGCAACCCCGTTTGACGGCAGGGCGCTCACCAATCTTTTCGAACCAAGCCTTGAAATGGGGATAGTCATTGATCTCCATACCTTGATTTTTCCAATTGCGGGTCCAAGGATAAATTGCGATATCTGCTATGGAGTAGCTTTTACCGGCAATGTAGGGATTATCTTTTAGTTGCTGATCGAGCACCCCATATAAACGTTTAGCTTCATTGGTATAGCGATTAATTGCGTAATCAATTTTCTCTGGCGCGTAGAGTCGGAAATGGTGGTTTTGTCCAAGCATCGGCCCTAGGCCACCCATTTGGAACATCAGCCATTGCAAAACTTCATACTTGGCACGAGTCGTCTTAGGAAGAAATTTGCCAGTCTTACTAGCGAGATACAGCAAGATAGCGCCGGACTCAAAAATACTGATGGGTTTTCCATCTGGTCCATTTGGGTCTACTAAGGCAGGAATCTTATTATTTGGACTGATTTTCAAAAAGCTCTTAGCAAATTGATCGCCAGTGCCAATGTTAATCGGAATAGCAGTCCAATCTTTATCCAAACGATAGCCACATTCCTCGAGCATGATGTGGACTTTGTGGCCATTCGGTGTTGGCCAACTGTAGACATCGATCATATTGTTTGATTTCTTCATTGCTATAGGTCTCTCTATAAAGATTGTAGGCGTTGCAAGGCGGTCGCTAAAGTTTGCTCTTGCTTGGCAAAACAGAAACGGATCACGCCAGATTCAGTAGGGCGATCATAAAAAGCAGAAACAGGAATAGCTGCTACACCCACCTCAGTCGTGAGCCATTTACAAAAATCAGCTTCATTCAACTTAGCTTGAGGAATATTGAGTGCAGAGTAATCAGCACACTGAAAGTAAGTGCCTGGTGTTGGCAATAATTTAAAAGAAGTCTTCTCTAAGCCAGCTCGGAAAAAATCACGCTTAGCTTGATAAAAGGCAGGTAGGTTCAGGTAATGCGATGCATCTGCTAGGTAAGAGGCAAGCCCGTATTGCATAGGCGTATTGATAGTAAAGACATTGAATTGATGAACTTTACGAAACTCTTTTGTCAAAGCTGGTGGCGCGGCTACGTAGCCAACCTTCCAGCCAGTGACGTGATAGGTTTTGCCAAAGCTAGAAATGAGAAAACTTCTTGCAGCAAGTTCTGGGTGCGAAGCCACACTATGATGGGCTGCGCCCTCATAGACCATATGTTCATACACCTCATCACTCAAAATCAGTGTGGAGGTATTTTTCACTAACTGAGCTAGGCGATCTAGATCTTCTTTCTGCCACACCATTCCAGTAGGATTGTGTGGAGAGTTAATCATGAGTAGGCGTGTTTTGGAATTGATAGCATTGGCTAAAGCGTCCCAAGGAATTTCATAGGAAGCTACTTGACCATGTGCATCACGTCTCACCTCTAACGATACGGCAATGGTTTTGCCGCCGGCTAATTCAATAGATGGTCGGTAGCTATCGTAAGCAGGTTCAATGATCACCACTTCATCACCAGGGCTAACGCAAGCCAGAATAGTTGTCAAAATTCCTTGGGTGCCACCTGCGGTGATGGTGATTTCTGACTCAGAGTCATATTGGCGACCATATAGATTTTTAATCTTCTGACCAATACCATTACGTAGCTCTGCAATTCCAATCATGGGAGGGTACTGATTGCGATCTGCGAGCATGGCTTCGTTCACGCTAGTGAGTAGTTTGCGATCGCAGGGGAAGTCTGGAAAGCCTTGACCCAGATTAATGGCCTGATGCTCTGCTGCCAGCGCAGACATGACGGTAAATACCGTCGTTCCCACATTGGGGAGGCGGCTCGGAAAGGAGGGAGAGATCACTGGTGCGGTCATTTAAGGCGGGGAAGTCTAGTAGTCGCTAGAATGGTAAAAATTCATATACAAATTGTGCCATGCTGATCGTACTTTCTCCCGCTAAATCCTTAGATTACAAGACCCCAGTTAAGGTCAAAACCTCGACCTTGCCTGAATTTGTCTCAGAATCAGCCAAATTGATTGCTGATCTGAAAAAGCTATCTCCCCAGGATGTGGCTAAATTGATGGGTTTATCTGATCAATTGTCCGCTTTGAATGTCGGTCGCTACCGCGATTGGACCAAGAAATTTACCGCAGAGAACAGTAAACCAGCCATCTATGCTTTTGATGGCGATGTCTATGATGGCTTTGACGTCAAAACCTTGAATGCCAAGGCTGTCGACTTTGCCCAGGACCATATCCGGATTTTGTCGGGTCTTTATGGTGCATTGAGGCCCTTAGATTTGATGCAAGCCTACCGCCTAGAAATGGGTACCGCATTCAAGAATACGAGAGGAAAGGATCTCTATTCTTTTTGGGGGAGTCGGGTTACCGATTCGCTTAAGCAGATATTAGAAAAGCAAAAAAAGCCTGTGCTGCTCAATTTAGCCTCCGAAGAGTATTTCAAGGTCTTGCAGCCTAAAGACTTGGGTTGTCCTATTATTTCTCCGGTATTTCAGGACGGTAAAGACGGAAAATACAAAATTATTTCGTTTTATGCCAAACGGGCGCGCGGTTTAATGGCGCGTTATGTGGTTGAGAATCGCATTACTGATCCAGCAGACTTAAAAGGTTTCAATTTGGATGGTTACAAGTATTTTGCAGCAGAATCTAAGCTTGATAAGCCGGTATTTAGAAGGGCAGAGAAAAAATAATGGCCGTACATCGCACTAAGTCCTCGCAACGCAGCTCTCCTGAGGTTGAGAAGCTTGTAGCTGATGCCATTTCTTTGGCCGCCTCTGGTAGCCAAATAGAGGATCGCTTTTGGGAAGAGCGCCTGAATGTTCGCTTGATGCGCTTACTGAAAAGTCAAAATCAAAATGTGATTGATGCGGCCTTAGATCAAACCTTTCGTATTAATACGGTAGCCTTTGAGGTGCTCGCAGATTCTGCTGAAACCTTAGCAGAATCTCTCAAGATGGAGCACGAAGGACAAGAGTGGGACGTGCTCTTGTTGGCAATGCCCATCGTTGCGCATACCCGTTATCAAATTCCGTCTGGACCATTGCAAGCAAGTATGGTTGAAGCCACCGCGCAAGCTTTGCATTCCGCTATCGCAGCGCCAGATACCCGTCTTGCCATTGTTCCTTGGCTCTATAGCATTGATCAGATGCCACATTCGCACTGTCAAACCCGCATCTTGACTGAATCTTTGGCAAATGCGGCGATCTGCAATCAAGATGTGAAGTTAGAGTTGCGCGATATGTCTGAGACGATTGCCGTTTTAGCTGATCCACGTTTTATCATTGCCGCCATTAGCGCACCAAGTGGTACCCCCATTTTCCGTTGGCAAGCTGAACCTCCGGCGCGTCAAGAACGCGGAGTGAGCTTGATTGGCTGGCAAAACGCGATGCATGAGCCGATGGCCTCCTTGTTGCCAGGCTGCGAGTTCGAACTTCTATTACCCGAGTCTTATTTCACGAATTGTCGTTTGGCTGATAAGCATGTGCGCCCCTTAAGTATTCGTGCAGCAGTGAATTACTTAGAGAGCAGCTTAGGCATTTTGCCTGCTGGTTTATCTTGCGTAGTCGGTGCATTTGGTGAAGAGCAGGCCGATGAGTATCGTATTTCCTTCGGCACAAAAGGCTCTTCAGAGATCATGTATGGCGTGATCTGGCCTTTATATGACCGCGAGAGTGTTGCAAGTGATGCTTTAAATGATTTGTCGGATGACGAAAGCCCGATTAAGAAAATTTGCGATGCATTGCATGATGCTGGCGTTGAAGATGTCTTTCGCCATGCCATGCTCTTTGATCCAGAGCTCTGTGATGATTGTGGAGCGCCTCTGTTCCCGGATCGCTCAGGAGAAGCTGTGCATGCTGAGATGCCAGATGATGCGCCATCACAACAACCCTTATTTCATTAGAAACAACAAGCAATAAAAAAGCCGAGGATCTCTCGGCTTTTTTATTTAATGCAAGGTGAGATATTAATTCTGCACAAAGGGCTCTGCACCAGCAAACAAGTGAGGTAACTTACCGGCTTTCATTTCTGCGGTTTGGCAGAAATCAGCCAGCCTTACGCCAGCTTTAATATTAAACAACATTGCTTTATTACCTAACACTACGAGGTCATGACCACTGTTTGTGTTTTTATAACGCAAGCTGCCTGGTAATGAAGTTTGCCGCTCTAATTCGTATGTCTTGGATTCCCAAGTTAAGCGAATCTTCTCAATCGTGCCAGAAGTTTTGAATTGTTTACTTTCGCTGCAAGACCATGAGAATACTTCTTCACTGGCGCTAACATGCGCAGCGGAAAAAATGCTGGCGAGTACAACGCTCATGGTGAGAAGATTCTTTTTCATGTGTCAAGTTTCCCTAGGAAAGTAAATGCTTCACACCGGCCTGTTCTTCAAGCAATTCATTGAGGGTATGTGTCATGCGCTCGCGGGAGAATTCATCAATCTCTAAACTTTCGATCATTTTGTATTCACCGTTTTCACAAACCACCGGGAAACCATAAATCACTTCAGCTGGTATACCGTATTCGCCCTTAGAAGGAATTCCCATAGTAACCCATTTGCCATTGGTGCCGAGCACCCAATCATGCATGTGATCGATAGCGGCATTTGCTGCAGAGGCTGCAGATGAGAGGCCGCGCGCGTCAATGATGGCTGCACCACGCTTACCAACAGTTGGTATGAAGGTATCTTTGTTCCAAGCTGGATCGTTGATGGAGTCTTTTACGGATTTACCATCGATGGTTGCAAAGCGATAGTCTGGATACATCGTTGGACTATGGTTGCCCCAAACCACCAGTTTCTCAATATTAGCAACAGGCTTTGCCAACTTATTAGCTAACTGTGAGAGCGCACGGTTGTGATCAAGGCGCAACATCGCTGTGAAGTTCTTCGCCGGAATATCAGGGGCAGATTTCATGGCAATGTAGGCATTAGTGTTTGCTGGGTTGCCAACCACCAAAACCTTGACAGTTTTCTTAGCTACTGCATTCAAGGCTTTACCTTGAGCTGTGAAAATTTGCGCATTAGCGGAGAGCAAGTCTTTGCGCTCCATACCAGGGCCTCGCGGACGTGCGCCTACTAACAGGGCGATATCAATATCTTTAAATGCAGTCATTGGGTCGGAATGAGCAGACATGCCTGCCAATAGCGGGAATGCACAGTCTTCTAATTCCATCATGACGCCAGTGAGGGCTTTTTGAGCTTTTTCGTCAGGAATTTCCAGTAATTGGAGGATGACGGGCTGATCTTTGCCTAAAAGGTCGCCATTGGCGATGCGAAATAAAAGGGAATATCCGATTTGACCGGCTGCACCGGTTACAGCGACGCGCATTGGGGCTTTTGCCATTACTAAGAACTCCAGGGGAAGGTTAATTAATCAAAACTTTTCTATTATCCATTTAAGTGTATGGATTTTCGCTTTACACTATCGATGACGTCTTATATAAGACTAGAATTACCCTGAATTTTATCCAATTGATATGAACTGGAGTCGGTTTGTCAGAAGTAAATTTGCCTGTTGCCTCGTTTAGCCCTCTCTACGAGCAGATTAAAGTCATGATTTTGGCTAGTCTGCAAGCGGCTGAATGGCTTCCAGGGGCTGTGATTCCAAGCGAAATGGAGTTGGCTGCACGCTATGCAGTGAGTCAGGGCACCGTGCGCAAGGCCATTGATGAGTTAGCTGCTCAAAATCTATTAGTCAGACGCCAAGGGAAGGGCACCTTTGTTGCCACCCACCAGGAGGACGACTGGCAATACCGCTTTTTACGCTTATCACCAGATTCCGGCGAGAAATTTCTTCTAACGAGCCAGTTTTTATCCTTCCTGAAGGCTAAAGCAAATGCGCATATTGCCAATTTGCTTAAATTAAAGGCAGGTGAAACCGTGATTCAAATTGATCGGGTGCAGAGTTTTGTCGGCAAACCCGTTGTTTTTGAAGAGATTTGGCTTCCAGCAGCGCGCTTTAAGGGCCTAGATCTGGATGCTCTGAATGCCTGGCATGGTCCTGTATACGCACTTTACGAGAGCCAATTTTCTACGCATATGGTGCGAGCGGAGGAAAAGATTAAAGCGATATCAGCCGATGGGGCCTTAGCGGGTCACCTCCAATTGGCGACTGGTTCGCCCCTGCTATCTGTAGAGCGGGTGGCCTTTACCTACGGTAATAAACCAGTAGAAATTCGGCACGCTAGGTATGACACTTCAGAGCAGCATTACGAGAACAAATTGAACTGAAGATATCCGTTAAAACCCCCATTTATCGCTTTTAAACACTAAAAATCCTCACTACCGTTAAGGTTTCCAATAGAATATGTTGCGACACAACAAAAATACATTACACCTTTACATAAGCATAGAGATTGCCCATGGTTGATGCACAGCAAGATGTAAAAAAATTGAGACCGGTTTATCGAAACATCGGTCTTGCCCAGTTGGTTAAATATCGCCTTCCTTGGGCGGGTAAGGTTTCCATTCTTCACCGCATTAGCGGGGCAGCATTGTTCCTCTTGTTGCCATTCATTCTGTACCTATTTGATCAGAGTCTAGCTTCTGAATTAAGTTACCAAAAATTCCAAGCCTTCACTGGCAACATCCTAGTAAAAATCATTTGCCTTGGCTTGATCTGGGCGTTCTTGCATCACTTCTGTGCGGGTATTCGCTACCTCTTGCTCGATTTAGAGATCGGTGTCGAAAAGTCTGAAGCCAATCGCTCAGCGATCATCGTTCTTTTCCTTGGTTTGGCTTTGACAGCAGTAGTCGGCCTTAAATTATTTGGTTTTTACTAAGCGTTTCTATATTTAGGATATTTCATGCCCATTTATCAAATTGGACCAAAGCGCTTAGTTGTAGGCGCTCATTACGGCCTTAAGGAGTGGATCATCCAGCGCGTCACAGCGATTGTGATGGTGGTGTTTACGATTGTTTTGTTAGTGGACTATTGCATTACTGGTAGCGCAACTTATGAAGGTTGGTCTGCCTTGTTTGCTAATCAGTTCATGAAGCTTCTGACCCTTTTGGCTTTGTTCAGCTTGTTCTATCACGCCTGGATTGGTATACGTGATATCTGGATGGATTACATCAAGCCCGTCAGCATTCGTTTAACGCTGCAAGTGTTGACCGTACTTTATCTCGTGGCTTGTGCAGCCTATGCGGTACAAATTTTGTGGAAAGTGTAATTCGATGACTGCGATTCAAAAACCATTGCCCCGCCGCCGTTTTGATGCGGTCATTGTTGGTGCGGGTGGCTCAGGTATGCGTGCTTCGTTAAAGCTTGCAGAAGCTGGCCTCAATGTTGCTGTGTTAAGCAAAGTATTTCCAACACGTTCACATACTGTTGCTGCGCAAGGTGGTATCGGTGCATCACTGGGCAATATGAGTGAAGATAATTGGCATTATCATTTTTATGACACTATCAAAGGCTCTGACTGGTTGGGTGATCAAGATGTGATCGAGTTCATGTGTCGTGAAGCTCCCAAAGCAGTCTATGAGCTTGAGCATTTCGGTATGCCATTTGACCGTAACCCAGACGGTACGATTTATCAGCGCCCATTTGGTGGCCACACTGCAAATTATGGTGAGAAGCCAGTTCAACGAGCTTGTGCAGCTGCTGACCGAACTGGTCATGCGATGCTTCACACTTTGTATCAACGTAACGTACGCGCTAAAACAAACTTCTTTGTTGAATGGTTGGCGCTTGATTTGATTCGTGATGACGTGGGCGATGTTGTTGGTGTGACAGCGCTTGAAATGGAAACAGGTCAGGTTTATATCCTCGAGGCAAAGGTTGTCTTGATGGCGACTGGTGGTGCTGGCCGCATTTGGGATGCATCGACTAACGCATTTATTAATACTGGTGATGGCATGGGTCTGGCAGCTCGTGCAGGTATTCCATTGGAAGACATGGAGTTCTGGCAATTTCATCCCACTGGCGTAGCTGGCGCAGGCGTGTTATTAACAGAAGGCTGCCGCGGTGAAGGTGCTATTTTGCGCAATAAAGATGGTGAGCGTTTTATGGAACGCTACGCACCAACCTATAAAGATCTTGCACCAAGGGATTTCATTTCACGTTGCATGGATCAAGAGATTAAAGAAGGGCGCGGATGTGGCCCTAATGGCGACTATGTGGTGCTCGACTTAACGCACATTGGTGCTGAGACGATTATGAAGCGCCTCCCTTCTGTCTATGAAATCGGGATTAACTTTGCGAACGTTGACGTGACCAAAGAGCCTATTCCAGTTGTACCAACTATTCATTATCAAATGGGCGGTATTCCAACGAACATCCATGGTCAAGTCGTTGTGCCAGCAAATGGCAAGCACAACGAAGTTATTAATGGCCTGTATGCCATTGGCGAGTGCTCATGCGTTTCTGTGCATGGTGCAAACCGCTTAGGCACAAATTCATTGCTTGATCTTTTAGTGTTTGGCCGTGCAGCTGGTAATCACATTGTTGGTCTGAGCCTGAAGGATCGCGAGTTCAAATCATTGCCTGCCAATGCTGGTGAGCAAACGATGGCTCGCATTGCTGCCTTAGATAGCTCTTCTTCTGGTGAGTATGCACAAGACGTTGCAAATGACATCCGCAAAACCATGCAGAAATATGCTGGCGTATTCCGTAATCAAGAGTTAATGGATGAAGGTGTACGTCAAATGGCTAAGCTGACCGAGCGTGCTAAGCATCTTTGGGTCAAAGATAAGTCAGCCATTTTCAACACTGCCCGGATTGAGGCTTTGGAAGTCGCTAACTTAGTTGAGACTGCTAATGCAACCATGATTTCTGCTGCAGCACGTAAAGAAAGTCGTGGCGCGCATTCACATGATGATCATCCTCATCGTGATGATGATCACTGGATGAAACATACGCTTTGGTATAGCGAGGGCAATCGCTTGGACTACAAACCAGTCCAGCTAAAGCCATTGACCGTTGATTCAGTTCCTCCAAAAGAACGTACTTTTTAAGTAAAAGAGATAGAAGATGAGTGATATCCGTATATTTGAAATTTACCGCTACGATCCAGATGTCGATGCAGCTCCACGCATGGAACGCTATGAGCTAGAGCTCACTGGCGAGCGTATGTTGCTAGATGCTTTGATCTCTTTAAAGAAGCAAGACGAAACGATTTCTTATCGTCGTTCATGCCGCGAAGGTGTGTGTGGTTCGGACGCAATGAATATCAATGGTAAAAATGGCTTGGCTTGTTTGACTAATATGTTGACTTTGCCCAAAGTCATCACATTGCGCCCATTGCCTGGTTTGCCAGTAGTGCGTGACTTGATTGTTGATATGACTTTGTTCTTCAAACAATACCTGTCTATCAAGCCTTACTTGGTAAATGACAATCCGCCCCCAGAAAAAGAGCGTCTCCAGAGTCCTGAAGAGCGTGAAGAGTTAAATGGTTTGTATGAGTGCATTTTGTGTGCCTCTTGCTCAACCGCATGTCCATCCTTCTGGTGGAATCCGGATAAGTTTGTCGGTCCAGCCGGTTTGTTGCAGGCATATCGCTTTATTGCTGATAGCCGTGACGAAGAAACCTCGCAGCGTTTAGATAACTTAGAAGATCCATATCGCTTGTTCCGATGCCATACCATTATGAATTGTGTAGATGTATGTCCTAAGCACCTCAATCCAACCAAGGCAATCGGCAAGATCAAGGAGTTGATGGTTCGTAGGGCAGTATGACCCTGAGTAATGCAGAGTTGTATCGTCTCAAGAGCGATGCTCGCAGAGGCTTACTCGAGAATGATTTAATTCTGCACCGTTTTTTTGAGCGCTATGGCGCCCAGTTAAGCGCGGAAGATGGAAAGGTTTTAAGTCATTTATTGGCCTTAGACGACAATGACCTAATGGATTTGTTGATTGGTCGTAAAGATTCTGTGGTGGCGCTGGAGAAAGAGATGCAGTCTGACTCTTTCAAAATGGTTTTACAAAAGCTGAGAGAGAAATAATTTAGCATTTGAGTAAATAGTGTATTGATAATATTTTGAATGATTAAGGATTAGAAATGATTGAATCGGACATCAAAGCAAAGCTCTCGTTTTCGGATGGCTCTCCAGATATTGACCTGCCAATTTACAAAGGGACAGTGGGCCCTGATGTTATCGATATTCGTAAGCTCTTTGGTCAGACCGGTAAGTTCACTTACGATTCAGGTTTTCTTTCTACGGCATCCTGTAACAGCAAAATCACCTATATCGATGGCGATAAGGGTGAATTACTGTATCGCGGCTACCCAATTGAAGAGCTAGCAAATAAATGCGATTTCTTAGAAGTTTGCCATCTCTTAATTAATGGCGAGTTACCAAACGCTCAAGGGAAAAAGGATTTTGAAGACATGGTGATACACCACACCATGGTTCATGAGCAAATGCAATTCTTCTTGCGTGGTTTCCGTCGCGACGCCCATCCAATGTCGGTCTTGACTGGTTTAGTTGGCGCAATGGCTGCGTTCTATCACGATAAGATTGATTACAGTGACCCTTATGCTCGCGAAGTAGCGCAAATTCGTTTGGTTGCAAAGATGCCAACTTTAGTAGCCATGGCTTATAAGTATTCTATCGGGCAGCCGTTCATCTACCCAGATAACTCTTTGTCTTACACCGCTAACTTTATGCGCATGATGTTTGCAACGCCATGCGAACAGTACAAAGTCAATCCAGTATTGGTACGTGCCTTGGATCGCATCTTCATATTGCATGCAGACCATGAGCAAAATGCTTCTACATCAACCGTTCGTTTGTGCGGTTCTTCTGGCACAAATCCATTCGCAGCTATTTCTGCTGGTATCGCTTGCCTCTGGGGCCCAGCCCACGGCGGTGCCAATGAAGCCTGTTTGGAAATGTTGAATCAAATTCAAGCTAATGGCGGCGTCGACAATATTCATGAATTCATTGCTCAAGTAAAAGACAAAAATTCAAGTGTTCGCTTAATGGGCTTTGGTCACCGTGTATACAAAAACTTTGACCCACGCGCCAAGTTGATGCGTGAGACTTGCTACGAAGTATTGAATGAGTTAGGCCTGCAAGACGACCCTTTATTTAAATTGGCAATGACGCTTGAAAAAATTGCTTTGGAAGATGAATATTTCGTTAGTCGCAAACTGTATCCAAACGTTGATTTCTACTCAGGCATTGTGCAACGCGCTCTAGGCATCCCTACAGATATGTTTACCTGTATTTTTGCCTTAGCAAGAACAGTTGGCTGGATTGCTCAGTGGGAAGAAATGATTACTGATTCTGAGTATAAGATTGGTCGCCCACGTCAGTTGTATGTTGGTGAAACTTCGCGCAAGGTTCCGGACCTCTCGGTTCGCAAGTAAAAGGATTTAAGGCCGCTCATGTCTCGTACGCTTTATGACAAATTGTGGGATGACCACGTTGTGTACTCTGAAGAAGATGGCACAGCGACGATCTATATAGATCGTCATCTCCTGCATGAGGTAACTAGCCCTCAAGCATTTGAAGGATTGAACTTGGCTGGACGTCCAGTCTGGCGTATTTCTGCCAATTTAGCGGTCTCAGATCACAACGTACCGACAACAGATCGCTCTGAAGGGATTACCGATCCCATTTCGAAGTTACAAGTAGATACCTTAGATCAAAACTGTGATGCCTTTGGTATTACTCAATACAAAATGAATGACGCTCGCCAAGGGATTGTTCATGTCATTGGGCCAGAGCAGGGCGCAACTTTACCTGGCATGACTGTCGTGTGCGGTGACTCCCATACTAGTACTCATGGGGCATTTGGTGCATTGGCCTTTGGTATTGGCACCTCTGAAGTCGAGCATGTATTAGCCACCCAAACTTTGCTCATGAAAAAGAGCAAGAATATGCTGGTAAAAGTAGATGGCCGTTTGCAGCCCGGCTCTACTGCTAAAGACATCGTGCTTGCTGTCATTGGAAAGATTGGCACGGCAGGTGGTACAGGTTCTACTATTGAGTTTGCTGGTGAAGCTATTCGCAATCTCTCGATGGAAGGTCGCATGACCCTGTGCAACATGGCAATTGAAGCTGGCGCAAGATCTGGCCTAGTTGCTGTAGATGAAACCACTATTGAATATATTCAAGGCCGTCCATACGCTCCTAAAGGCCAAGCGCTATTGCAGGCTATGCAATATTGGAGAACCTTGCACTCTGATTCGGATGCAAAGTTTGACGTAGTAGTTGAATTGCGCGCCGAAGAAATTGCTCCTCAAGTTACCTGGGGAACTTCGCCAGAAATGGTGCTTGCCATCAGTGAATCTGTTCCTGATCCAGAAAAAGAACGTGATCCTAATAAGCGTTCTGCAATGGAGCGCGCCTTAGAGTATATGAACTTGATTCCAAATACACCACTGAGTAGTATCTCGGTGGATAAGGTATTTATTGGCTCATGCACTAATAGCCGTATTGAAGATATGCGCGCAGCAGCTAAAGTAGTTGATCGCCTTGGCAAGAAAGTAGCTGCCAATGTGAAGTTAGCGCTAGTTGTTCCTGGTTCAGGTTTAGTAAAAGCCCAAGCAGAGCGTGAAGGCTTGGATCGCATTTTTAAAGCCGCCGGTTTTGAGTGGCGTGAACCTGGTTGCTCTATGTGTCTGGCAATGAATGCTGATCGCCTTGAGCCAGGCGAGCGTTGTGCCTCTACATCCAATCGTAATTTTGAAGGTCGTCAGGGCAATGGCGGTAGAACTCATTTAGTGAGCCCTGCAATGGCTGCTGCTGCTGCGATTGAAGGACATTTTGTTGACGTTCGTAAGATTTCATAAAGGTAATCAGAAATGAAGTTCTCCTCCGTATCTTTAATCACGAGATTGACCATCGTTGCTATTGTCGGTTTAGCAATTGCTGCTTGTAGCAATACTATCGAAGGTATGGGCAAGGATTTGCAGACTATGGGCAAGTCAATGGAAGGTTCTAGCAGCACACCAAATAATCAGTCACAAACTAAGGGTAAGGATGTTGTCGTTACCCCGGTGAAGTAATCATCAATAGTCAAAGCTAGAATCATGGATAAATTTACGGTATACAAAGGTTTAGTTGCTCCACTTAATCGTGAGAATGTGGATACCGACGCCATCATTCCGAAACAGTTTCTGAAATCTATTAAGAAGACCGGTTTTGGTCAAAATCTATTTGATGAGTGGCGTTACTTAGATCATGGCGAACCAGGGCAGGATTGCACTAACCGCCCCATCAATCCTGATTTCATTCTCAACCAAGCTCGATACAAAGGCGCAGGCATTTTGCTGGCTCGCAAGAATTTTGGTTGTGGTAGTTCACGTGAACATGCACCTTGGGCGCTTGATCAATTCGGCTTTAGGGCGGTGATTGCACCTAGCTTTGCCGACATTTTTTACAATAACTGCTTCAAAAATGGCCTTCTACCGATCGTTTTGACCGAATTGCAGGTAGACCACTTATTCAACGAAACCTTGGCATTTAGTGGCTACCAGCTGACGATTGACCTAGAGGCTCAGCAGGTCATGACCCCTGATGGCACCGCCTATAGCTTTGAAGTGGCCCCATTTAGAAAGTATTGCCTTATCAATGGTCTAGACGATATTGGCTTAACTCTGCGCCATGCAGATAAAATCAAGGCTTATGAAGCCGAGCGCATTCTCAAAATGCCCTGGCTTACGACACAATTGCCGTAATTTTAGTATTAAAGGCCTTTCATGAAAATTGCAGTTCTACCGGGCGATGGTATCGGCCCGGAAATCGTTGCTCAAGCCGTTCGAGTACTCAAAGCACTCGGCCCAAACTTTGATTTGGAAGAAGCTCCCGTAGGCGGTGCCGCCTATGATGTGACAGGCCATCCATTGCCGCCAGCAACTCTAGAGTTAGCTAAAAAAGCAAATGCTATTTTGTTTGGTGCGGTGGGGGATTGGAAATATGACACGCTTGCCCGCGAACTGCGTCCAGAGCAGGCCATCTTGGGTTTGCGCAAACACTTAGAGTTATTTGCTAATTTCAGGCCAGCGATTTGCTATCCAGAGCTGACTTCTGCCTCTAGTCTAAAGCCGGAAATTGTTGGTGGACTCGATATTTTGATCGTCCGTGAACTCAATGGCGATATTTATTTTGGTCAACCCCGCGGTATTCGCACTTCAGAGTTGCCTTTATTTAAAGGCGCACGCGAAGGTTTTGACACCATGCACTACAGCGAGCCTGAAGTGGAGCGCATTGGTCGAGTTGCTTTTGAGGCGGCCCGTAAGCGCAGTAAAAAAGTCTGCAGTGTTGATAAGGCAAATGTCTTAGAAACATCACAACTTTGGCGTGAGGTCATGATTCAGATCTCCAAAGAGTATCCAGATGTAGAGTTATCCCACATGTATGTGGATAACGCAGCAATGCAGCTAGTCAAGGCCCCTAAGGCATTTGATGTAGTGGTAACGGGTAACCTGTTCGGTGATATTTTGTCTGATGAGGCTGCAATGCTGACTGGCTCCATTGGGATGTTGCCGTCTGCATCCTTAGATAAGAACAATAAAGGGCTATATGAACCAAGCCATGGTTCTGCACCCGATATCGCCGGTAAAGGTATTGCTAATCCATTGGCGACCATTCTGTCAGCGGCAATGATGCTACGTTATTCCTTGGGTATGCCTGCACAAGCTGATCGAATTGAAAAAGCCGTACAAAATGTATTAGCGCAAGGCTTGCGTACTGCCGATATTTATACCGTGGGTACCCAAAAGGTATCCACCGTGCAAATGGGTGATGCAGTAGTCACAGCACTTTCATAAAACCAAATTGAAAATTGATTAAATAGTTCATCATGGCAAATACAAAAATACCATTGGTAGGTTTAGTCGGCTGGCGTGGCATGGTCGGTAGCGTTCTCATGGATAGAATGTTGGCTGAAAAAGATTTTGATTTGATTGAGCCAGTATTTTTTAGTACCAGCCAAGTAGGCGGTGAAGTGCCATTGATGAATGGCAAAAAAGTCACCAAAAGCGAAAGCGCTCTAAAAGATGCCAATGACATTAAGGCTTTGTCACGTTGCGACATCATCCTCACTTGCCAGGGTGGCGACTATACCAACGATGTCTTCCCAAAGCTGCGTGCTGCGGGTTGGAATGGCCATTGGATTGATGCGGCTAGCGCGCTACGCATGAAAGATGATGCTGTATTGGTCTTGGATCCCGTAAACCGCCCCGTGATTGATAAGGCATTAGCCGCTGGGGGCAAGAACTGGATTGGCGCTAATTGCACTGTCAGTTTGATGATGATGGCGATGGGTGGTTTGGTGAAGGCTGATATGGTCGAGTGGATCAGCGCCATGACTTACCAAGCAGCTTCTGGTGCTGGAGCGCAGAATATGCGCGAATTGCTTCTGCAAATGGGCGCTTTGCGTGACAGCGTCGCCACTGAATTAGCCAATCCTTCATCTTCGATTTTGGATATTGATCGGAAGGTCACCGAGACAATGCGTTCGCCAGGCTTTCCGAAGGAAAATTTCCGTAACACGGCCTTGGCCGGTAGTGTGATTCCATGGATTGATATTCCTGTTGAGAATGGTCAAACAAAAGAAGAGTGGAAAGGTGGCTCTGAGTTCAATAAGATTCTTGGTCGTCCTGCCTTTCGCACTCCAGGCAGTATTCCTATTGATGGTATTTGCGTGCGCGTTGGCGCCATGCGTTGTCACTCACAAGGTTTAACTGTGAAGTTGAAGAAAGATATTCCCCTTAAGGAAATTGAGGCTCTTTTGGCGAACGATAACCAGTGGGTCAAAGTGGTTCCCAATGATCGTGAAACCACTGAACGTGAATTATCACCAGCGGCAGTTAGCGGTACTATGACCGTTCCAATCGGCCGTCTGCATAAATTAGCGATGGGCCCAGAATATCTTGGCGCATTTACTGTCGGCGATCAATTGTTGTGGGGTGCAGCTGAACCATTGCGCCGTATGCTCAGAATCTTGCTCGAAAAATAATGTTGAGAAATTACCAACTTCGCTTTGTAAAAGCACTTTGCTTGGTTTGGCTTAGTTGTTCTTGTACGTCTTGGGCAATCACTTTAGGCTCTCCTGTCTTACAGTCTAAGTTTGGCGAACCTCTTCGAGTAGAAATTCCAATTCGGATTGGTGCTGATGAGCAGGCTGCTTTGGATAGTTTAAAAGCAAGCACTTTGCCTAAAGCTTCGTATGAGCGCCTTGGAGCTTCTCAGAAGATTTTAGATCTCAATCCACAAATATCGATTTATCGCAATTCTTTGGAACAGTTAGTCGTCTTGGTGGAAACGGACAATGCTGTTCCAGTAAATGAAGATCCTTTTGTGGATCTATTGGTGAATCTCAATTGGTCTAGCGGCAGCATTACCAAAACATTTACTTTGCTTTTAGGTGATGCACAAAAGGTTCTAGTAAGGCCGGGCCAAACTCTTTCTGAAATTGCTGTCATGATGGCGCCGCAATTGGATGGCACTACTTTAGACCAAACTATGATGGCTTTATATAAAGCCAATCCAGATGCTTTTGCGAGCGGCAGCATTAATCGTTTAGCCGCAGGGGCTGAATTAAATAAGCCAACTCAAGCATTGCTCCGCTCCATTAGCCCAGCAGAGGCCAATCAATTTGTTGCTGAGGCTAATGCACTCTGGCATTCAGAACGGGGTGGCATTGAGTCGCAAGGTCAATCTCAGTCCGCTAATGCCCAGATTGAAGAAGTTGCTCCAAAGGATCGCTTAAAAATTGGCTCAAGCGCTGACGGGAACGAGCAAGAGCGTCGCTATACAGAAGAGTTGGTTGCTCAAGAAAGACAACTAGAAGAAGCGAAGACTCGAGTTACTGAGCTGGAAAAGAATATTGCAGATCTACAGCGTCTCCTAGATAGGCCGAAGGAGAAAAAAGTAGTTGAGAATATTTATGGATTGGATGGATTTGGACCAGCCATTTTTGGGACTACTTTCATTGTATTAACGGGTGTTCTGTTGTGGGCCTTTGCTCGTAATGCTCGCCGCTCAGAGCTTACTAACTTCAATAAACCAGATAAGCTTACTAGTACCCCCCTTGAAATGCCTGAGCGCGCCAAAGCGCTTTTTGCCGGGGTCGATTTAGATCTTTCTAAGCCAGTAACAGAAAAGACTCCAGCAATATCTGCGCCTATTTCTGATCAATTAGCAGATACGCTGCGCGTCAAGCTTAATCTAGCACGTGCCTACATTACGATTGAAGATTTTTCTGCCGCTAAGAAGTCTTTAGAAGAAGTGTTGCAGGCCAGTAATTCAGTAGACCCTAGCATTACGATTGAGGCCCAAAGCCTGCTCGCGGAGCTCTCGCATCGCAATGCCTGAAGTCATGAGGGTATTTCAATGCGTATAGCCCTTGGTCTTCAGTATGACGGTAGCCCATACTCTGGCTGGCAAACACAAGTCAATCAAAATTCAGTGCAAGATGAGCTAGAGAAAGCAATTGCAGCCTTTGTTGGCGAGTCCATCAAAGACTTTCCGATTAAAACCATTACTGCGGGTAGGACGGATGCTGGTGTTCACGCATTAGGGCAGGTGATTCACTTTGATACCCATGTAGAGCGTGAAGATTTTTCATGGGTCAGAGGTGTAAATTCATTTCTACCACCATCGATCGTAATTAATTGGGCCAAGCTCGTTCCCGATACTTTCAGCGCTCGATTTTCCGCATTTGAGCGCACTTATATTTATGCCTTGCATATTGGACCATGTCGTATCCCAATGGTTTATTCCCGTGCAGGCTATTTAATGCTGCCGCCTGATCAGCAGCTTGATATTACTGCAATGAAGAATTCAGCAGAGTGCTTGATTGGCGAACATGACTTCAGTTCTTTTAGATCATCAGAGTGTCAGAGTAAGACCCCGGTAAAAACAATTTATGCCGTAGACATTGTTTCTGATGAACCATGGTTGTATTTTCGGATTCGCGGCAATGCTTTCTTGCACCATATGGTGCGCAATTTAGTGGGATGTTTTCTGCAGATTGGCCAAGGCCGACAAGAACCAGAGTGGATGGCCCAGGTCTTGGCTGCTAAAGACAGAAAGATGGCAGCGCCCACGTTTATGTCTGATGGCCTCTATTTGGCCAAAGTTTCATATCCGGAAGAGTTTGGCATCCCAGCACCTTGGTTGAAAAACTCCTGGCTGCCTGCTCAGTTAACCAAGTCCTAAGGCCTTATCATTGCTTTATGGGCTTACTTACTTACTCTTCGAGTCTTACCAGAGTCAAAATCTGCGGTTTGAAGACTACTGCCGATATTGATGCGGCTGTTGCTGCCGCGGTAGATGCAGTTGGTTTTGTCTTTTATCCTCCAAGTGTTCGAGCTATCAGCCCCAATCTTGCCGCACAACTCATTTCTAGGCTCCCAGTGGGGGTTGATGCCGTGGGATTGGTCGTCAATGCCACGGATGAGCAATTTGCCGCAATTAAGGCCATCGCCCCCATCACCTTATGGCAGTTTCATGGGGATGAGACCCCAGAACGCTGTCTCCAGCTTGCAGATGGCCAGCCTTGGATAAAAGCAGCCCGTATAGGGCAAGGCTTCGCGTTTAGCGAATTTTCCCTACAATATAGGCAAGCAAACGCTTTTCTGCTGGATGCCTTCGTTGAGGGTTATGGTGGCGGAGGCGTTCCTTTTGATTGGCAAGGAATTCCACAGGGATGGGTAAGCGAAAACGCGCCTCGGGTCGTTTTGAGTGGTGGATTGAACACGCACAACGTGGGCGAGGCAATTGCACGCCTGCATCCTTGCGCGGTTGACGTCTCTAGTGGCGTAGAAAGCAGCAGGGGTGTTAAAGATCCTGCGCTCATGGCTGAATTTGTAAAAGCAGTGCGCGCGGCAGATGAGAAATCATCATCCCAATAATTTGCTGTAGATAAATCAAAAGAGGTAGCTATGTACGACAAGCCAGATGCACGAGGACACTTTGGTCCTTACGGCGGCGTGTTTGTTTCTGAGACATTGATGTTTGCATTAGATGAGCTCAAAGAAGCCTATGCTAAATACCAACACGATCCAGAATTCATTGAAGAGTTTCATTACGAGCTTAAACACTTTGTGGGTAGACCGTCACCGGTTTATCACGCTAAGCGTTGGAGTGAAATGCTGGGCGGAGCGCAAATCTATCTGAAGCGCGAAGACTTAAACCATACAGGCGCACATAAGATCAACAATGTGATTGGCCAAGCGATGCTCGCTAAGCGTATGGGTAAGCCACGCATTATTGCCGAGACAGGCGCAGGGCAGCACGGTGTTGCTACCGCAACCATTTGTGCACGCTTTGGTCTGGACTGCACGGTATATCAAGGCTCCGTTGATGTAGCGCGTCAAGCACAAAACGTCTACCGCATGAAATTACTGGGAGCCAAAGTAGTTCCCGTGGAATCAGGAACTAAAACATTAAAAGATGCCTTGAATGAAGCGATGCGTGATTGGGTCACTAACGTAGAGAACACTTTCTACATCATTGGCACTGTAGCTGGACCGCATCCCTATCCTATGATGGTCAGAGACTTTCAGAGTGTGATTGGTGAAGAATGCAGAGTGCAGATGCCAGAGATGACAGGTCGTCAACCGGATTACGTTTTAGCTTGCGTTGGTGGTGGCTCAAATGCCATGGGTATTTTTTACCCTTATATTGATTTTCCAGAAGTAAAGTTAGTTGGTGTTGAGGCTGCAGGACACGGGCTTGGTAGTGGTTTGCATTCAGCGGCACTATGTGTCGGTAAGCCTGGCGTATTGCATGGTAATCGCACTTACTTATTGCAAGATGAGAACGGCCAGATTTCTGAAACGCATTCTGTCTCAGCTGGAATGGATTACCCCGGCGTTGGTCCCGAGCATGCTTGGTTAAAAGATTCGGGTCGCGCGGACTATGTTGCCATTACTGATGAAGAGGCGCTCAAGGCCTTCCATGATTGCTGTCAAATTGAAGGCATTATTCCTGCTCTAGAGTCAGCCCATGCGATTGCATACGCTTGCAAGCTGGCTAAGACTTTGCCAAAAGACAAGACTATTTTGATCAATCTCTCTGGCCGTGGTGATAAAGATATGCATACCGTTGCTCAAGCAACTGGCTCCGAAGGTTAAGCAACTCTTATGTCAAAAATTACGGCAGTCTTTAAAGAGTTAAAAGCAAGCGGGAAAAAAGGATTGATTCCTTTTATTACTGCAGGTGATCCTGATCCCGGTATGACGGTAGAGCTGATGCATGCATTGGTGCGTGGCGGCTCTAGTGTGATTGAGCTAGGCGTTCCATTTTCAGATCCAATGGCCGACGGTCCGGTAATTCAAAGATCTTCGGAGCGTGCATTGACTCAAGGTGTTACATTGCGCGTTTGCTTGGAAATGGTGAAAGAATTTCGGAAACAAGATCCAAACACTCCGGTGGTCTTGATGGGATATGCCAACCCAGTTGAGCAAATGGGGGCAGAGCGTTTTGCAACAGAGGCAAAAGCTGTTGGAATTGATGGTGTGTTGGTAGTAGATTACCCGCCTGAAGAGTGTGTTGATTTTGCAGCGCGTATGCGTGTTGCAGGTATTGACCCCATTTTCTTATTAGCACCAACTTCATCGCATGAGCGCATTAAAGAGGCTGCCAAAATTGCTTCTGGTTATATCTATTATGTATCCATGCGTGGTGTCACGGGAGGTGCAAACCTTAATACTCAAGATGTGGCTACTATCATCCCCAAAATTCGTCAAGAGACCGATATTCCGATTGCTGTGGGTTTCGGAATTAGTGATGCCGCTAGCGCCAAGGCAGTATCTCAGAGTGCCGATGCTGTGGTGATTGGAAGCCGTATTATTCGCCTTTTGGAGGATGCACCCCCTGGGCAAGCGGTACAATCACTTGAAACCTTCATTCGCGAGATTCGTGCCGCATTGGATAGTTAAAAAATCATGAGCTGGATAGATAAATTACTCCCACCCCAAATTCAACATACTGATCCTGCGAATCGTAAATCAGTACCAGAGGGATTGTGGGTTAAGTGCCCTAGCTGTGAAACGGTTCTTTACAGCACCGACATTGAAGCTAATCTTTCAGTTTGTCCAAAATGTAGCCATCACATGCGCATTGGTGCTCGCCAGCGTTTAGATAGCTTGCTTGACCCAAAAGGCCGTTATGAACTCGGTGCTGATATCTATCCAACCGATCCTCTGAAATTCAAAGATTCTAAAAAATACACAGATCGCATTAAAGAAGCCAATGATGCCTCTGGTGAAACAGAAGCGTTGATCGTCATGGGTGGAAAGCTTGAAACGATTCCAGTCGTTGCTGCCTGTTTTGAATTTCAGTATATGGGTGGCTCGATGGGTTCTGTAGTGGGTGAGCGTTTTGCCCGCGGCGTGCAAGAAGCGATTGATAAGAAATGTGCCTTCATTTGTATCACTGCAACTGGTGGTGCAAGGATGCAGGAGAGTTTGTTATCACTATTTCAGATGGCTAAGACTAACTCGATGTTGACCTTATTGTCTAAAAAAGGTTTGCCTTACATCAGCGTTCTGACTGATCCAACCATGGGCGGTATCTCTGCAAGCTTTGCTTTTATGGGCGATGTGGTGATGGCTGAACCAAAAGCTTTGATTGGTTTTGCTGGCCCCCGGGTCATTGAACAAACCGTTCGTGAAAAATTGCCTGAAGGTTTTCAGCGCTCTGAGTTTTTAATGCAAAAGGGCGGTATTGACATGATTGTTGACCGTCGCCAAATGCGTGGTGAGATTGCGCGCCTACTAGCGCTCTTGCAAAAACTTCCAGAGCCTGCGATTGCGGGTAGCGCAGCCGTTTAAGCGCTTGAGCACAGTTCACCAAACCCCAATTCTTTTTTCTAGCTTAGAGGCTTGGCTAAGCCACCTTGAAACTGCTCACCCCGTTGGCATCGATATGGGTTTGGAGCGTATCAATCGTGTAAAAGTAGCATTAGATCTGCATTTTGACTGTCCAGTGATTACGGTTGCCGGCACTAATGGCAAGGGCTCTACTTGCGCCTACCTTGAAAGTATTTTGCTTGCCTCTGGCTATCAGGTGGGCTGCCATACTTCACCACATTTACTGAAATTTAATGAGCGCGCTCGAGTTAATGGGCAAGAGGTGAATGACAGTCTCCTGTTGGAGCACTTTGCCGCTGTTGAAAAAGCGCGTATGAGTTTGGTAGATGCGCCAACGCTAACGTATTTTGAGTTCACTACCTTAGCCATCATGTATCTTTTCTCCAAATCAAATTTGGATGCCGTGGTTTTAGAGGTGGGTATGGGTGGCCGCTTGGATGCAGTCAATATTGTGGATGCAGATTGCGCTATCGTGACGAGTATTGATATTGATCACGCAGATTTCTTGGGCGGTACCAGAGAGGCAATTGGTTTTGAGAAGGCGGGCATTTTTCGTCCAGGGCATATCGCAGTATGTGGCGACCCAGTGCCCCCACAATCTCTAATAGATCATGCGCAAAAGTTAGATTGCGATCTCTGGTTGCAAGGGCGTGATTACAACTTTCAAGGTGATAAACAGCAATGGGGTTGGGCAGGTCGCCAGAAGCGCTTTAGTGGTCTTGGCTATCCAGCATTGAGAGGTGCTAACCAGATTCTGAATGCCTCCGCTGTGATTGCAGCCTTGATGGCTCTGCATCAGCGCTTGCCAGTCAGCGCTCAGGATATTCGAAATGGTTTTGCGATGGTTGAGTTACCCGGCCGATTTCAGGTTCTGCCAGGTCAGCCTACTGTGGTTTTGGATGTCGCTCACAACCCCCACGCTGCCGCCACTTTGGCACAAGGCTTAGATAAGATGGGTTACCACCCCTACACCTACGCTATTTTTGGGGCCATGGCAGACAAGGATATCGATGGGGTGATAAAGCCCTTGCTAGATATCGTGGATTTCTGGTTTTGTACCGATTTACCAACTCCGAGAGCCGCGACCGCCAAGGGGCTAGCACACAGGCTTGAGGCCATGGGCGTAAAATCTCAAAATGGGGCTGATGGCGGTATTGAGTGCTTCCCCGATCCTGCTGCAGCGTATCAAAAAGCGCTCTCAAAAGCGGGTGAGGGTGATAGAATTGTGACCTTCGGATCCTTCTATACCGTTGCAGGCGTAATGACTTACCGAAACAACCAGGCCCATTGATCCATGATTCGTTTACCGAGCTTCCTTAAGCGAAAAACACAGGCTGATGACCTTGATAGAGGTTCAGTGGGAAGGCGCTCCGCTCAAAGAGCAGCTCCACGCAGCTTTCAGCGTGCTGCTGAAGCAGAAGAGCTTGCCCTCACAGAAGATCCAGAGCAACAAAGAGCACGCCATCGTCTGATTGGCGCTGCTGTATTGGTTCTCATCGCCGTGGTTGGACTACCACGCATTTTAGATAGCAGTCCTAAGTTAGCACCCAATGATATTGCCATCAATATTGTGACCAGCTTACCAATTCCCGGAACCAATTCAAGGCCTGAAGAGAAAGCCAAAACAGAAGTCGTTGCGGAGTCTGTAAAAGAAGCTCCTAAACCTGCGCTTGCTCCAGAATCAAAAGTGGAAGTAAAGCCAGAACCAAAGGCAGGGGCTAAAGCAGAACCTAAGCCAACACCTGCGCCAAGTAAAACTCCTGGCTTAGGTTTGGCTGCCGGAGAAGAGATTATTGCCGTGCCTAGTAACAGTAGTAGCAATGGCGCAACTAACAGCTCTGGAAAATATGTCATTCAGATCGGCGCATTTGCTTCAGAAGAGCGCGCTCAAGGTTGGATTGCAAAACTCAAAGAGCAAAAGATTCCAAACTTCGTTTTAAATAAAAATGCTAGCGATGGTACTAAGCTCTTTGTTCTTCGTGCTGGCCCTTATTCTGATAAAGATACTGCAGAAGCGGTAGAAAAGAAAATTAAGGCGATGGGTCTATCACCAAGACTCGTTGAGACCGGTAAACAGTAATGGAATACTTATCCACCTTAAAGTTAACATCGGTGGATTACTTCACCCTAGTGGTGCTCTTAGTATCTGCCTTAGTGGGCGTTTCTCGTGGCTTATTTAAGGAAGTGCTCGCACTAGCTTCTTGGTTTGCAGCCGCATGGATTGCTTATCACTATACAAATTATCTGGCTACCGAATGGCTTTCTACCTTCCATATGGATGAGTTGATTAGTCTTGGTGTGAGCTTTCTTATTCTCTTCATCTTGACATTAATTATTTGTGGCTTGTTAGGTGGACTAGTGCAAAAAATAATTATGTCAGCGGGCTTAAGCCTGACCGATCGATTCTTGGGATTGGGATTTGGTTTGGCGCGTGGCGGCTTGATTGTGGTCATTCTGGCAACATTGGCTGCATTGACACCTATTCCGAAAAGTCTGGCTTGGAAAAATGCCGTTACCAGACCAGCAATAGACATGGCAACCGGTCTAATCAAAGGTTGGCTACCAGCCGACTGGGCCAAGCAATTGGGTGAGGCAATACCCAAAGCAATACCCACCATTACTCCTACATTAACAATAGGAAGCTAGAGATATGTGCGGCGTCGTCGGAACTATTTCCCACTCACCAGTAAATCAACTGCTCTACGATGCTTTGTTGCTCTTGCAACATCGCGGACAAGACGCGGCGGGTATCGCAACCATGAACGGTAACTCGTTCACTATGCATAAAGCTAACGGCCTAGTACGCGACGTATTCAGAACTCGCAATATGCGAAGCTTGGTTGGTAATGCCGGTATTGGTCAAGTCCGTTACCCAACAGCTGGCTCAGCAAGTAGCGAAGAAGAGGCTCAACCTTTTTATGTCAGCGCTCCCTACGGCATCGTTCTGGCGCATAACGGTAATCTTACCAACGCACCAAGCTTGCGGGTTGAGATGGCTTACCGTGATCGCCGCCACATTAATACTAGCTCTGATACAGAAGTTTTATTAAACGTCTTAGCTGATGAATTACAAAAAGAGACCAATAGCGTCGCCTTAGATGAGGGCGCTATGTTTAATGCGGTAACTGGAGTGACTAATCGCGTAAAAGGTTCTTATGCGGTGGTATCCCTGATTGCTGGTTATGGCTTATTAGCATTCCGCGATCCATTTGGGATTCGTCCTTTATGCCTTGGTCGTATTGATACACCGCAAGGCCCTGAGTGGATGGTGACATCAGAATCAGTAGCGCTTGAAGGTTTAGGTTTTACCTTTGTACGCGATGTAAATCCGGGTGAGGCAATTTATATTGATCTTGATGGCAACTTCTACTCACGTCAGTGTGTGCCTAATGCAGTTCTAACGCCTTGTATTTTTGAGTACGTCTACATGGCGCGTCCAGATTCCACTATTGATGGAGTGATTGTGTACAACGTGCGGATGCGTATGGGTGATTATCTGGCTGAAAAGATTCGTAAGGTGACTAATGTCGATGAGATCGATGTGGTTATGCCGATTCCGGATTCAAGTCGTCCAGCAGCAATGCAAGTGGCTAAGAAATTGGGTGTGGATTACCGTGAAGGCTTCTTTAAGAATCGTTATATTGGCCGTACCTTCATCATGCCAGGTCAAGCAGTGCGTAAGAAGTCAGTACGCCAGAAGCTCAATGCAATGCGTATCGAGTTCAAAGATAAGACAGTATTAATTGTTGATGACTCCATCGTACGCGGTACTACTTCATTTGAGATTGTTCAAATGGCGCGTGAATCTGGTGCAAAGAAGGTGATATTTGCATCAGCAGCTCCTCCTGTGCGCTTCCCAAATGTGTATGGTATTGATATGCCCACTCGTAGCGAGTTAGTTGCTTATGGTCGTACGGACGAAGAAATCAACAAGATGATTGGTGCTGATCAATTGATCTATCAAAGTGTTGAAGATATGAAGCAGGCGGTTCGCGATATTAATCCCAATATTAAGAACTTTGAGGCCTCCTGCTTTGATGGCAATTACGTCACTGGTGATATCACGGATTCTTATCTGGATGCCCTAGAAGCTGCCAGAAATACCTCTGCAGCAAAAGCGGATCGTCAACGTGATTCAAGCGACTTTGCCACCTCCCAGCTTCATCTACATTTGGCCACCGAAGACTAAAAAGCGACAGGAATTTGCTTTACACAAGGCAAATGGGCAATTCGGTGTCAAAATAGCAGTATGAAAAGCAAAACCACACGTAAAAAACCAGATTTTTCTAAGCTGGCACTTGAAACCCTAGCGGTCCGTGCTGGCACTCGTCGTACCGCTGAATATCAAGAGCATTCAGAGGCGATGTTTCTGACTTCGAGCTTTTGCTTTGATAGCGCTGAATTAGCAGCTGATGGCTTTGCTCATGCAGACCAAGGATTTATTTACTCTCGTTTCACCAACCCCACTGTCAGCATGTTCCAAGATCGCTTGGCTGCTTTAGAAGGTGGTGAAGCTTGTATTGCAACCGCATCTGGTATGTCTGCTATTTTGACAATGGCAATGGCGCATCTACAGGCAGGTGATCATGTCGTTTGCTCTCGCTCCGTATTTGGAGCAACGGTACAGTTGTTCACCAATATCTTGGGTCGCTTTGGGATTACAACGACTTATGTTGATTTGGCTGATACCAAGTCATGGCAGGCTGCTGTCCAGCCAAACACCAAACTCTTTTATTTGGAAACCCCATCGAATCCATTGACGGAGATTGCCGATATTAAAGCCATCTCCAAGATTGCCAAGAAGGCTAAAGCCTTGTTTGCAGTGGATAACTGTTTTTGTACCCCAGCTCTGCAAAAGCCATTGGCTTTGGGCGCTGATGTAGTGATCCATTCGGCAACGAAGTATTTAGATGGCCAAGGTAGAGTAGTTGGTGGCGCGATTGTGGGTAGCAAAGACTTTGTCATGGGTAAAGTGTTTCCTTATGTGCGAACAGCGGGCCCAACCATGTCTGCATTTAATGCCTGGGTATTCCTAAAAGGATTAGAGACTCTCGAGTTACGTATGAAACAACAGAGTCAGAATGCACTCGAATTAGCTCGGTGGCTAGAAAAGCAACCTGGTGTTGAGCGCGTTTACCATCCTGGCCTCACATCTCATCCTCAGCATGCTTTAGCAAAGCGTCAGCAAAAAGCGGGCGGGGCAATTGTCTCTTTCACACTCAAAGGTGGAAAGAAGGCTGCATTCAAACTGATTAATCAAACCAAACTTTGCTCGATTACTGCAAACTTGGGTGATACACGCACAACAATTACTAATCCTGCGACTACTACCCATTGCCGCGTATCTCCTGAGGCAAGAAAAGCAGCCGGCATCACCGATGGCTTAGTGCGTATTGCGGTTGGCCTCGAAAATATCAACGATTTAAAGAGTGACCTCGTTGGCGGACTCAACAAATAATCAAGTGCATCAAGATAAGCCTACGGGTTTTTCTGATGCCACTCAATTTTGGAATGAACGCTTTAATAAAGAAGAGTTCATCTTTGGCAAAGAGCCCAATGAATATCTTGTGCTACAAACCAGAAATTACTTAAAACCAAATGACAAAGTGCTTTGTATCGCTGATGGTGAGGGGCGTAATGGTGTTTGGCTAGCTAAGGAGGGCATGCAGGTGGTGGGATTTGATACATCTGATATTGCCTTAGCCAAAGCCAATAAGTTTGCTAGAGACAATCAAGTAGAAGTTGAGTACTCATTTTCAGATACAGACAGCTTTGATTGGCAGGCAAATGCATACGATGCAGTCATCGGGATCTTTATTCAGTTTGCCGATCCACAAATGCGCGAGCGCATATTTCAACAAACCCATAAGGCGCTAAAGCCTGGTGGCATCTTTATCCTGCAAGGATATACACCAAAGCAGCTAGAGTACAAAACAGGCGGCCCATCATTAATAGAGCATCTCTATACAGAAGAAATGATTCGAGACCTTGCGAAAGAATTTCAAATACTAGATTTGCGCTGCTATGAAAAAGAGCTCAATGAAGGCGCAAGACATGCAGGCATGTCTGCTCTACTGGGTCTTGTCGCTAAGAAGTAAAGCGACGCGGATCATTGATGGGGCGAAGTGGCATGATGTGAATCTTGCTACCATCAATTTGCACATGAGTATTTTTGCCAACCTCTAATTCTAGTCGTTTGACTTCTGCCGCTGAAGCCTCCCAGGTAAGCGTATGGTTAGCATTATTGAGTAACAGTTGAATGACTGCAATTTGTCCTAGGGCACTGATCTGCTCTACATGGGCCTCAATTGATGAAGGGCTGGGTTTGTTATGAAGGCTGAGGCCATCTGCAGGGATAACCCAGGCAACGGGAGTATTGGGTGGGATCTTGCCTTTATCGATTACTTCAAATACTTGATTGCAGCCATCCCATGACAACTTACCTGCCGTAAATATACCTTCAAACTTATTATTGATGCCTACTAGCTCTGCAACGCGGGAGTTTCTAGGTCTTTTGAAAAGTACTTGGGGTGGAGCGGTTTGCAAGCCAACGCCTTGATCAATGACGGTAATGCGGTCTGCCAATAAATCTGCTTCACGGAGATCATGAGTCACTAGCAGAATTGGAATGTTTAAATCTTTACGAAGTTCAGCGAGAGTTTTGTATAGGCCTTGTCGTGTTGGTGCATCTATCGCAGAGAATGGTTCATCTAATAATAGGACCTGAGGAGATCTTGCCAAAGCTCTTGCTAGTGCAACACGTTGCTGTTGACCGCCAGATAGTTGATGGGGCATACGATTGGCTAATTCACCGATACCCATACGATTGAGCCATTGGCCCGCTTGTGCTTGACGTTCTGCAAGCCCCGCTACCGAGTTATACAGTGCAATACACACATTCTCCAGCGCAGATAGGTGCGGGAAGAGTGCATATTGCTGAAATAAAAATCCGCAAGAGCGCAGGGCCGGGCTGAGTGAAGTGCTAATGCCATTGATTTCATTTGCCTCAAACCAAAGCTGACCATTACATTCAATGCTTCCAGCATGAGGATTATTTAGCCCAGCGATTGTTCGCAACGCAGTTGTCTTACCGCTGCCTGATGGACCTACTAAAGCATGGAGTTCGCCAGAAAGACACTCTAGACTGAGTTGTAGTGGATTGGGGGTTGTCTGAGAAAGCTTGATCTTGAGCATTAGCTTCCCCTCTGTTGGCTACGAGAGGACTGACGACCAAAGATGCCGTAGGAAATGGCAATCGCTACAAGCGAAGTGCCTAATAAGATGAGTGAGAGTGCACCAGCTCCAGCAGTATCAAAACTTTGCACCTTATCGTAAATAGCAATCGATACTGTTTTGGTCTCACCAGGGATGGCGCCGCCAACCATTAAGATGACGCCAAACTCTCCCAGGGTATGCGCAAAAGTCAGAACGGCTGCACTAGTGATGCCGCGCCAAGCCAGTGGCAATTCAATTAAGCGAAATATTTGCCAATGAGTAAGCCCACTGACTTGGGCGGCTTCAATAATTTCTGGATTGATTGCTTCAAATGCACGCTGTATTGGCTGGATAGCAAATGGCAAATTGACAATGAGGGAGGCAATCAGAATGCCAGTAAATGAAAATACTAGCGGTATACCTAAAAAGCTTTTGCTACTCAGTCCTACCAATAGGTAATAACCCAACACGGTGGGGGGTAGAACAAGGGGTAGAGCTAGACCAGCCTCAATCCAAGACTTCGCTTTACCCGCTTTTTGCAGCGTATGGGCAACCCAGATTCCAAAGGGAAGAATCAGGACCAGCGTCCATAAGGCAAGCTTTAAAGAGAGAAGAATGGCATCCATATCCATCAATGGATTGTAGCTTTAGAAGTCTTAGGGTATTTCACTATAGGAGCTTGGCTCAGAATGGTGTTATATATACATATATACGCATATATTCATATTGATAGACACTATGCAAGCTAAAGTTCAAAAAGCCACTAAGAATTTATCTCCAAAGCAGATGGAGAAGGTTTTTTCTAAGGTAGCAGAGTACTTCACTGTTCTTTCAGAACCAGCACGTTTACGCATCATGTATGCAGTTTGCTCTGGGGAGAAATCAGTATCTGAAGTTTTGGAGATGTGTGGCACAAGTCAGGCTAATGTATCTCGGCACTTACAGGCATTACATAAAGCGGGGATACTACTCAGACGTAAAGAGGGTGTCACGGTGTATTACTCGATTGCAGATAATGCAACAGTAGAGATGTGCCAGACGGTTTGCGCCAAGATTGCTGAAAGTATTCATTAATTAAGTAGTAATCATTTTTCATTAGAGGTCAAATGACTCAGAAGCAAATTGAATTAAGTGCTCAGGATGTCTCAGCAGTTGAGAAGCCTGCCAATAGAGCTCGACTGGTGAAGGCACCAGAGCATTTCATATCCCAAGAATTAATTACTGACATCAATGCCAACGGGCTTGATGAAACCCGTCGCGGTTTTTTGCGCAAAGGATTCTTTTCTGCCTTAAGTGGTGCCACCGTCGGCTTAGCTGCTCCAATGGCATTTGCTGCGGGTGAGGGTGATCCAGCCATTCTAGAAAAACAAGAATGGCAAACTACTTTGGGTAAGAACGTGGCGACGATGCCTTATGGGATGCCATCGATTTATGAAGCTAATTTGATCCGTCGTGAGTCGCCTGGTTTAACTCGAGTAGCAGCATCTTCAGTTGCCTTTACACCCTTGCAGGGTTTGTTTGGAACGATTACTCCAAGCGGCCTACACTTCGAGCGCCATCACCAGGGTTGGTACAACCTCAATCCTGAAACGCATCGTTTGATGGTGAATGGCATGGTGAAGAATGCCTGCATCTTTACGATGAATGATTTAATGAGGTTGCCTTCAGTTTCACGTACACACTTTATTGAGTGTGGTGCCAATACAGGCTTAGAGTGGGGTAACGTTGCTGTGCCCACTGTCCAATACACCCATGGCATGTTGTCTTGCTGCGAATTTACTGGTGTACCACTTAAGGTATTGCTTGAGGAGTGCGGTGCCGATCTGAAAAAAGGCAAGTTCTTGCTTGCCGAAGGTGGCGATGGCTCGGGCATGACCCGCACAATCAATTTAGAGAGCTGCTTGGACGACACTATTGTTGCTTGGGGTATGAATGGCGAGATGCTGCGCCCTGAAAATGGTTTCCCATTACGTCTGGTAGTTCCCGGTGTGCAGGGTGTGAGCTGGGTGAAGTGGTTGCGTCGTCTTGAAGTGGGTGATATGCCATGGAATGCAAAAGATGAAGCAGTTCACTACATTGATCTCATGTCAAACGGGATGCACCGCCAATACACCTCGATTCAAGAATGCAAATCCGTTATTACTACGCCATCAGGCGGTCAGCAATTACTAGATAAAGGTTTTTATAACGTCAGTGGTATGGCTTGGTCAGGACGCGGCAAGATCAAGCGTGTTGATGTTTCGTTTGACGGTGGTAATAACTGGCGTACAGCGCGCTCAGAGACGCCTGTTCTCACAAAATCGATTACTCGCTTCAATATCGATTGGACTTGGGATGGATCACCAGCGATTTTGCAATCCAGAGCAATGGATGACACCGGTTATGTGCAGCCATCGATCAAGATGCTACGAGATGTGCGAGGTAATCGCTCGATTTATCACAACAATGCAATTCAGTCTTGGAAGTTGGATTCAAATGGCGAGGTGAGCAATGTTCAAGTTGGATAAATTATTTGTTCGCCTTGCACTTTTAAGTCTGGCAGTATTTTTTGCTCAACTGACTTATGCACAAAGCGCACAAAGCATTCAAGGACCTGCGAAATTTCCTGGCATTGGGCGCAATGCTACCCCAGCTGAGGTGATCGCTTGGGATATTGATGTGCGCCCAGACTTTAAGGGTCTACCAAAAGGATCGGGCTCTGTTGCACAGGGTCAGGTGATCTGGGAATCGAAGTGCGCTAGTTGTCATGGGGTATTTGGCGAGTCAAACGAGATCTTTACTCCAATTGCGGGCGGAACCACTGCCGATGATGTAAAGACTGGCAAAGTCGCTTCCTTAGGTGATCGCAAGCAACCGCAACGCACAACTCTAATGAAAGTTCCCACGGTTTCTACTTTGTGGGATTACATTTATCGCGCAATGCCTTGGAATGCTCCAAGATCATTAACGCCAGACGATACCTATGCTTTAGTTGCATTTATTTTGAGTTTAGGAGAAATCGTTCCTGATGATTTTGTCTTGAGTAATGCGAATATCACTGACGTTCAGAAAAAGATGCCTAATCGAAACGGCATGACCCGAGACCATGGTTTTTGGACTATTAAGGGCAAGCCAGATGTAAACGGCTCCTCTTGCATGAACAATTGCGTCAAGTTTGTACAGATTGGTTCTACCCTGCCAGACTTTGCCAGAAATGCCCATGGCAATATTGCAGAGCAAAATCGCCTCTATGGTCCATACCGAGGATCTGATACGACCAAGCCTCCAATTGCTAAGTTACCAGGTGCAACTGGTGAGGGCTTAGCATATGCTTCAGATATCCCTGCTACTGCCACTAAGAGTCCTGCGGCATTATTTAAGAACCAGAACTGCGCCGCTTGTCATGCATCGAATGCGAAGTTAGTTGGACCATCCATTGCCGATGTTGCAGCCAAATATCAAGGGCAAGGCGGGGTTCAAGAAAAGCTGATGGCTAAGGTCAAAAATGGAGGTTCAGGGGTGTGGGGATCGATTCCGATGCCACCACAGCCTCAGTTATCTGATGAGGACAGAGCGATTCTTGTGCGCTGGATGCTGACTGGACAATAGTTTTACAGGGGTTTTTGGAAATACCACTATATTTGATACTAAGAGTAGATTATTAAAGGAGTTTTTATGAATCAGCAGCGACGCAGTTTATTGAAATATTCAGCCATTTTTGGCTTGATGGCTTCTGCCGGCCTTATTAGCGAAGCCCAAGCTCAAGAGTGGAACAAAGCCGCTTTTGAAGGCAAGAGCCTAGACGATGTTTTTAAGATCTTAGGCGCAGGTAGCCCAGATAAATCAGCCGCCGTTACTTTGAACGCTCCTGATATTGCAGAAAATGGTGCGGTGGTTCCAGTAGGAATTACAACCACCCTCAAGGCTGAGCAGATGGCTATTTTGGTTGAAAAAAACCCTAGTACATTGGCCGCACAATTTTTCATCCCTGCTGGCACAGAGCCGTTTGTGACTACTCGTATCAAGATGGGTCAAACCTCCAATGTTTATGGCTTGGTAAAAGCTGATGGCAAATGGAGCATGGCAGTGAAAGAGATCAAGGTAACTTTGGGTGGTTGCGGCGGTTAATGACCTCAGGTCCAAAAAGAATACTATTAACGAATAACTAGATTACAAGAGGAAAATATGGCTGATCCAATGCGCGTTAGAGCTGCTGAGAACGGTGGAATTGTGGATGTAAAAATTTTGATGAAGCATGATATGGAATCTGGTCAGCGTAAGGATGCTGCTGGCAAAACGATTCCTGCATGGTTTATCAGCTCAATTAATGTCAAAGCCAATGGTAAAGACGTGCTGAATGGTCAGTTTGGCCCAGCAGTTTCGAAGGACCCATTTTTGAACTTTAAGTACAAAGGTGCTAAGGGCGACAAGATAGTTGTGAGCTGGGTAGATAGCAAAGGTGACAAGCGAACTGACGAAGCGACTGCTTCCTAATTCGCTTAATGAATCATCATCTTCACCATCATTTGGGTTTTGAAAGGGTTGCAAATGCAGCGTAAATTTACCTTGGGCTTAGTCTCAGGATTACTGGCAACGATGTTGTCAATTTCATCATCGACGTATGCGCAAAAGAGTGCAACTGACGAGATCGCGAAATATCGCGAGATGATTGCTGATGGTAACCCTTCAGAACTTTATGAGGCGGCTGGTGAAGAGCTTTGGAAAAAACCGGCTGGCCCTAAAAATGCCACGCTAGAAAAATGTGATTTAGGTCTTGGGGCTGGAGTCGTTAAGGGCGCAGCAGCACAGTTGCCGCGTTACTTTAAAGACACCAATAAAGTTCAAGACCTAGAATCTCGTTTGATGACTTGTATGCAAGTGCTGCAAGGTCGTGATCCTCAGGAAATGATTGATGCTCCTTTTCAAAAGGGGCCCAAGAAGGATATGGAAGCGATTGTTGCTTACGTAGTCACTTTATCTAAGGGTGACAAGATCAAGGTGAGTACTAATCATCCAAAAGAAAAAGAAATGTATGAGCTTGGTAAGCGCGCATTCTTTTTCCAGGGCGGCCCAATGGATTTCTCATGCGCCTCCTGCCATGCTGAAGATGGCAAGCGAATCCGTTTGCAAGACTTACCAAATATCACCACCCAAAAAGGTGCTGCTCTCGGTTGGGGTTATTGGCCAGCCTATCGCGTTTCTAGTGGACAGTTCTGGACAATGCAGCAGCGCTTAAATGATTGCTTTCGTCAGCAACGCTTCCCATTCCCAATATATGGCTCAGATCTGACTTTGGCTTTATCTATGTATATGTCAAAGAATGCCAATGGCGGCACGGTTGAAACTCCTGGTTTGAAGCGTTAATGGATAAGAGACAGAGAATATGAATATGAAGAACGTGAAATCCCTCTTAGCTATCGGAAGTTTTACTTTAGTAGCAATTGCAATGCAGGGCTCTGCAATTGCACAACAAGCAAATGATCCTAAGTTCAACAAGATGATCAAGGATGGCTTTAAGGCGGACGGTATTGCTGGCTTAGATCGCATTGATCAGGATGCAACCCAAAAGTTTTGTTCTGATCCTATCTTTTCGAGTAGCAAGCAAGGCGAAAAGATGCGCGAGAAAATTCAGAAAATCAATATGGATAGCATTAAGCAGCCATCTGATGGTAAATATATCGGTGATTGGAAGAGGGGTGAGGCAATTGCACAAAGCGGTCGTGGTGCTACGTGGACTGATAAAGCGGACACTCCTATTGGCGGTGGTTGCTACAACTGTCACCAAATTGACCCTAAGGAAATTTCTCATGGAAATATTGGTCCGTCATTGACTGGTTACGGAAAAATGCGTGGTAATTCACAAGATGTTGTTACGTATACCTGGAATCGTATTAATAACTCCAAGGCCTATAACGCATGCAGCAATATGCCGCGATTTGCCCATTTCAAGCTCTTAACTGAGCAGCAAATCCAGGATGTGATGGCTTTATTACTTGATCCCGCCTCTCCAGTGAATCAGTAAGTGAAGAAGCAATAGAGATAATAAATATAAAAAAACAGGCCGACAGGCCTGTTTTCATAAAGGGGTAGATATGTCTTTGAGTCGTCGTGATTTTTTGCAAGCCTTGGCTATTGCTTCGGCTGGCGGAATGAGTTTGCAGTCAAACTTTGCTAATGCGCAAAGTACGGCACAAAAGTTTTATGATTTACCGAAGTTCGGTAATGTGCATTTCTTGCATTACACAGATTGTCATGCGCAACTACTACCCATTTACTTCCGTGAGCCTAATGTAAATCTCGGTATTGGCGGCCAAGAGGGCAAGACTCCACACTTGGTCGGCGAATATTTCCTAAAAGCCCATGGTATTGCTGCTGGCTCTCGTGATGCGCACGCATTTACCTACTTAGACTACGCTGCAGCAGCTCAGAACTACGGCAAGATGGGTGGCTTCGCGCATATGGCCACCCTCATTAAGCAAATGAAAACCAATCGTCCAGGGGCGCTCTTGCTTGATGGTGGTGATACTTGGCAAGGCTCTGGTACGGCTTTATGGACTAATGGTCAAGACATGGTAGATGCCGCTCTAGCTCTGGGTGTTGATGTGATGACACCTCACTGGGAGATGACGCTAGGTGAGAAGCGCGTGATGGAAATTGTGAATGGCGATTTCAAGGGCAAGGTTTCTTTCATTGCACAAAACATCAAGACAGCAGACTTTGGTGATATGGTGTTTAACCCTTATGTCATGAAAGTCCAAAATGGTATTCAAGTAGCCATCATTGGCCAAGCCTTCCCCTATACGCCGATTGCAAACCCTCGTTACTTCACGCCTGATTGGACCTTTGGTATTCAGGAAGAGAATATGCAAAAGACCATTGATGAGGTGAGATCAAAAGGAGCAAAGGTAGTTGTGCTTCTGTCTCATAATGGCATGGATGTGGATTTGAAGATGGCCTCCCGTATTCGTGGTTTGGATGCCATCTTGGGTGGTCATACCCATGATGGCGTGCCTATTCCGGTGAAGGTCAAAAATTCTGGCGGGATCACGCTGGTTACTAACGCAGGATCCAATAGTAAGTTCTTAGGTGTATTGGATTTTGATGTAAAGGGTGGCAAGCCAGTAGATTTCCGCTACAAGCTTTTCCCAATCTTCTCAAATATGATTCCGGCAGATCCAGCCATGAGCAAACTCATTACTAAGGCAAGAGCCCCGTATGAGGCAAAGCTCAATGAGAAGCTAGCAACTACCGAAGGTCTGCTATATCGCCGCGGCAACTTCAACGGCAGCTTTGATCAACTCATTCTGGATGGTTTGATGGCGCAGAAAAATGCGGAGATCGCTTTTTCACCAGGCTTTCGCTGGGGCACCAGTCTTTTGCCAGGACAAGCCATCACCCGCGAGAACCTCTTGGACCAAACCGCGATTACTTATCCATACACCACAGTTACCAATATGACTGGTGAGACAATTAAAACTATCTTGGAAGATGTGGCGGACAATTTATTTAACCCTGATCCGTACTATCAACAGGGTGGCGATATGGTGCGTGTAGGCGGTATGCAATACACCATTGATCCAGTCCAGACTGCTGGCAAACGAATTACCGATATGCGCCTCAATGGCAGAGCAATTGAAGCCAGTAAAACTTACAAGGTAGCAGGTTGGGCACCTGTCAGTGAAGAGGCTAAGAGCGCTGGTGGCGAAGCTATTTGGGATGTCATGGAACGACATTTAAGAGACGTTAAAGTTGTAAAAGCCGTCAAGCTTAATGAGCCAGTCATCAAGGGCGTTAGCAAGAACCCAGGTATGGCTCAAATTTAATCAATTCGTAAAGGTTGTAACAATGAAAAAAATTATCCAGCTTATTTTTGTAGCAATCCTTGCCATTGGCTTTGTATCTCATGTCAGCGCCCAATCTGCAGGCTCTACTAAAGTGGTTTATCACATTGATGATGCTGAAACTCAGGGCTTAAAAGGATTGCGCAATATTCGTAATCACTTAGATGTTTCTCCCCAAACCACCATTATTGTTGTGACCCATGCCAATGGAGTGGATCTTCTGATGGAGGGTGCTAAGGATAAAAAGAATAATGTGGAATATGCGCCATTAGTAGGGGCCCTCAAATCTCGCGGCGTGAAGTTTGAAGTTTGTGAAATTACCTTAAAAAATCGTAATCTCAAAAAAGATCAATTTACTCTGGATGCAGATTTCACTCCATCTGGAGTAGTTCGTGTTGCCGACCTGCAATATAAAGACGGCTTTGCCTACATCAAGCCATAATTAGAAGGCTAATGAATACTTGTTTGATCAAGAAGGTAACAGGGATCCTGATGGGATCCTTTATCTTTTTTGGCAGCGCCTATGGGCAAAATGCTAAACCTGTCGACACCATTCAATTAAAGTCTGTTCAAGTTGCACCTCACACGTATTTCGTCCAAGGCTTTGCGGAAATGGGGAGTAGCGCTAATCAAAATTTCATTTCGAATACTGGCTTTGTAGTAACCCCTGCTGGTGTCATCGTTGTAGATGCATTAGGCTCGCCCATTCTTGCGCAAAAATTGATTACTGAAATTAAAAAAATTACCCCACAAAAAGTTGTTGCGGTGATTGTGAGTCACTACCATGCGGATCACGTCTACGGGTTGCAAGAATTTAAAAAGATCGGGGCGAAGATTTATGCGCAAGGCGAGGGCAGAAACTATCTTTCCTCAGAAACAGCTAAGCAACGCTTGATTGCCTCGCGCGTCGATTTTTCGCCCTGGGTTAATACCAACACGAATCTCGTCTCGGCAGACGTTTGGATTGATCAAAAATTGAAGCTGTCGATTGGTGGGGTAGATTTTTTTATTAGTCGAGTAGGGCCTGCACATGCGCCTGAAGACTTAATGGTTTATGTGCCATCAGAAAAAGTCCTATTTGCTGGAGATCTCGTATTTAGGGGGCGAATTCCTTTTGTTGGTAATGCTGACAGCAAAGGCTGGCTGAAGGGCTTAGATGAGATTGAAAAATTCAATCCCAATATCGTGATTCCTGGTCATGGGAATTATTCTGTTAAGCCCTCTGAAGATATTGCTTTCACTAGAAATTACCTTAAATATCTGCGGGAATCGATGTCTTCAGCTGCTATCAATATGGATCCCTTTGAGGATGCTTATAAACAAGCAGATTGGTCAGAATATGAAGGAATGCCACTATTTCGGGCCGCCAACCGGATGAATGCCTATAACGTCTATCTGTCAATCCAGGCCGAGTAGGGCAAATTTGGCCATTGGGCCTTAAAATAGCAGATTAATGCTAAATCCTTGATTTGTAATGAAAATGGTTTTTATTCGATGCATCCCCGCAATGATCTTGAGTGCCCTTATGAGCGCTCCAGCTTTTGCTGCTCCTGATCTAGCAAACGGCAAGACCATTGATCAGCAAAAGTGCTATGGCTGCCACGCTAAGAAATCTGGCTTTGGTAACGGTGACATGATCTACACGCGCAGTGATAGCAAGGTAAAGTCATTAGCTAATTTAAAAAGGATGGTGGGCTTATGTAATACCGAGCTCCGTCTAGATCTATTTCCTGAGGATGAGGCTGACGTAGCCGCTTTTCTTAACCAACAGTTTTATAAATTCAAACCTTAATTTTTTATAATATAGTCGCTATGGATGTCGTAGATATTAATTCTCTCAGTAGATCAGTCCTTTGGGCTACTTTTGCAATTACTTTTTTGCTTGGTGCGTTGATGCAAAAAACGGGCTTTTGCAGTATGGGTGCCGTCTCTGACATCTTCATCATGTCTAGCTGGGATCGTTTAAAGCAGTGGTTCCTAGCGGTTGGTATTGCCATTATTGGATTTACATTGATGTCTTATTTAGGGCTCATCGATCCTTTGAAAAGTTTTTATACCGGCAATCGGTTTCTATGGCTTTCGACCATCGTGGGTACTGTTTTGTTTGGCTTTGGCATGGTTCTAGCATCAGGATGCGGCAGCAAAACTCTAGTGCGTATTGGCGGCGGTAATTTAAAGTCCATCATTGTATTTATGGTCTTGGGTTTATTTGCCTATATGACCATGCGCGGTTTTCTCGGAGTGATACGCATCAATACACTCGATACGATCTTTATTGCTTTTAATACCCCTCAAGACTTGCCCAGTCTTCTGAGCGGTCCTTTAGGTATAGCTCGTGGGAATCTGCATCTTGCCTTGGGACTGATTATCGGTTCTGTATTTATTATTTACGCTCTAGTGAGTAAAGCTTTTTGGACTGCCGAAAACCTGATCGCAGGAATTGGTGTCGGCTTGGCGATCACTGCAGTATGGTGGATATCGGGTAATTTAGGTTACGTTGCCGAAGACCCTAACACCTTAGAAGAAGTATTTTTGGTGACCAATTCTGGTCGCATGGAAAGCCTATCTTTTGTTGCCCCTTATGCTTATTCCTTGGATTGGCTAATGATGTATAGCGATACATCTAAAGTTCTCACAGTGGGTATTGTTGCTGTTCTTGGCATGATCTTGGGATCAGCTCTCATTGCTATTGCAAGTAAAACGTTCCGCTGGGAGTCGTTTCGCAATACTGAAGATACGGCAAATCATCTTGTCGGCGCAGCTTTGATGGGCTTTGGTGGTGTTACAGCATTAGGCTGCACAGTAGGGCAGGGATTAAGTGGTATTTCTACCTTAGCCCTTGGATCATTATTAGCCTTACCTGGATTTATTTTTGGCGCCTATTTAGGTATGCGCTATTTGCAATTTCGTCTTGCTCCAAATCCTTGCAATTAATCATCAATAGACTGGATGTGTATTAATGGTAATTGACTGGCTTTCTTTCACGCCTATTCCATCTTTACTAGGTGGAATAATTCTCGGCGTTGCTGCAGCGCTCTATGTTCTTTTACATGGCCGCATACTTGGAATCAGCGGAATTGTTTCTGGATTGCTTCATCCTAAACTGGCTGACTCTGCTTGGCGCGTCAGTTTGGTTCTAGGTTTAATTTCAGCTCCATTTTTGGCGGCATTATTTTTCGGCATTATTCCAGTCGTTGAGATTGACTCGGGATGGCTAGCAATTGTGATTGCGGGTCTTTTAGTTGGCTTTGGCGCGCAATATGGTTCAGGCTGCACTAGTGGTCATGGCATTTGTGGCTTGTCTCGTTTATCACCCCGCTCATTAGTTGCGACACTCGCTTTTATGTGTGCTGGTTTTGTCATTGTCTTTATCATCCGTAACATAATCGGCGGCTAAGATGAAACACTATTTTGGCCTTTTTAGTCAGTATGCGATTGGTGTACTTTTTGGATGGGGCTTAATCCTCTCTGGTATGAGTAATCCACAAAAGATTTTAGGATTCTTAGACTTAGCTGGAAATTGGGATCCATCTTTGGCCTTTGTCATGATGGGCGCAGTTCTGGTTGGTCTTGCTGGTTTTTATATTGTGAGCAAGAGAAGCCAAGCCTTTTTTGGTGGAGCTCTCCATATTCCAACGAGGCGGGATATCACTAAGCCTTTGCTAATCGGGAGCCTGATTTTTGGAGCGGGCTGGGGTATCGCCGGTTTTTGTCCTGGACCAGCCTTAGTTGCCCTTGGTGCGGGACATCTCAAAGCCTTTGTTTTTGTGGCTGCCATGTTGGCTGGTATGGAGATCTGCGAGCGCTTCTTTGCCGGCCATAGAAGTAAACCCAGCCTCTGAGCAAGCCTGATTTAGAATTGACCCTATTGCATATTTATTGAATATAGAGGGTTTCATGAGTCTTCCTATTACTTGCCACAACGCTCAATTCGGTACGCTTGGTCAAATTGACCCCAGTCATTTGGCCGAAATTGCCAAGCAGGGCTACAAAAGCGTCATTAACAATCGTCCTGATGGCGAAGAGGGTCCCCATCAGCCAAGTAACGCATCTATTGCGGCAGAAGCAGAAAAGCTTGGTCTGAATTACGCTTATTTACCAGTGATCCCAGGTGCGTTCACGCCAGCAGAAGTACAAGAAATGGCCCGCCTCCTAAAAACTATGCCTGGCCCCATCTTGGCATTTTGCCGCTCTGGTGCTCGCTCTACCAATTTGTATCACCTCGCCTTGCAAGTTGGCTAACTGATTTCAGTTAGCTTAACTAGCACAAGGTATGCAGCCTGGTAATCCTCACATTCTTAAGCTGGATCAATTTCTTTCTGAGTTGGATGGCTTTGACCTTGTAATTGATGTGAGATCGCCAGCGGAGTTTGCGTTAGATCATATTCCTGGGGCTGTTAATTTTCCGGTACTCAACAATGATGAGCGCGCACAAATCGGCACTTTGTATAAGCAGGTGTCTCCATTTGCGGCGAAGAAGCTGGGCGCCGCTCTGGTATCTAAAAATATTGCAGAGCATATTGAAAATCATTTATTAGAATTACCGCGCGAATGGCGCCCACTCATCTACTGTTGGCGTGGTGGTGAGCGCAGTGGGGCCTTTACCCATATTCTGAATCGCATCGGCTGGAAAGCTATGCAGCTAGAAAGTGGTTATCAAGGTTTTAGGCGGACTGTGATTGACGGCCTTGACCAAGCTGCAAATGCTTTCACATTCCAGGTAATTTGCGGTATGACGGGCAGCGGCAAGACCAGAGTGCTGCAAGAAATTGGCGCCCTAGGTTTACAGATTCTAGATTTAGAAGGTTTAGCGGTTCATCGTGGCTCGGTTTTAGGAAATGAGCCCAATATCGATCAGCCCTCGCAAAAAGGTTTTGAAACAGCTCTTTGGAATGCGCTACGTAAATTAGATCCATCACAGCCTGTCTTTGTTGAGTCAGAGAGCAAGAAGGTTGGGGGTCTGCATATACCCGATGCATTGATGGAAAAGATTCGCAATGGCGCCTGTATTGAATTGAGATCAAGCACGCAGACACGGGTCTCTTGGTTAATTCGTGAGTACCATCACTTTCTCTCTGGTAGGGACAACTTCAAAGACAAGTTAGCTTTGCTCACTGCTCACTATGGCAAAGTCCAAATAGCGAAATGGAATGAGGCGATTGATGCAGGCAACTTTCCAGAGTTGGTCGAAGAGCTATTGGTAAAGCACTATGACCCATCCTATCAATCATCGATTGTCAGAAATTTTCCTCAGTACAAGATTGAGAATTTTGTGCAACTCGAAAATGATAGCGATGAGGCCTTTGCTCAAGCGGCAAAGGCCATCGCGGCAAAGCTCGGCTCTTAGCTAATCAGCTAAACGCTTGAATACCAGTCTGTGCTCGACCTAAAATCAGCGCATGAATATCATGCGTGCCTTCGTAGGTGTTCACTACCTCAAGATTGAGCATATGACGGATAACGCCATACTCATCAGAGATGCCGTTGCCACCATGCATATCGCGCGCCATCCGAGCAATGTCTAAAGACTTACCGCATGAGTTGCGTTTCATGATGGAGGTAATTTCTGGGGCGGCAATGCCTTCGTCTTTCATGCGACCTAAGCGTAAGCAGCCTTGAAGAGCTAAGGTGATTTCAGTTTGCATGTCCGCCAATTTTTTCTGAATCAATTGATTGGCAGCGAGCGGTCTATCAAACTGCTTGCGATCCAGGGTGTATTGGCGAGCAGCATGCCAACACCATTCTGCTGCACCAAGAGTGCCCCAAGAGATGCCATAACGAGCTGAGTTCAAGCAGGTAAATGGACCTTTTAAGCCACTGACTTCTGGGAATTCATTTTCGGCCGGCACAAACACTTCATCCATCACGATCTCACCAGTAATGGAGGCGCGTAAACCCATCTTGCCGCTGATCTTTGGAGCGCTTAAGCCCTTCATGCCTTTTTCAAGGATATAGCCACGAATGATGCCTTCATCATTCTTTGCCCACACAACTAATACATCCGCAATTGGGGAGTTGGAGATCCACATCTTGGATCCCGTTAAAGAAAATCCTCCGGGGACTTTCTTGGCACGGGTAATCATGCCGCCAGCATCAGAGCCATAGTTAGGTTCAGTTAAGCCAAAGCAGCCAATCCATTCACCGGTAGCTAGCTTGGGGAGATACTTTTGTTTTTGTGCTTCAGTGCCAAACTCATTAATCGGTACCATGACCAAGGATGACTGCACGCTCATCATCGAGCGATAACCAGAATCCACCCGCTCGATTTCACGAGCAATCAGACCATAAGAAACATAATTCAAGTTAGCGCCACCGTATTCTTCTGGAATGGTGATGCCCAGAAGACCTAATTCACCCATTTCACGAAAGATTGACGCATCGGTTGTTTCGTTGCGAAAGGCGTCATGAATACGTGGCATGAGACGCCCTTGAGCATACTCAGCAGCTGCATCACGAATCATGCGCTCCTCTTCGCTCAATTGCGTATCGAGGAGAAGGGGGTCTATCCAATTAAAGCTCGCTTTACTCATTACTTAATCATCCTTTTGTTCATTGCCTAACTTCCTGCGAATTTTCAGGAATCGGGCTATTCTTACTTCTATTATCCCTTTTTCCAGGTTTATGGACTCACCTAGAAGACACCATCGCTATTACGACCTGCTTTTGGCGGCCTTTGTAGTGGTCTTGCTCTGCTCCAACTTTATTGGAGCAGGAAAAGCGGCTGTAATTGATCTTCCTCACTTTGGTGAAGTGACTTTTGGCGCTGGAATTCTATTTTTCCCCATTGCCTACTTCTTTGGAGATATTTTCACTGAGGTGTATGGATATGCCTATGATCGTCGTGCAGTGTGGGCGGGCTTTGCTGCTTTAGCCTTTGCTGCCATGACGGCTCAAATTGTGATTGCACTACCCGTCGCTCCTGGCGCATACATGGCGAACTATCAACAGGGCCTAGAAACAGTTTTCGGGAACTCCTGGCGAATTGCCTTGGCTTCGATATTTTCTTTTTGGTGCGGTAGTCTGACTAATAGTTACGTACTGGCCAAAATGAAAATCTGGACTAAAGGACGTTTTTTGTGGACGCGTACTATTGGTAGCACGGCAGTAGGCGAGCTAGTTGACTCCTCCTTTTTCTATTTGCTGGCGTTTTATGGCATATGGCCTACCCATGAGATTATTCAAGTGGCGCTGGCTCAATATGTCCTGAAAACTTCTTGGGAGGTCCTAGCTACCCCCATAACCTATTGGGTCATTCATTTTCTCAAGCGCAAGGAAAATGAGGACTATTACGACATCCATACGAATTTCACCCCATTTAAGGTCAAAGTCTAATTTAGACATTTGTATCCTGAACCCGTTAAAATAACGGTCTTTGCCCCCAATCTGAGGGCATCTGTTGAATTGAATTTCAGAAAGCTAGAAACCATCCGTGTTGTCCGCATCTAATATCACTATGCAGTTTGGGGCAAAGCCCCTGTTTGAAAATATCTCCGTGAAGTTTGGCGGCGGTAATCGTTATGGCCTCATCGGCGCAAACGGTTGCGGTAAATCCACTTTCATGAAAATTCTAGGTGGTGAACTTGAACCTACTAGCGGCAATGTTAGCTTAGATCCTGGGGTTCGTTTGGGTAAATTGCGCCAAGATCAGTTTGCTTACGAAGATGTACGCGTTCTCGATGTTGTGATGATGGGCCACGAAGAGATGTGGAAGGCTGCCGCTGAACGTGATGCGATTTACGCCAATCCAGATGCTACTGATGAAGATTACATGAAGGCTGCCGAGCTTGAAGGTAAGTATGCTGAGTACGGCGGTTATACCGCTGAAGCAAAAGCAGGTGAGTTGCTGTTGGGCATCGGCATTCCGATTGAGCAACATAACGGTCCGATGAGTAACGTCGCACCTGGTTGGAAATTGCGCGTATTGCTAGCGCAAGCATTGTTCTCTGATCCAGATGTTCTTCTTCTAGATGAGCCAACCAATAACTTAGATATTCACTCGATTCATTGGCTTGAAGATATTCTCAATGATATTAAGAGCACCATCGTCATCATTTCTCACGATCGCCATTTCTTAAATGAAGTTTGTACGCATATGGCTGATATGGACTTTGGCACTCTCAAGGTCTATCCAGGAAACTATGACTCCTACATGCTTGCTTCTGTGCAAGCGCGAACACAACAGCTCAGTTCTAACGTTAAAGCCAAAGAAAAAATTGCTGAATTACAGGCTTTCGTAGCCCGCTTCTCTGCAAATGCTTCTAAGGCTCGCCAAGCTACCTCTCGTCAGCGTCAGTTGGAAAAAATTGAGATTGTTGAAGTGAAACCTTCTTCACGTCAAAACCCATTTATTCGTTTTGATACTGAGAAAAAATTGCACAACATGGCAGTAGAGTGCAATGGTTTAACTAAAACCTATGACCGAACTATCTTTAAAAACTTTAAACTCGGTGTTCGTGCGGGTGAAAAGATTGCCATTATTGGTCAGAATGGTGCCGGCAAAACAACGCTACTGAATTCGATTTTAAGTAAACGTTTCGATGGTATTGCTGTAGATAGTGGTGATGTGAAGTGGGCTGAGAACGCTAAGGTTGGCGTCATGCCTCAAGACAATACCGAGATGTTCGCTAAAGACGAATTACTCATGGACTGGATGAATTGGTGGCGTAACACCGGTGATGACGACCAAGTGATTCGTGGCACTCTAGGGCGTTTATTGTTCTCTGGTGATGACATCGGCAAATCCGTCAAAGTTCTATCTGGCGGTGAAAAAGGCAGAATGATTTGGGGCAAACTCATGCTACAAAAATATAACGTTCTTGCAATGGACGAGCCAACTAACCATATGGATATGGAATCCATTGAAAGTTTACAGATTGCCTTAGAGAAATTCGATGGCACCCTGTTATTTGTATCTCATGACCGGGAATTTGTATCCGCACTAGCCAATCGCATCTTAGAAGTGAAGATGGATGGCACGGTTGTAGATTACTCAGGCACTTACGAAGAGTATTTGCGGAGCCAAGCACTAGCTGGCTAATTACGCAGGCTTATTTTCTTTTGCTTGTCTCTGAAAACGCATTGCAGTGCCATCTGCACGAACGCGGCTCCAGACCGAGGCCTTCTCTTCATCAGAGAGAAATACCCAATTACTGACCTCGCTCAGTGTGCGACCACAGCCTTGGCAAATCTCATCGTAAAGAGTGGTGCAGACCCCGATGCAAGGAGAGTCAGATTCATCATCTCCCGTAGAGAGTGAATATGAGCCGTCTTGGGTTTGAGGTTTGCTGCTATCTGAATTCATAGCTGTACTGTAGTCGATTTCAGTGGGCTATGCTCGCCGAGCTCATTTACATATGCGCCAATACCCACATGCTCGCGTTCTAAAAAGTGTTTAACAGCCTTAGCAAACTGAGGGTCTACGATGTAATGGGCTGATTGAATGGTGGTTGGTAAAAAGCCCCGTGCCATTTTGTGTTCGCCTTGGGCTCCACCCTCAAAAGTTTGAATGCCTTGCTCTATGCAGTATTCAATAGCTTGGTAATAGGCGGTTTCAAAGTGCAGGCAAGGCACATGCTCTATCGCACCCCAATATCTCCCATAGGCCTTGGAGGAGGATTTATCAACCACCAGCAGTGAGGCGGCAATGGGAGTTTGATCGCGCTGGGCAATGATGAGATGTAAATTGTCCGGCATACGCTGTGCCCACAACTTAAAAAAGGCTTCATTTAAGTAAGGGCTAGATAGATGCTCTACGTAGGTATTTTGATAGCAGCGGTAAAAAAATTCCCAGTCTTGGTCTGTAGATAATTTCCCAGGGACATGTCTGAAGGTAATCTGCTCTCTAGAGACTTGCTCTCGTTCACGCCGAATATTTTTACGACGCTTCATAGTAAGAGCAGCTAAAAAATGCTCAAAACTTTGGAAAGCTTCGTTATGCCAATGAAACTGCACCGAGTCACGCAACATAAACCCTTGACCTTCAAATGCCTGTACCTCAGAGGCTAACGGAAAAAGGATATGAGCAGACGAGAGATTATTGGCCACCAATAATGATTTGAGTCCGACAATTAAATTCGAGTAAATTTCTGATGTGTTTTTTTCAGGGGAGTGAAGGATGCGAGCGCCTTGGACTGGAGTGAAGGGGATGGCGCAAAGTGCTTTTGGGTAATAGCTCATACCCTGTTGTTCATAAGCTTGTGCCCATGACCAATCAAAGACAAACTCTCCGTAAGAATGTTGCTTTAAATAGAGAGGTATCGCCCCGACTAATCTATCTTGGTCTTTTAAGCCAAGATGGGCAACCTGCCAACCAGTCCTACCGCCCACGCATCCAGTTTCTTCAAGTGCGGATAAGAATGCATGATTTAAAAAGGGTCCTGCATCCCTAGGTAAAAGCTTGTTCCACTCAGATGCAGATATCTTGGCAATACTGTCAATAATTTCTAGCTGATATTGCTCTGCTTTTGTTGCCATTAACGCTGTATGAGTTCTATCTTGTAACCATCGGGATCAGTTACAAAAGCAATGATGGTGTCACCACCAGCTACAGGACCAGCCTCGCGGGTGACATTGCCACCTGCTGCTTTAATCTTCTCGCAAGCGGCATAAGCATCGGGAACGCCAATTGCAATATGTCCATAAGCAGTGCCTAAGTCATATGAAGAAACACCATGGTTATAGGTCAGCTCAATTTCAGCTTGCCCATCTGCATTGCCTTTACCAAAGGCAACAAAGGCTAGGGAGTATTTCTGATCAGGACGTTCGGTAGTACGAAGTAAATTCATACCCAAAACTTTGGTGTAGAAATCAATCGAACGATTCAAATCGCCGACGCGCAGCATAGTGTGTAGCATCATCATATTTACATTGCCGAGTAGTTAGGGCCACCACCACCTTCTGGGGTGATCCAGATGATATTTTGGCCAGGGTCTTTAATATCGCACGTTTTGCAGTGGACGCAGTTTTGCGCGTTAATCTGTAAACGGGGTTTACCGTCAGTTTCTACGTATTCATATACACCTGCAGGACAATAACGTTGCTCTGGACCAGCATAAGTCTTCAGATTGATATCTACTGGCACAGAATCATTCTTCAGAGTTAAATGACTGGGCTGATTCTCAGCATGGTTGGTGTTGGAGATAAATACCGATGAGAGGCGATCAAAGCTAAGCTTACCGTCAGGCTTCGGATAGATGATCGGTTGATGCTGTGCTGCGGGCTCTAGACATTCATGATCTGCATGTTTGACATGAACTGTCCATGGCACATTACCGCCCAAGAGTTTTTGCTCTAAGCCAACCATCAGGGTGCCAAGGTAGAGCCCTTTAGACATCCAAGGCTTAAAGTTACGTGCTTGATTCAGTTCAGTATGTAGCCAGCTATTTTGGAATGCTGCAGGGTAAGCAGACAAAATATCCGCAGAGCGATTTTCATTGATAGCAGTTACAGCAGCTTGTGCTGCAAGCATGCCCGTTTTAATTGCGGCATGGCTGCCTTTAATCCGCGAGGCATTAAGAAAGCCGGCATCACAACCAATGAGTGCGCCACCTGGAAAGACTGTCTTAGGTAAGCTATTTAATCCACCAGCAGTTAGTGCACGTGCGCCGTAAGCAATTCGCTTACCGCCCTCAAATGTTGCACGGATCTTGGGATGTAATTTATAGCGTTGGAATTCTTCAAAAGGCGAGAGGTAGGGGTTCTTATAAGAAAGCCCAACTACCAGGCCAACAGCAACTTTGTTATCCCCTAAGTGATACAGAAAGGAGCCGCCATAAGTATCACTCTCCAATGGCCAGCCGGCAGTGTGAACGACTAGACCAGGTTTACTCTTGGAAGGTTCAACCTCCCAGAGTTCTTTAATACCAATGCCGTAGCTCTGTGGATCAGTATCTTTATCTAGGGAAAATTGAGAAATGAGCTGCTTGCCAAGATGTCCACGAGATCCTTCAGCAAAGAGTGTGTACTTAGCGCGAAGTTCCATGCCAAGCTGGAACTGATCAGTTGGCTTGCCTTCCTTATCCAGACCCATGGAGCCAGTAATGACACCACACACTGCGCCTTGCTCGTTGTATAAAATTTCGGCTGCCGGAAAGCCAGGGAAAATTTCTACACCAAGATTTTCTGCCTGTTGTCCTAACCAGCGAGTGACATTAGCAAGACTAACGATATAGTTGCCTTCATTTTTAAAGCACTCTGGTAGCATCCAATTTGGAACTTGATAGGAGTTATCAGCGCTTAGGAATAAAAATTGATCTTTGCTAACTTCAGTTTCAAGTGGGGCACCCATTTCTTTCCAATTAGGAAAGAGCTCGCTTAGGGCCTTCGGATCCATGACGGCTCCAGACAGAATATGGGCTCCAATTTCAGAGCCTTTTTCAAGAAGGCAGACGCTGATATCTTTGCCAGAGGACTGGGCCAATTGTTTGGCTTTAATTGCTGCGGATAGACCAGCGGGGCCGCCACCAACGATGACTAAGTCATAGTCCATAGCCTCTCTAGGCCCAAATTGCTCTACTAGTTCTGCAGCGTTCATTCCAATCCCTCAAAAATAGGCTTTTCAGCCCCATTAGTTTAGTGCGAATAGCTAAAAACCAATTTTGTGCCTATGCAGTACCTCAGTAGCGCCTCAACAGCACCTTAGCTACCTAGGTTAGGGAGCTTGAGGCGTTATGATTGCTTTTTTACCCATTTTGGCGATATTAGGAAAACGTGATGAATAAAACCTACCCATCGGCAGCAGATGCCTTGAGGGATATTTTAAAAGACGGACAAAAACTCGGCGTTGGCGGCTTTGGCCTATGCGGTATTCCTGAGGCCTTAATTGAGGCGGTGAAACAGCTTGGCGCGCAAAATTTAACTGCGGTATCCAATAACGCGGGCGTTGATGGTTTTGGCTTAGGTCTTTTATTGAACTCTCGTCAGGTAAAAAAGATGGTTGCCTCTTATGTTGGTGAGAATAAAGAATTTGAGCGTCAATATCTTGCAGGTGAGTTGGAGCTAGAGTTCACTCCACAAGGCACCCTGGCAGAAAAATTACGTGCTGGTGGTTGCGGCATTCCCGCCTTCTACACAAAGACTGGTGTTGGTACTTTAGTGGCTGAGGGTAAAGAGGTCAAAGAATTTGATGGCGAAAAATACATCATGGAGCGCTCGATTATTACGGATATTTCTCTAGTAAAAGCCTGGAAGGCAGACCGCTCAGGTAATTTAGTTTATCGACATACTGCTCGTAACTTCAATCCAGTGGTTGCTATGGCAGGAAAGATTACGGTGGCTGAGGTGGAAGAGATTGTTGAAAATGGCGCTTTAGATCCTGCTGAGATTCATACTCCAAGCATCTACGTGCATCGCCTTGTAATTAATGCAAGTCCTGAGAAGCGTATTGAGCAGCGCACTATTTCGGCTGCACGCTAATTACCCCAAAGAACACTTAAAAGAATTTAGGAAGATCAAAATGCCTTGGACTAGAGATGAGATGGCAGCACGCGCTGCCAAAGAGTTAAAAGACGGTTATTACGTAAACTTGGGAATCGGCATTCCCACCTTAGTGGCCAATCATGTGCCCGCCGGTATGGAAGTCTGGCTGCAGTCTGAAAATGGTCTGCTGGGTATCGGACCATTTCCAACCGAAGATCAGATCGATGCTGATTTGATCAATGCTGGCAAACAAACGATTACGACTTTGCCGGGCTCTTCCATTTTTTCATCGGCCGATGCTTTTGGCATGATTCGTGGTGGAAAAATCAACATTGCGTTTTTAGGTGCGATGCAGGTAAGCGAGCAAGGCGATATTGCCAATTGGATGATCCCTGGCAAGATGGTTAAAGGCATGGGTGGTGCAATGGATTTGGTTGCAGGCGTCAAGCATGTTGTTGTCTTGATGGAGCATGTTGCCAAAAAGAAAGATGGCTCAGAAGAGCTCAAGATTCTGCCTAAATGCACCCTGCCATTAACTGGCGTAGGTGTCATTAGCCAAATCATTACTGACCTGTGTGTATTAGATATCACCCCAAAAGGTCTGAAATTGACTGAATTAGCCCCTGGCGTCAGTAAAGAAGAGGTGATTTCTAAAACGGGTGCCCCTGTCGATACAGCGGGTTTCTAATAACTTCATTATTTAATGAAATAATGGGATCACCATGTCGGGATCCCATCATCCACCCTCAGCAAAATCAAAAGCTCAGATGAGTTCTGAACTTGATCCTTCGCTGCACGCTCATAAGAAGGGCGATGCTCAGCATACCCATAGTAAGCAAGTTTCAAACCAAAACCTACTGTTGATTGCCCTTGTGCTGACTCTTGGTTTTGCAGGAGTTGAGGGCGCCGCCGCTTATTTTGCGAATTCTTTAGCCTTAATCTCCGATGCCGGTCACATGGTGACTGATGCTGCTGCTCTAGGTTTGGCACTCTTGGCGCAAATTATTTCTCGTCGCCCCCCTTCACCAAAACATTCTTTTGGTTTTGGTAGGGCAGAAGCGCTAGCTGCCTTTGTTAATAGTATTGCGATGTTAGCGCTAGTCGCGTGGATCGTGTATGAGGCCATTAGCCGTTTCTATGATCCACATCAAGTAGATGGATTAACGGTGACTGTCGTCGCTGCCATTGGCTTGCTCATGAATATTGTGGTCGCCTGGGTTCTATCGCGTGACAAGAAAAGCGTCAATACCCGCGCTGCTCTAGTTCATGTCATGGGTGACTTACTTGGATCGATTGCTGCTTTGATTGCCGGTGTCGTGATTCAGTTAACAGGATGGATGCCAATTGATGCGATTCTTTCCATCCTAGTTTCCCTTTTGATTCTCAAATCCACCATTTCTATTCTTCATGAGTCTTATCACTTCCTCATGGAAGGCGTTCCACTTCATATCGATTATTTGCAAGTCGGAAAAGATTTGAGAGGAGTGCCTGGCGTATTGGCTGTACATGATCTGCATGTCTGGGAGATGACCCCCAGTTTTCCTGCATTGATTGGCCATATTGAAATTGCTGAAATGCAAGAGTGGCCAGAAATTATGTCTCGCATCAATACCATGCTTTTAGATCAACATGGTATTGACCATGTGACTTTGCAGCCCGAGGTATTTGGCACCATGGATGATCACACTCATGATGAGCGTTTTCAGGATGATGCGAGCTCAGTGCCGGTCAATCACCAAGGCGATACCTTTTATGTGCAGTGTATTGACGGCAAGAGTACTCATCGCATGGCTTATCACGCCTGGGGCAATCCTAACAATCCAAAAGTATTGCTATGCGTGCATGGATTGACAAGGCGCGGAAGTGACTTTAAGACTCTCGCTGAAGCCATGTGTAAGGAATATTACGTAGTTTGTCCAGATGTCGTCGGCAGGGGAGATTCGGATCGCTTAAGCAATCCAATGCAATATGCTGTTCCACAGTATGTTGCTGATATTGCTCAGCTAGTAAAAACGCTAGGGGTATCTCAAGTCGATTGGTTTGGAACTTCAATGGGCGGTTTGATTGGTATGGTTTATGCAGCGATGCCAAACTCCCCAATCCGTAAAATGTTGATTAACGATGTGGGGCCAAAAATTGAGGCTGAAGCTATTCAGCGTCTAGGCTCTTACGTAGGCCAACCTTTTTCATTTGCCAACCGTGGCGATGCCTTAAAGAGACTCAATACTATCTGCGCTAGCTTTGGTGATCACACCCCCGATGAGTGGGAAACTTATAACGGTCCAATGCTGATTGAACGCAATGGCCTATGGATCATGCATTACGATCCCGATATTGCAGTCCCATTTGCTTCTGTAAACCCCATCATGGCAAAGGCAGGCGAGATGGCAATGTGGCATGCATTTAAGCAAATTCATATTCCGATGTTGATCGTGCGTGGCGCCCAATCAGACTTGCTTTCTGCAGCTACGGTTGAGCAGATGTGTAAAGTAAATCCGTATGCTCGCAGTATTGAGATTCCAAATGTGGGTCATGCACCTGCATTTGTAAAAAGAGAACAAGTTGCTCTAGCACAAGAATTCTTCAGCTAAGGCGTGGTTGCCAGTGGCGAATGTTTCTAGCAAACCAATATATATTGATGCTTGGTACGGCGAGCCGGCAGAAGCACATGCTGCTGGCGTCCTACAAATTCTGCAGGCCCTTGGCCTTGATGAGGCTACATTAACTGCTGCTAGTAATATTGCTCGTACCCATGGTAGAGAAGCGCTGATCAAGCTAATGGGTGAAGAGTCTGCAAAGTTATTAATTGGCTACCGGGGTCTGCGTCAGGCACAAGCAAAATTAGTGCGTGATGATGGCGGCTTAAGTGTCACAGGCCAAGAAGAGATGTTGCGTAAGATGCTTTTAGCGTTTGGCGACGATCTTCGGGTAGTTCTCATCTATTTAGCCTCCCGTCTACAAACGCTGCGTTGGATTACCCATGAAGAAATAGCTATGCCCGCTCCTTGGGCTAAAGAGATTCTCAATATCGACGCCTCATTGGCCAATCGTCTAGGTATTTGGCAAATGAAGTGGGAGATGGAGGACTTGGCATTTAGAGCTATGTCACCCGACACCTATCGCGACATTGCCAAGATGCTGGATTCTAAAAGAATTGAGCGTCAGTCATTCATTGATCGGATTGTTTTACAACTTCAAGAAGAATTGAAGCTAGCGCATATCGATGGCGAAGTTCTTGGACGACCAAAACATATCTATAGTATCTGGAAAAAGATGCAAGGTAAGTCGCTAGATTTTGCTGATCTCTATGATGTCAGAGCATTTCGTGTCTTAGTTGGGGATGTCAAATCTTGCTACACAGTCTTAGGCATCGTACACAACGTCTGGCAACCAGTGCCGCGTGAGTTTGATGATTACATTGCGCGGCCCAAACCAAACGGATACCAATCACTCCATACGGTAGTCATGAATGAGGATGGAACGGCCTTTGAGATTCAGGTTCGTACTCAAGAGATGCATCAACAAGCAGAGTATGGCTTAGCAGCTCACTGGCGTTATAAAGAGGGGGCTTATATTGATATGGCCACTCCATCCAACTCTGCCAAAGCAAGTAAACCTGGTGTCGTCCATCAACAAGGTACCGATAGCGCAGAAGTCGCCTATGAAAGACAGATTGCTTGGGCAAGACAGTTGATTTCTTGGAAAGAGGATGCCTGGGAGCAACTCAAGCATCACGAGATTGACGACCATATCTACGTGCTCACACCATTAGGTAAAGTCATTTCTCTGGAAAAAGGTTCTACGCCAGTTGATTTTGCCTATGCGGTACATACCAGCTTAGGCCATCGCTGTAGGGGTGCACGTGTTGATGGTGCAATGGTGCCTCTGGAGACTGCATTACAAAATGGTCAGACTGTTGAGATTGTTGCAGTCAAACATGGCGGCCCTTCGCGCGATTGGATTAGTCCAGATAAACATTATTTACGCTCCCATCGAGCACGCTCGAGAGTGCGGGCTTGGTTTAATGCTCTTGATGACGAAGAAACCGGTCTTGCAGCCAAGCCTGTAGAACCGAAGACTGAATTAATCCCTGAAGAAAAAGTAGCTACGCCAGAAATTGTTTTGCGCAGCAGTACTCGTAACACTGGACAAGGTAGTGATGTCTTAGTAGTGGGTGTAGATTCTTTACTCACGCAATTAGCGCGTTGCTGCAGGCCAGTCCCGCCGGATACGATTGCCGGGTTTGTAACGCAGGGCAGAGGCGTTTCCATTCATCGTCGCTCATGCAAAACCTTTAGAGGGCTTTTGGAAAGAGCCCCTGAACGTGTTATTCAAACTGCCTGGACTGCAATGACTCAATCCACTAGAGATCATGATCAAAAGCGCGTGTTCCCAGCTGATTTGGTGGTGACCGGCTTAGATCGCCAAGACCTCATGCGCGAGCTATTTGAGATCCTGACTCGGCAAGGAGTGCATGTCATCGATTTGCGTAAATCCGCTAAAAAAGGGCTAGCCCAGATCCTTTTAACGGTGGAAGTACAGGATTCTGAAGTACTCCGCCTCATTCAAAATGCCCTAGAGGAAGTTAAAGGGGTCACCCAAGTGCGTCGCCGGTGATAAACTCTATGGCTGTATAGGCTCGTAGCTCAGCTGGTTAGAGCACCACCTTGACATGGTGGGGGTCGTTGGTTCGAGTCCAATCGAGCCTACCAACGAATAAGACCCGATGGGGAGACCCAAGGCGCGGATGCCCTAAAGCTGCCGCGCTTTATTTTTAGGTCATAGTAGTAAAACGGAAGTTCAGTAAATAAGATGGAGTCATCATGCTAGTTGTTACTCTGCCCGATGGATCAAAACGAGAGTTTGAGGCCCCCGTTCGCGTAGCGGATGTTGCCCAAAGTATTGGAAGTGGACTCGCAAAAGCAGCTTTAGGCGGCATCGTTGATGGCAAGATGGTTGATACGAGTTTCATGATCGACAAAGATAGTCAGCTTGCCATCATTACTGACAAGAGTCCTGAAGCACTTGAGATTGTGCGTCACTCAACAGCGCATTTATTGGCATATGCTGTCAAAGAATTATTTCCAGAGGCGCAAGTAACCATTGGTCCAGTGGTAGAGAACGGTTTTTATTACGACTTTGCCTATCACCGCCCCTTCACGCCAGATGACTTAGTTGCTCTTGAAAAGAAAATGACTGAGCTCGCTAAAAAAGATGAGCCAGTAACGCGCACTGTCATGCCAAGAGATGAGGCAGTAAAATTTTTCAAAGATCAGGGTGAAAATTACAAAGCAGAACTGATTGCGAGCATTCCGCAGGGTGAAGACGTCTCCCTTTATGCTGAAGGTAAGTTCACCGATTTATGTCGCGGCCCCCATGTACCTTCTACTGGAAAGTTAAAGGTATTTAAGCTCATGAAGCTTGCTGGTGCTTACTGGCGTGGCGATAGTAAGAATGAGATGTTGCAGCGTGTCTACGGTACCGCTTGGTTGCGCAAAGAAGATCAAGATGCGTATTTGCATATGCTGGAAGAATCTGAGAAGCGCGATCACCGTCGCCTAGGTAAACAGCTTGATTTATTCCATTTCCAAGAAGAAGCGCCAGGCTTGATTTTCTGGCATCCCAAGGGCTGGTCAATTTGGCAAGAAGTTGAGCAGTACATGCGGCGGGTGTATCAGCAAGAAGGTTATCAAGAAGTCAAAGCCCCCCAAATTTTGGATCGTGGGCTTTGGGAAAAATCGGGCCACTGGGAAAACTATAAAGAAAATATGTTTACCACTGAGTCGGAGAATCGTGCATATGCATTAAAGCCGATGAACTGTCCTGGCCACGTGCAAATTTATAACTCTGGCTTGCATAGCTATCGTGAGTTGCCATTGCGCTTCGGTGAATTTGGGCAGTGTCACCGCAATGAACCATCAGGTGCTTTGCATGGCTTGATGCGTGTGCGTGGTTTTACACAAGACGATGGCCATATTTTCTGTACTGAAGATCAAATTCAGTCTGAGGTGGCCAACTTTGATAAAGCGGTCAGAGCGGTTTATCAAGATTTTGGCTTTACTGAAGTCGCTGTGAAGTTGGCCTTGCGTCCTGCCAAGCGAGTTGGTGACGATGCGATTTGGGACAAAGCGGAAGAGGCCCTTCGCGGCGCCTTGAAGGCTTCTGGTCAAGAATGGGAAGAATTGCCAGGTGAGGGTGCTTTTTATGGTCCCAAGATCGAATATCACCTCAAAGACTCTATTGGACGCACTTGGCAGTGCGGCACCATTCAGGTAGATTTCTCGATGCCAGAGCGTTTGGGGGCTGAGTATGTGGCCGAAGACAATAGCCGTAAGACCCCAGTCATGCTCCACAGGGCAATTGTGGGCTCTCTAGAGCGTTTTATCGGCATTTTGATCGAAAACCACGCTGGAAATATGCCTGTTTGGCTTGCTCCAACCCAGGCTGTAGTTCTTAATATCTCTGGGAATTCTGCTGCATATGCACAAAAAGTGCAGCAATCGCTGAAAAAACAAGGGTTTAGAGTCGAATCTGATTTGCGGAATGAGAAAATTACGTATAAAATACGCGAGCACGCATTACAGAAGATCCCATTTTTGTTAGTTGTTGGGGATAAAGAATCTGAAAGTAATACGGTGGCCGTTCGTGCCCGTGGCGGAGTCGATTTAGGTGTAATGCCT
>Ga0209085_1000019_pt1 | contig 108370 bp, 88 predicted proteins | sample C_131016_EF_Meta_FD_187310 | JGI IMG/M metagenome (GOLD analysis project Ga0209085, IMG submission 187310) | Freshwater microbial communities from Lake Croche, Canada to study carbon cycling - C_131016_EF_MetaG (SPAdes) (version 2) | ecosystem: Environmental > Aquatic > Freshwater > Lake... | reverse complement strand
AAAAAGAGCATAAAAGACCTAATCTAAACTTAACAGAAGAGCAACAAACTCAATTGAGAGCTATCAGAAAAAGTACCCGAAGTCAGATCCAAGCTGTTTTAACCCCTGAACAACAGCAGAAACTTCAGCAATTACATCAAGAACGATGGGCGAAGAGAAAAGAGCTGATACAGAAAGATTACGAGCAACTGAATCTAACTGATGCTCAAAAAGCAAAAATACAAGAAATTCGGCACTCTGGTCGTCAACAAATGAATGCTCTTCTCACTCCTGAACAGCAAGAACAATTACGTACAGCGAAAAAAGAGCATAAAAGACCTAATCTAAACTTAACAGAAGAGCAACAAACTCAATTGAGAGCTATCAGAAAAAGTACCCGAAGTCAGATCCAAGCTGTTTTAACCCCTGAACAACAGCAGAAACTTCATCAATTACGTCATAAACACTCGAAAAACGAGTAGATTTAGTCATCGGTAAGAACTCAACGCATTTCCCCTGCGTTGATTTGTTCTATTTCAAGATATGTTCCTCAATAAAATTAGTATAGATATCGCCAGCTAAGAAAGCAGGATTTTCTAAGATTTTTTGATGAAAACTAATCGTTGTGGGAACTCCTGTAATGGCGCATTCTTTTAAGGCACGACGCATACGTCTAATAGCAGTATCGCGGTCTGGCCCCCAAACAATCAATTTACCAATGAGAGAATCATAGTAGGGAGGAATTTCATAGTCAGTATAGATGTGGGAATCTACTCTCACTCCAGGTCCGCCTGGGGGCAGATAACCACTGATTTTACCTGGGTGTGGGCGGAAGTTCTGATTAGGATCTTCGGCATTAATGCGACATTCTATCGCATGGCCTCTCAGTTGTATATCATTCTGTTTGAATCTGAGATGTTCGCCTTGAGCAATACGAATCTGTTCAGTTACTAAATCTACTCCTGTCACCATTTCTGTAGTCGGATGTTCTACTTGGATTCTGGTATTCATCTCCATAAAGTAGAAATTACCTTGTTTATCGACTAAAAATTCGACTGTTCCGGCTCCCACATAATGAATAGATTTAGCTGCATCTACGGCCGCTTTACCCATTTTGCGTCGTAGGGATTCATTAAGAAAAGGACTAGGCGCTTCTTCTAAAAGTTTTTGGTGACGACGTTGAATAGAACATTCTCTTTCCCCTAGGTGAATAACATTGCCATAATTATCGGCTAAGATTTGAAATTCAATATGGCGAGGACGTTCTATAAATTTTTCAATATAGACACTAGGGTTACCAAAAGCTGCTTCGGCTTCACCTTGTGCTGCTTGAAAAAGGCGACCAAATTCTGTCTCTTCTTTGACAAGACGCATCCCGCGTCCTCCTCCCCCTGCTGTAGCCTTAATAATAAGGGGATAACCTACCTGATTGGCTATTGCTTGGGCTTCTTTTTCATTTTCGACAATACCTGGACTTCCTGGAATAATTGGTACTCCAGCCTTAGCCATAGTTTTTTTGGCTGTAGACTTGTCCCCCATAGCTAGAATAGCTTCAGGAGAAGGTCCTATAAAGGTAATTTGGTGATCGGCACAGATAGAAGCAAAACGGGCATTCTCAGCCAAAAAACCATAGCCTGGATGAATAGCTGTGGCATTACGAGTTAAAGCTGCTGAAATAATATTAGGGATGTTGAGATAGCTTTTACTGCTTATCGGCGGTCCGATACAGACACTCTCATCGGCAAGTTGCACATGAAGCGATTGACGATCAATGGTAGAGTGAACGGCAACAGTAGAAATGCCGAGTTCTTCACAACTATGTAATATTCTGAGTGCGATTTCTCCTCGATTGGCGATCAATACTTTAGAAAATTTCATGGTGACAAACTGGACTCCGAGGGACTATAGATCAGAATATCGGTTTTTGTTACTTATTTCTTATGAATACTCCAAAAAAGCTCTTGATTACTTTTGCTCAGACGATTTGGCGAACTATGTGGCTTACTATGATGAGGGAATTAGCTCCTAGTAATCCGCAAGGTGAGTATAAACGTGCGCCTAGTCAATTTAGGGACTCTCTAGGTAGTCCCGACTTCCCCCCCGCTAAAGAACGTTATTATCTCTATGTTGGGTTAAGTTGTCCTTGGGCACATCGGACTCTGATTGTCAGAGCGTTAAAGGGCTTAGAAGAGGTGATTCCTGTTGTCATTCTAACGCCTTCTGCCACTTCAGGTGGTTGGATCTTTGAACCACCTCAAGCTGGTTGCCTTTCTTTAAAACAATTTTATCAGCGCTCTTGTCCTTCTTATGCAGGTAAAGCCACAGTTCCTGTCTTTTGGGACAGTTTTAGCCAAAAAATTGTCAATAATGAGAGTTCAGAAATTATTTACATGCTCAATGCCCAGTTTAATGATTTTGCTACTTACCCAAAACTAGATCTATATCCTGCCTCCTTAGAAGCAGAAATTGAAGCCTGGAATGAAAAGATCTATCATTCAGTTAACAATGGGGTTTATCGTTGTGGATTTGCTTTAAATCAAATAGCTTATCAAACAGCCTGCCAGGAGCTATTTAATACTTTAGAGGAAATAGAGCTAACTTTGAGTCAAAGACGTTATCTTTGTGGCGATCTTTTGACTTTAGCTGATGTGAGATTATTTACTACTTTGTTTCGGTTTGATGCCGTTTATTATGGCTTATTTAAGTGTAGTATCAAAAGAATTAAAGATTACACTCATTTAAGTCGTTATTTACAGGATATTTATGAGCTTCCAGGCGTAGCGGCTACTTGTAATCTGGAGAAGGTTAAGCTGGATTACTATACACAATTATTTCCACTTAACCCTGGTGGACTAGTTCCTTTAGGGTAACTGTTATTTTGCTCCAGCCTTGACTAAAAGTTCTACAACTTCTAAATGCTTATTAGCTTGGGCTAACATCAGAGCAGTATATCCTCCTTTATTTTTCAGATTAATTTGTAGATTGACAACTGCTAAAAGTTGCTTAATTATGCTGATATGTCCTTGATGACTTGCCCACATTAAGGCAGTTGAGTCAGAATGATCAATTAAATTGACATCTGCTCCCGCTTTCAGTAGAATTTCTACTAAGTCATTTCTCCCTAAAGTCACAGCAAAACTTAAAGCTGTAGTGCCATTTTTTAGGTAAATATTGGGAGCAGCACCACCGATTAGCAGCATTGTTACTATTTCTAAATTACCCTTTACTAAGGCAAAACCTAAAGGGGTTTCTCCTTGATTATTCCAGTTAGGATCAGCTCCATATTCTAGTAAAATTTGCACAATTTCTGAATGGTTCTGTAAGCTGGCTATTAACAGAGGAGTATCCCCAATATTATCTGTTAAATTCGGATTTGCTCCCCTTTTTAAAAGGGTTCTAACTATAGCCACATGACCTTCTAAACTAGCTAGATGAAGGGCTGTAGAGCCTTCATTATCCTGTATATTAATAGGTAGTCCTGCTTCTAATAAAACCTGAACTATTGTTAATTCTCCCTCGGCTGCTGCAGTTAAAATTGCTCTAGTTAAACTATCTCTTTGTTTAGACTGCAAAGAAAATTGAATAAATTTTAAATAACGAGATTTAATAGCTACATCTAGAGGGGTAATCCCTTGGTAATTGGGTTGATTTATATTGACTTTATAACTTAAAAGTAACTTAATGAGTCGGTCATTTTTTTGTTTTAAAGCTATTTGTAGTGCTCCCTTTCCTAAGTAAGGATTAGCACCTGCTTCTAGAAGGAGAGAAATTATGTTTGGATGGTTCCTCTTGATAGCTATATTTAAAGCTGTATCCTTGTCTTGATCCACCAGATTAAGACTAGCACCTGCTTCTAATAATTGCTCGACTATCTCTGTATTCCCTTGGTAAGCAGCAACCATTAAAGCAGGGGTGCCATCTTCATTTACTTGATCTATATTAGCCCCAAATTTTCCGAGCAGATCTACTATTTGTACTTGATTAGTTACTACAGCTACCATCAAAGGAGTCAGTCCAGGGGGTGACTTGCTGAGATTAGGATCTGCTCCTCCTTCTAGTAGTATTTTAACTAGCCCTATCTCCTTGGTTTTGATAGCATGAATGAGAGCCGTTGTCAAGTGTTCATCTCGACTATTAGGGCTAGATCCCCTATCTAATAAATCTTGCAGTTTTTTGGCTTCTTTGGCTTGAATGGACTGAATCACTAAGAGGTCGTTAAGCATAGACTGACGGGAGCAACAATAGCCTTTAACCTTTTTTAGCATGATTTAAGCTAAAACGTACTTTTCATACGTTTTAGCTTACTAATCTTTATTTTTTGCGTACCTTAAAACTCGCTAAACCAACTAAGCCAAGAACTGCACCGGCTATAGTGCTAGGTTCAGGGACAGGTGTGAAGGCAATACCTGCAGGATTGCTCAACCCTCCATACCCACTATCAATAAATGTACCTAAGTTAGCTCCTGTTTTCCCATCATAACGCAGAACTTGACTGCTGCCAAAGCTACTAGCATAGAGGTTGCCATCAGGACCAAAGGTCAAGCGGGCTGCTTCGCTTAAAGTACTGCTACCATTGGCTACGAAGTCACTAAGGAAAGCACCTGTTGTCCCGTTGTATTTGGCAATACTGTTTGGACCGATGGAGCTAGGCAAGAAGTCGCCATTATAGAAATTCCCATCAGAACCAAATGTCATCCCACCTGGAACGGGTTGTGCAGATCCAGGTGCAATAAAGGTATCCAGAGCGTCAGTGCTGGGATTGTAGCGTAAAACCCGACTATCATGGAAAACACTGCCAATGTAGAGGTTACCGCTAGAATCAACAGTCAGTACCGCAGCCGCTAAAGATGTAGTTGTTCCCGGTACTGTGGTAGCGATTGACTTAATAAAAGCCCCTGTTGTTGCATCATAGACATTGACACCACCACCTTCAAGTTGACTGACATAGATTTTGCCTTGGTCAAAAACCAGGTCTTCTGGACGTACCAGTCCGCCACTTCCAGAAGGGATCAAAGTCTTAATATAGGCTCCTGTTGTCCCGTTGAACTCTTTTACGTTGTTGTTGGCAAAATCCGTAGCATAGAGATTACCATCAGGTCCAAAAGTGATGCCTGTAGCCACAGAGATATTGTCTTGACCTGTCCCCGCCGGAACAAAAGTTCCAAGAAAATTACCTGCATTATCGTAGCGCAAGATGCTACTTTGTCCAGGAGTAAAAGCATCTGAAATAATGCCTGTCGTTGGGTCAAAGTTTACTATCGCGTTATTGTTAGTGTTAGCCACAAAGAAATCAGCCTCTGCCTTTTGGGGAGTCAGTCCCAGGATCGCCAATACAGTTGTAAGAGAAAGTCCAAAAAAAACTGTACGAGATTGTTTTTGAAAAAAGTTACAGCTCATTTTGATGTCCTCAGTTCAAAATAACTAAATTTAATCAGTGTTCTAATAATAAATTATAGTAACAAATCGGAAAAATGATCTAATTCAACTCCTCCCTAATTCTTGCGAGCGTTGATAGGAAGCTAAAACAGCTTTAATGGCGGCTGAGCGAAATCCTCCCGCTTCTAGAGCGCTTACTCCTGCAATAGTGGTGCCACCTGGACTACTAACTTGGTCTTTTAATATAGCTGGGTGTATATTCGTTGTTTGTAGGAGTTGTGCTGTCCCTAAAACAGTCTGTATGGCTAGTTGTAGGGCTATTGGGCGCTGTAAACCTGCGGCTACTCCTCCATCGGCTAAGGACTCTATGAAGATGGCTACGTAGGCAGGACCTGAACCTGAAAGTCCCGTGACTGCATCTATTAAGTGTTCTGGTACCTCGACTACCTGCCCAATAGTTGTAAAAATTTTTCTCGCTAATTCTAGTTGTTTTGTTCCTACACCTAGACTGGAGGTTATGGCTGTCATAGCTGCACCTACTGTAGCTGGTGTATTGGGCATCGCCCGAATGATCTCTAGAGAGGGGAAGGTCTTCTGTAAGCGGGCAATGGGAACACCTGCTAGGATGGATATTAGTAAATTAGCACCGAAAGAAAGTGATTGTAATTGGTCTAAAACTTGGGGTTTGATGGCTAATAAAACCACTTCTTCTGCTTCTAAGGCTACCACTTGATTATCTTGGGTCACCTGAACTTGATATTGTGCTTGTAAATAGTCACAGCGACTACTAAGAGGATCACTGACTATTACTTGTGTTGACTCATAGAGTCCTACAGCAAGAAGACGGGAGAGAATAGCTTCTGCCATCACCCCCCCGCCAATAATACCTAATTTGAGTAGGGTCATGTAAATAACTATTTTCGTTTCCAAGAAGCGAGCCATTCTCGCAGTACTTCATCAGCGACACTGCGACCACCTAGACCAAAGGCCAAAGCGATGGCCACAGCAATAGCTCCTAATAGTAAGCCAAAAGCTAAGTTAACAATATTAGGGGCTACACCCATGCGATCTAATGCCATTGCACCTGAGAAACCAATGATAGCAATACGAGACGCTTGTGCTAATAACTGTACTTGACTTCCTCCTGAGCGGAGAATTAGGTTAAAGGCTAGATTAGCTAAATAAAGCCCAATAGCCAGTACTATAATTCCACTTAAGACATTGACAGATACCTCTAGAATGGCATTGACAATCCTAGTCAAGGCGGCAAATTCTAGTTTTTCAACAGCTGCTACTGCTCCCGTTAGCACAATCCCAACTAGTAAAATGATCCCAACAATTTCCGAAGGGGTCTGTTTAGGTAGTGTTGGACTGCTAGAGGGGTTCAGGGCAAAATCCTCTGGCGGCAGAGGCGGCATATCTAGAGAGGTAGCTTTAGTAGTAGATGGTGGAGTATCTGTAGCCAAGCCTAACCAGGTGAAAACATTGTTAAATCCTATACTAGTTAGAATCCCTGTTGCTAAATCCGCCACAAAACGCCCTATAACATAGGAAATGATTAGGATTAAGGCGGCTGTGAAAATCTTGGGCAGTGCGTTTAGGATCTGACCAAGCATAGCAACTGCAGGAGCCGAAATAGCTTCTATTTGCAGGGCATTTAATGCAGCAATGGCCGTAGGAATCAGTATTAAAACATAGACAATTGTGCCAACAAAATCGGATAAAGCAAGACCACCTCTGGCCTTACCAGTTAAACCAATTTTGGCTCCAACTTGATCAGTGCCTACTGCTTCTAAGAAATTGCTGACAATCATTTTCACTATGCCGGCAACGAACCAACCAATGGTCCCTATTATGACTGCTTTGAGGATTTTGGGTACGGCTTGTAGTATTTCATTGAGTAAGTTCTGTACTGGCTGTAATGGCCCTTGTAGATCCAAAATGCCGAGAACTATTGGCAGGAAAAAGAGCAGGATAAACCAGTATACAGCATTGCCTAATGTTTCATTGAGAGCTAAAGAAGTCCCTGTAGAATCAGTTCTCCTTTGTTGGGCAACACGTCCCTCTAAATTAAACTGCCCCAATACTCTTACCACTATCGCTTTGGCTAGCGTTGCCAAAATCCAAGCTATCCCTAAAGTGAAGGCGACACTGACAAGGCGTGGCAGATAGGAAAATATATTGTTTAGGAAGGAATTAAGCGGAGTAGAAACAGCAGTCAAGTGCAGGGCATTTAAGAATGCAATCACCCCAAAGAGAAAGATCAGCCAAAAGACAAAAGTACCGACCCATTTTTCTACAGCCATGGATCTGTCGATCCCTTCTCTCCCCGTTAACCAAGTGGCAATTTTGTTGTCCAAGTTGGTTTTATTCAGGAGTCCCTCTACGACGCCAGAAACTATTTTAGCTACTATTGCACCGATGATTAGATAAGCAAGACCAAACAGGAGATTTGGTAAAAAAGAACCAATACCATTCCCAAAACCAGAAGTAATTTGGTTGAGCGGATCAACTACGCCTTGAACTGGATTAGTTCCTTCTAGCTGAAGAAAAAGCTTGTGATTAATTGGATTCAGTAGATTTAAAATGTTCATATTTCCTTAAAGTGAAGATTTTTTAATCTGAATTTTGACAGAGAAGAAATTATTCTTAGATTCTGCTTGTTTTTAGTTTACCTAAGATCTGCTACCAGGGCAGTTTTTAATTCTTAATATCTTGTTCTGATGCTCTAAAGCAGCCAACTATAATAAGGTTGACTGCTCCAGATTTAGCTTAGATAGAGGCGCTCAGTGTTCTTACTTTATTCGGCTTTTCAGGGAGCGAGTAGGTATCCAACCACCGTCACTTAACTCTGACCAATTATTATCTTGACGACCGGATAGAGCAATTCTTTGTCCATCTTCAAGAGCGCCTACTATATCAGAGTTGGCATTTGGACGATTATGAACATTAACCCTGTTGCCACGGTTCTCAATGATTCCGTCATAGTGCCCACTCCTTTCTGCCACGGATGGTGCACCAGTATTATAAGCAGGCTCTTTTCTCTTCAGGAAAAATGGCACAGCTAGGACAATAGGTACTAAGAGCCAGCCCCAAGGATTGAAAAGGTCTTCTGCTGCAGTTGCCTTATTAAGTTCTTTTGTAGTCTCTTGTTTAGCTTTCTCACTGACAAAAGTTGCTTTTTTAGTTTTTTCATCATATTGACAAGTGGTGTTCAAGTTCTTTTGTTCACCTAAACTATAAACCATTGGAACTTTATCCTTATCTTTGGCATCAGGTGATACTGCACCCAACCCTTGAATGGTCCAACCTTGATCTAAAGCAGCCTTTTTACAAGCGTTTTTAACATCAGTCTCTTTGTCGGTTGTGTATTGGGCATAAGCTGCAGGAACTAGGCTAAGCGTAATCCCCAACAGGAGGGGAGCCATTATTAGTATTCTACTTTTTCTCATTTTCTTAATTAACTCCTTAGTAAATAAACAGAGGCTTTCCTAACCTACTTATAGCAAGCTTTTTAAGTTTAGAAAAGCTAAATTTGATTGAGGAACAAATTTACATTTGCTCCCACGGCATCAGACAATCGAGGAACTCAGCACTAATAATAACCTGAGGAAGCAAGCAGAAAACACCTTTTTGCTGTCAAGTAATTAACTTTCAGGTATTTGGCTGAATGTGCTATTTACAGCAATTTGAGACCAGAGAAGCTACAAAACCAGGGGACAGGGCGGGGTTCCCCGCACGGGTTTGGTTTTTAAATTGTGGCGTAACGAGATTTACATTTGCTGTAAACCTTAATTTTCCCTTAATATAAGAGAAAACCTGAGTTATTTTATACTATCCTAAAAATACTTACAGTATTATATCATTCCCAGTTGAGTTTTAGATAATATAGTTGAAATAAAAAAATAGAGAGAAACAGAAGCTTCTCTCTAAGATATTAACAGCAGTTTGTAAACAGATAAGCCACAAAACCAGGGGGCTGCGCCCCGCAAGGGTTTTGGCTTTTTAGTTGTAGCTTAATACATCCCTAAAGGCGCATCGTAGTTCTCGAAGAGTAGCCCACAGAATTTGCTGTAAGTTGTGGCGTAACGAGATTTACATTTGCTGTAAGTAAAAATAACTGAATTTCAGAGTAAATAGACTAGACCAAAGAGAATGATCCAAACAACATCGACAAAATGCCAATATAGTTCTGCAACTTCTACCCCAAAATGATCCTTACTGTTGTAGTGTTTAGGATTGAGAGAACGATAAAGAACAAAGAGAATGAGTAAAAGACCAAAGGTAACATGAAGACCATGAAAGCCTGTCAGAACATAGAAGCAACTAGCAAAAAGATTAGTCTTTAAACTAAATTCTAGATGAAAGTACTCATATAATTGCCCAGCTAGGAAAATTACTCCCATTAAAGCAGTCAGACCAAACCAAAAGCGCAAACCTGGAACATCATTCTTTTTGATAGCGGACTGTCCTTTGTGCATAACAAAGCTACTAGAGACGAGAATTAAAGTGTTCAGACCAGGTAAGAGCAGTTCTAGTTCTGGAGTTCCCTCTGGTGGCCAGACTGGTACTGTTGCGCGATAAAGCAGAAAAGCCGAAAAAAGACCGAGAAAGATCATACTCTCTGCTACTATAAAAAGCACTATACCAAACATCCGATGGTCGGGGTGTCCATGCTCAGTATGACCTGCTGTATGAGAATTGAGAGTTATAGAAGACTCTTGGGTGATTTGACCTTGCATAATTATCTTCTACTCCTATAGGGATTGAGGATTAGCGAGAGGCTCAATTGCAGCAGATGGTTCCTCATAATGACCATAATCATAAGGACCTCTTACTACAACAGGCTGTTTTTCAAAATTGATAATCGGGGGAGGAGAAGAGGTTTGCCATTCTAAGGTTAGGGCATTCCAAGGGTTGTCTCCTGCTTTTTCTCCTTTAAAAAGCGCCCAAAAGACAGCTATGACCATCGGAACTGTGGAGACAGCTAAAAGATAAGCACCCCAAGTACACAATTGATTAAGAAATTGAAATTGTGGGTCATAAAGAGCAATACGACGATTCATTCCTAAAAGACCTAATTCGTGCATAGGCATAAAGGTCAAATTCAAACCGACAAATGTTAGTACAAAATGCAGTCTGCCCATATTTTCATTGATCATCCTACCAGTGATTTTTGGGAACCAATGATAGAAACCAGAAAAGAGTCCTAGAACACTACCACCAAAGAGGACGTAATGGAAATGTCCCACCACAAAGTAAGTATCATGGACGTGAATATCCAGAGGAACTGAGGCTAACATCACTCCTGTAATACCACCAATGACGAAGGAAGAGACAAAACCCATAGCAAAGAGCATGGCAGTATTGAGGCTGATTTTGCCACCCCACATAGTAGCGCACCAGCTAAAGATTTTAATGCCTGTAGGTACAGCTATGAGCATGGTTGTCGCCATAAAGAAGAGACGTAACCAGCCAGGTGTTCCACTAGTGTACATATGGTGAGCCCAAACGATCAAGCCTAAGAAACTAATAGCGAGACTAGAGTAAGCGATGGCCCGATAACCAAAGATCGGCTTACGTGCATGAACTGGTATGACATCAGAAATAGCCCCAAAAAAGGGCAGAATCATAATGTACACTGCAGGGTGGGAATAGAACCAAAAAAGATGTTGATAGACGATAGGATCGCCGCCACCTGTAGGTCTAAAGAAGCTAGTCCCTGCAATCAAATCGAATGAGAGGAGGATGAGAGCAGCTGCTAAAGCAGGGGTAGAGAGCAGAATGAGGGCAGAGGCTGCTAACATTGCCCAACAAAATAGGGGCATTTTGTTAATATCCATTCCTGGTGCCCGCATTTTAAGCATTGTGGTGATGAAGTTAATAGAGCCTAAAATTGAGGATGTTCCTACTACTAAAAGACTTAAAATCCACAATTCTTGTCCCCATTTCCCACTTAAAAGACTTAAGGGGGGGTAAGATGTCCAACCTGATTGAGGAGCGCCTACTATTAAACTAGTTAGTAACAAAACACCTCCTGGAGGTGTTAGCCAGAAAGCAATGGCATTGAGACGAGGGAAAGCCATATCTTCAGCTCCTACCATTAGAGGGATCAGATAGTTAGCAAAGCCTGCTCCTGCGGGAACGATCCAGAGAAAGATCATTATTGTCCCATGTAGTGTCATTGCCTGATTATAAAATTCAGGACTGATGAAGTCCGGATCGGGTGTAGCTAGTTCTGTCCGCATTATTTCGGCGAAAAACCCTCCTACGAAGTAGAAGATAAAGGAGGTTACTAGATATTGAATACCGATCACTTTATGATCTGTATTAAAGGTAAAGTAGTCTTGCCACTTGCGTTCGGGGTGACTTTCTGCAGCCGTAATTAAGACTTTTGTTTCTGTTGTCATGGCAATTTAGGCATTAATGATGAATATGTAGTTGTTGGAGTTGAGTAACATCGGGCACTAGTCCCAAGGCTTGTACGTGATGGGCGAGGAATTCTCCTTCACTTGTCGCCGCCGCTAGGTTTTTTGTTGGTTCAGTACTAGCAACTGTGTTACTTTGTACCCATTGTTCATAATCTTCAGGACTATGAACATAAAGCACTGTCTTCATGCCGCCATGATAAGAGCCACATAGTTCTGCACAAACCACGGGATATTGTCCAGCTTTGTTGGCACTAAATACTAATTCAGTTACCCTACCTGGAATAACGTCTTGTTTAATACGAAATTCAGGTAACCAGAAAGCATGAATGACATCTGTTGCCTCCATGTCTAGTTCTATTGCCTTATTAATGGGAACGTGTAGTTCTCCTGAAACTATGCCACTATCAGGATAGGTAAAGATCCAAGCATACTGCATGGCATTGACTTTAACTTTGAATGTCGTTTGGTCTTCTGTTTCAGCCGATATTCCTAACCCATAAGCTAACTTATCTGAATCTAAATTTGCAGCTAGGAGATTTTTATCTGTTGTGGGAGCCACATGATGGGCATGTAGTCCTATATCATGTGCTGCATGGGGATCTAGTCCCCCCATAGTGTTATAGACTTCAAAACTGTAAATAGATAGAGTGAAGACTATAACTGCTGGAATAGCCGTCCAGAGAATTTCTAAAGGTACATTTCCTTCGATTGGCGGTCCGTCTGTATTATCTCCCTTTTTCCGACGAAAGAATAATAAACAATAGATTAAAATGCCTTGCACGAGGAGAAATAATCCTGTACCTATGGTTAGCATGACATTAAAAATGCCATCAATGGCTTCTGCTTCTTCAGAAGCGGCTATAGGCATAAGTCCATTGTTTTGTCCATACCATAAGCTTACTAAGGTTAAGACAATGCCTAAAATCAGTGTAATTATACTACTTGGAATGTTCACGGTTCTCTCAATTTGTTTGATTACCTCTCCTTACAAGCGTAAGCTATCCTCTCTTAATCTGTTAGGTATTTGGATTACTTTCTGTGAAGATCTTTAGATTTTCTTTAGGATTGCTCTTAGATAGAGATTAGGCAATTGTATTTCGCTTGGCAAAATTTAAAGTCTTAGTTAAGATATTAGCTACTCCTAAAGAAATAATGCTAGTTTGTTGAGTAGACGTTCTCTTCATTTTTAAGGAATTAATACACATAATGCAGAGCGAATCTGTTCTCAGTTATCCAACCTCAAGATCAGCTCCCGTGAAGACTCGGATGCGTCGTTTTGTCTGGAAAATAGCCATAGCGACAATAGCCCTGATGATGGTTGGTAGTGCAACTAGAGTGATGAATGCAGGACTAGCCTGTCCTGACTGGCCTCTCTGTTATGGACAACTACTACCTAGTAAATATATTCTCAACCTACAAGTCTTTTTAGAGTGGTTTCATCGTCTAGATGCTGCCCTCATTGGATTAAGCACCCTTGCTCTAGTAGGTTTGGCTTGGTTTTTTCAAAAACATTTGCCTGGTTGGTTCCCCCTAGGAGCTACTCTAGCCCTGGGTTTAATACTCTTCCAAGCAGTTCTAGGCGGACTAACTGTCACTGAATTACTCCGCTTTGATATTGTCACCGCTCATTTAGGTACTGCTCTACTATTTTTAATCACCTTAGTAGCTATAGGAACTGCCTCTAGTGACTATCAACCGCAAGGAACCTCCAAAGCTTTATTTGGGAGTAGTCTAATAGCTGCAGTTCTCATTTATCTGCAGAGTCTCTTAGGAGGACTAGTAGCTTCTCGTTGGGCAGTCCATCAATGCCTCAATGATGCCCAACTCTGTCAAGTGATGAATAGCCACCTTTTGGGCATCGTTCCCTCAACTCTGGCTATTTTAGTAGTAGCTATTCTGGCTTACAAAAATGCCGATCTTGTCCTAAAAAGACTAGCCTTAGCTGCTATAGGACTCCTTGTTTTACAAATTTTATTAGGTGTTGCTACCCTGAGACTTCATCTACAGGTAGAACCCTTGACAGTAACTCATCATACAATAGCCGCCCTGTTGCTGTCTGTCCTAGTGTCGTTTAGTATCCTAGCCCAACGTGGTCCCCTAGAGGTGAAATTATGATTGATACGCCGTTTATTAGACAAAATCAAACCCTATCACAGGTGCTGAAAAGTTATTATCAACTGACCAAGCCTCGGATCATTCCTTTGCTTCTCATTACTACTGCAGCCGCTATGTGGTTGGCTTCCGAGGGAGTAGTTGATCCTATTAGGCTTCTTCTAACTCTTTTGGGCGGTACACTAGCAGCAGCTTCGGCTCAGGTGCTTAACTGTATCTATGATCGAGATATTGACTATACTATGGAGCGGACGAGATCTCGTCCTATCCCTTCTGGTAGGGTACAACCTGTCCATGCTCTCATTTTTGCCCTAGTTTTGGGTTTGGCTTCCTTTGCTATCCTGAGTTTAGGCGTAAATATGCTGAGTGCTTGGTTAGCCCTCTCTGGCATTGTTTTCTATATGCTCATCTACACCCATTTTCTCAAACGCAATACTCCCCAAAATATCGTTATTGGTGGCGCAGCTGGCTCTATTCCTCCTCTAGTGGGTTGGGCGGCTGTCACTGGCGATCTTTCCCTGACTGCTTGGATGCTCTTTCTTTTGATCTTTCTCTGGACTCCCCCTCATTTTTGGGCTTTGGCCTTGATGCTCAAAGATGACTATGCTCAAGTAAATGTACCTATGTTACCTGTGGTAGTTGGGGAAGAAAAGACTACAGAACAGATTTGGTTATATACTCTTTTGGTAGTTCCCTTGAGCTTCGTCTTTATTTACCCCCTAGGAGTATCTGGACCTCTTTATGGACTCTTTGCCCTTGTTTTGGGCTATTTCTTTCTAGTTAAGGCTTGGCAACTTAAACAGTCCCCTACTGATAGAGTCCTCGCTCGTTCTCTCTTTAAGTTCTCCATTATCTATGTCATGTTACTATGTACTGGTTTAGTCCTAGATAGCTTACCTATCGTTAAATCAGTTCTCTCTTAGGAGGTAGAGGGGGATTGGGGAAGATAGGGAAGTGTGGGAAGATAGGGAAGATACACTTCACCTATACCCTGTACCCTCTGGGCGCAGAAAGTAGACCCTTCGTCCATTGGTGTAAGCGAAGGGTCTACGCCTTTGCCTCTTGCCTATATGAGAGTGTATATTGTTGAAATTACAAAGATTTTTGGGGATTTAACAAAATTTAATAAATCCACATTTAAACTACTAAAATTTTTGAGCTATCATAATTAAATACTACATAGATAAATTGTGTGATTTTGGAGAATTTAGGGATGAAAGATCAGACAAATGTAGATGGTGTATTTAGTCAATTGTTTGAAGATTCTCTAAAACAAACAATAAAAGAACAGGGACTTTTCTATTAAAGAATAGTGTTTTACTGGTATTCTGGATGAAATACAGACAAAACTACAATTTTAGGTGGTCATAATGGATATCGAATTAAAAAAATGGGGAAAAGGTCTCGGCTTGAGAATTCCCCACAAGATAGCTGAGAGTTTCGGACTGGATGAAAACACAATTATTGAGCTTACAGAGTCAAAAGATGCTCTTGTAATTACAAAGAAAAGAACAGTTTCCACACTTGATGAGTTATTGTCTAGTATTCCCGTAGACTTTCAATATCCAGAAGACGTACAGGATTTTGTCGAAAGTAAGCCTCTTGGCCAAGAGATGATCTAGGAGATGGTTATTCAACGAGGAGAGGTTATCAGAATTAATTTGAATCCAACTAGTGGAAGAGAACTTTTTCCTTCTCAGCCTTGGATATCAAAAGCTATGCAATGGCAATGCTTAAGAGTGAATACAGACAGACGGTCAAACGGAATATGCCAAAACGTTGGTTTGACTCGTTGCCTCATACCCATGTGGCTCTAGATGATGCAATTGAACAAGGAGCTTTGTTTTGTAATATGCTGACAGAGAATCTTCAACAAAAGAACAATTATAGTATTAATCAGGGTATTCAATGAGATGAAATTACAACACTTACCCAATAGTTTGCCATTAGATAGTGCAGTCCGGATCGAATTAGTAGAAGGAGTTCCCATATTTTGCGCTTCTAATTTAGTACAGCAAGCAATTGAAGCCTTATTGACTAAACAAAAAGAAACTGGATTGACTCAAGAAGAAGAAAAGGAATTAGATAAATATGAAGAATTAGACGATTATTTGAGCTTAGTAAATCGGATTATTAGAAATACTGAACTAACTCAAAACCAATCATAAGGAATCAGAGATTTGTCTGCAAATCGTTACATTAATGAAACTACGCAAAATCAAGTACGAAAACGAGCTAGGTATCTGTGTGGATATTGTCACGCCTCGGAACAATGGCAATATGTTGTTTTTACTGTAGATCATGTAATTCCTCTTGCCAAAGGTGGTGTTAATTCAATTGATAATTTAGCTTTGGCCTGTTTCCATTGCAATCGCCAAAAATCCGATAAAGTTAAAGTATTTGATGAGCATTTGTTATCAGAAGTCCCTTTGTTTAATCCACGTACTGAGCAGTGGACAGAACACTTTATCTGGTCAATAGATACACTCTCAATCATTGGTTTGACACCAACAGGACGCGCTACAGTTGCAGCACTAGCATTTAATAGATCCAGAATAATTAATATTCGTATTGCTGATAGGGAAATTGGACGACATCCCCCATTAAATGATCCTATTCAAAAAATTTTTTAAAAAATTTGCCTAAACAACACATAGACCATTGATCTATAATCTAGAGTAGATCAAATAAAATTGGTGCGTATTATGCCCTACAGTGCTGAAATTAGTCGTAAAAATCCAACAGCCTTTCTTTTTGCCCTGGATCGTTCTGGTTCAATGAGTGATTCTATTGGAGATGGACTATCTAAAAGCCAAGTTCTTTCTGATGTAATGAATCGTTTTTTTAGTGAACTACTCATTAAATGTAGTAAAGCAGAAGGAGTGCGGAATTATTTTGAGGTAGGAGTAATAGGTTATGACACTACCTATGGTATTGTTAATCCTTTACCTGGAAATTTAGTTACAGAATGGCTCAATCCTATCAGTGAATTTGAAATAAATGTCTTGAGGGTAGAAGAGCGCAGCAAAAAAGTTCCTGATGGTGCGGGCGGACTAGTTCAAACAACTGTTAAGTTTCCTGTTTGGTTTGAACCAGTAGCTTCAGGTGGAACCCCCATGTGTGGTGCTTTGAAAACTGCTTATGATGTCCTAAACTATTGGTGTGCAACACACCCTAATTCTTATCCTCCTGTCTTTATTCACATCACAGATGGTCAAAGTACAGATGGAGATCCTGAAGAACTTGGGCAAAAAATTCAATCACTTTCTACTAATGATGGTAACGCTCTAATTTTCAATTTACACCTTTCTAGTTTAGGTGGTGGGGAAGTTCTTTTTCCTGCTTCTACATATGGACTACCTGATAACTATGCTGAAAAATTATTTAAAATGTCTAGTACTCTTCCAGAAGGGATGGTTAAACTAGCTAAACTAGAGAGTTTTAATCAAGTTAATGCTGAATCTCGTGGTTTTGCTTACAATGTCAATGATATTACTACTTTAGTTAGTTTTCTCGATATTGGGACAAGAGGAGCCATGGAAAGTGCCGCAATGGATCGATGAAAACCAAAAGAATAAAAACCCAAAAACAAAAACCATGAAACAAATGTTTAATGAGGTTTTAAATTTCGCCATTGAAAGTATCTATTTAATAGTAGGATTATCTTTAATATTGAATTTTTTTCGGAGCCAGAAGGCAAGACTCAAAAAAAGATTAGTAAAGAAATCTACTGTTATTATTGAAAACCCTATAGACACACCTGCGGTTACTAGAGAAAAACCTGTATTCAAAATTAAACAGTTTCAGATAACCAAATTAGGTAATAGTGAGGAAGAGTATGAAGATTATGCTCAGGTCAGTTCTGAAAATGATTCTTTCTTAAGAGTAGCTGTTGCCGATGGTGCTACTGAAAGTCTCTTTAGTGATATTTGGGCTAAATTGATAGTTGAAAAGTTTATAGAAAATGGTTCTTTGGAAACTTCCCAATTACAACAAGTCTATCAATCTTTTATTGAGGAAACTAATAGCCGCATTGAAAATGCTCCTGAAATGAGGCGCTGGACAATGTATAACAAAATGGAAAGAGGAACTCATGCAACTATTGCTGCTATAGAGTTTCTTAATTCAGAAAGTTTTAGAATAACTACACTTGGCGATAGTTGTGTCTTTTATGGTGAAAATAACTCTGAAATTAAGATGTTACCTGAACTTTCACCAGAAGACTTTGGTAATTCTCCTCAATTAATCTGTCATCTTCCTCCTACTTGGGAAGGTTTAAAGAATAAATGGATTAAACAAGAAGTTACCCTAGAAGGTGCTTTTAAAATCCTCCTTTGTACCGATGCTTTAGCTTGTTGGTTAACTCAATCTTTACCCAAAGATCCGACTGTCTGGGAGAAATTATTTAAACTAGATAGTCAAGAGTCTTTTACCAACTTAATCAATGATTTACGTTCTCAACAAGTTCTTAAAAATGATGATGTAACCTTGGTGACTATCGATGTCTTATCCATCCATGTCTGATTATCGGGAAGTTTTACAAAATCCCCAAGTGTGCTTTGATAATATTGAACTACAAAAAGCCAGTCTTCAAAATAATCCTTTAGGTTTACCTGTCTTGGTATCGGGAGGATTTGTTGTAACTGCTTGTGCTACTGTTAACTCTTCTGGATCTCAAATTCAATGGGCAATTCGTTGTTTTTATAAAGAGGTTCTAGATTTACAGGAACGCTACAAATATATCAGTGACTTCCTCAATCGCCAAAATGAGGACTTTTTTGTTAAGTTCACCTACGAACCTCAATCAATTAGAGTTCATGGTCAACTCTATCCCATCATTAAAATGGACTGGGTAGATGGTCTACTTCTCAATCAATATATTTACAAATATATCAAAGAACCTAAGCGACTTTTAGCCTTAGCTGATGAGATTAAGCGTATTAGTATAAGGCTCTCTCAGCTTAAAATGGGGCATGGTGACTTACAAAATGGCAATATTATAATTAAAAACTCTGGAAAATGTGTTGTGGTTGACTATGACGGTATGTATGTCCCAGAAATGCCATATAATCATAGTAATGAAATAGGTCATCCTTCTTTTCAACATCCAGGACGTGATGGATCTTTTTTCAATGACAGAATGGATAATTTCTCCCTGATTGTTATTTGGACTACTCTTTCTATCCTCAGCACATCCTCAGGTCCTGATCTTTGGCAAAGATACCATAATTCAGAAAACCTAATTTTTAGCAAAGAGGACTATAAAAACCCTAATCAATCACCACTATTTTCTGAATTAATTAATCATCCTGAAGTAGGTAAATGGGTCAAGAGACTAAAAAATATCTGTTCTTATAAGATAGAAGATATTCCTAGACTTGAGAAGTTTTTAGTTCAAGATGGGACAGCCCTAAATGACCCTGTTTATCGTTTTTATAATTCCTCTACACAGAAACATTTTTATACGGCTGTCACTTCTGAGAAAGATAATTTAATCAACAATCTTTCCCTTGGTTATTCTTATGAGGGAAGAGCTTTTTATGTTTCTTTCATCACTGGTACAGGACTTGTACCCGTTTGGCGCTTCTATAATCCTGTTAGCCAAGATCATTTCTATACAGCAAACCCATCTGAGAAAAATAGCTTAATAAATCCTAATTCAGGTTATAACTATGAAGGAATTGCCTTTTATGCCTATTGTGCAACCTCTACTGTTGACTCACCCGTCTATCGTTATTACAATGCCACCACTGGTAAACATTTCTTTACAGCTAATACCTTAGAGATAGCTGGACTGACAAACAATTGGGTCGCTCAAGGGGTGGCTTTTAGAGCTGCTATCTAGCTTTAGATCATCCGTAAACTTTAAAAAAACTCATAAGTTCGTTGAAAAAGTATCAGTCAGAAATTATTAAATTAGTGGAGAAAATATATTGTTTAAATCGCTCAGTTATATATTATTCAGCATCAAATTACTACTTTTTAACATATTTATCTTAATGTATTAACTTATTAGTTAGTTTGATCTTTACCAAAAGATTCTGACTGTCTGGGAGCAATTATTTAAACTAGATAATCAAGAGTCTTTTACCAACCTAATCAATGATTTACGTTCTTAGCAAGTTCTTAAAAATAATGATGTTACCCTGGTGACTATCGATGTCTTATCCATCCATGTCTGATTATCGGGAAGTTTTACAAAATCCCCAAGTCTGTTTTAATAATCCAGAACTACAAAAAGCCAGTCTTCAAAATAATCCTTTAGGTTTACCTGTCTTGGTATCGGGAGGGTTTGCCTTAACTGCTTGTGCAACCGTCAACGTTTCTGGAAATAGATCTCAATTGGCAATTCGTTGTTTTCACAAAGAAGTTATAGATTTACAAGAACGTTATCAATATATCAGTAACTTTCTTAATAGCCAAAATGAAGATTTTTTTGTTAATTTCACTTATGAACCCCAAGGAATAAGGGTTCAAGGTAAATCATATCCTATTATTAAAATGGCTTGGGTAAATGGTATCCCTCTTGATAGATATATCGAAAACCATATCAAAGAACCTAACCGACTTTTAGCCTTACTTGATGAAATTAAGTATATAAGTATAAGACTTTCTCAGCTTAAAATGGCGCATGGGGACTTACAGCATGGCAATATTCTCGTTAGAAATCCTGGTAAATGCGTCTTAATTGACTACGATGGTATTTATGTTCAGCAAATGCCTTATAGTCATAGTAATGAAATAGGTCATCCTTCTTTTCAACATCCAGGACGTGATGGATCTTTTTTTAATGACAGAATGGATAATTTCTCCCTGATTGTTATTTGGACTAGTCTTTATATTCTAAGTACATCATCAGGTCCTGAACTTTGGCAAAGATACCATGATTCAGAAAACCTAATTTTTAGCAAAGAGGACTATAGAAACCCCAATCAATCAGAACTATTTTCTGAATTAGTTAATCATCCTGAAGTAGGTAAATGGGTCAATAGATTAAAAGATCTCTGTTCTTGTCAGGTAAAAGATATTCCTAGACTTGAGAAATTCCTAGAAGTTAATTTGACCCTACCTCAATCAAATCCTACTCCTCTTTCTGTTACTACTAGACCATCCAATGTTATAGCAGCAAATAACCTAACAGAATTAATTGAGCAAGAAGGCAATCAAATTACTATAGTTGGCAGGATTATTAACGTTGTAAGTAGGACTGTAAATTATCGGGAAATAGTGTTTATTAATTTTGGCAAATATCAAAAAAATTATTTTATTCACGGAAATGAATATACTTCATTTACTATAGTGATCTTTTCTGAGCAAATTGAAGCTTGGAACAAAACCAGAAAAGAGTCTTTACGAGACTTAAAGAATTGTTATATTCAAGCTACAGGGTTACTAGAAATTTATAAGCATCCTCAAAAAGGAACCTTTATCCCTCAAATTATCCTCAATAATCCTTATCAAATAAAAATCACTACAGAAAAACAAATAAGTACTCCATATCCTGTTAATCCTCCTATTTCTCAACCACCTACAAAACCCTCAAACAACACAACAGGATCTACTTCAAACCTACCAGCGAAAAATCCCTCAAACAACACAACAGGATCTACTTCAAACCTACCACCTAAACCCAAACCTCCTCAACCTGTTACTCCAACAACATCATCTAGTTATACATCTTCTAATTCAACCCCAAAAACGCCTACTCCAACAACATCATCTAGTTATACATCTTCTAATTCAACCCCAAACCCACCTGAACCACCTGAAAATAATTCTAACGGTGTAGGTACTGGTATTGGAGTAGTTATAGGTGCTGTTTTAGGTGGACCCCCTGGTGCGGTGGTAGGAGGAATAGCAGGTGCTTTTATAGGAAAATGGTTAAAGTCTTCCGATAAAAAGTAAACCAAAACTCTTGACTTAAAAACATTTTTATGTAGGTATGGGCTTAACAAAGCGGTATTTAAACTATAATACAAAAATATTAAAAATTCACCTCACACCTGAAAAAACAACCCGAACTTATCTTAATAGTACTAAATTAGTCTAAACTCAAGTTGCTAGGGAATAGGCAATACCCTCTCATCTGAGAGTAAGATACTTTAGTAAATTTGCACACTAAATCTATCTTGGTCTCAAACGAATCGCACTAAACTCAGCATTCTAACTAGGAACCCAATTAGATTTTTGTGCGACAATAAGTGTTTAAAAGGTGGTGAGAGGAAAAAATGGCTGTACAACTTCAACAAGCCTTAGAAGTAGGCAAGTACATTGTTACACAACGTTTATTAGGTCGGAAAAGATTCCCCTTAGTTTTGATGTTAGAACCTCTGTTTCGCTGTAATCTAGCCTGTACTGGATGTGGGAAGATTCAGCATCCTACAGAGATTCTCAAAAGAAATCTAACTCCAGAAGAATGTTTTGCGGCTGTAGAGGAATGTGGAGTCCCTGTGGTTTCTATTCCTGGGGGAGAACCTTTACTCCATCCACAAATTGAGGAGATTGTCAAAGGACTGGTAGAACGCAGAAAATATATATACCTCTGCACTAACGCTATCTTACTAGAAAAGAATCTAGATAAGTTTCAACCTTCTCCTTACTTAACCTTTAGTGTCCATTTAGATGGACTGCAAGAAGAACATGATCGTTCAGTAAATCGTCAAGGAGTCTTTGAAATTGCCGTCCAAGCCATTAAAGTAGCCAAAGCTAAGGGATTTAGAGTAAGTACTAATACTACTATCTTTGAAGGTGCTGATCCTCAAAGAGTGCAAGAGTTCTTGAACTTTTTAGAGACCCTTAACTTAGATGGCATGATGATCTCCCCAGGCTATAGTTATGAATGGGCACCAGATCAAGAGCACTTTTTGAAAAGAGAACAGACAAAAGCACTCTTTAAAGAGATTTTGAGTCCTTGGAAAAAAGGACAAAAAAATTGGAACTTCAACCATAACCCCCTGTTTCTAGACTTTTTAATGGGAGAGAAAGACTACGACTGTACACCTTGGGGAATGCCCTGTTATAGTGTGTTAGGCTGGCAAAAACCCTGCTATCTAATCAATGAGGGATACTATAGCAGCTTCCAAGAATTACTGGACAAAACAGATTGGAAAAAATACGGACCTAAAAGTGGGAACCCCAAATGTGCTGACTGTATGATGCACTGTGGGTATGAGACAACAGCGGCCATTGATGCGCTAAAGTTTGAGAATATGGGACGTGCTATAGGGAGTGTTTTACGGTAAGAATATGAAGAAAACACTGTTTTTAAGTCCGCCTTCCTTTGATGGGTTCGATGGAGGTGCAGGATCGAGATATCAAGCAAAAAGAGAAATAACCTCTTTTTGGTATCCCACATGGTTAGCACAACCAGCAGCGTTAGTTCCAGGGAGTCGTTTAGTAGATGCTCCACCACATGGACAGACTGTAGAAGACATCTTAGAAATAGCCCAAGATTACGAGTTAGTAATCATGCACACCAGCACACCATCTTTAGCCAATGACGTTAAATGTGCTCAAGCGATCAAAGAAAAAAATCCTAGTGTAGAAATAGGTTTTATCGGCGCACATGTAGCGGTTTTACCTGAGGTAACACTACAAGAAAATCCCGTCATTGACTTTGTCTGTCGCCATGAATTTGACTACACTTGTTTAGAAATAGCTCAAGGGAAACCTTATGAAGAGATCAAAGGGCTAAGTTATCGGGATAATCAGGGTGAAATTCAGCATACACCAGAAAGAGAGTTAATCCATGACTGGGATGTTATGCCATCTGTATTGCCCATCTATAAAAGAGACCTGGATATCAATAAGTATTTCATCGGCTACCTACTACATCCCTATATTTCCTTCTATACAGGGAGAGGTTGTCCAGCTAAATGTACATTTTGTTTATGGCCACAGACCATAGGGGGACATCAATATAGAGCCAAGAGTCCAGCCGCAGTAGGGAAGGAAATGAGCGAGGCTAAAGCACTCTTTGGCGATAGTGTGAGAGAGTATATGTTTGACGATGATACCTTTACCATTGACAAACCCCGTGCCATAGCTATTAGTGAGCATCTCAAACGACTCAAATTGACTTGGAGTTGTAATGCTAGAGCTAATCTAGACTATGACACATTAAAAGCTTTACGCGATAATGGGTTACGTCTTCTGTTAGTCGGCTTTGAATCAGGCAACCAAGCTATTTTAGATGGGATCAAAAAGGGCATCAAACTAGAGGTAGCGAGAAAGTTCATGGCGGACTGTCGCAGGCTAGGTATTACCGTCCACGGCACCTTTATTATAGGACTGCCTAACGAGACGGAAGATACCATAGAAGAGACCATACGCTTTGCCTGTGAAGTCAACCCCCATACTATTCAAGTCTCTATAGCTGCGCCCTATCCAGGAACTGAACTTTATCATCAAGCACAGGTTAATAACTGGTTTACAGATAAGGCGATGGTAGCTGAATCAGGGATTCAACTCTCTACCCTTGAATATCCCCATCTACAAGCCAAACAAATTGAGGCTGCTGTAGAACGTCTCTATCGAAAGTTTTACTTCCGACCGCAAGCAATTATCCCTATTGTGCAAGAAATGCTTGGAGATCCGCAAATGTTAGTACGTCGTTTAAGAGAAGGACGTGAATTTTTTGCCTATCTCAAGGATAGACGTAGTCAATCTGACCAGGGGTTGGTTAGAGAAACAGTACAAAAATAAAGTAAAAAGACTATGAAACTTGGTACTCAAGCACACAAAAAGCTTTTTGTCTCCCTCTCTCCTCCTCCTTTCAAGGGTAGATATTTTACATTCTGGTGTTGACAAGACTTGGGAGACTTGGGAAACTTGGAAGACTTGGAAGATTGTTCTATTAAAAAATCGGCTTTTTTCTTAATTTGTACTGTTAAAAAGCGAATATTATACTGTTTTTCTTCCTTGTCCACTTTCCTACCTTGTCCTCCTTGTCTGCACTACACCCAATTTTTAAAAACCTACCCTTGAAAGCTCTCCTTCTCTCCCGCCTTTTATATGCAATCTAAACGTTATCTGGTAATCAATGGGGATGATTTCGGCATCTCCAACACAGCCAACCAGGCAATTATCCAAGCACATCAAAAAGGCTGTCTCACTAGTGCTAGTTTAATGATCACTGGTGAGGCAGCATCAGAAGCTGTTCAATTAGCTCATAAGTACCCAGATTTAAGTGTAGGATTACATTTAGTTTTGGGATGTGGTAAATCGGTTTTAGAATATAAGAAAATCCCCCATTTAGTAAACAAGAAAGGAAACTTTTCTAACCTAGCAACTTGGGCCAGCTTAAATTATCAGTTTTCCCCCTGGGTTACCGAAGAATTAAGGGCAGAAATATATGCACAACTAGAAGCTTTTAAAAAGACAGGACTTACCTTATCCCATCTAGATGGACATCTCCATCATCATGTTAATCCAACAGTTATGAACATTTTATTAGAGTTGGCTCAGGAATTTTCTATCCCTATTATTCGTCTCCCCTATGAGGAGGTAGAAATTACCCTACAACTAGAACCAAGGGGAAAATTTAAAAAAATTATTGGGGGTTGGGTTTTCTCTCAACTGCGTCTAACAGAAGAAAAACGACTACAAGCGCACAATATACCCTATATGGATCGAGTTTATGGATTACTACAAACAGGAGCAATATCAACTCATTATCTACTGAGATTAATTCCTCTGATGCAGGGAAAATTTGTCGAACTCTATACCCACCCAGACTTACAGGGAAATGGCATAAAAGAACTAGAAGCTCTCCTGAGTGAGTCGGTTCGTGAGACAATCAGCAAAGCGGGTTTTAACCTAGTAAATTATTGGGAGGTCTTAAAACAAGCTTGAAAAAATTTCTTCTTCTCTCTCTACTGATGATTACCCAGGTTTTGGGTGATATTTGGCTAAGTCGTGGTATGAAAGGATTTGGCACATTAACTACTCTAGACTTCTCTACCTTAGAACATCTCTTATTCTTCCTGTTTACTAACATTTGGATCGCTTTAGGTATTATATTTTTACTTACCTCTCTTGTCCTCTATTTAACAGCTATTTCTCATTTGGATCTCAGCTATGTACTACCAATTCATGCCTTTAGTTATGTTCTGAATGCTATACTAGCAGCTATTTTGTTGGGCGAACAAGTACCTATAATGCGTTGGTTAGGCATAATTGCTATCAGTGGAGGGGTTTTACTGGTCAGCACAACTCAAGCAAGGTCGAACATCTCTATCAAAGAACGACATCTAATATCAGCTTTCATGTTTCCACTAGGAGTGGTTATTTCTAAAACTTGGTTAGCAATATTTATTCTCTCTTTTGCTGATGCTTCAGGAGACATTCTCTTGGCCAGAGGAATGAAAGAAGTTCCTCAAGTTTCTTGGCAATCTCCCCGTCAAGTCTGTCAATTAATAGTTAAGGTTCTCACCAATAAGAATATTATTGGCGGTGTTTGTAGTCAAACAATTGCTTTTTTAACTTTGATCACTGCCTTAAGTTGGGCAGATGTTAGTCTAATTCGCCCTGCTTCTGCTTTGACTTATATCATAAGTATGTTAGGAGCTAAGTTTATTTTGAGAGAGAAGCTAGTCTCAGGTCGTTTAGCGGGAATCTCTTTAATCACCTTGGGTGTATTTTTTCTGGCAGAATGATAATTCATGCTTTACTAACAAGTCTCTTTTTTTGCTTTTCTTGCACTGCTGTTATCTATTATTTTTATGCAGTTTATGCAGCTTATGATTTTTTTACCGAACCTATTGCAGATAATTCTAATTTTACCCCTCCTCTGACAATTCTCAAGCCTCTTTGTGGTTTAGATTGGCAAACTTATGAAAATTTAGCTTCTTTTTGTCTTCAGGATTACCCAAAATATCAAATAGTTTTTTCGGTTAGTCAGTCAGATGATCCTGTTATTGAAATAGTACATAAAATAGAAGAAGATTTTCCTCATCTAGACTTGTCTCTCATTGTCTCAGATCACTGTATTGGTACTAATTTAAAAGTCAGTAATCTAGCTAATGGACTCAATGCTGCTAAGTATCCTATTTTACTGCTAGCTGATAGTGATATTCGAGTTAAATCAGATTATTTAAAACAGGTTGTTCAACCCTTAGAAAATCCTCAAGTAGCCCTAGTTACTTGTCCTTATAATTCTTTAGTTGAGGGAAATATGGCTATTTTTGAAGCTTTAGGTATTAGCACTCAATTTAATCCTAAAATTTTAGTAGCTCGTAAATTAGAAGGGATGACTTTTGCTCTGGGTTCAACAATTGTCATCAGAAGTTCTGTTTTAGAAGAAATTGGAGGTTTCCAAGCTATGGCTGATTATTTGAGTGATGATTTTCATCTAGGGAATCTCTCTTATCATCTAGGATATCAAGTATTTTTATCGCGCTATATAGTGGCTCATGTTATGGCTAATGTGAAACTTACTACCCTTTTTGATCGTCAACTTCGTTGGGCTAAAGGAGTAAAAGTTGAGAGATTTTGGGGCTATATAGGCTTGATTTTTACGCAAGGAACAGTCACTAGTCTTGGGTTTCTGTTTTTAACCCATTTTTCAATTTATGGCGAGTTAGTTTTTTTAATCACTTGGTTAACAAGATTAAGCATGGCTTATATTGTAGGAGGGATCTTTTTTAAAGATCATCTTGTAAAAAAATACATTTTCTTAGTATTTCTGAGAGATATTTTTGATTTTCTCATCTGGATTCTGGGTTTTTGGGATAATACTATTCAATGGAGAGGGAAAAAATTTAAACTAATAAACAAGGGTCAATTAATTTTAGTTAAATAATCTATGGAAACTCAACAAAAGAAAAGGTCTTTCTGGAATTTAGCATGGGAGGGAATCACAGATGGTGGTCCGTCTATGTGTCAATTTGCTATCACTAGTGTATGTAATGCCCGCTGTGGTTTCTGTAATTTTGCGGTAGATAAAATGCAGCCAGAGATGAAGCATTCAGTCTCTTTAGAAGATGCCAAAAAAGCAGCCGAAAATCTTTACAACAATGGGGTATATTTTCTGATTTATGTTGGGGGAGAACCTATGCTACACCCTCAGTTAAATGAGATGATTAGCCATGCTTCTAGTATTGGGATGGCTCCGATGGTGGTCACTAATGGTTCATTATTAACCCCGGAGAGGATCAAAGGACTAGCCAAAGCAGGAGTAGTCAGTATGATTATTTCTATAGATGCAGCATCTGTGGCGGAACACGAAGAAAATAGAGGACTAAAAGGGGTATGTGCCAGAATTAAAGAGGCCAATGCCCAGTTTAAACAATACAATATAGGCACAACAGCATCAGTAACTATGAGTCGTCTGATCAATGACTATAGTAAGTTACCAGATTTTTTACGTTCTCTAGGCTTTGACAGTGTGACTTTTTCTTACCCTTTGACTACTTTAGCTTCTAACTATTTGGGCTATGCTGACTCTAATCTAGTAGACTATACCCATGAAGAACTACAAGAGCGATTTGAGGCTATTAAAGCACTGAAAAAAGAATTCCATGTAGTAAATCCTACAGCATCTATTGAAGATATGCAGAGACATTTAAAAGGGGAACCAGAGCGTTTTGGTTGTCTAGGGGGATGGAAGTTTTTCTATTTAGATTGGTATTTGAATCTCTATCGCTGTCATAACTGGGCGGAACCTCTCTGTCATGTTTTAGACTTTGACGGCACACAAAGGGTTCTCGATGGTTGCACGGCTTGTATGATGGACTGTTACAGAGATTCTAGCGTGATGCAGCATATAGCAGTTTCTTTGAGTGATGGAGTGAAGTCTCTAGGGAGAGGAGAGATAGGGAGAGCGCTGCAAGCTTGGTTTGACCCGAGAAACCTCATTTCTTTACAGGCTGTCCTAGAAGAGGCTAAATGGTTACCTCGACTTTAGCTTCACTTAAAATGACCTCTGGTGAAAATTAACGTTTTGAGATTTAGGATACCCTGTAACAAGATAAAATCTATTAGTCACCACATAAGGAGTTATAAATTGCTCAATACAGAAAAATCAGAGGAAATTTTTATTGCCGCTCAAAAACTGATGCCAGGTGGTGTAAGTTCACCAGTACGAGCTTTTAAATCAGTAGGCGGACAACCCATCGTCTTTGATAGGGTCAAAGGAGCTTATGTTTGGGATGTCGATGGCAATCAATATATAGACTATGTAGGAAGTTGGGGACCTGCAATATGTGGACATAGCCATCCGGAAGTTATTGAAGCATTACGTCAATGCCTGGAGAAAGGAACTAGTTTTGGTGCGCCTAGCTTACAAGAGAATATCTTAGCTTCTATGGTCATTGAAGCAGTACCCAGTATTGAAATGGTGCGTTTTGTCAATTCTGGCACGGAAGCCTGTATGTCAGTATTACGCTTGATGCGAGCCTATACAGGAAGAGAAAAAGTCATCAAGTTTGAAGGCTGTTATCATGGACACGCAGATACGTTCCTAGTGAAAGCCGGTTCTGGAGTAGCTACATTGGGCTTACCTGACTCCCCTGGAGTCCCTAAAACAACCACGCAAGCCACTCTAACTGCCCCCTACAACGACTTAGAGGCAGTTAAAGCCCTTTTTGCTAGTCACCCTGAAGAAATAGCTGGCATTATCCTAGAACCTGTAGTCGGGAATGCTGGTTTTATCAAACCTGATACAGGCTTTTTAGAAGGGTTACGCGAACTAACTAAACAATATGGGGCTTTACTGGTCTTTGACGAGGTAATGACAGGTTTTCGCATTGCCTATGGTGGAGCACAGGCTAAATTTGGCATTACTCCCGATTTAACCACCTTGGGTAAAGTAATTGGGGGAGGCCTACCTGTGGGGGCTTATGGTGGTAAAAGAGAAATTATGTCTCTAGTGGCTCCTGCAGGTCCAATGTATCAAGCGGGAACTCTCTCTGGGAACCCCCTTGCAATGACAGCAGGAATAAAAACGCTGGAAATTCTCCAAAGACCAGGTACTTATGAATATTTAGAAAAGGTGACTAAAGAACTGATTGGCGGACTTTTAACCATTGCCACTGAGACTGGACACCCTGTAACAGGTGGCTCCCTTGGGGGGATGTTTGGACTGTTTTTTACAGGAGAATCTGTTAATAATTATGAAGCAGCCAAAAAGTCAGATCTAACTAAATTTACTCGTTTTCACAGGGGAATGTTAGAAAGAGGTATTTATTTAGCTCCTTCTCAGTTTGAAGCGGGGTTTACTTCAGGGGCTCATACATCAGAGGATATACAGAAAACCCTGAGCGCAGCTAAGGAAGTTTTCAAGTCACTTTAACTGTGAATTTTTCCATCGGGCATTGTTGCCCCTTTGAAAATAGTACTTAGTAAGACAGCACTCATCAAATCAGCCCGCAAAAGGTTAGCTTGAGTTAGATTAGCTCTTGTTAAGTTAGCCCGAGTTAGGAAAGCTTCTGTTAACTCAGCTTCGGTTAAATTAGCCTCGGTTAAATTACTTCGGCTGAGGTCTACATAGTTCATTCGAGCCAATGTTAGATCGGAATTACTGATATTGGCATAGCCGAAATTAGCATGAGTCATTATTGACTCTCTAAAATTAACTTGGTTCACTTCGGCTTGAATGAATTTAGCTCTGACTAAATTAGCTTGGCTCAGGTCTGCTCCTGTCAGTTTAGCTCCTGTTAAATTAGCTTCTGTCAAAAAGGCACCTCTCAGGTTAGCACCTGTTAAATCGGCTTTTCGTAGGTCTACATCTCGTAAATTGGCTTCTTGTAAGTTAGCATTTGTTAAGTTAGCTCGCATTAAATCGGCACCTTTCATGTTGGCACTTTGCAAGTCACTATGAGAGAGTTCTGCTCCTTGTAAATTCGTATTATAGCTCTTTTTCTCTTGGCGCATATTAGCTCCTCTTAAGCAAGCTCCCGTTAAAATTGCGCCGCTTAAGTCGGCTCCGCGCAAATCTGTTGACATTAAGTTAGCATCTAAAAGTGTAGCTAGGGTAATATCTGTTTCTCTGAGATTTGCTCCTTGTAATAAGGCTCCATGTAGGTTGGCTCCCCGCAAATCTGCTCCTGTTAGATCTGCTTGAGATAGACTTGCTCCACTGAGGTTAGCTCCGACTAAATTAGCTTGTGCTAGATTGGCTCTGTTTAGATAGGCAAATACTAGGTTACAACCATGTAAGTCAGCTTCATTGAGAGTAATTCCGATTAAGTCTGCTCCTACTAGACTGACCCCGCCTAATTTCAAACCACTAAATTGCATCTCACCAGCCGCATAACGTTTTAATAATTCACTAGGTTTCATGATTTTTTTAGGTATTTTTTAGAAAACTTTTTTGAGAACTTCAACTAGAGTATTTACACATTGTAAGTTGTCGTCCGACGCCGGTAATGACTTAGCTATTATCTGTAGTTCAGACTCGATTTGTTTCAGGGATTTTTTACTATATAATAGCTGTTGAAATAAGTCATTTAAGGTATATGTTTTAATCATAGCCCAATCTTGATCGCTCTGTTCCCAGGGATGTTCTAAAATAGAAAACAATAGTATTTTTACCCTCAGAGGGTTAGTGCTTTGCATTATTTCTATTTTAAGACCCGCAATTCTTGAATCTGGTTTCAAAGGACTTGGCTCAAAAGCATTAATAGGGAGAATTTGAGCAGTTTCTTGTGTAGGATATGCTTTAGAAACGTTACTCAAATCTACCACAGAAGTTTCAAAGGCTTCTCCTCTATCTGGTTTCAGATTGTAGGAATTATTTACTTGAATGATCTGAGCATTAAATACCTGCTGTGTTTTCGTTGCTCTGGTATCACCAGGTTCTGCCTGACTAATTTGATATAATGCTAAGAGTTGCTCTACTATAATATTGGAAATAGCAGCATATAGACTAGGTTTGTTTAAATTTTCTGAGATTTTACTAAAAATTCTCCTGAGATCATTGGGAGTTTCATAAATATTTCTTATTTCTAGAAGTAACTTTTTAAAGTCAAATTGATCGATTACATGAATATCATTCTCCCATCTCTTTTTACAAGCGGCAAAAATGAGTTTTTTTATTCTAACTTCTTCTCGGTTAGTTTCTAAATTTTGGGCAATCTGTTGTAAAATTAAATTAGGATCATCTCTAGTGATTTCTTCAGGAATAATAACTCCTCTGCCTATATCTATTGCCGAATTGCTACCTTCTTCTCCTTCTTTCGCTAAGTTGTAGAGTTGGGCAATCTTTTCAATAACTATATTAGCTACTGCTTCATAAGCAGCAGGACGATTCAGAATTTTAATAACCTTATAAACAGAAAAAGTTAATTGATAACGATTAGGCTTAACAGACAGAAGTTCTTGTATTAAGCTTTTTAAAGAAACTTTATTAAGAATATTAATATCATTTTCCCACTGCTTTTTACTGATGCAAAAGATCAGCTTTTTGATGCGGAGAGCTTCTTCATGTTCTTCCAGAAACCGAACGATCTCATCTAGGACTTGTTCTGAGGATTGTATCATAATGTCTCAATTAAGATTAAATGCCACCATCAACTAATTTTTCAAGAAAACAGACTCAGGTCAATACCTAACTTTGTTGTTTAACTATCTTTTCTTAAAATGCCCATCTTTAGATTATTTTGTGTCATAATCTCTAATGACATATTGCTAAAAATCTTATTATCCAAGGTTAAACAGATGCCAGCCTCTCTCTGGAGTCGCTTTCAAGGAATGATCTATGGTTCGCTCTTAGGAGAAAAACTAGCGGGGACTACTAAGAACAGACTACATAAACTACAGACGCTCAGGATTAAAATCTTCGAGTGTTTAGTTTATTCTAGGACATTAGAGTGTAATATTCTCGCAAACGAGGAAGAAATCCTCAAAAACCTCACTCTCAGTGAGATAGGAATCTTGGTTATCCCTATAATTTTGTTTTTTCAAGAAAATCCTCGCTCCCTTAATCAGCATATTAGCTCTATAGGACTTTATCTAGAAAAATCGCAAAAAGAGCTAGAAATCATCGAAGCTTGGGCTAATATTAATGCTCTAGTTTTAAGAGGATCTGACTGGGATGAAAAATTTTTTTTCCAGTTAGGAGTAAACTAGAAACTGAATCTAAATCAGTAGAAGTAGAAACCTTGCTATTTTCTCTAAATTGTTTTCTGGCTTGTCCTAATGAGGTGAGACACACGTTCCTGAATGCTTACAGACTAGAGGAGAGATTTCCTTTGATTACGGCCTTAACTGGAATGTTGTTAGGGGCTTATAATGGGAGATATAGTTTCCCTGTAAACTGGCGTTTAATTGTTCAAAGTGAACAACACGCAGAAATCGCCAATGTTGACCGTTTTTTTGCTGCTTGGTGTGGGGTCAATAACCCAGATAACTTAAATTACTGGGATGTAACGGCAGTTTCCTAAATAGGCTATTGATTTGATGAATGAGGACTTGATGACTCATATGGTGACTCTGTGAAGATTTATCGCTTTCGTAGTAGTTTATCATTCAGAAGAAACCAGCAACGTTTAGCGGACTCACCGCTATCAACGAATCTGAGAAAAATAGTGGACAGACCGCTTTCTCATCTTGCGCTAGTGATTATTTTGCTGGTTTACCTACTAACGTCAGTAGTAGGATACCGTTTTTACAACCAACCTCAACTGAACATAAATTCTGTAGCACCAGAAACAATCAGAGCACCACAATCGCGAAGTTTTATTGATTGGGAGACTACCAATCAAAGAAAAAAAGATATTCAAACAGCAGTGGTACCTGTTCTGCAAAGAGATGACGTTCTAACACAGAATATCTTAGTTGATTTGCAACATAAATTAAAAGATATTGAAAAGTTGAGAAAGCAAGCAGGTAATTTCCCCTATATCTCTGCTAACATTATCTCTACAAATACTCAAAAATATCTCAGAAATTGTTCTGACCAAGAATGGAATTTAATTAAAAAAAGTCTGGAAGATAGAAAACAATCACCTGGAGAATCATCTGTAAATAATCCAGTTTTTCAAAAAGCTAGTCAAGAGTTAAAACAAGCTCAAGGGAGTGTCAGTCTGACTAAATTAGAAAAAATCAGACAAGATTATCAAAAAACTATTGAAAAATTTGCGATCTGGTCACAAGAGAATGTGAATGTTTCTTTGTTATTAAACATTGAGGAATCTATTTGGCAAAAATTATCTCAAAAGATAAAGTATTCAACTAAAATAATTTTAACCCAAGGATTACCACCTGGATTATCAGAAGAAATGTTAAAGGAGACTATTAAACTTCATCTCCAAGAATTTCCTCAAGATTTACAAAAAGAAGGTACAAGATTTTTAGTTAATTTCCTGAAAAACCAATCTAATTTAAAAGAAGATAAAGTAGCTACGCAAAGGATAGCTCAAGAAGCGGCCAATACAGTAGATCCATTAATTATTAACGTAGAAAAAGGACAAGTAATAGTTGAAGCAGGGAAAAAGATAACACCTCAAGAATTTACCATTTTAGATGGGTTTAAATTGAGTCGTCGCTCAATTAATTTCTCTGGTTTAGCTGGCAGTGCCTTACTAGTCGGAGCTTCTTTCTACTCATTAATCATTGTAAGTCGCTTATTGCATCGTCCCTTGCGTCGTCGGGACTATATTTTATTTGGTTTTCTCAGTTTAAGTACAATAATTTTAAATTTACTAGATAGTCGCTATAGTAGTTTACCAGCAGTCGGTTTATTAGCAAGTAGTTTTTATGGTCAAACTCTAGCCTTAACAGAGGTGATTTGGTTGACAGGATTGAGCCTTTATACAATAGAAAATATCAACTGGGAAAACTTGATATCTTGTCTAATAAGTGGGTTAGTCGCTGCAATAATTGCCGGAAAATTACGTTCTCGCGATGAACTAGCTATTTTAGGATTATGTATCGGATTAACTCAAGGAGCGGTTTATTTGCTGATACATTTAATACATAGTATATCTTTCCAAGCAACTCTTTATGTAATGACGCCAGATGCTTTATACCAAGGATTACTAGGTTTAGCTTGGGCAATAGTTGCTATAGGACTTTCGCCTTATTTAGAGAGAATGTTTGATTTAGTTACTCCTATTAGACTAGCAGAACTTTCACATCCAAATTGTCCTCTCCTAAAACGATTAGCGAAAGAAGCCCCGGGGACTTTTCAACATACTTTAGCAGTCGCTTCTTTAGCCGAGTCAGCCGCCCGTACTCTCAATTGTAATGTGGAATTAGTGAGGGCAGGAACCCTGTATCATGATATTGGAAAAATGCACGATCCTCAAGGCTTTATAGAAAATCAAAAAGGTGGAATCAATAAGCATGATCAGATTAATGATCCTTGGACTAGTGTAGAAATTATCAAAAAACACGTTACCGAAGGCTTAGTAATAGCGCGTAAATATGGCTTACCTAAGGTTATTCAGGACTTCATACCTGAACATCAAGGAACACTTTTGATTGCTTATTTTTACTTCCAAGCTAAACAACAAGGACGCGAGGTGAATGAGGCTGATTTTCGCTATGCAGGTCCTATTCCTCAATGTAGAGAAACAGCTATTGTTATGTTATCAGATGGCTGTGAAGCGGCTTTACGCTCCCTCAAAGAGGCTACACCAGAAATGGCTTTAAGTATGGTCAAAAAAATTCTGCGTGCGCGTTGGCAGGAAGAACAATTATGTGAAAGTGGTCTATTATATGAAGAATTACCTATTATAGCCGAGGTTTTTGTCGAGGTTTGGCAACAATTTAATCATTCTCGTATTGCCTACCCTCGCGGAGTTTTGGAACCACCTTGTTTAGGTAAATGATAAGCTTACTTAAAAATTGGAGCCAGCTTTGCTAGTACTTCCTCCAGAATTGATCTTGGCACTCTTTCTAGCTTTCTAGCGTTGCGTGAGTACAGATCAAGAGCGCGAGGCTGATCGCATCGAATGACTCCCTTTGTCACTGTTCCTGCTTCTAAGAGCGACACTGCAAAACCAGCTGTTCTAGCAAAGTTCCCTCCAGTGGTAATTGGTAATACAATAGGAATCTTGGTTAGCTGGTTGAAGGCTGTTGGTGAGACAATAACGACAGGTCTTGTACCTCGTTGTTCATGTCCTGATGTCGGGTCAAGTGACACTAGGTAAATATCGCCACGCTCCATTAGAGGATCTCATTACCGCAGGGTGTTGTATCGAGCCATTCCCGATCTTCGGCACTTAATTCAGCCGAGGCATCACATTGAGATAGGAGATCATCTAGACTGTAACGAGGACGAGGATGGGGTTCTATTATTAAGTTACCTCCCTCAATACTCAGTCCGACTGTCGCTCCGACTTGCAGTGAGAGTAGATCCAGAATGGCAGGAGGCACGGCTAGCATGACTGAACCACCGACCTGGCGAAGATTTGTTATATACATACAGCACCTTTAAAGGTTAAGTTATATCTAAATATAACATATTTAACCCCTGCATTTTTTTGAATAGGCAAAAAACAACATTTAACCATACAGAAGTATTTATGAAGAAGTTACATTTTCATCTTGCTTTAGGATTAAGTCTGAGTATTATAGTTTCCTTCTGTGGGAAAGTATTGGCTCAAAATAAGTAAGTCGGCGTAAAAAAACCAAACTATTTAAAGATATATAAATAGATAAAAATTCTCGCAATTTGGAGGTGACCCCTATGGGTGCTCGTAACGCGAGTATTTCTCAATCGGGAGCAAGAGGCAAAACTGTTTGACCTAAGAAAGGCTAATGTACCACAGAAAGTCAAAGACCGAGCCGAAGTGATTAGATTAAATGCACATGGTTGGTATGTGGAAAAAATAGCTACTCACTTAAACTGGACTGCCCAAACAATAAGAACAGTTTTGCATAATTGGCAGAAATCGGGGGAACAAGGACTTTGGGAATTGCCAGGACGGGGGAAAAAAGCCAAGTGGAGGGAAGAAGACATGGTATTTTTGGAAAACTGTCTTCGCCAGGAAAACCGTACTTATAATATTCATCAATTAGCTCAAAAATTAGAAAATGAACGCTCCATTCAATTAAGTTCCGACAGATTAAGCCGGATACTAAAAAAAAGGGGCTCATTTGGAAACGCGCAAGGAAAAGCCACAAAGGAAAACAAGATCCTGTAGTTCGGGAAATCAAGAGAGCAGACTTAGAGATGTTAGAACTAGCTGCTGCTTGTGGAGACATCGACTTAAAGTACTTAGATGAATCAGGCTTTTGTGCCTGGAGTGAACCAAGTTATACCTATTACTTTAAAGGTCAACAAAAACATGAGCGAACAAACGAAAAGGCGTGGTCGTAGATTAAGTATTATTGGTCTTTTTCAAAAAGGAATTAGTTTTGTTTATGGTCTTGCCATCGGGGGTGTTAAACGTCGCACTTATATCGAAATGATGGAAAAAGAAGCACTCTTCGCCTACTCAACTGGACGTATGCGGGTAATCGTGCAAGATAACGGGCCAATACATAGATGTCTTGAAGTTGGGCAGTTATGGTCAAAGTGGGAACAGATGGGCTTATATATTTTCTTTTTACCCAAATACTGTACTGCAAGCAGAAAAACGGAAATGAACCCCATTGAATTGGAATGGCAACATCTTAAAAAAGATGTGGGCGTAGCCGCCCGTTGACGTAGTCAGCCCGGAGGGTAGGGTACTGGTAGGAAAAATGTTTGAAGATGAATTAGATCTAGCTTATGCCGTAATGGATGGTGTTGAAGCCAGAGGTAAAAGAAGCAACTAATGTACTAAAAAAATTAAATTTAACCAACATTCATCTGCTTAACTTTTCTTTACATACCTATAAATTTTTGTGCCGACCTACTTATATACTTATTATCATTAGTGACTACCACTGAATAAACATATAGTAAATGACCTTGTAAAGTATGTAAACATTGATAAGTCTTGAAATCCCAAATCTTAATATTATATTAAAGTCTCGACCTCCACTCACTATGTATTTATTATTAGGGGTGACTGTGACTGAACTGACCTCTCCTGAATGGTTTTCCAGAGTGTGGAGACAATTTCCCGTAATGATATCCCAAACTTTGATAGTCCCATCATCACTTCCGCTCACTATATACTTATTATCCCCGTAGAGTCAATCTCTCTGTACCCTGATACCTTTATTTGGTTCAGCTATTTAATATATATAAACTAGTTACTCCAAAGGAAGCGTGGACAAGTTGAGACTTTAAAATTGATTAAGCTAAAATAGACGAGTATTAAAGCTTTCTTTCTATTTTGACTGAGACCATTGACTGGGAAAGACTACAACTAGCCCTCTCTCTAGAAGCAGAGAAGGGTTTTACTGACTTACAAGGGAAACAACACCGTTTCAGTGAGTTTTTATGGCTCTCCTTTACAGAAAGCCCTCCTCTTGGCATATCCCTAGAACAGCGCCGTCATTGGTATGATATAGGTCGTCAATTTTCCCAATATTCTGAACTGACTCTGTCTGAACGTCAAACTATAGTAGCGCAAGCGAGAAGATTTTTAGTAGAAATTAAAGATACACTGGAGCAAAAACCAGAAGCCCCACCAGAAGTCAAATTACCTCGCACAGTACCTCTTAAGGATAAGTCCCAAGCTAAACCTCTTACTTTAGATCAGCGTTTAGAAGATATAGTCGCTTTTGGGGCAGTTAAAAGTACGTCTTTAAAAAAGTTGGGTTTAAAAACCGTCAGAGATCTGCTGTTTTACTATCCTAGAGACTATATTAATTATGCTCGTCAAGTAACTATTAGTAGCCTAGTAGCGGGAGAAACTGTTACTCTCATTGGAACGGTTAAACGTTGTAGTTGCTTTACGAGTTCTAAAAATACTCGTTTGACTATCTTTGATTTAGTACTGAAAGACCAGACAGGACAGATTAAGCTAAGTCGTTTTTATGCAGGAACTCGTTACAGTAACCGAGGTTGGCAAGAGAGCCTAAAAAGACTATATCCAGTAGGTGCCATAGTAGCCGCTTCAGGACTAGTCAAAGCTAATAAATATGGAGTAACTCTGGATAACCCAGAAATAGAGGTTCTTAACAGTTTAGGAGACTCCATAGAATCAACTAAAATAGGGCGGGTTCTGCCAGTATATCCCTTAAGTGAGGGCATAGCTGCAGATCTAGTCAGAGGGGCAGTTTTAACAGTATTACCGACAGCGAAGGAACTAAAAGACCCCTTACCTGCGAGTCTACGTAATCAGTATGGTTTGATAGAGTTAAAAAAGGCTATTTCAGACATACATTACCCTGAAAGTGAGACAGCTTTAACACAAGCTAGAAGAAGGGTAGTCTTTGATGAGTTCTTTTATCTACAACTGGGGTTTCTCCAAAGAAGATTACTGCAACAAAGGGAGAATCAAAAGAGTGCCATCTTTAACCCCACAGGACATCTGATAGAGTCTTTTTATAAATTACTACCATTTAGCCTCACTACGGCTCAAAGTAGGGTCATTCAGGAGATTTTAGAAGATTTAAAGTCAGAGACAGCGATGAACCGTTTAGTCCAAGGTGATGTCGGTTCAGGTAAAACAATAGTAGCAGTCTTTGCTATTCTAGCCGCCCTACAGTCAGGCTATCAAGCCGCTTTAATGGCACCTACGGAAGTCTTAGCGCAGCAACATTACCTAAAACTAGTTAACTGGTTTAATCAACTCCATCTCCCTGTAGAACTCTTGACAGGCTCCACTAAAATAGCCAAACGGAGGGAAATATATACACAACTGGAAACAGGAGAGTTACCTGTTCTTGTCGGAACTCATGCACTGATTCAAGAACCTGTCAACTTCCAAAGTTTAGGACTAGTTGTCATAGATGAACAGCACCGTTTTGGGGTACAACAAAGAGCAACTCTACTAGCGAAAGGACGCTCACCCCATGTTTTGAGTATGACAGCTACTCCCATCCCTCGTACTTTAGCACTAACTCTGCATGGAGACCTTGATATCAGTCAAATAGATGAACTCCCCCCAGGTAGACAACCTATACATACTAAGTCTTTAACAGGAAAAGAAAGAACCCAAGCTTATGACCTGATCAAGAGACAAGTAGCACAGGGAAGACAAGCCTATATTATTTTCCCTGTTATTGAGGAGTCAGAGAAGCTAGATGTACGCGCAGCAGTCGAAGAACATCAAAAACTCTCAGAAGTTATCTTTCCTAGTTTTAGCGTAGGGTTACTACATGGAAAAATGACTCCTACAGAAAAAGATGAGGTTTTAACTGCTTTTCGAGATAACCAAATACAGATCATTGTCTCCACTACCGTTATCGAAGTGGGGGTTGATGTTCCTAACGCTACAGTGATGTTAATTGAAAATGCGGAACGCTTTGGTCTTTCGCAACTCCATCAACTGAGGGGAAGGGTAGGACGTGGACAAGAAAAGTCTTACTGTCTTTTACTCTCTAGTAATCGTACGGCTGATGTCATACAACGTCTCACCGTTTTAGAACAGTCCCAAGATGGCTTTTATATCTCGGAAATGGATCTGCGTTTAAGAGGACCTGGACAGGTTTTAGGTACTCGTCAGTCTGGGTTACCTGACTTTGCTTTAGCTAGTTTAGTAGAAGATCAAGAGGTGCTAATCTTAGCAAGACAAGCTGCAGAAAAGATTATTTTTGCTGATCGAGATCTATTACAATGGCCTTCTATTAAAAAGGAATTAGGACTAAGAATAGAGAGATTATTGGGGGGAGATATACTTAATTAGGTTTAGAATTTTGTAGTATTATATGAGAAATTTTATTTGCACTCATAATAACAAAATTAACCCAGAAACGATCTGACTAACATTACTATTAAACCAATTACAGCAGTGTGAGACCAGATAAGCTTGCTTAACCAGGGGGCTCTCTCTCCGAGAGAGCCCCCTGGTTTTGGTTTTTAAGTTGTGGCGTAACGAGATTTACATTTGCTCTAAGACAGACTATCAAGCTACTCTTACAGCAATTTGAAAGTAAATACAACACAAAACCAGGGGTAGCGAGTCCACATGGGCCCAAAGCGCATTTTATCTACGTTTCATTTTTATACCACTGGTTTTGCTATGGTTCACTCTGACGTTACGCAGTTCCCTTTGGGTAGAGATTAGAATTTGCTGTAAATGAGTCAAGTGACATAAGCAGAAGTTATACTAGACTACTTTTTTCCATTAGTCGTGTAGTTTCTTCTAGGAGGTGAATGTAGGAACGATAGATCTTTCCAGTAGCACGTGTCATGCCCACCTCGCACATGCGATTGCTAGAAACATAGGCACTATATTCCTTTCCTGCTAAATTTTCTGCTTCGTGTTTGGTTGCAGATTCGGTGAGTTCAGGAATAAAAAAGCCTCTATCGCCAGCAAAGCCACAGCAGTTGGCATTTGGTGGAATAACAACCTCATCGGCAACTGTTTTCAGGATTTTTTGAAGCTGGGGCATCAATCCCATTTCTGTTGCAGAACACATGGGGTGGATGACTACTGATGGAATTTTATGATCGAATTGTAGCTTGGACAGCAAATAAACATCAATGAAGTCAATGCTATCGTAACATTTGAGCTGGTCGAATTTTGTTTGGTTTTCAGGTGTAAGTAGTGGGCGACAGTGACGCAGAAACTGGGAACAGGCACTAGCATCCATCACGATGGGCAACCGTCCGTGATCTGTCCACTCCCAGCATCGCTCGATCGTCTGATTGGCACTAAAGCTTTGGGCCTCAAAAAATCCTTTGGCCTCAAATGCCAAGCCACAACAGATTCCCTGTACAGATGGAATGTGAACGGGTACTTCAGCCCGACGGGCAATCGTGACAAGTGATTCTTGTACAGATTTCTCACTGGATTCTCCCGGAAGATGCCCGCATATACGAGTCATGCATGAGGGCAGAAAAATGGCTTGAGCGATCGAAGCATCCGTTTTCGGTAATTTGCTGGTCGGCTGGGGAATCTCTGGACTCCATTGAGGGAAAGCAGGACCGATGACTTTGCGAATTAGACTGGTTATGCCAATCATGACCCTAGGTTCTAATGTTCTTTGTATAAAGTGACCTACCCACAAGCCAGAACGAGTGGCTGTTTCAACAGTAGCAAAGTAAGTAGCCGCTTGCTTTGCGAGCGCAGCTGCAATCGTAGAATTTTTTTTGTGACGAAACAGCCGCATTAGCTCACCCGTGTTGATTTTCACGGGACAGGCGGTTGCACACATTCCATCCCCTGCACAGGTATCCATCCCCATGTAGGAGTATTCTTTTTCGAGTTCTTTTCGTAAAGGAGAACTGCCACTATTCAATTCTTGACGCACCATTTCTCGCCGAACGACAATGCGCTGCCGAGGTGTCAGAGTTAATTCACGACTGGGACAAACATGCTCACAATAGCCACACTCAATGCATTTATCGGCAAGCTCTTCAATGGTTGGAATAGCTTTTAAATCCTTCAAATGACACTGTGGATCAGCATTGATAATAACACCAGGATTGAGCAGAAGAGATGGATCAACAAGTGCCTTGAGTTGCCGCATAATTTCCAGCGCCCCGCCGCCCCATTCAGCTTCCACAAAAGGAGCCATGTTGCGTCCAGTCCCATGTTCTGCTTTTAGCGCCCCATCATATTTTTTGACCACTAACTCCACTACATCATCCATGAGGGCAGCATATTGGGCGATCGCCGCTTCATCCTGAAACGACTGGGTAATCACAAAATGCAAGTTGCCATCTTTTGCATGTCCATACAGAATCGCATTATCATACCCATGTTTTTTGAAAAGCTTTGAGAGATCCACAGCAGCATCCGCCAAATGCTCTAAGGGAAAGGAGACATCCTCAATTAGAGCACTGGTACCGCTTTTGCGAACTGCACCAATCGATGGGTACATTCCATGTCGAATATGCCATAACTGTTCTTGACGATGGACATCTTCCGTAAATTCAGCAGGTTCAAGAAGTTTCATGCTAGCAATTGTACTCGCAACCACTTCTTTCATCCTTGGAATCGCATCTGCTGTTGTCTCCTGAAACTCCACTAATAAACCAGCTGCTTCGCTAGGTAAAGATTTTAGATAAGATGGCATACCCGGCTCGTTTTCAACTGAGCGTAAAGAGGCTCGATCCATGAGTTCTAGCGCCTTCGCCCCTGCATCTCGGAAAGGGACAATCACGTCACAGGCGCTGTGAAGATTAGGAAAGATGAGCAGTCCAGTATATTTATAGGGAAGTACAGGTACAGTGTTCAGCACGGCTTCGGCAATGAAAGCCAAGGTTCCTTCCGAGCCAATCAGTACATGACTGAATATATCAACGGGTTTTTCAAAATCGACCAAGGCATTGAGAGAATAACCAGTTGTGTTTTTCATCCGGTATTTGGCTCGGATGCGCCCGGTCAGTTCCTGGTTGGCCAAGATGCGCTGCCGTAAATTGAGCAGCCCGTTGGCCAGTTGCGGTTCAGATTCTTGGAAGATGCGATCGGCATCTGGATCTGCAGTATCTATCACAGTTCCAGATGGCAGCACAAACACCAAGGATTCTAGGGTATGGTAAGCATTTTGAGTTACCCCACAGCACATGCCACTGGAGTTGTTAGAGAGAATGCCCCCTAACGTGCAGGCTTTAATACTGGCGGGATCAGGACCAATTTTGCTGCCATAGGGTTGCAGCAACAGATTGGCATGAGCACCAATCACGCCTGGCTGAACGCGTACCTTTTTGCCATTGTCTTCAACTTGTAACCTCTGCCAGAACCGCTTGGTTTCAACTAGAATGCCGTTGCTGACAGCTTGCCCAGACAGACTTGTGCCTGCCGAGCGAAACGTCATCGGAATACTGCGTTTCTGACTGTATTGAAACAACGCCTGCACCTCGGCGATGGAGGTTGGAAAAACAACTACTTTTGGAATCAGACGGTAAAAGCTGGCATCCGAGGCAAAGGCGATCAGATCAATGGGGCGAGAGAGAATCCGCTCTTCTGGTAAGATTTGCTTCAGTTCATCTAACATCCAAGCTGGAGTCCCTTGAGCAGAGTCGAAGGCGACTTTATCGAAGAGCGAATCCACAGATTTATTTTGGGAGGCGTTCAGTTCAGTTAGCATAAGACTCAGGTTTTTTTAAGCTTTTTTGGGGAAGTTACTCTCAATTGTCTGAACCACTTCATCACCGTGATCGGCGTTGTTGAATAAATCAAAAAATGGCAACTCCTATCTCATTTTTAGCATAGCTAGATTTTTATTCAACAATACCAATTGAAGGCGGCTTGAGTTGATATTGTTTCTCAATTTCCTCTTCGCTAAGAGCGGGTATCAAGGCTGGATCTAATACGACTTGGATATAAGAAGCGCCGTCAAAATTACGCGCCCCCTCCAGAGCCGCTTCTAGTTCAGCATTGGTTTTTACTATGCTACAGTTCCAGTTTACACAGCCCATTACCTCAGGAATTTTGGCATACTGCCAGAGCGCAATTTTGTTATATTCGTCATTGGTTGGATTGTTCCCCTCAAGATACTCTTCAATGCCATAGAGATCGTTATTAAGCACAATGATGATCGGCTTTACCCCATAACGACCCATCACACCTATGTCATTAGCGGTCATCTGGTGAGAACCATCTCCTGTGACCAAGATTACTCTACGCTCTGGCGCAGCAAGCGCAGCACCAAAAGCTGCGGGTGTCGCCCAACCAATAGAACCCCAAAGGGTCTGATTATAGTAAACGCAATTTTCAGGAAGCAGAATCTTGGATAAGAGTATCGAGGCGTTACCAGTTTCAATAAACAAGATGTCATTCGGTTTTAAATTTTGCTGAAGTCTGCCGCCAAAAGAGTTATAGGTAATAGTAGATTGGGCATCACCTGTAATAGATAGCGGTGTGGGTGGTGTTATCTTAACATCGAACTTTTTAGCAGTTTTAACGGCAAGAATATCTAGAACATCTCCCATCCAAACCGGACTGAATGAGTTCTGGAATGATTGAATTTCATTCTTAGCTGCCCCCAATATCACAGTATCAGGTGTAATGGACAATATGCTTTCTCTGGTGAGATGGTCGCTCGAAAATCCTGAGTTTAAGTCAAAAAAGATTACTCCGCCTAAATCGAGTACTAGATCTGCGGCTTCGACTGTTTGACGGACGTTCTCTGTAGATCTAACCCCATTGTAGATCCCAAGATAAAGAGGATGCGTTTCAGAAATTATCCCTTTATCACCGGGAGATGTTACAAAGGCAATTCCATAGGTTTCCAGAAATTTGATAGCTTTTTGTATGATCCCATAACGCTGCAACTTGAAGCTAAGCAAGGCTATTGGATTTTGGGCTTGTGAAATTTTACTTAGTATGGTTTTGACAGCTCCATCTAGCTCATTTTCTATACTTACTGGCAAAACATTTACAAAGGGTTTACTGATGAGAGATTCCCCGATTACCTCCATATTTGCGTAATCTTGCTGGATCTCAATCAAGGCTGGTTTTCTTTGAATAAGGGCAGTGGAGATTACCCGTTCCATTTCGCTAATAGTATTCTGTGGAGTTAGTAAAGTAGAAGCGCAGCAGGCAGCAGCTGAGAGCTTAAAAAACTGACCATACTCTCCATCACCTAAAGTATGATGCATAGGACGTCGAGCTTTGGTAATGCGGGTGCTAGGACATCCGACCAAATGAAATACAGGGAGTGATTCAGCTAGAGATCCCATTATTCCGTTAAGAGCGCTTAATTCACCCACTCCATAGGTTGTGGTGATTATGGCTGCACCACTCAAACGGGCATAGCCATCTGCAGCATAGGAGGCATTGAGTTCATTACTTGAGATAACAAACGTGAAATTAGGATTGTAAGTAATGGCATCATCAATTGGGAAGGAATAGTCCCCAGGAACTCCGAAGATATGCTTGATTCCTAGATCTGATAAACGAGCTACAGCGTATTGGACAACAGTTATATTTTTGTTCATTGTAAATTACCTGCTATTGGTTCCCTAGACAGAGAGAAACTAATTAAGTCTACAACTTTTCTTAGAAGTTTATCTAAGGTGATTTCTAATAACATTTTTACCGCATGTAGGGGCACTAATTGTGAGGGCCCTAGGTGCGTAATGTTTGGACTTGTCCTACCACTACGGGAGAGGCATAATGGGCTTTGTTTTCTACAACTAATCTTAGTTTGACTGCAAAGAGATCAATTTTCAGATCTCCTGATAATATTTCTGCTCTAGGACTACAAATATTGAATATAGATGGGAGCATAATTTATTTAATGTTTAGAAACTACAAATAGATCCTGGTTTAATTGGGCAAATCTTGTCAGCGATAGGGTTGTATTGAAGGTTAATTATAGTTAATTTAGTCAAACCCGCTAGAGGTTGAAGAGCACTTATTTGATTGCCGATAAGCTGTAATGTAGTCAAATTAGTCAAACCCGCTAGAGGTGTTAGTTCACTTATTTTATTGTTATTGAGACCGAGTGTAGTCAAATTAGTCAAACCCGCTAGAGGTGTTAGATCACCTATTTGATTGTTGCCGAGAAAGAGTGTAGTCAAATTAGTCAAACCCGCTAGAGGTGTTAGATCACCTATTTTATTCTCGTGGAGAATGAGTGTAGTCAATTTAGTCAAACCAGCTAGAGGTGTTAGATCGCTTATTTGATTGTTATCGAGAGAGAGCCAAGTCAAATTAGTTAAACCAGCTATAGGTTGAAGATTACTTATTTGATTGTTATCGAGTTCAAGAGAAGTCAATTTACTCAAACCAGCTAAAGACTGAATATCACTTATTTTATTTTTTTTGATAGATAATTTATAATACAAATTACTCAAACCAGCTAAAGGCTGAACATCACTTATTTGATTGTTGCCGAGTTCAAGAGAATTCAATTTAGTCAAACTAGCTAGAGGTTTTATATCACTTATTTGATTGCTTTCGAGATTGAGAAAAGTCAATTTAGTCAAACTAGCTAGAGGTTTTATATCACTTATTTGATTGTCTTCGAGACTGAGAAAAGTCAAATTAGTCAAAGCCGCTAAAGGTTGAAGATTACTTATTTGATCGGAGACTAGAAAAAGGTTAGTCAAATTAGTCAAAGCCACTAAAGGTTGAAGATTACTTATTTTATTGTCGCTGATAGAGAGTTCAGTCAAATTAGTCAAACTTGATAGAGGTGTTAGATCAGTTATTTCATCGCCTTCGATCTCTAATTTAGATAGGTTATTTAGTGTTGTGCTAGCTGTCTTACAGTCTTGTGTGCCAGCTTTTTTTAGCAGTACATCAATAGTCTTTTTCGTTTCTGCTGGCAGAGAGTTTGTTTGTAAACACCATTTTTCAAAGCCTTGATTATTGTTAACAGTATCTGAGCCCTGACAAGATAGTAAGCCCGTAGTAAGTAATAGAATATTAAGGGTTAATGGGATCTTCTTGTTTTTTAACATATAAAAACTCGTATTGTGCTAGAGCATTCCTCAATGATTTATGTAGTTCTTTCCATGACAATACATATTGTGCTACCAAAACCTCCGCCCACTGGTGTAGGGCGGGCGGACTAGCGTCCCAACGGGACTACGTGCCTACGGCACTGCGCAGGAGCAATGATTGTAGGTGCCCTAGGTAGGGACAGAGCTAACTCGGTAGATACATAAGACCCTACCCCTATACGTGGAGCAGGATGCAAAATATAATGTTTACTATAGAACAACACAAATGAAATAGGAGCGCTATATATTAGGAACATTATATTATATTTTTTATGTGAGAAATGCCCTAACAGATTGGGGACTTACAATCTAAAGAAATACCATTTAAACTGAAGCGACAAAAGACCTGATTTCTGGTTAAACCTGCCAAAATCTTTTTCTTATTTAAAAATGACAAACTTTTTCTGGCTTAACTGGACAAACTTTTTCACTTATTTTATTGTTAATGATATCAAGTTCATGTAAATTAATCAAAGCGGCTAGAGGTTGAATATCACTTATTTCATTGTTGTTGAGACCGAGCCAAATCAATTTACTCAAAGCCGCTAGAGGTTGAACGTCACTTATTTTATTGTTGTCTAGATAGAGTTGAATCAAATTAGTTAAAACTGCTAGAGGTTTAAGATCATTTATTTTATTGTTGTAGAGATAGAGTTTAGTCAAATTAGTCAAAGCTGCTAGAGGTTTAAGATCACTTATTTCATTATCGTTAAGATTAAGTAATTTTAATTTAGTCAAAGTTGCTAGAGGTTTAATGTCTCTGATTTTATTGTCACTGAGACCAAGTGAAGTCAATTTAGTCAAAGCCGCTAGAGGTTGGATCTCATTAATTTTACTTTTGTTGAAGTCGATACTTAGTAAAGTCAAATTAGTCAAACCGGCTAGATCTTTTATCTCACTAATTTTATTATTGCCGAGATCAAGAGAAGTCAAATGAGTTAAAGTCGCCAGAGGTTTAATGTTACTTATTTGATTGTTGAAGAGATTGAGTTTAGTCAAATGAGTTAAAGCCACTAGAGGTTTAATATCATTTATTTTATTCACTATGAGAACAAGGGAAGTCAAATGAGTTAAAGCCGCTAGAGGTTTAAGATCACTTATTTGATTTTCACTAAGATCGAGTTGAGAAAGGTTTTTGAGTTTTAAGTCAGCTAGAGGTTTAAGATCTTTGATTTGATTTTCTTCGAGATCTAGTTCATTCAAATGACTCAAACTCGTTAGAGGTTGAAGATCACTTATTTTATTGTTGCCAAGATCAAGTTTAGAAAGGTTTTTGAGTTTTGAGTCAGCTATCTTACAGTCTTGTGTGTTAACTTTTTTCAGCAGTACATCAACAGTTTTTTTCGTTTCTGCTGGCAGAGAGTTTCTTTCTAGACACCATTTTTCAAAGCTTTGTGGATTAGATAACACTCTCTTTGGTTCTAATAAGTAAAAAGATAGAAGAACTGTGGTGACTGAGAAAATATTAAGGGTTAATGGACTTTTTCTTTGCATACTAAAAAAAATATTAATTGAATATGAGAAGCATTGTCATATTTCATTTTGTGTTTTTCTGCACCCTCTGTCAGGCTACTCTCACGCAGTCCAAAGGTCAGTCCAGAAATAAAATCCTACTCGCCCGGCGGCGCCGCACTATTGGTTTAAGTATCTCTATCAATCTTGAGCGAAAAATGGTATAACAGAAGTTATCAAAAAAGAGCCAAAATATCCCATAGCCTAAAAAGTGATACCCTCAATTAAACTTGATTTTTTTTTCCTTACTAGATGGCCAAACAAAGGCATAGTCAAAATTCAACTTTGAACATAAATTATAAAGAATTATTGGTCCATAAATTCCGATTAGAGTTCCTAAGAAAAGGTTAATAGTTAAATCATTTATATGGAATACTTTTCTAAGAATAATTCTTGTTAGAGCAGCAAATATGGTATGAGCTACATATATCTGCAATGAAAGAAATCCCCAATTTTTTAAAAATTTACTCCTAGCAAATTGTTCTAAGTATTTAGCCAGAAAAACAGACGCTGCTATACCTATGAAAGCGAAAAATACTGTTAAATAATTTATTTTCAGCAGATTAAAGTAACTGGCAAAGGCAATAATTAAAAAGCCAAGTAAAGAAGTAATGATTAAAAATAATGGTCTTGCTTTTTCTAGATAAAACAAAATATTTCTTTCTTGAACTAATGCTCCCAAGGCAAAATATACCAAATTACTACAAACTAGGTAAATCACTCCCCAAGAACCTATATTAATACCAAGTATAGGTACAGTATAAAGCAGAACGGAAATGATAAAAAATAGACCGATAGATACCTTGAGATGACGAAGAAGTACATAAAATAAAGAAATCAAAAAAAGTACATAAAGAAACCAAAACTCCAAAATTGGTTGATAAATACTTTTCCAAAGACTTCCTAAATTCTCAGATTCAATTCCTGCAAAATGTCTAATTATTTCTTGGACAATTGACCAAACAAAGTAGGGATAGGCAATCGTCTGTAGTTTATTGACAACAAATTTATTTAAATTTTTTGAGGCTGAACGTTCGATAAATAAACCAGAAATAAAGAAAAAAAGCGGCATATGAAAGGCATATATCCACTGATCTATATAAGAGTAAAATTCAGGTACATTTGAAATTGATCCTTTATTGAAGCTCCGAATTACATGTCCTAATACAACTAAAAAAATACCTATTCCTTTCGCGTAATCAACCCAAATAATTCGTTGATTTAATTCTAACCTCGTTTTTGATACAGTCATAATTCTCAAATAGATTAGGCTTTGTACAAAAGAACTTATAGCAGCGAAGCTATTAGTAATATATTCAGCAATACGATATGATTGCTGAATATATGTTATCCCATTGAACCAGAATATTCTCCTTTTGGCAACAGATCCAAGTTATAAGCAAAAACGCCTCTAAGTTACTGGTTGAGACATAGCATATGGATCTTTCATTCTGTCGATTTATCTTTAACCCCTCTGACAATACGAGATAGTTCTGTTTTTTCATCGACAGAAATTTTAGTAGGAGAGCCACTGATAATTTTTTCATAATTGCGGAAGGAATCTTTAATATTAGGTCCTTCTTGACTTATACTATATTCTCTAATACCCTTATCATGCCAAGAACCCCGCATTTTAAAGACATTAATTGCTCTAGACATTTCGCCCTTAATTTCTACATACTGCAGCATGATAATTGTGTCTGTAATAGTGGAGATATGGGATTCTGTAATGGAATGTGCTCCCATAAATTGATCAGTCGTATTGGTAAAAAATCCTGTGATTTCTTCTTGTTTAGCATAGCCTGTCACGCCAATTACAAACTGTCTAAAAGCGTTATTAGTGACTCCTCTAGCCAAAGCTGAAAGTGAATCAATCGCGATCCGTGAGGGCTTAAATTCGGCAATTTCTGATTTAATCATTTGGAGATGATCTTCTAAGCCGGCTGATTCAGGATAAGAACAAAGTAACTTAAGTAATCCTTTGCTTTCCATTTCTTCAAAGTCAATCCCCCAAGAAGAAGCATTACGCGAAAGTTGGGCGCGGGATTCTTCATAGGCGAATAAAATAGCCCTTTCCCCTATGTGACAGCCTTCTTCTAGGAATTTACTAACTAAGAGGGTCTTACCTGTTCCTGTGGCACCTGTGGCTAAAATAATTGAATCTTTAAAGAAACCACCCCCACACATCTCATCGAGTGTTTTGACTCCTGAAGAGATCCGCACATTACTCGAACGCTGAGTTAATCGCATAGCACCTAATGGGAAGATATTAATCCCATCATTGGTAATTGTAAAGGGATATTCTCCCTTCATGTGTGTTGTTCCTCTGAGTTTGAGAATTTCAATAGTCCTGCGTCTTCTTTCTCCTTCTAAGACATTTCGCAGGATGATCACGTTATCCGAGACAAATTCTTCTACCCCAAAACGGGCTATCTGTCCATACTCATCTACCCTTTCTGTGGTCATAATTGAGGTGACTTTTAGCTGTTTTAGTCTGGCTACTAGTCGAAAAATTTCCCTTCTCACCACTGAAGCTGCATCATATTGTTGAAAAACAGCCGTGACTGAATCTACAGAGACTAACTTAGCTTTGTATTTGCGGATAGCATATTGGATTCTCTCAATTAAGGCACTTAAATCAAAGCTCCCTACTACTTCTTGACCATCTGGATCAGGTGAAGCATCTAGGATAAAAAGCTTTCCTTCATCTATTAATTGCTGTAGATCCCAACCAAAACTATGGGCATTTTGAATAACATCATATGGGGATTCTTCAAAAGTTATAAATAGTCCTGGATAATCAAAATATTTAATACCATTGTAGAGAAATTGAATAGCTAATAAAGTTTTTCCTGTTCCTGAAGTTCCACTGACCAGAGTAGTTCGGCCAATGGGCATTCCTCCATGTGTAATTTCGTCGCATCCCTCAATCATCGTGCGGATTTTATGCACTCCTTTGAGGTTTTCGTCTTGATAGTTGCTGTGTTCGGTAGTGTTGTTTTTGTTCATCGCTGATTTCTCAGAATGATTCTTTCAATCAATATAAAGGTTAACATTTATTCCTGTTCTGTTTCTCCGGAGCGAATTTCTTCAAATAGTAAATCTAGACCGATCAAGACTTTTTCTCGATCTGATAAATCACCAATGATTTTTCGCACAGGGGGCGGTAATACTTTTGAGAGAGTTGGGGTAGCTAAGATCTTATCTTCCTCGGCTAGTTGAGGATTTTTTAAAACATCAATTACTTTCAGAGCATATACTCCCTGGAGTTCCTCCTCCAAAATATTTTTTAGGGTTTTTAAGGCTTTTACTGAATTAGGCGTGTTTCCTGCTACATAGAGCTTTAACACATAGGTTTTTTTGAGAGAACTCATAACTTTAGCTATCCTTAGATTATAAATTAATTAGGTTATTGTATTTTCCACAAGAAATCATAGGGTAGATCTTCTCTTGGGATTGAACGGCGATACATTTCGCATAGGTGGGCTAAAATGTCAATAACAGCTAATCTATAGTCTAGAAGAATTTCTTCGCTTCGGCCTTCTAATTTTAGTTGTTGAGAGAACTGATCCATCAGTTCCATATGAATTTCTAAAACTTGAGAAACTGAAAGATCTGAAAAAAAGGCTTTGTTGACAAATTGATCAATTTCTGCATTAATGTCAACCTCTTTAGAAAAGTAATTAAGAATAATCTGACGATATTCCTCAGAGAGAGCCTCAAGAAAGTTTTTTCTCTCTTCTCCATCTAGGTTTCTGTAAAAAAGTTGAGAATTTCTTCTATAATAAACCCCCAAATAGCCTAGACGCTCTTTGAGTTTTTCTGCTAGTCTATGCTGTTGTAAAAGCAAAAAACTCTGTTTTTCTTCAAAATGATTGACATCGGCTGTGATTTTGCTTGGTTCCGAAAGTGAACAAGTGTGGCCAAGATGTAAAAATTGATTAATTGCTTGAGCAATTTTTTGTGGTAATGTTTCTAATTCGCTTGATGAAAGCCTGACTTCGGCACTATGATAAAGATAGGTTGGGGCACCCGAAGAGTGATTTTCTTCTGGCACGCTCTTGCTAGTAGTTGCATCAATTAAAACTGTTGGCAATAAAACTCCTTGTTCGTACATTTGATTGAAAATTGGCAGTGAGGTAGGTTGATTCAGAACGACAAGACAGTCTATCTTTTCATTATGTTCGCCCAGAAATTTCAGAAATTCCTCTGGTGAACGTATTGGATTCACATTATAATTTTCTTGGCTCAAACGTTCTAGTAATGATTGCGCCAAGGTTTCTACCGGAACTAGTAAACAAATAAAGAGATGAAAAAGCAAAGTACTAAAAAAATAACTGATTTAAGAGGATTAGCTTAACAATGATTAACAAAATTTTGCAAAAATTAACATTAATTGTCATATCATACATATTTCTCTAACTATTGTAAATCTTTACTCTACTCTCTAGTTAAATTTTTTACCCCATAGATTTATGTCCTGGCTGTCAGTCAAAATTGCTCGTTTTCTCCAGAGTGTCCCTGTCTGTAAAATGCCCATTAATCTGGAAAAGGCTATTGATGTATTAAAAAGTAGTCAGAAAAAAGCCTTAATTCTATTAGGTTCAAGAGATATCGTACTAGGTGTTATAGAGAGTAAAAATCTGATTGCCTTCGGCACTGCGCGGAGCGCAATCGATATGAATCATCTAGGGAGACTAGAAGAAATTCTCAGTCCTGCCTCCTGCTATGATGAATCGACTACCGTAGAAGAATTGTTAGATAATCTACAAGAAAACAATATTTATGTAGTCAGAAACCATCAAGGTCAATGCCTAGGAATAGTTGATCCTTGGTTATTACTAAAATATATAAATCAAAATCAAAGAGACCACACTAGGGCAATAACTATCTCAGAAGAAACTACAAATGTACTGCAACAATGGCCTATTCCAGCAATGGTGCAAGGAGAAAATGGAGAAATAATCTACTATAATCCTAGTTGGCAAGAAAAATTAGGTAATAATCTGCCCCTAGAAATACTCTTACTATACAAGTCTTCCCAGTTTAAAACTAGTCAACATCTCTATAGAAATCAGATAGATGTACTTCAAGATATTCCTACTCTCAAAGAAAGTTTATCTACTACTTTATTCCCCAACTATCTCGATTTTACTGCCTTAAATATAGAGAAAGATTGGCAATTTTTATATGTTCCCTTGGGCAAGGAAAATAATAATTCATGCCGACTCATTTTAGCAATTAATAAACAAATTGACCAAACAACTACAGAACTACTGCAGTTAAATCAAGCCAAAAATGATCTCTTAGCTTCTATTGGACATGAACTAAAATCGCCTCTAACTACAGTTGTAGGTTTAGCTAATCTTCTAATGCAAGAAAAAATAGGCGAACTAAATGCTAGACAGAAAAAATATGCCGAATCAATCTACAATAGTGGTCGCCAGTTAATAAAATTAGTTAATAATTTACTAGATTTAACGCACCTAGAAGCAGGGGAATTGAAGCTTGTACTTCGTCCAGTGAAAATAAGACAAGTCTGTGAACAGGCTTATGCTTCTATTGTGGCTAAATATCAAAGTCAAGGACAATCTTTAATCCACTTTCACCTAACAATTGAATCGGGAGTAGAAGAGATAATCGCTGATGAAACTAGACTTCATCAAATGTTAGTAAATTTACTGGATAATGCAATCAAGTTCACTAAAGAAGAGGGTAAATGTGGCTTAAAGGTTTTTCAAAAAGAAAATTGGCTTGTTCTGACAGTATGGGATACAGGAATAGGCATATGTGAAAAATCTCAACCTTGGTTATTACAAAACTTGCAACCAGAAAAGCCTCAAATAGGTTTAGGATTACTAATAACTCAGCGTCTGGCTTTATTACATGGAGGTGATTTATCTTTTGTTTCAGAAGTTAATCAAGGTAGTCAATTTACCCTATTATTACCAATTTCGCAAAATACTGACACTCTAGTATCTCGTTCTTTAGTTTTAATTGCTGATTCTACCAATCAAACAATAGATCCAATTAACCAAATACTCAGAAAAGCAGGTTACCAGGTGAGTATGGCGCGAACAGGACCTGAAGCATTAGATAAAGCACGTCTTTTAAAACCAGCCATTATTTTTCTTAATCCTTTATTGTCCATTCTCTCAGGTTGGGATTTATTAAAACTTATTAAAGGAGATATAGCCACAGAAAAAATCAAAGTAATTATTACAGCCACCAAATCAGAAGAAAAACTAGCTCATCAGATGAGGGCAGATGGATTCTTAAGCTTACCAATTAAGCCAATTGCTGTCCAAAAAATGCTAGACCAATTTAACAATACTCTGATAAAAAATCAGGAATATATAAATGTTTTACATCTCCATAACACTGATTCACCTATTAATTTAAAATCTCTTTTAAATAATCTACAGATTGAAACTTGTATTTTAGAAGCTGATGATTTAGAACAGGCTGAGTTATTAGCGCAAGTTTGGAAGATCCATTCCATTTTCCTAGATTTGAAAAAACGAGAAAATTTTTCTCTTTCTCAGTATTGGCAAGATTTAGCTTCTTCTTCGCTTTCTACGCTCTCTTTTGTCACCCTTGATACAGAAGTTTTTAACTTGGGTCAGAATTTTCCACAAGTTAAAATTACTTATGGGCTTGATTTAGGTTTTCGGTAACCGCACTCCCTACTCTTTTTCCTAAATGGACAGTCCTAACTTGATACCTAGTATGGCATGAACAATTAAAACTAAAGCAGTTAGACTACCCAAATAAGCATGGGCTGTTCTTAACGTTCCTTTTTGCTGACCGCCAAAACCACTCAAGGCAATTAGTGCGTTTATTCCCAATAAACCAACAACTAGAGAACCTGTCCAAAAGTGGGGACTTTCCAAGATAGGTTGTTTTTGTATGACAAGAGAAAGAACCCCTCCCGTATAGCCTAAGGCAATAAAGAGGAACATTAAGGGGGCTATTTGGCGGTGTTGTGTGCGACTTTTGAGAGCTTCTTCCCCATCATAGGGAGAACTGAGTTTACCTCGCCATCCTGTGTAAACAACCACGCTTCCCATCACAAAGACCACGATACCCATCATCAGAGGGTGTCCCCAATGAACTATCAGTTCTGGAGTTCCTAAACTGCGAAACCAAACAGCAATTGGCTCTAAGCTTTGACTAAGTTGTCCGCCCATCGGTAGATTGTTAATGTTTATGAAATAATATAATCTATGGTAAGCGAGAAATTAGAATTTGTCGAGAAAAAAATTTGCTTGAACCTTAGACAAAATAGTTCTGTTTAAGCTCAATAATATATACTAGTTAGGACTCAACCAAAACAGATGAAAAATGCGTTTTAGAGCAAATTTTAATCTATTAAGCCACAACTTAAAAACCAAAACCCGTGCGGGAACCCCGCACCCGCTCCTTGGTTAAGCAAGCTTATCTGATCTCAAACTGCTGTAACTTAAAAATTAGCAAGAAAATAGAGAAAAAGAGAGGGATAACTACACAAGTGCGCTCAAAGTATGCTTAAGTATTCAATAACTCGTTTTTTTACTCATTCATCCATATATAACAAATAGCTCAATGTCGGACAGAATATCTCTAGAGCAAGTCAATCAAATCGTCTATAACCTGCATCACGATCCCTTTCAAGTTCTCGGTTGTCATCTCCTAGAGGATAGCGAGAATAACAAAAAATGGGTAGTGAGAGCTTACTTACCTAAAGCAGAAGCGGCTTGGGTATTAAGACCAACGGCACAAAAAGAGTATAAGATGGATCAAGTACATCATCCTAACTTCTTTGAAACCATCATCGAAGCTCCAGAACTAGTTAACTATCAATTAAAAATTAAAGAAGGGTTATCCGAAAGAGTCATTTATGACCCCTATAGCTTTGATTCAGTATTTTTGACAGATTTTGATTTACATCTATTTTCAGAAGGAAATCATCATCGCATTTACGAAAAACTGGGCGCACATTTAACAAAAGTTGATGGAATTAATGGAGTTTATTTTGCAGTTTGGGCACCAAATGCTCGCAATGTCTCAGTTTTAGGCGACTTTAACAACTGGGATGGCAGAGAGCACCAAATGAGGAAGCGAAATAATAAAGTTTGGGAACTTTTTATTCCTGAAGTGACTGTGGGAAGTTCTTATAAATATGAAATCAAAAACTGGGCAGGACATATCTATGAAAAAACAGATCCCTACGGGTTTCAACAGGAGATTAGACCAAAAACAGCTTCCGTAGTTACTGATTTGAGTACATATAAATGGAATGATCAGGAATGGATGGAAAAGCGTCGCCACATTGATATTCACAAGCAACCTATCTCTGTTTATGAAGTACATATTGGCTCTTGGTTACATCGCTCCTCGTCAGAAAAAACCCTCCTTTTAAAAGGGGAAGTAGAACCAGTACTAGTCTCAGAATGGAATACAGGATCGAGATTTTTAAGTTATTATGAACTAGCTCATCAATTGATTCCCTATGTCAAAGAACTAGGTTACACGCATATAGAAGTATTGCCAATCACGGAACATCCCTTTGATGGTTCTTGGGGATATCAAGTGACGGGATATTATGCACCAACTTCGCGCTATGGGAATCCAGAAGATTTCATGTACTTTGTCGAACAATGTCATCTCAATGGTATAGGGGTAATTATGGATTGGGTACCAGGACATTTTCCCAAAGATGGACATGGACTAGCCTTTTTTGATGGGACTCATCTCTATGAACACGAAGATCCCAGAAAAGGAGAACACAAACAATGGGGAACTTTAGTATTTAACTATGGACGTCCAGAGGTACGTAACTTTTTAGCAGCCAATGTCCTCTTCTGGTTCGATAAATATCATATAGATGGAATTAGAGTAGATGCAGTAGCTTCTATGCTTCATCTAGATTATTGTCGTGAAAATGGAGAATGGGTAGCCAATCAATATGGCGGGCGGGAGAATTTAGAGGCAGCTGATTTCCTGAAACAGGTCAATACAATGCTCTTTGGTTACTATCCTGGAGCACTTTCTATAGCGGAGGATTCCACCTTCTGGCCGATGGTTTCTTGGCCTGCTTATGTAGGAGGGCTAGGCTTTAACCTGAAGTGGAATATGGGGTGGATGCACGATACGCTGGACTATTTCAGTATGGACCCTTGGTTTCGTCAATTCCACCAAAATAACATAACTTTCAGTATGTGGTATCACCACACTGAGAACTTTATGTTGGCTCTCTCTCATGACGAAGTAGTACATGGCAAGAATAACATGATCGGTAAAATGCCAGGGGATGAATGGCAAAAATTTGCTAATGTTCGCTGTATATTTACTTATATGTTTACTCATCCAGGCAAAAAGACTATGTTTATGAGTATGGAGTTTGCCCAATGGCGTGAATGGAATGTTTGGGGTGATCTAGAATGGCATCTTCTGCAATATGAACCACATCAAAAACTCAAGGAATTTTTTCGAGAACTCAATTTTCTTTATAGAAGGGAACCCGCTCTCTATACAATGGATTTTGAACCAGAAGGATTCGAGTGGATCGACTGTAGCGATAACCGTCACAGTGTAGTCTGTTTTCTGCGCTGGAGTAAAGAAAAAAGTGAATTTGTGGTAGTGGTTTGTAACTTTACTCCACAACCCCACAGTCACTATCGCATTGGTGTTCCCCAAGCGGGATTTTACACAGAAATCTTTAATAGTGACGCTCGTAAGTATGGTGGCTGTAATATGGGTAATCTAGGCGGTAAATGGACGGAAGACTGGTCTTTCCATAACCAACCCTACTCCCTTGATCTCTGCTTACCACCTCTTGGTGTTCTGATTTTCAAACTAAAATCCAAGCTCCAACCCGCAATTGCAGAAACAGCAGAAAATTAATTTGTCGCTAGTCTATCAATTGATCCCAAATGGATGTAGCATGATCCCAAGACTGATATAAAAAACTTATTAAAACGACAGCTTTGCTCATGCTGCTCCAAGCCACTGAAAAAACTTTTTCTCAAATCATTTTGGATGCCAAACAACCAGTTCTTGTTCATTTTTGGGCCCCATGGTGCGGTTTGTGTCATTTGATTCAACCTCTCCTACTCCAATTACAGAACCAATGGCGTGGACAACTAGAAATTGTGACTTTTAATGCCGATGATAGTCTCCGCTTAGCCAATACCTATCGTTTAAGAAGTCTTCCTACTCTCATTCTTTTTGCCAATGGCAAAGAAATTCATCGTTTTGAAGGAATTACAGGACGGGAAGAAATTCAAAAGATTCTTAAACAAATGAACGTTTCTCTCGTGGCCTAACTTTCTCGCACTAGGGCGATTGTTTGTAAGGATTTGTTGGTATATTTATCCTCTTTCAGACTCCCTAAAATTCTTTAGGATCGTGATTGAGCTAATTCATCCAAGCTTACAGCAATCGCCACTTCTACAGCTTTTAGCAACCAGTACCAACCAGAAACTAACTCGGATTTTTGAGTGTACCTAAAATGGGTATAATCTCTCTGATAAATTTCTGACATTATTTAGGGATTATAGCGGCGTAGTCCTGAAAGATCTACTTTCCCAAAATGTACACTCAAGGCGATCTGTAGGTTTTCTAGTGCTTTGACTAACCAAGGTACTCCATCACTGGTAAAAGAGTCATAGTGATTAAACAAAATAGCAAATTTTTTTTCTAGATATGGTTTAATCTTATGGGAAATAAGTACTATTTTGAGTAATAGCCCAATGGTCTTAGTTACCCCCATATTAGTAATCATGTCTATAAACAGGTAGTGTTCTGGTTGACTAGAACTTTCCACAACTAACATATTCAGGAGTTGACTAGATGTTCTAGTTACCAAAAATTCACTCGGTCTTTCTTCATCGTATTGAGATAGACTATTTTGTAATATATTAGTAACTTTTTTGTTAAACTGTCCTCTTCCATAAGGAGGTTCTACAGCGCTCAAAAGATATTCATAAAGTTCTTTTTTGAAGTCTTTGAAGGTCTGTATATGCGGTGCTTGAGCTAAGAAATCTTCTGATAGTCCTTTGTAGCTATGACCGTTCTCAACATTCCCGACAAATTGTTTTAGGGATCTGTTTAATTCTTTATCTGTCAGTAGAGTAGGGTTTTTGACCGGTTGAATGATATTCTTGGGTTTTTCTTCTATCTTACTTATCTCTGCCATTCTCACTTTGTAGGTAACATATCTAGAGATATTTACTTCAAATTCCTTTTTGGCTTGATGTTTAATAGCTCGAACTGTACTTCTATGCTCTTGTGAACTATCATCACTGAGCAGACAGTGATCGTAGAGATAGGGATAACGCTTAATGAGACTCCCTACTGAATTATTGATAGTAGTTTTGGTAGAAACTATAGTGGCCACCCTTTGCAGTTTAAGATACTGATCTGTCTCTACAAAACCTCTTACTAACTGCTTTATCTTCAATGGTACTGGACTATATCCTATCCTAGGACCAGTTATATTTTCAAATACTGAGACAAATTGAGGAATCGCTGACTGCATTTGTGGGGTCATTTGCCAACGGTTCACTAGTATGTAGCAGCAACGATTGAAGAAGAAGTTAAATTTCTCATCAATTTCCTTCGACTTGACAAGAGTTTCTAAAGCCGAGTAGACCTTGGCATTTCCATAGTTCCGTCCTTCAATAAAGAGACGACGGAAGTTGTCAATTATTTCTTCTGGCGAATCTTTCTGTACACTTTCTAGCAGGAAATCATAGAGTACTTGCTCTGCTGCTAGCAAGGCTTGATGGTTGTCTATTCCACGCGGTATGTTGGCATTCACTAAATTAAACCTTCTTTATTTGCAATTTGGGCATCCGACCCTACTAGTTCGACCATCTAGTAACTTGAGCACTAATTACTAAAGTTTTTTTATACTAATAAGCTTTTTTAGATCTTTCTATTCTTAGAGTATATCTATTTAGGCTTATTTTAGATAAAATCTACAAAGTCTATATACTTCTTTAATAATGTATAAAGACACAGTTTGTCTGTGATATCGATCACAGCCCCTCTATATTATAAACCTCTTTGACTTGAAAATCTATGTTTAATCTCTCTCAACTTTCCCGCATCATTGACTCGACCTCTAACAAGGATCTAATTCTAACAGAGTCTGAGATCCTAGTGAAAGGAATCTCTACTGATACTAGGTTTTTAGAGCCTGGATTCGTTTTTCTGGCTTTGCGCGGCACTCATTTTGATGGTCATCATTTTGCTGAAGTTGCAGTTAATAAAGGTGCTAGTGCGTTGATTGTTGAAGAGAATATCTCCGTAAAATTACCTAATTCAATTCCTCAATTTATTGTTAAAAATACTCATCAAACCTATCAACAAATTGCCTATTGGTGGAGAAAACAGTTATCAATTCCTGTAATAGGTATCACAGGTTCAGTCGGGAAGACTACTACTAAAGAATTAGTAGCTGGAGTTTGCGCTACAAGCGGTAAAGTTCAGAAAACTCAACTCAATTACAACAATGAAATAGGGGTACCCAAAACACTATTAGGGATATCTTTAGAAGATGATTATGCTGTAATTGAGATGGGGATGAGGGCAAAAGGTGAAATAGCGCTTCTGACGCAGATTACCTCGCCAACCATAGGTATAATTACTAACGTGGGAACTGCCCACATTGGGCGTTTAGGGTCAAGAGAAGCTATTGCCGAAGCTAAATGTGAGCTACTAGCTAATATGGACTCTAGTAGCATTGCCATCTTAAATCAGGATAACCCTCTGCTCTCAAAAACAGCCAAACAAGTCTGGTCAGGAGAAACTATCACTTATGGACTAGAAGGGGGAGATCTAAAGGGAGAATTAATTAATAATATGACCATGAGAGTAGAAGGAAGAGATTTTCTCCTTCCCTTACCTGGTCGTCACAATGCAGCCAATTACTTAGCCGCTTTAGCAGTTGCAAAAGTTCTGGGTATAGACTGGGGTATTTTACAAAAGGGTATAGCCTTAGATTTACCAGAAGGAAGAGCACAGCGTTATTTATTAGCTAATGATATTCTACTTTTAGATGAGACTTATAACGCTGGTCTAGAATCTATGTTAGCCGCCCTAGACCTACTCAAAGAAACGCCTGGAGAGCGTTATATTGCAGTTCTAGGGGCGATGAAGGAGTTAGGTAACCACACACAACAATTACATCAACAAGTGGGTGAGAAGGCAAAAATGCTCGCTCTAGATACTCTTTTTGTCTTGACCAGTGATCCTGAAGCTGAAGCTATTTTAGAGGGAGCAGTCGGACTTAATACTATTAAATGTTCGACAAAAGAGGAATTAATTATGGCCTTACAAGAAACTATGCGTCCAGGGGATCGGATTCTCTTTAAAGCTTCCCATTCTGTTGGGTTAAGTCAAGTGGTGGAAAAGTTAAGGAGTTGAGAAAAAATTTCAATCCCTCTATTATCCTAAAATAGACTTCGAGTCTGAAGTCTATTTTAGGTGTTAGGAAGACTTCAAAACACCCCACACCCTACACCCTGCCGTTTTAACTTACTTCCGTTTCTGAGAAACCACTTCCACAGACCGAATAAATGCTCCATTTTGAAATCGGGATGTTTCTTGATATTCTTTACTTGAGGAATGATAGATTCCTACTAATCCCTGAGATTTGGACCCAGGACGAAAATAGATATTTTTCGCAGGTTGTTTAGCGAATCTAACATATTCTCTAGACTCATTGGACGTGTTATAATAGAGGGCTGCTTGTCCGTAAACTTTTTGAGCTTCGATTAGGGAAGTCCCAATACCTATATTTTTACTGGTACGATATTGAGGATTATTGGTCATTAAAATCTCAATGACATCGGAATCCTTAAATCTATTCCCCGCTGGGTAGAGTATATAGTATTGCACCTGTTCAGACTGACGTACAGCGATCGCATCAATATCAACTTGAAAATGGGTTTTAATTTGAAACTTTGTATTTTTTCCCAATTTGGCTTTAAGCTGACCATAGGTCATACCTATTCTAGCTAAACCGATCCCATCAGTAGAGATCAGATATTGGGCTGGGATACTAGTTTGAGAGATGAGGATTTGCGAAGCGACCAGAGAACTAGAGGGAGGCTTTAAACTAGGGTTAGATTGGTCTTTGGTCGCCGTCTCTGCGGTCAGAGTATTTTCGCAGGCTATCGAAAGATAGGGACTTTGGCAAGCAGACAAAGCTAAACTCAGGATGACGCTCTTTAAATGTCGATAGTTAGAGAACATAAATTGATTTAGGTTAAAAATACTAAATTTGCAAGGGTATGGTAAACTATAATACTATTATCCCATCTATCCTCCGAAACTGCCCTTAAGCTAGTGAGCATTTAAGTTAAGCTAAAACGCATTTAAAATGCGTTTTAGCTTATTACAGCTTTGCGACCAGAAACACCCCAAAACCAGGCGTAGCGAGTCCGCATGGGTTTTAGCATTTTTATATGGGCTTCATTTGATCCAAATTTGCTCTAAGTTTTACAAGGGTAGCTTTAAAGCTTTTCGAGTAGCAGGACCTACTTGTCCATCTACGGCTAAAGATTCTTGCCGTTGGAAGTTTTCCACAGCAAGTTCTGTCTCTGTCCCATACACCCCATCTACTTGATCGACTTTTAGTAAATTGACTGCGACAAGAGCTTGTTGGACTTGCCGCACATCTTCCCCTTGCATGGGTGGTTCAGTAAGTTTGAGAATTCTTGTTCTCGGAAAACCTTGAGCCGGAGAACGATCAAGACGTTTAGCTGTTTCTGGCCCGTAGTTACCATCAACTAAAAGCTGATCATTAGTATTATTCTTATTCCAAAGTCTTTGAAATCCCTTTACTCCAATATCGCCCACATCATCTCTGACACCACCGCCGACATAAGTAAAATGGACTAAATCTCCCTCTCCGAACCACTCCCAATCTTGCTTTTGTAGCGCAGATTTCCATTCATTCCAATCAGGTGTATCAATTGCGAAGCCATCTTCGTGGTTGCTTCGTCCAGGTTTAGCGGCGATTTGAATCCCGCATGAGCCTTGCCAACTATATAACATGTGCTGTTGTACAACAGTTCGATAGACAGAATTAAGTTTGAGAGTCGTACCTTTGCTTGCGATAGCTCGTCGCAGTGCATCTTTGGCTTTTGGCTGCAAAAATAAATTCACCGCCTCATCATTTCCAGAGACATTTAGGTCATCAATGGTCACCAAAGTACTAGGAATTAGCAGATTCATCTCATCAATAATTTGTAGACTCAAACCTCTGACAGGTGCAGTGCTACAACCCTGTGCCTCAATCAGATCACCAACAGTTTTCATAAATGTTATTTCCTTATTTCTAATGATTGTTTTTTAGATTTTGTGCCAATCAACACTAGGTGAATTACAGCAAATTTTAATCTATTAAGCCACAACTTAAAAACCAAAAACCGTGCGGGGCTTCCGCCCCGCCCCCTGGTTAAGCAAGCTTATCTGGTCTCAAATTGCCGTAATATCAAACTTTTGTCTTGTTTAGCATTCTATATTATGATGTCTGCAATGCACGCCATACTCAGTAATTTTTTAGCTTGTACCAATTTTATAAATTAATGGTAGACTTACATAGATATTTTAACCAGAAATAAAATTCTCCTCGCACGGCGGCGCCGCACTATTGGTTTTAGAATCTCTATCAATCTTGAGCAAAAAATGGTATAAAATCCAGAGAGATTCTGCTTAAACAAGGATTTTTTAGTATTTTAGATTTGATTTAGAACAGAACAAATTAACTTTAGGTTAGTACCTTACCCTCAATTTTAATTGTACAGGTCGGGCAATTCTGCAGAGGTGGGTTTAGCAATGTGAGGAAGTCCCCAACCTAGTTTCTCACGCAGAATACGGAAGAATTCGGGTGAGGTAAGACGGATAAAACGGGCGTTATAAGGTGAACGTTCTGCGTGAATAGAGTCTTCTGGTAAGATGTAACAGCCGCCATTCCCATCTACTACCATAATCATTCTATTAGGGGTAGCTGGATAGATCCGTACCTTTTGTTTATCAGAAAAGACGAGGGCGCGGGAAGCTAGGGAATGAGGACAGATAGGCGCTAACTGTAATACAGGAACATCCGGGGTGACAACTGGTCCGCCTGCGCTGAGAGAATAGGCTGTTGAACCAGTTGGGGTTGAGAGAATGACCCCATCAGCGGCAATGTCTACGGGCGCATGTTCGCCAATTTGGATCTCAAAATGACACATACTGGTAAGTGGCTCTCTGTGTACTACTACTTCATTGAGGGAGAGAGCTTCCCAAAGGAGTTCTTTTTCTCGAAACAGTCTGACCGCTAACATTGAACGTTCCTCAACCTCATAGTTACCAGCTAGAAGCTCTTCTAAAGCTGTAGATAGTTGATTAGTATAAGTTTCGGTTAAAAAACCCATATGTCCTGTATTGACAGTTAGAGCGGGTATTCCTTGGGGTGCTAGTTGTCTGAAAGCGGCCAGAACTGTCCCATCTCCTCCTAAAACTATGGCAAAGTCTAGACCTTCATCAAAATGAGGGGGAATGACTTGTTCAATACGAATATGACAGATGGGACGGTTGGGCTGTGAGTAACCTAACATCCCACCACTTCCCGTGGCCAGATAAACTTTACAGCCCAGAGATTTTAGTTTTTCTTCTAACTCTTGGGCAACTCTACAGGCAATCGGTTTGATATCGTTGTAGATGATGCCTACTTTTGGCACAATAATTTATCCTAACTTTTATTTTTAAATGGACTTCTTTTTTGCTTTTTCTTGTTCTTATTTTTCTCGTAACCTATCTCTTTTAGTTTTTTCAAGATGCGACTAAAGTATTCATTGAGATAAGTTTCTAAATTGGTATTTTCTCTAGGGTCTAGTCCAAATATCTGATAGACTTCCTGCATTGGAGCAGCTAATGGATTTCCACTAGCTAAGACTTCAGCAAAGGCTAGACGATCAGCAATATTTAACGTCCATTTTAAAGAATAAGTCAAACCGCGCATCACACGCAATAACCCCATAGGCACACGCGAGATTTTTGCCTCTTGACCTGAGAGTTTTTCACACAGTGTTATTATTTCTTCTGCTTTCCAGGCTTTTTCTCCAACAACGGGAAAGCTTTTTCTGCAGGTTTTTGGTACTGTTAGAGCACGTACAGCAAATTTGGCTATATCTATAGTATCCATATAGGCTACAGGTGTGCTCTCTCCTGTGATCCAAACTCCTTGATTTTCTAAAATGGGTATGGCATATTGACCAATTAACCCCTGCATAAAACCACATGGTTTTAAGATCGTATAGTCTAGGTCTGTCTCGGCTAAGAATTTCTCTGTATAGTATTTAATCTCCATCAAGGGTACATTAGGATAATTTTCGGCGAACAATATCGAGAAAAAGATATACCTTTTGATACCTGCTTCACAGACTGCCTGGATCAGGTTGACTTTGCCTTCCCAGTCTATTTGCTTGATACTTAAAGAGTCTGTTGCTCTGGCTGTAGCTGCGTCAATAACTGCTTCTATCCCTTCTAAGGCTGCGGGTAGCGTTTCGGGTTGACAAAAGTCCCCTTCTACTAATTCCGCTCCCCATTCCTTTAAAAAGCTCGCTTTTCTGGCATTTCGTACTAAACAAGTAACCTCATAGCCTTGATCGATGGCACATCGAGCCACTTGCCTTCCTAGGGTGCCCGTGGCACCGACGACCAATAATTTCATTTAATTTTCGTAACTTTTTTTAAACTTTCTTTAAGATGTTATCATAATTTGTGTATATTCTCACAGAATTATTGTTAATTTTTCTTAAATGACTAGTAATTTATACTTAAATGTAGTAACAAATAGGCAATAAAACAGGCGGTGTCACGGTCTTTTGAGAAGTTTTCGTGTGATTAGCTGCTTTTTGTAAACAAGATTACTCTGCTAGGTTCATTTGTTCTTTTAGTAACTCAAGGATATTATCGGCAACATCTTCTGGTCGTTTGCGTTGATTGAGAGACAGATAAAGCTACTGCATTAACTCATCATTTGTCATAAAAATATGGTTATTTTAAACAATTTCCCACTCTTTCCCTACTAAAACTAACTTAATTACACCAGCAAAAGGGATAGAAACTTCAGATTTTCCCTTGACAAGTGCCTTAACAATCCCCTTGACAGTCATACTATGTCCGACTATGAGTAAATCTCCTGTAAAGTTCTTTAAAAGTTGATCGATAATACCCATCATGCGGCGTTCAACTTGCTCTAATGTTTCGGGATATTGGGGGAAAAGATGACTATTATATCTTCTGTCAATACAAGGATAGAAACAATGGAGGGGAGTTCTCTTTGTGAGAGTAGGTGACTCACTCATCCAGTCAGCATTTAACCATTCTCCCAAATGAGCATCTATTTTAATCAATAAATCCAGTTTTTGAGCAATAGGATAGGCAGTTTGTAAGCAACGTAAGAAGGGAGAAGAGAAAATATGTCTAATCCCTTCTGTAAGTAGCAGATCTCCTAAAGTTTCAGCCTGTTCTTGTCCAAGATCTGACAGAGGCGGATCATAGCGATTTTCGGCTAGATTAAACCATTCAGGATGGGCAAAATCTAGCCTATGTCCATGTCTAACTAGCCAAAGAGTTCTAGACATTAAACCGAAAAACTACTATGTCTCCTTCTTGCATCACATATTCTTTTCCTTCACTGCGAACTAAGCCTTTTTCCTTGGCAGCTACCATATTACCCGCACTGACTAAATCATTAAACGAGATAGTTTCGGCACGAATGAACCCCCTTTCAAAATCTGTATGAATCACTCCTGCTGCTTGTGGTGCTTTCATTCCAGCAATAATTGTCCAAGCGCGAGTTTCTTCTGGTCCTGTAGTTAAATAGGTTCTGAGTCCTAAAATCTCATAAGTTGCCCCAATGAGAGATTTTAGTCCGCCTTCTGTGACACCGAGAGAGTCTAAGAAGTCTTTTCTTTCTTCATCGGAAAGATCTACTAGTTCTGATTCTACTTGCGCTGAAATAACGACTACTTTCGCTTTTTCTTTCTCTGCTATCTTTCTGACTTCTTCTACCCAGGCATTCCCTGTAGAGAGGTCTTCTTCTGAGACATTGGCTGCATAGATCAGGGGTTTAGCGGTTAAGAGGGTTAAGGGTTTAACTAAAAGTGCTTCTTCTTCTGTTAGTTTAACTGAACGAGCAGGTTCTCCTGTATTAAGAACTTCAGCTACTTTTTCTAAGACTGTTACTTCAAGTTGGGCTTCTTTATTAGTACGAGCTTGTTTACGGATACGTTCTAGACGACGTTCAACCTGTCCTAAGTCAGCTAAGGCTAGTTCTAGGTTAATGATTTCTATATCTCTACTAGGATCTACTGAGCCTGCTACATGAATAATATCATCATCATCGAAGCAGCGCACTACTTGGACAATGGCATCTACTTCTCTGATATTGGCTAAGAATTTATTCCCTAGTCCTTCTCCTTCACTTGCACCTTTGACTAGTCCTGCTATATCGACAAATTCTATTCTAGTCGGGACTATCTGTTTCGATTGGGTAATTTTTGCTAGTATTTCTAACCTTTCATCGGGGACTGAGACCACACCAATATTTGGCTCAATAGTACAAAAAGGAAAGTTAGCTGCTTCTGCTTTGGCATTGGCAACTAAGGCATTAAAGAGGGTTGATTTACCTACGTTTGGGAGTCCGACTATTCCAGCTCTTAACATATTTGACTAAATGAGCAAATAAGGTCAATTTGTTATATTACCATTGAATAGATAATTTTTACCTAATTTTGCCTGTGAAAGAGGCTATCTCCTATTACTATGAAGGGAAAGATCCCAAAACCGGACAACTTTTACAACTGCCTCGCACCAGTTTAGCAGAAGCAATTGCTTATGGTTTAATGCGAGATCTAGCTAAACAAGGAGAACCTCTAGAAGGAAAGATGTATGGCATTCTACTGGTGGAAACTCCACAGCAGGAACGGAAAGTGCTTAAAGCGTTCTCAGGACTCCTAGAAGGTAAAAGTGAGGTAGAAGGTTGGGTTCCACCTATTACAGGGCGTAATATAGCTAGGGAGATAGAAGTAGAGACTTTAGCTTTATTAGAGGGACTAAAGCAGGAGTTACTTTCCTTACAATACCCAGAAGAAAGAGCCAGTTATTTAGCTTTATCCCAAGACTTTCAACAACAGTTAGAAACATTAAATAGCCTACATACTCAACGGAAAGAGGAAAGAGACCTAGAGCGTCAGAATTTAGTTACTAGCTTAACTGGAGAGAGTTTAACTATTGCTTTAGAGAGACTGAACCAAGCAAGTCGTCTTGATGGGTTAGAAAAGAAAAGACTCAAACAAGAACGAGATCAAGCCTTAGCGCCTCTTAAACAGCTTATTATAGAGGCAGATAGACGAATTGAGGTTCTGAAGCAACAGCGTAAGCAACTCTCACGTCAACTACAAAGTCAACTCTATCAAGCCTATTCTTTGACTAATTTTTGGGGGGAGTCTATCTCTTTACAACGGTTAATGGAGGGAGGACAACTTCCGACAGGGACGGGTGAATGTTGTGCGCCAAAACTTCTCCACTATGCTGCTACTCATCATTTGTTACCTTTAACTATGGCAGAATTTTGGTGGGGTCCATCTCTCGGTAATAAACAACATGGTCAGTTTTATGGTGCTTGTCAGGAGAGATGTCAGCCTTTAATGGGGTTTTTACTATCAGGATCTACGATAAAACTGCAACATCTAGATCCCCCCCAACCCCAGAGGGGGGAGTCCGGACACCCGACACCCTTTCTCGATCCCCCCCAACCCCAGAGGGGGGAGTCCAGACACCCGACACCCCACACCGTACACCCGACACCCTTTCTCGGGGTAAAAATTGTCTATCAAGATCAGTGGTTACTGGTGGTCGATAAACCTGCTGGACTTTTATCTGTTCCTGGTCGTTATAGGCATACTCAAGACAGTGTAGAAAGTCGTTTACGTCTTCTCTATGACTCAGAACAGTTCCTTAAGACCGTTCATCGTCTAGATCAGGATACTTCTGGTCTTCTTGTTCTGGCTAAAGATGAGTTAACTTATCGTCAAATGCTGAAAAAGTTTGCTCAAAGAGAGGTAGAGAAGGTTTATGAGGCTCTTTTAGATGGTTTACTACTTGTCAAGCAGGGAGTTATTGAGTTACCTTTATGGTCTGACCCTGCTGATCGTCCCTATCAAAAAGTCCATTGGCAATTAGGAAAACCTAGTATAACTCGCTTTCAAGTCATAGCTGAAGAAGAGAACCAAACTAGAGTAGAATTCTTTCCCCTCACGGGTCGTACTCATCAATTGAGAGTTCATGCAGCCCATGCAGTGGGACTAGCTACCCCTATTTTAGGTGATTGTCTCTATGGTTGTCCAAAGGAGACAGATCGTCTCTATCTCCATGCTAAAAAACTCTCTTTTCTCCACCCTAAGAAACAAGGCGAATATCTACATCTAGAGGCTAAAACGCCTTTTTAAAATGACTAAAAATTTTTGGATAATTGCTTTAATATCTCTCATCAATTCTCTGAGTGTTACTATTCTCCTTCCGACTATTTATCTCTATGGTCGTCAATTTGGACTGAATGATTTTCAGACTAGTTTCTTATTTGCTATTTACTCTCTATCTCAGTTTTTTGCTACTCCCGTCATAGGTAAACTTTCGGATCGTTTAGGGAGAAAACCTCTACTTATTCTCAGTTTATTAGGCACAGTAATTGCTAATTTAATAGCAGGAACTGCTAACACGGCTAGTCTTCTCTTTTTTGCTCGTTTTTTAGATGGTATTACTGGTGGCAATGTTTCGGTTGCTCAAGCTGTCATTTCTGATGTTACGCCACCACAAGATAGAGCGAGGGCATTTAATATTAATGGTGCTGCTTTTGGACTAGGTTTTGTGTTAGGACCAGTTATCAGTTTGTTTGCTCAAAAAATATCTTTAGGTGCTTCTTTTTTGGTTTCTAGTTTTATCGCTTTAATTGCTCTAATTATCACTATATTATTCTTACCTGAAACTCTCTCACAAAGAAGCGATAAAATTCGCAATATCTTGGATTTAGGCTTAGATCGTTTAATCACAGGTTTCAGCATTCCTAAACTGGGTATTCTGCTGATAATTAACTTTTTACTTGGCACCACATTTTCTATCTTTACCTATGGCTTACAGCCCTATTTTATCCATGCTTTAAAACAGAATAACGAAAGCTTAACTCTCCTGTTTTTAATGGTGGGTGTTATAGCTGTTTGTATGCAGCTTTGGGGATCAGGTTTGTTGATGATTAAGTTTAATTTAATCTCGATTTTATTTTTCGGTCTCTTAATTAGAAGTTTATCTTTTATATTAATGCCTGTCTGGGAAAATGTAGTTTATTTTGTCATTGTCACTTTCATGTTTTCCCTCTTTAATGCTCTTATACAACCCATAATTACTACCTTAATTTCTCTAAATGCCAAACCCCAAGAACAGGGTATCGCTTTAGGTTTGAATTCTTCTTACTTGAGTATTGCTAATGCTATTGGACCGGTTATAGCAGGACTATTAATCCATCAAAGCAATCCTAAAACCTATGGCTATCCACTGTATTTAGCTGGTTTCTTAACATTGTTGGTTTTAATGTTGGCAGTTAGAACCCGTAAGCAATATCAGGTTTAGAGTATTGTATATTATTAACTTTTGATAGTTGGAGCAAATTTATGAGTTCAAAAAGTTTAATAGGAACGCCCAAATCTGAACTGCTAATAGATGAACCTCTCATTTACAGTTTGCTGGAGGAACAACATCAAGATCTTAAACACCTACCTATTTATTTCATTGATGCAGGTTGGGATAATGTTATCTTTCGATTGGGTGAGCATTTATCTGTAAGACTTCCTCGCAGAAAAGTCGCAGCCACATTAATTGAAAATGAACAGACTTGGCTTCCTCAATTGGCAAAGAATCTTCCTTTTCCCATTCCATCTCCTTATAGACTAGGTAAACCAACAAAAGATTATCCTTATAAATGGAGTATTTTGCCTTGGTTGACTGGAGTAACTGCTGACTATCAAGAACCTCAGACAAATCAAGCAGGACTATTTGCTTCATTCCTCCGTTCATTGCATATTTCTGCCCCCGATAATGCACCAATTAATCAGGTGCGTGGAGTTCCTTTATATCAGCGAGTAGCTTCTATTGAAGAACGTATGCAAAGACTTCAGAAAACAACTAATCTGATTACTCCAGAAATTAAAAAGATTTGGGATAGTGCTCTAAAAGCTCCTATTGATATTCAACCTACATGGCTACATGGTGACCTTCACCCACGTAACATCCTAGTTAACAATGGTTTAATTACAGGCATTATAGATTGGGGAGATATCACCTCAGGAGATAGAGCAACAGACCTAGCCTCTATCTGGATGCTTTTCTCTGACAAAAATACACGTCAACAAGCCATAAAAGAGTATGGAAATATTTCAGAGGCTACATTACAACGTGCGAAAGGATGGGCAATACTTTTTGCTATAGTACTGCTAGAGACAGGACTAATTGATAACCCAAGACAAGCAGTAATAGGAAAGAAGATATTAAAGCGAGTTTGTGAAGATGAATAACAGAACTGCAAAAATAATAGTATTTTGTATTGAGAGTTAAAACACCACCAAAAAATGACTAATCTGACATTCATATCTGTCCATGCTCTTGCACAAATGATTCGTGAGCGAGAAGTGTCTTCTTTAGAAGTTATCGATACTTATCTAACTCAAATAGTTAAACATAATTCAAACCTGAATGCTATTTGTACATTAAATCAAGATAATGCTCGTCTAAGGGCTAGGCAAGCAGATGAAGCTTTAGCTAGGGGAGAAAATTGGGGTCTTTTGCATGGTGTACCAATTACCATTAAAGACATTTTTGAAACAGAAGGATTACGTACAACAGCAGGATACATTCCCCTTAAAAATTATGTACCTTCACTCGATGCAACTGTTGTAGCTAGACTACGTGGTGCTGGGGCTGTTCTTTTAGGCAAGACCAACATGGCTGAATTAGCTAGCGATTACCAAAGCACAAATTCTCTATTTCCAAGAGTAAATAATCCTTATAATCTAGATTACACCCCTGGCGGCAGTTCGGGTGGCAGTGCGGCTGCGGTTGCTGCAGGACTTTCCCCTTTAGATTTAGGTAATGATTTTGCTGGTTCAGTACGTCAGCCTGCTCATTTTTGTGGTGTGTATGGGTTAAAACCGACTGATCGCCGCATTTCTACAGCAGGACAAATTCCTGAAGTACCTGGAAGTCCAATCTGTATCAGACAAATGATGACTGTAGGTTGTTTTGCCCGTTCATTAGAAGATATTAAACTGTGTTTTTCCTTAATTGCCAGGGCTGATCGGCGTCGTCCTGATGTTCCACCAATTCCACTGGATACTACTTCTAATAAGTCTTTGCCGAATCTTAAAATTGCTTGGACCGAGCAATGGCCAGAAATTCCGGTTGCCTTGGAAATTCGAACAGCTCTGAATAAAGCAGTACAACCTCTCGTTCAAACAGGTGCTCAAATTGAAACTTGGCTACCTAAAGACTTTGATTTTTCTTATATATTTAACCTTTATGGACGAATCGCGGCATATTTAAACATATATGCTCAACCTGTGGATAGATATAATCTGCGGCGTAGTTTAGAGTTAATCTATCGCACTGCTACACAAGGTGATAAGGAACTACGAAAATTTGGGAATTTCAGTAATCTTCTACCTGAGCTATTAAATCCAAGTTTAAAAGGATATTTTAAGGCCTTGACAGAACGAGATAGTTTTATTGCTCAACTGGAACAAGAATTGGACTGTTGGGATATTTGGTTATGTCCCGTTGCTGCAACCTCTGCTTTTACTCATCGTCCAGCTTGGAGTGCTATTGATATTGATGGTAGATCTTATCCTTATAGTGTAGCCAATGGTGCTTATACTATTCCTTTTAATCTAAGCGGGCATCCTGCCGTAGTAATTCCTATTGGAAAGAGTCAGAAAGGGTTACCAATTGGAATACAAATTGTTGGTAAACGTTGGTGTGAGATGGAATTATTAACCATCGCACAAGAAATTGATAAAGTGATTGGTAATTTTGAACGACCATCTGGTTATTAAAATTAGTAGAAAAATATTGTCTTAAATCGCAAAGACTTTTGTAAATCAGTTAATATTTGTGCTTTAACTTAACCATATTTGAGCTTAAAATACAGAATGATTAAAACCAATCCCAGAGTAATACCATTGGCTATGAAAACAGAAGGAGCATGATTGAGTAAGCCATAGATGAACCACAGAAAGACTCCAGTACTAAAAATGACAATCCACTGAAAGGAAAGACCTTTAGCCGAGCGCGAGCGCCATACTTGTAGAACTTGGGGGAGAAAGGAGATGGTGGTGAATGTGCCAGCAAGTAATCCGAGTCCTTCGATAGTATGATCAAACAGCATATATAAATCCAAAGCTCATTCGTGACAAGACAATTTTACAATTATTAATGAGTAATTTTACTTAATTTTTCGGTAATTTTGTGGCTTGAACTAAACTAGCTAGCTAGAGAGGATTAGCTTTGTCATCTGATCCCATATAAAATGAGAAAAGTAGCCAACTTACCAATCTGCTCCATAACACAAATAATATAAATGAATCAATCCTCTCAGATCATAGAACTGCCCACACAACAAAGTGCAATAGTACTAGCAGGAGTAGGAGAAGAAAATCTTAAATTGATTTCCCGTCAAACAGGAGCACAAATAATCTTGCGTGGACAGGAGGTTTATATATATGGTGAGGAGAAAGCTGTTCAACGTGCCTATAGAGTTATTAAAGCCCTACAGCCCTACTGGAAGGAAGCAAAACCGATCTCTGCTCCTGAGATTTTAACCGCCTTTCACGCCTTAGATACAGGGCAGACAGAGGAATATAAAGAACTGCAACAGACAGTATTAGCTAAAACCAGACGTGGCGAGTTAATAAGAGCAAAAACCTTTCATCAAAGACAGTATATACAAGCAATTGAAAAACACGAGATAACTTTTTGTATAGGACCTGCGGGCACAGGAAAGACCTTTCTAGCGGCTGTTTTGGCTGTGCAGTCCCTTTTAAGTAATCAATGTGAAAAGATAATTCTCACTCGTCCTGCAGTAGAAGCAGGTGAAAAACTGGGCTTTTTACCAGGTGACTTACAACAAAAGGTAGATCCCTTTTTACGTCCTCTCTATGATGCTCTTTATGAATTTATAGAAGCTGAGAAAATACCAGATTTGATGGAAAGGGGCAAAATAGAAGTAGCTCCTTTAGCCTATATGCGAGGACGCACATTGAGCAATGCTTTTGTTATCGTCGATGAAGCACAGAATACTACACCAGCACAACTGAAAATGGTCTTAACTAGATTGGGACAAGGTTCTAAAATGGTGGTGACAGGAGATATTACTCAAACTGACTTACCATCTAATCAAGAATCAGGGTTAGTAGTAGCTAGTAAGATTTTACAATCAGTACAGGGTATCGCTTTTTGTCAGTTCTCTAAAAGTGATGTTGTGCGGCATCCTTTGGTGCAAAGAATTGTGGAAGCTTATGAGCGTTATAGTTAAAGTTAAATCGTTAGGTCTCACATCAATTTATGAAAAACCTTTCTTTTGTAGTCGGCATAGTTTCTTTTTCCCTTCTTCTATCTAAACCTGCTCAAGCATTTGACGCTATCTATTCTTTTGGTGACAGTACTTCTGACACTGGTAATGTCTATGCAACTTCAACTTTGTTGGGTGATGCTATTCCTCCTGCATCTTTTTACGGATCGATTGCCAGTACGCCACCTAGCAATCCCTCATTTATTATTAATCCTCTCTATCTTCTTGGTTCTAGTACGCAACCCTGTATTCCTAATACCCCATATCTTGGACGCTACTCTAATGGACCTAATTGGATAGATGATTTATCTGCGTCTTTAAATATTCCACTGTATGACTATGCTTATGGTGGAGCTAACACAGGTACAACTAATATAATAAGTAGTCAGTTGCCAGGGTTACAAACTGAAGTAAAACTTTTTACTAGCACTCTTAAGGGAGGCAGCGCAGATCCTAACGCTCTCTATACTGTTTGGTCTGGATCAAATGACTTATTATTTGGTAAATCTCCTGATCCTGCTACAAGTGCTTCCAATGTAGCAACAGAGGTCGCTACATTGGCTGCACTAGGTGCCAAAAACATTTTAGTACTTAACCAACCAGATCTAGGAGAGTTACCTTATGCAAAAGAATTAGGAACAGTGAAACCAGAATATCCAACTGCCCTTAGTGCCTTAACTACAGCATTTAATTCAGACTTATCTAATGATCTTGCCCCGCTTACTTCTTCTGTCAATTTGACTCAATTAGATATACATACTTCGTTTGAAAATCTACTCAGTATTTATAGCAATAGTAGTACTTTAAAAGCAGCAAACTGTATAACAAATGCACCAAATAATGACTATTCAAGTACTCATTATGTTAATGGATGCAACTCCAGTAACGGAAATAATTATTTCTTCTGGGATGACGTTCATCCAACCAGCCCAGTTTACAGTATCATCGCCCAACAAGCCCTAACAAATTTAGGAGTCCCTGAACCTCTGACTATCTTAGGCAGTATTACCGCTCTAGGTATGGCTATTGGTTTGAAACGTAAATTAAGAAAGTAGTACTGAATTAAATTTATGAATAATAGTAGACTGCTTTCAGTAACTGAACAAGCAATGGAGATATTAAATAGACAAAATGGCTCGTTTAATATAGTAACAATTAGTCGAATAAAAGGTGAAATTAGTGAAACAATTGTGAGGCAGGCGTTAGATACAACTCAAAACATTCATCCTCTACTTAGCTCTCGAATTATTGGAACGATAGATGACCTCAAATTTACCACTGAAGGTACAGGAAAAATTCCTTTATTTGTAATATCACAGGGTCTAGATGAAAGCTGGCAAGATATTGTTAGAGTGGAATTGAACAAAACTATTGATAGCAGTAAGGTTTTGCTAAGATGCACTCTTATTTATCAACAATTTCAAATTAATACAAGCTATTTAATAACAACTATTCATCATGCTATATCAGATGGCTTATCTTGCATAAGACTGCAATCAGAAATCTTGAAATGTTACCAAATAATTGCCTCTGGAAATTCGATTAATATTGCTCCTATACCTGCTCTTCCCTCTTTAGAAGAATTATTGCCAAAATGGATGAGAGGAAATAAAGGGATCAGTAAAGGCAAATGGTTCTTGTTAAAATTAAAGTTACTAACGCTTGTATATAGACCAGAACAATTAGAATCTGAAAAGATAGTTTCTCTTGAGTCTCGTAGTTGTGGCATGACTCATAGATTATTGGAAAAAGAGTTAACCCAAAAATTAATTAAACTTTCTCGGCAAGAAAATACGACAGTACATGGTGTCTTATGTGCAGCAATGCTAATTACAGTAGCGAATAAAATTAGAATGGGAAACCCAAGAAGTATTACTGTTTCTTGTCGTTCTGCTACAGATTTACGTAGGCGTATAGAACCAGCCATTGGGCATGAAAATCTAGGTTTTCTAGCTTCATTTTTACTTTCCTTTCATAATATAAAATCCAATATGTCATTTTGGGATTTATCAAGGGATGTTACTAATAAAATTGAATTAGGTTTAAAAAGAAAAGAAATTTTTAAACCTTTAAAATTGTTACGAAAAATTATTGAATACTATATCATTAACCCAGATGAATTTAACCTAACAGTTTTTGTCACTAATCTTGGGAAAGTTAATATTCCTGATATCTATGAAAACCTTAAAATAGAAGAAATAAGTTTTGTCCCATCTAATACTATTTTTGGTAAAGTTTTTTCAGTTGCAGCTACAACTTTCAACGAAAAAATGGTTCTTAATTTCTATGCTTCTAAACCTTCAATAACTCAAGAAACAATAGAGATGCTTGCTGATGATGTTATTAATTGTCTCAAGGAGGTTGTTGAATAAAAGTAATGAATAGTATACGTTAAATCTTTATACAATAAGCTTTATAAGGCAAAGTAGTTTTTATGTTTTTACTAATTTTGTCAAGAAACTTAGATTTAAACTCGGAGCCTGGTAGATAGTTTATATGTCGCACAACTAATGAACTTATCCACTTACAGCAAATGTAAATCTCGTTACGCCACAACTTTAAAACCAAAACCCATGCGGGGCTTCGAGAGAGCCCCCTGGTTAAGCAAGCTTATCTGGTCTCAAATTGCTGTAAGTGGGGGTTTTCTGTAGCGTTAAGATAAACCAATACCCTATAAGAGATAATTATTTTTAAGCAGAAAATCAGAAAAACCGAATGAATAACCCTAACATAGAATCAATTTTGCAAGAAGATCGTAAATTTGAACCTTCTGCGGAATTTGTCCAAAAAGCTAAAATCAATAGTCTTCAACAATATCAAGAACTCCACAACAAAGCCAAAGAAGAGCCTGAGAAATTTTGGTCAGAATTAGCAACAAGCGAACTACATTGGTTTAAAAAGTGGGATCAAGTCCTAGACTGGCAGCCTCCTTTTGTTAAATGGTTTGTCGGGGGTAAGTTAAATATTTCCTATAACTGTTTAGATAGACATCTGGAAACCTTGCGCAAAGATAAACCAGCCATTATCTGGGAAGGAGAACCAGGCGACTCTCGCACTATAACCTATGCTCAACTACATAGAGAAGTCTGTCAATTTGCCAATGCCTTAAAAGAATTAGGGGCAAAAAAAGGGGATCGAGTGGCGATCTATATGCCTATGATTCCCGAAGCAGCTATAGCTATGTTAGCCTGTGCCAGAATAGGGGCAACTCATACAGTTATTTTTGGCGGATTTAGTTCAGAAGCTCTCAAAGATAGATTAATTGATGCCCAAGTAAAAATAGTAGTAACTGCAGATGGGGGTTATCGCAAAGATAAAATAGTTGCCTTAAAACCACAGGTTGATCTAGCTTTAGCTGATCATGCAGCACCTACTGTAGAAAAGGTTTTAGTAGTGCAAAGAAGCAAGTCAGAGACAGAAATGATCTCAGGTCGGGACTATTGGTGGCACGAACTACAGAAAACCGTTTCAGCCGAATGTCCAGCCGAAGAGATGGATAGTGAGGATATGCTATTCATTCTTTACACTAGCGGCACTACGGGTAAACCGAAAGGGGTTGTACATACTACAGGAGGCTATAACCTTTATGCACATATGACAACGCAATGGGTTTTTGACCTACAAGAAACAGATGTCTATTGGTGTACTGCTGATGTAGGTTGGATTACAGGACATAGTTATATAGTCTATGGACCACTTTCTAATGGTGTGACTACTGTTATGTATGAAGGGGTGACTCGTCCTTCTAACCCAGGCTGTATGTGGGATGTGATTGAAAAGTATGGCGTAACTATCTTCTATACAGCCCCAACGGCGGTACGCTCTTGGTTGAAAATGGGGGAAGAACATCCCAATGCACGGAACTTGACCTCTTTACGTCTTCTAGGGACAGTGGGAGAACCTATCAACCCAGAAGCTTGGATGTGGTACCATCGGGTCATTGGGGGAGGACGCTGTCCCATAGTAGATACTTGGTGGCAGACAGAAACAGGCGGCATTATGATCGCCCCTCTACCAGGCGTGGTGGCCACTAAACCTGGCTCTTGTACTCTTCCTTTACCTGGAATTGTAGCAGAAATTGTCGATTTAGATGGTAATGCCTTACAAGCTAATGAGGGAGGCTATCTAACGATTAAGTATCCTTGGCCAGGTATGATGCGGACAGTATATGGCAACCCAGAACGTTTTCGTAAGGGTTATTGGGAGCATATTTTACCCAAAGATGGGCAGTATTTCTACTTTGCTGGAGATGGTGCCAGACAAGATAGTGAGGGGTATTTTTGGGTCATGGGTCGTGTGGATGATGTTATTAATGTAGCAGGACATCGTCTAGGTACTATGGAAATAGAATCCGCCCTAGTTTCTCATCCTGCAGTAGCGGAAGCGGCTGTAGTTGGCAAACCAGATCCCATCAAAGGAGAGGAAATTTTTGCCTTTGTTACCCTAGAAGGAAATTATATTGCCAGTGATAGCTTAGACAAGGAGTTAAAACAGCACGTTGTTAAAGAAATTGGGGTCATAGCCAGACCTGGAGAAATTCGCTTTACTGATGCCCTCCCTAAGACCCGCTCAGGTAAGATAATGCGTCGTCATCTCAGGAGTGTCGCTGCTGGTGAAGAGATTACGGGAGATACTTCTACTCTAGAAGATCGTAGCGTCTTAGATCATCTCAGACAGGGGGCTTAGTAGAGTTCTTAAAAGCTTGATACATTTCTGGGAGACGTTTATAGATAGCAGAGACTTTTAAATATAACTTATTAGGAACTGCTGGACTCCCAGACATGACTTGACCTGCTTCAACATCATTATGTATACCACTTTGGGCGGAGACAATGACTCCATCCCCGATTTTAGCTTGATTGGCAATACCTACCTGTCCAGCTAAAATCACCCCATTACCTACCTGAACGCTACCTGCTAACCCAACTTGGGCAGCAAAAGCACAGCCACTTCCTACAACACAACCATGAGCTATATGGACTAGATTATCTAATTTAGTCCCTTTTTTAATGCGAGTTTCTCCTACATTAGGGCGATCTATAGTACTATTGCAGCCGACTTCTACCCCCTCTTCTAATATTGTGAAGCCAGACTGCTCTATCTTATACCAACCTTGCTTAGTAGGAACAAAGCCAAAGCCTTCAGATCCTATCACAGCGCCTGAATGAATAACACAGCCTGCACCTAAAACAGTCCTTTCATGTATAGTACAATTGGCATGTAAGAGGGTCCCTTCCCCTATGACTACATCGGGATAAATAACTACATTAGGATGGATGCAGACTTGATCACCTATTTTGACGCCAGAATTGATGACTACATGAGCACCAATAGAGACATCATGTCCTAAAATCACATCATCGGCAATGACGGCTGTAGGATGAATACCAGAAAGAGGACGATATGGTTTATAAAATAGGTTAATAGTCTGAGCAAAAAGTAAACGAGGATCTTTAGCAGCTAACCAAGCAATATTCCGACTACTAGCTTGTTCTTGTAATGATTGGTCCAGAGGTAAAATAAGGGCACTAGCAGCAGTTGTAGCTAACAAGGGAAAAAACTTTGGACCATCTATATAACTGATACTCTGTTCTGTAGCCTCTTCTAGGTAAGCTACATTCAATAAATCAGGGTTACAGTCTGGATGAGAAGAGATACTGTGTTCTTTGACTCCATTGGCAAGTTTTTCTAAAATCTCTGTAAATTTCATAAGTTAGTAGGTATTAATACTCCTTTCTATAATCAATTATTTCTAGCAAAGATTTGGCTATATGGTAAACAACAGGTACAGAAACAGCATTGCCAAACTGTTGTTTAGCTGTATGTTCATTCTCGGCAATTATAAACCAATCAGGGAACCCTTGTAATTTAGCATAGTCTCTTACTGTGATAGTTTTAAAGCGACGTTTTCGATAAATTTCTTTTAAGAAAGTTTCCTTATATTGCTCAGGTTCTTGACATTCTAAAGTTATTGTAGAGACGAAATCACGGGGTTCACTAGCTGTTAAAGTTCCAATAACATCTGAATGGGGTAGAAATATTCTAAAAACACCATTTATTCCTGTAGATATTTTAGAATTAACAAATTCATAGCCTTGATTTTCTACATAACGTAAAATATTCTTTTGAACTAAATTTTCTAATTCTGACTCTTTTAAATCCTCCAGTAAATCACTTAAAACTGTAAAACTAAGAGGATTACCGTCTTTCGGTCCATATTTCTTCTTCCTTCTATTTTTAAGGATAGTTTCACAAATCAGCTTTTCTCGTTTAGTAGTGCGAATTAAATCCCAAGAATGAATAGTTGTATGACCATCTCGAAGATCAGTAAACATAAAAAAATCATTCAGTTCATCATTCTGTTTAAATCTTCCCCTAGATCCTGGGGATTTTCCCTCAAATAAAATATCACTAGAGAATTTTTTCTTAGTAAATTCTTGGCAATCAATACCCGAAATAAATTGATATAATTTAGGCTTATTATTTAAGGGTTGGGGGAATCTAAAATCTGAATGTTTTGGTAAATTTCTAGAAACTCCCACTAAAAAAACTCTTTCTCTATCTTGAGCCAGTCCAAAATCATAAGAATTAACTAATTGATAATTGACAAGATAGCCTAATTGCTGTAATTCATTGACAATATAGGCAAAGCTTTCTTGATTACGGGGGTCTATTAAACCTTTAACATTTTCAAAGATAAACCCTTTTGGCTTATTATTTTTAACTAATCTAATCACATCAAACCATAATTTTCCCCTAGGATCATTAAAGCCTTGTAATTTTCCCGCTATAGACCAAGGCTGACAAGGAACACCCCCGACAATTATATCTACATCAAAAGGTAACTGAGGAATTTTAGTAATATCTCCTAAGTTTTTTTCTTCTGCATTAGCATAAGTAATAAAGTTGTTTTGATAAACTTGAATAGCTTGTTGATCTATTTCAGAATAGCCTAAACATTTTCCCCCTAGTTGTTCTAAGGCAATGCGAAAACCCCCTATACCTGCAAATAAATCTACAAAAGTAAATACAGACTGAGATTGACTAGAAAAATTAAAAATTCTGAGTTGGTTAATCTTTTTTGTAGTCTCAGTCTTCATCTTCATTACCAAATTGGTTCAAGTTCTAAAATAAAACCAGGTAAAACATCTTCTCCTGATAAAACTTGAGGAGATTCTAGAATTGTAACTTCTTGTCCTTGACGATAAATCTCCACTTGGACTGTCTTAGGATCAATCAACCAGCCCAAACGAGTCCCATTATCGAGATACTCCAGCATTTTATCTTGTAGGGTTTTTAATTCATCAGTAGGAGAGCGTAATTCAATGACAAAATCAGGACATATTGGTAAAAATTTCTTTCGTTGCTGTGGGGTTAAATTCTGCCATTTTTCTAGAGTAATCCAAGCAGCATCAGGAGAACGCTCATTTCCTTTAGGTAGTTTAAACCCTGTAGAAGAATCAAAAGCCAATCCTAACTTATTTTGACGACTCCAAGCCTGTAATTGATAGGCAATTTCTATATTCTGATTACCTGTTTCTCCTCCCGTTGGTGGCATAATAATTAAATTTCCTTGCCGATCTCGTTCAAATTTTAAATCTCGATTATTAACACATAACTGAAAGAATTGCTCATCAGTAACCTCAATTGAATGTAAATTCAGTATTAAATTAGTCATAAAATATCTCCTTTAAAAGTAGGCTTTTAAAGCCAAGATAGTGCCTTCTAGGCAGGTCTTAGCTGTAATCAGCCCCTCTACTATAGCCCCTTCTAATTGGGCACATAAGAGGTTAGCTCCTGTCAAATTAGCTCCCCGCATAACTGTACCTGTTAGGTTAGCCTCTTCCAAATCAGCATTACTTAAGTCTGCTCCTGCTAAATTAGCTCCTGAGAGATCTGCTTGTTGTAATTCAGTACTAGTTAAATTAGCCCCTCGTAAATCAGCCCCCCGCAAGTCTATACCAGCTAAGTCTAGACGGCTCAAAATAGCACCACCTAAAAAAGCTCCTGCTAGGCTTATTTTTTCTGTTTGAGCTTCTAATAAGGTAGCACCACGCAAGTCGGCATTCCGGAAGTCGGCACCTCTGAGATCAGCCCCATTCAAGTCTACACCGCGCAGATTAGCTCTAACTATTGCACCCCTTAAGTTGGCTCCACTTAGGTTAGCGCCCATTAAATTAGCTCCACTCAGATCTAGTCCACTTAGATCTGCTCCCGATAGGTCTTTAACTTTCCCCTGACTAATCGCCAGTAAATCTAATTTTGTCATAAAGCTTTTTATTTTTCCAGCATTTTATCAATATTTTAAATCAGATGATTATACCATTATAAGCTATAGTCAGTAAACTATTATATAGTAAGTTTTACAACATTTTAAAATAACAAAAAGTAGCTTTAAAGCAGACATTTAATTACCTATTACATCGTTAAAAAGCTTTTTGATCTGATTATTCGAGCAAATATATTATATCATTTTCAAACATACTATTCAACAAGCAAAGTTATTATACTATGGCTTCAGATGCTCCAGTTATTAAATTTTCTGTAAAGATTTCTCACGATAATCGAGGCAGAAAACTCGACGAAATTTGGCAACAAGATTATGTTTGGTTGGCGTTGGCGCAGCCTGCCGTAGGCAAAAATTCTCTGATTGGCAAGAGGCAGCGCATAAATCAATAAGTAGTTACACACTTATTATTACAGATGGTGCCACTACTGCATCTGTTCTTTATCCTGTGGCGTAGCCATGCCTTACTTATCTGACAAAAATCTTGTACTTTTATGAAATTGTATAGTTGCTGACTGAATTGCTCATAGTAATTCTGGCTATGATAAGAGAACGGGTAATTGTAACTCTAAATGTTGTTAAATAGTACCTAAGTATGTTGCCTGTAACCTGTTCATAAGCTAGAATGACATATTCTAAAAACGCCCTACTCCACCCCCCTACTCCTGCTAAAACGCATTGACAATGCGCTGCCAAAGGCAGGCTAAGCCAACAGGTGCTATTGTTATCTGTCCGAAACACTTTTGACAACTTTTAATCGATCAATAATGAACAGCCAAGAACTTAATTACCAAGATAGTTTGTATGATCCAAATTTCGAGCATGACGCATGCGGTGTAGGATTTATCGTACACAAAACTGGGAAGAAATCACACGACATAGTAGAACAAGCCTTGACAATTCTTCTCAACTTGGATCATCGTGGTGGGTGCGGTTGCGAACCTAATTCAGGTGATGGGGCAGGAATTTTGCTCCAAATACCTCATAAATTTATGATGAAGGTGGCTGCAGCCATCAACATCAATCTCCCTGATGTGACTCACTATGGGGTAGGGATGATTTATACTTCCCCTGACCCAACTATTCGTCAGAAAAGTCGTCAAATTTTTGAGACCATTGTAGCCGAGGAAGGACAGAAAATACTAGGTTGGCGGCAGGTGCCCACTGATAACAGCTCTCTGGGACAGACTGCTAAATCTAGTGAACCATTTATCGAGCAAGTTTTCATTGAACGTAGTGCTGATTTAGTGGATGATCTAGCTTTTGAGAGAAAACTCTATATCATCCGCAAACGTACACACAATGGTATTAGAACAGAATCATTAAACTCTTATTGGTATATCTCTAGTCTTTCGGCGAGAACAATAGTATATAAGGGAATGTTAATGCCAGTGCAGGTGGGAGAGTATTATCAGGATCTGCATGACGAGGATCTCGAAAGTGCCTTAGGATTAGTACACTCTCGCTTCTCAACCAACACCTTTCCCAGTTGGGAGCGTTCACATCCCTATCGCTACATAGCTCACAATGGGGAAATTAACACACTCAGGGGCAACATAAACTGGATGTATGCCCGAGAGTCCCTATTTGAGTCAGAGTTATTTGGGGAAGCTCTGAAAAAGATTTTACCAGTAATCAACATCGAAGGGAGTGACTCGCTCATCTTTGACAATGTTCTTGAACTATTATATTTGTCAGGTCGCTCCCTACCTCATGCAGTGATGATGATGATCCCAGAACCTTGGACAGCCCATGAGTCAATGAGTGACAACAAGAAAGCCTTTTATGAATATCACTCCTGCTTAATGGAACCGTGGGATGGACCAGCCTCAATCGCCTTCACTGATGGAAATATAATGGGTGCAGTGTTAGATCGCAATGGCTTACGTCCTTCTCGTTACTATGTGACTAAAGATGACTTAGTGATCATGGCATCTGAAGCTGGAGTGCTACCCATTGAACCAGAAAGAATAGCTTTCAAAGGTCGTCTCCAACCAGGGAGGATGTTCTTAGTGGATATGAGCGAAGGGAGAATCATTACTGATGAAGAGATCAAAGAGAAAATAACTACCGAACATCCTTATCGAGACTGGATCAATCAACATATGATTGAACTAGCACAGGTCAAAGATGCGCCCCAATTACCCGAAAAAGAGCCCCAAACACTACTACAACGTCAAATAGCCTTTGGTTATACCTTTGAGCAATTGAGAATGCTTTTGAGTCCAATGGGGAAAGACGGGGTAGAAGCAGTAGGAGCAATGGGAACAGACACCCCCTTAGCAGTCCTCTCAGATCAACATAAACTACTTTATGACTACTTTCAACAACTCTTTGCCCAAGTCACAAACCCCCCTATAGATTCTATTCGAGAAGAAATTATAACCTCCGCCGAGACCACTATAGGAGCAGAAGGAAATCTACTCAAACCTCAGCCTGATAGTTGTCATCTGATTGAACTAAAAACCCCAATCCTCAGTAATGAAGAATTAGCCAAGCTCAAATACATACAGCAAGGCAAGTTTAAATCAATAACACTACCTATTCTCTTTTCTCCCTCTGATGGTGTAGAAGGATTAGCTCAAGCAATGGATACTCTTCATAAGCAAGCTAATCAGGCTATTTTAAAGGATGGAGTAAATATCATCATCCTCAGTGATCGGGGTGTAGATAAAGAAAAAGCACCTATTCCAGCCCTCTTAGCAGTAGCAGGACTACATCACTACTTAATACGTCAAGGAACGAGAACCAGAGTAGGGTTAGTTTTAGAGTCAGGTGAACCGCGTGAAGTTCATCATCATGCATTGTTAATAGGTTATGGTTGTGGAGCAATAAACCCCTATCTAGCTTTTGAAACCCTTGAAGAGATGATCAACAATGGTTTATTAGTGGGGGTTGACTATAAAACAGCCTGTAAAAACTACATCAAAGCGGCGACCAAAGGAGTAGTCAAAGTAGCTTCAAAAATTGGCATCTCAACATTACAGAGTTATAGGGGGGCACAAATATTTGAAGCTATTGGGTTAAACAAGGAAGTGGTTGATAAATACTTCACTTGGACAGCTTCGAGAATAGAAGGAGCTTCTTTAGCAATCATCGCCCAAGAAGCAATCATGCGTCATAATCATGCATTCCCCGACAGAGATGTCAAAGATGTGACCCTTGATGTAGGAGGAGAATATCAATGGCGTAAAGATGGGGAAGCACACTTATTGAGTCCCCAGGCTATTCATACCCTACAAAAGGCAGTGCAACTAGGAGACTATGCCCTCTACAAACAGTATGCAACCTTAGTTAATACCCAGAGTCAACAATACTTTACCTTGCGCGGCCTACTGGAATTTAAAAACCGCGAACCTGTGCCCCTAGAAGAGGTTGAACCCATCACCGAAATTATGAAACGCTTCAAGACAGGGGCTATGAGTTATGGTTCTATATCCCAAGAAGCCCATGAGTCCCTAGCTATAGCGATGAACCGGATCGGGGGTAAGTCCAATACAGGAGAAGGAGGAGAAGATCCCGCCCGCTATACCTGGACAAACGACAAAGGGGACTCTAAAAACAGTGCCATAAAACAAGTCGCATCAGGTCGCTTTGGGGTAACTAGTCTCTATCTCTCCCAAGCCAAAGAAATTCAAATCAAAATGGCACAAGGCGCTAAACCAGGTGAAGGGGGACAACTTCCAGGGAAGAAAGTCTATCCCTGGATCGCTAAAGTCCGGAACTCTACCCCAGGTGTGGGACTAATTTCACCTCCACCCCATCACGATATCTACTCCATAGAAGACCTAGCCGAATTAATTCACGACTTGAAAAATGCTAATCGGAATGCGCGGATCAATGTCAAGCTGGTTTCAGAAGTAGGAGTAGGGACCATTGCTGCAGGGGTAGCCAAAGCGAAAGCAGATGTAGTGCTCATCTCAGGTTATGATGGTGGTACTGGTGCATCGCCTCAGACTTCCATCAAACACGCAGGACTCCCTTGGGAACTAGGACTGGCTGAGACTCATCAGACATTACTCTTGAATAACCTAAGAAGTCGTATAGTCGTAGAAACAGATGGACAAATGAAGACAGGCCGTGATGTAGTAATTGCCGCCTTACTAGGAGCAGAAGAATTTGGCTTTGCAACCGCTCCTCTAGTCAGTCTAGGCTGTATTATGATGCGAGTTTGTCACCTCAATACTTGTCCTGTCGGTATTGCCACCCAAGATCCACAGTTACGCCAGAAATTTACAGGAGATCCAGCTTATGCTGTGAATTTCATGCAGTTCATAGCTCAAGAAGCGCGGGAAATAATGGCTCAATTAGGTTTCCGTACCTTTAATGAGATGATCGGGCATACAGAGATCTTAGAAGGTAAAAAAGCCATAGAACATTGGAAAGCGAAAAATATTGACCTTTCTAAGATCCTATATCAACCAGAAGTAGGACCAGAAGTGGGTCGTTACTGTCAGATCTCCCAAGACCATGGACTAGAAAAGTCTTTAGACATGACCAAACTGCTGGATCTCTGTCAAAGTGCAATTGAGAAAGGAGAAAAAGTCGAGGCAACCTTACCCATCAGGAACACTAACCGAGTCGTAGGAACTATTCTAGGCAACGAAATTACTAAACGTCATTGGGAAGGCTTACCAGAAGATACTATTCGTTTACATTTTCAAGGGAGTGCGGGACAGAGTTTTGGAGCTTTCGTACCTCAAGGAGTCACCCTAGAACTAGAAGGGGATGCCAATGACTACCTAGGTAAAGGACTCAGTGGTGGTAAAATAATCGTCTATCCCTCAACTAAATCGACCTTCTTGGCAGAAGAAAACATCATCATAGGGAATGTAGCCCTATATGGTGCAACCAATGGGGAAGTTTATATCAATGGGGTAGCAGGTGAACGTTTCTGTGTCCGGAACTCTGGGGTCAATGCAGTTGTAGAAGCAGTTGGCGATCACGGTTGCGAATACATGACAGGTGGTAAAGTAGTTGTTTTAGGTAGCACAGGCAGGAACTTTGCTGCAGGGATGAGTGGTGGGATCGCCTACATCCTAGATGAACAAGGAGACTTTGCTACCCGATGTAATACCTCAATGGTTCTGCTAGAAACTCTCGAAGATCCAGAAGAAATCACCGATCTTTATGAGATGATTCAACAGCACATTCAATATACTAAGAGCCAGAAAGCAACTAAAGTTCTCAGTAACTGGGAGGAAATGCGACCCAAATTCGTTAAGGTCATACCCAAAGACTATAAACGAGTCCTTCAATGTTTGAAGAAAGCCTTAGAATCAGGTTTGAGTGGGGATGATGCGCTAACTGCAGCTTTTGAAGAAAACGCCCGTGATGTCTCCCGTATTGGGGGCAGCTAATTAGTTAATAGTTAATAGTTAATAATTATTAACTATTAACTATTAACTATTCTGTAACACTAGAACAACTCTTAAATTATTATGGGAAAACCAACAGGCTTTATTGAATATCTCCGTGAGTCCCCTAAAGAACTACAGCCACTTGAACGGCTACGTAACTGGGATGAGTTCCATTTATCTATGCCAGAGGAAAATATCCGCACTCAAGGTGCCCGATGTATGGACTGTGGGACTCCTTTTTGCCATACAGGAACAATTATTAGTGGGATGGCTAGTGGTTGTCCTATTAATAATCTCATCCCTGAATGGAACGACCTAGTTTATCGAGGCTTATGGCGAGAAGCACTAGATCGTCTCCATAAAACAAATAACTTTCCGGAGTTTACAGGGCGTGTCTGTCCTGCTCCTTGTGAGGGTTCTTGTGTTCTAGGAATCAACAATCCACCCGTCACCATTAAAAATATTGAATATTCAATAATTGAAAAGGGTTGGCAGGAAGGTTGGATCACTCCAGAACCCCCCACCAAACGAACAGGTAAAAAAGTGGCTGTCATTGGTTCAGGACCGGCAGGACTCTCGGCTGCAGCACAACTCAACCAGGCTGGTCATTGGGTCACGGTTTTTGAACGCGCTGATCGTCCTGGGGGTCTGTTGATGTATGGCATCCCCAATATGAAACTAGATAAGCAAGAGGTTGTCCTGCGTCGCCTCAAGATCTTAGAAGAAGAAGGGGTTAAGTTTGTCTGTAATACTGAGGTAGGAAAAGATTTACCTGCTGAGTCCTTACTGAAAGACTTTGATGCAGTAGTAATATGTACTGGTTCAACGCGACCTAGAGATCTGCCTATTCCAGGGAGAGAACTAAAAGGTATTCACTTTGCGATGGAATTTCTCACTGCTAATACTAAACAAGTATTAAACGGGCAGGACAATAAGGACTTTATCTCTGCTATAGGTAAAGATGTAGTCATTATCGGGGGTGGTGATACAGGAACCGATTGTGTCGGTACCTCCATACGACACGGTTGTCAAAGTCTCCAACAGTTGGAAATTCTCCCCAAACCCCCTGAAACTAGAGCGTCTGATAATCCTTGGCCAGAATGGCCTAAGGTCTATCGTCTAGACTATGGACAAGAAGAGGCTGCAGCTACTTTTGGGAGTGATCCTCGCGTCTATTTGACTACAGCTACCAAGTTTGAAGGGGACGAGAATGGTCAGGTTAAGGCTGTTCATACTGTAGATGTGCAATGGCAGAAAAATGAGAAAGGACAGTTTATTCCTGCTCATATTCCTGGCACTGAAAAGGTCTTACCTGCCCAACTAGTATTACTAGCAATGGGTTTTCTCGGTCCTGAACAAGGCTTATTAGATGCTCTCGGTCTTGACCGTGATCCGCGTGGCAATGTCAAGGCTGACTATAATCAATATACAACCAGTATCCCTGGCGTCTTTGCTGCTGGAGATTGTCGTCGGGGACAGAGTCTAGTGGTCTGGGCTTTTAATGAGGGACGTGGGGCAGCCCGTGAATGTGATCTCTATTTAATGGGAAGTACTGAACTGCCTTAACTGGAATTGTACTTAATAATAACCCCTCTTCCACTCTGGGAGAGGGCTTATTAAGCTAAAACGCATTTTAAATGCGTTTTAGCTTATTTTGTCTCAAATTGCTGTAACTCTTTCACCATTAAATAAAATTGGTATACATCGCATCACGAGTTGCCAAGGAATTAAGCAAATTGTTTGCAAGCGAAAGTTATTCTATAATTTTGCAACATAACCAAGTATATTTAACGTCTAATTATTTGAATTTGGATATATGTACTATATATGTCCTTTTCATGGCTGTCACCTAGCCACGTGTATCATTCTTCCAGATATATTTACTGCCCTGTCTTCTGGATGTGACCATATTTCACACTTGACATAGTTTTCCCTTGACAACTATACCAAACTAAAGATTGTACTTAGTCATCTGCTATCTATGCTTAAACGACTGCTTTCTAAATTACTGGAACCACTCCAACTTAGTATTCTATGTCTGTTGATATTGATCGGAATTGGCATTGGATTTGGGCCAGTAATCGCCCAACAAATCAACGGTACTCTTGGTTCACCCACTGCCACGATATCCATTAGCGGCAAACAACTACCACCTCCCCCTGGAAAATTTGCTGGAGTGATCAAGCCCAGCGCTACCGAGTCCAAACCCTACTGGCAACCTCGAGTGGTACCACCCAAGGGGGCACCTAATGTTTTGTTGATCATGACCGATGATTCTGGTTTTGGTGTTCCCAGCACTTTTGGCGGGGTGATTCCCACTCCTACTCTTGATTTGGTTGCCCAAAACGGTTTGCGTTACACAAACTTCAATTCCACAGCGCTGTGTTCTCCCACCCGTGCCGCCTTACTCACTGGACGCAATCACCATTCGGTAGGCTTTGGGGTAATCTCAGAACAATCTACAGGATTTCCTGGCTATGACTCGATTATCACCCGCGACAAAGCTACTATCGGCAGAATTCTAAAGGATAATGGTTACTGGACATCTTGGTTCGGCAAGGATCACAACGTTCCAGCTTTTCAATCAAGTCAGGCGGGTCCTTTTGATCAGTGGCCTACTGGCATGGGTTTCGATTACTTTTATGGTTTTGTTGGTGGTGATGCAAACCAGTGGCAACCCAACCTGTTTCGTAATACAACTGCCATCTATCCCTATGTTGGCAACCCAAAATGGAATTTGATCACAGCTCAGGCGGATGACGCGATCCAACAAATAAGACGAGTTCGTGCGGCAAATCCAGATCAACCGCTTTTTGTTAATTTTGTACCTGGTGGAACTCATGCACCTCACCACCCGACCCCAGAATGGATCGACAAGATTAGCAAACTGCATCTGTTTGACGAAGGGTGGAACAAACTACGTGAGCAAATTTTTGAGAACCAGAAAAAGCTCGGGGTGATTCCTCAAGATGCTCAGTTAACTCCATGGCCTAAGGATCTCCTGAAGGAATGGGACCAGCTTACTCCTGATGATAAAAAAATGTTCATTCGCCAGGCAGACGTTTTTGCAGCCTATGTTGCCTACACCGATCACGAAATTGGTCGGGTGATTCAGGAACTAGATAACATGGGCGAACTGGAGAATACCCTAATCATCTATATCAACGGCGATAACGGCACCAGCGCTGAAGGCACAATGGTGGGGACACCTAACGAAGTTGCCATTTTTAACGGGGTTGAGGTTCCCGTTGAAGATCAGCTCAAGTACTTTTATGATGCTTGGGGATCTGATAGAACTTACCCACACATGGCAATCGGCTGGGCTTGGGCATTTGATACCCCCTTCTCTTGGACTAAGCAGGTTGCCTCACACTTTGGCGGGGTACGACAGGGAATGGCAATCTCTTGGCCTGCCCGCATCAAAGACAAGGGTGGCATCCGTAATCAGTTCCACCACGTCATTGACATTTTGCCGACAGTCCTAGAAGTCTCAGGTATCAGTCAACCAGATGTGGTAGATGGTATTCCACAAAGCCCGATCGAGGGAGTTAGTCTCGCTTACACCTTCGATAAGTCGAACACCAACATCCCATCAAGTCACAAAACCCAATACTTTGAGATGTTTGGCGATCGTGCTCTTTACCATGATGGTTGGATTGCCAGTACTAAAGTCGTCCGTCCACCATGGCAGACGATTAAGCCAGCTCCTTCACCACTTAAGTATCCCTGGGAACTCTATAAAGTCACCGAAGACTGGACACAAAATGAGAATGTCGCTGACAAATATCCTGACAAGCTTAAAGAGTTGCAGAATCTCTTCATGCAGGAGGCGGAGAAATACCAAGTCCTGCCGCTGGATAATACAGTTTTTACCAGATTGCTTGCGCCGCGTCCCAGCCTTTCTGCTGGTCGCAATGTGTTTACCTACTCCGGAGTAATCACAGGAACTCCCCACGGCGATGCACCCAACATCCTCGACTCGTCTTATAACTTCAAAGCCGATGTGAATATTCCCTCAGAGGGTGGCGATGGCATGATTGTTACTCAGGGTGGTCGGTTTGGTGGCTATGGCTTCTATATATTGAAAGGCAAACCAGTCTTTGTCTGGAACCTCTTCAATCTTAAACGCATTCGCTGGGAAGGTGCAGAGACATTACCACCAGGCAAGCATACACTGGAGTTCGACTTCCGCTATGACGGTCTGGGTGCAGAAACATTAGCATTCAATCAGCTCAGTGGTGTTGGTGCTGGTGGCACAGGTGTGTTAAAAGTGGATGAAAAGACTGTCGCAACTCAAAAAATGGAGCACACTGTACCGTTTACTGTGGCATGGGACGAGAATTTTGATGTTGGTGCAGACACGATCACCTCGGTGGACGACAAAGACTATCAGGTACCATTCCAATTCAATGGCCAGCTGAATAAACTGGTATTGACGATTGATCGACCGAAGCTCTCACCTGCTGATATTCAAAAACTTGAGCAGAGTCAGCGGAATAATCGCGTCTCTGAGTAACCAGTTAGCAATCGGGCTTTCTAATGATAGAAAGCCCGTAAAGGTCGACGGGAAATGGTTTCAGATTATGGAATATGGTCGGAGTAGGTAATGTATAACTTAGCAACGGAACAATAAACAATACTAATGTTTATTCTTAATTAATCTGTCGGTATTGCCACCCAAGATCCACAGTTGCGCCTATTCCTGGCACTGAAAAGGTCTTACCTGCCCAACTAGTATTACTAGCAATGGGTTTTCTCGGTCCTGAACAAGGCTTATTAGATGCTCTCGGTCTTGACCGTGATCCGCGTGGCAATGTCAAGGCTGACTATAATCAATATACAACCAGTATTCCTGGGGTCTTTGCTGCTGGAGATTGTCGTCGGGGACAGAGTCTAGTGGTCTGGGCTTTTAATGAGGGACGCGGGGCAGCGCGTGAATGTGATCTCTATTTAATGGGAAGTACTGAACTGCCTTAACTGGAATTGTACTTAATAATAACCCCTCTTCCACTCTGGGAGAGGGTTATTAGTTTTAACTTTCAATTGTTAGTATATAAATATACTTTACCCAACGGGAACTACAAGATCTCTTACGAGATCACAATAACAATGACGCAAATTCGATATTATTATGTTGATGAAGCTGGAGATTTAACTCTATTTGATAAAAAAGGTAGAATTACTGTAGGAAATGAAGGCGTTTCTAAAGTTTTTATGATAGGTGTTATACGTCTTACTGATCCAAATTTAGCAAAACAAAAATTAGAAGATTTAAGAAGTAGTTTATTAACAGATAGCCGCTTTAAAAATATTCCTTCTATGCAACCAGAAGCTAAAAAAACAGCGCTATTTTTCCATGCAAAAAATGATCATTCAGACATCCGTAAAGAAGTTTTTAAGATATTACCAGAATTAGGAGCAAAAGTCCAAATAGCTATAAGACGTAAGCAAGAATTAGCTAATATGTCTCAACTTATCAAAGAATTTGAAGGAGAAAAGATTCAAGACGGTGATATTTATGATAACTTGATAACTCTTTTGTTTAGAAATCTGTTGCATCAAGCCGATGAAAATAAGATTATTTTTGCTAGGTTAGGAAAGTCTGAACGACGTGAAAACCTAGCTAAGGCAATTAGAAAAGCTAAAGATATATTTGAGTCAAAGTGGCAAAAGGGTTATGATCGTCCGACAACTATTGATGTTAAGAAGTCCTCAGAAGAAATAGGGTTGCAAATTATTGATTATTATTTATGGGCTTTACAACGCCTTTATGAGAAAAGCGATGATAGTTTTTTCTTACCTTTATCCCAAAACTACTCACTGATTATAGACTGTGATGACAAGAGAAAATATCGCTCAGGTGAGTGGTATTGTAAAAAGAATCCTTTAACACTTGAAAAATTAAAGCCCTTAGTAAGCTAGGAACAAGTAGTTTTTTTATGCTACTAACTTGAGCACACGGCATGGAGCCGACGTTCACCTACTAGCGGGCTATCTATTATATTAAGCCATTTTTTCCTCTTTGCTATAATACAAAACCTTAAGAATATCCCGCTGAAGAAAAGCATCTATAGGAAGCTTTTAGTTTAAGAAGGTAACTAAAACTCAATCTCACTCTCTTGATAGTAAAAATAAAGTTCAAGGTAGTTACAAAAAAGACTGATAGGGGAATTATTTAAGCAGTAACCTTTTTCAACCATAAGTATGTAACCAGCATCCTGAAGTCTTTGCTGCAGGAGACTGTCGCCACAGAGTCTAGTAGTCTGGACTTTTAATTAGGGACGTGGTGCAGCACGTGAATGTGATCTCTATTTAATGGGAAGTACTGAACTGCCTTAAGTTAGATTTCCCTTAGTAATAACCCCTCTTCCGCTCTGAGAGAGGGTTGATTTTCAGTACGTATTTTTAAACTTACTGCTCAAATTCTTAATAGTTTCTAAAAAATCGTCATTCGCACCAAAATACTATGATGTTGTTTCATGGTAAGATAATTTAGAAATATGGTTAAGCCAGAGAGCAAAAACAACTCTCATGTATAACCAATAAATTACTTGCGGGCTAAGTATTGATTTCCGTTGTTGATCCTGCGACGGTGTATTGTACGGTTAGCTTTACGCGCTGCAGTGACTTCGCTGCCTTCGCTACTCTATTGGGTAAGGGAGAATACGTCCCACCCGCAAGTTTTTTATTTTTTTATTTCTAAAAATAGAATAACCTTGTCTGTTAACTTTTGAAATTAAAGGAATTTTTTTAAAAATAAGGCATCTAATCAATGAAAAATATAAACTTATTACTTCCAGATAAACCAGAAGAACTGAAAAATAAATTCTATTCACTAGAAAAAGTAGAAGATATTGCCAATCTTCTAAGGGTCGCTCACAAAAATCTTGTCTATCATATATACCTTACTGACTCAGATAGACGTTATAAAAGCTTTACTATTCCTAAAAAATCTGGTGGTGTTCGTCAGATATCAACACCAATTACTGCGCTTAAAATAATTCAGAGAAAACTTAATCAAGTATTACAAGCAGTTTATGAGATAAAACCATCAGTACATGGTTTTGTTCAAGGAAAAAATATTGTTACAAATGCTAAAGCTCATTCAGGTAAACGCTATATTTTAAATTTAGATTTAAAAGATTTTTTTCCCTCTATTAATTTCGGGCGAGTACGGGGGTTATTCATGGCAGTTCCTTATAGTTTAAATGCTGAAGTAGCAACGGTTTTAGCTCAAATCTGTTGTTATAATAATGAACTGCCCCAAGGTGCTCCTACTTCTCCAATTGTGACTAATATGATCTGCGCTAAAATGGACAGTCAGTTCCAACGTTTAGCTAAATTGTATAAGGCAACTTATACAAGATATGCAGATGATATTACCTTTTCTACTACCTTACCTAAATTTCCTGAAGCTTTAGCATATATTGTCAAAGAAGAAACTGGAGATAGGCTTGTTCTTGGAGATGCTTTGTTAGATATAATTACCGAAAATGGCTTTTTACTTAATGAGCAGAAACTCAGACTACAAACTAGAGATAATCATCAAGAAGTAACAGGTTTAACAACTAATCAATTTCCTAATGTTGATCGTAAATATATTCGACAAATACGGGCTATGCTTCATGCTTGGGCTAAATTTGGACTAGATGCTGCTGAAAAAGAACATCATACTAAATATGAAGTAAAATCTAGATTAGATATCAAAGGAAAGCCACATTTTAGACAAGTCCTGCGAGGTAAAATTGAATTTGTTGGCATGGTTAGGGGAGATAAAGATCCCATTTATCGTAATTTTTTAAAGCGATATTATAATCTTGTCCGTTTCGGTATCTAATAACAATTATTACGAATTTTTATAACTATGGAAAATAAATCAAAAAACAAATTTGATACTTTAGAAGAGAACCAGTCTAACATCTTGGAAGATAGGGTTAACATGTTGGAAAATTACATTCAGGTAATGGATGTTGAAACTTATAGTAGAATTGAAAAAGAATTTAAAAAGTTTCATTATCCAAGTGTGGAAGCCTCTTCTTTTTTAAGTAAAAATAAAGAGGTACAAAACCAACTAAGAACTGATTACATAAAAATGGTACGAGCAAAAATTAAAGATGACTATCCTGAATTTTGTAGATTTGCTTACTTACAAATAGAATTGCTCATTAATGCTTTTATTAAAGTAACAAAGGAAAATGGTAAAATTGAAATTATCGAAAATAGAGATAAAGATAAAGATGATTTAATAAAAGTCAAAGGAACAGAAAGACAGTACAGATTGAATGCTCAAGGGAAATTATCTTTTTGTCTTGAAGAAATTCAAGGTGCTCTACCTGATCTTAAAAACAAAATAAATACGATTATGAATGTTAGAAATGTTTCTAGTCATAGAGATTTAAAATAAATTAATTTTTATACAGACAAAGATGATTAAATAATGTTAAATTTTATTTTATCCAAAATATAGGTGATATATAATTAAAATACAAAAATTATTTTATCTATTCTTAAAATAAACATGACTGTTACATTTTTTGTTGATGATGCAGAAAAAAGCAAAATTGATCCACAAACATTAAATAATTATTTACAAAAGATATTTAAAACTAAATTTACAAAAGATATCTATATAAAAATAGACCCTGAAGGACATGTTAATATAAATCTGGATAGTATTGATCTAGATCTAGAAAGTAAAATTTTAAATATACTCAAAGACCAACAAACGAGTGCACAACTTAGTAATATTAAAATAACTCCTGAAAAACAATATTCACTTTGCCTCAAAATTAATAGTAATCAAATCCCAGATACTAAAGATTTAACAAATAAAATAGATGAAATTATAAAGAATTATAGTAATCTGGAAAAAAATAGTTCATCTTCAGTAAATAATAATATAAGTAAACAAGAAAAATCTCATACATTAAACCCATATAAAAAGAATACTAAGATTTTCTATATAAATTTCTTTAAATATAACTGGGAAAAGGACAATATTATAGAAATTAAACTTCATATTGAAAAAAATCTTAGTATTCAAGAAAAATTTACAATAGAAATACAATGTAAAAATCAATCATCAGTGCCAGATAATTGGATAACTAAAGATGATTCAACACAAGAATACATTAAAAATAAAAACTATGATGAAGTTATACAAACACTTGGAGAATTTGTGAATAAAATATTACCTTATTTAGATCAAATCCAAAAACAAAAGCCTGTAGATAAAGAAGATGAAAAAAAATAATAAAATTATATCTTAAACTTAACAATCTATACTAATGTCACTTATTTCATATATTTTAGTTGGCTGTCCTAGTAGTGGTAAATCCACCATAGCAAGCCAACTTGTTAGCCAAAATAGTAATTTACATATTGTATCAACAGATAAAATTAGAGAACAATTATTTGGTGATGAGATAATTCAAGGTAATTGGCAACTTATTGAAACTGAAATATTATTACAAATACAGCAACATCTAACAGGAGGACATTCAGTTATTTATGATGCTACTAATGCAAAACGTTCTTGGCGAATGGATCTTCTGCAAAAATTACAACAATATGAAAATGTTCAATGGATAGGACTACATCTCAAAACACCTTTAGAAGTCTGTAAACAGTGGAACCAGCAACGCCAAAGACAAGTACCTGAAGATGTGATTGAAAATATGTATAACAGCCTTAAAGACTTTCCTCCCATTAATGCAGAAGGTTTTAGTGCTGTTTATTCAATTCCTTATAATCAAGGAAAAATGGATATAACTCCTATTATTATTAAAAGTCAAGAATTATCGCGTAACTTAATTAATCGAGCTAATCGAACTAACTACAAAAAAGCTGTCTTTCATCAATACTCTAAATTGATAGATTTTGATCGATTGATGCACCTTATCTCTTTAATTATTCAATATCCTGGAATTGGTAATTTACAAAATACTAACCCAGAACAACTTATTAATATTCTCGGTAGAGAAGAAAAATATGAAACAGAAATTGACGAAATCTCAGCTATTATAACTCATAAAATATCTACTATTTATGCTAATCAGGAAGCAATTACTAATGATTTAGCTTGGTTAGAAAATAATGGTATTCTTGGTGATTGTCACAATTTTTCAAGGTTGAACATTGATACTGTAGAGTATGCAGATTTAGTTACCCATGCTTACTCTGAAATAGAACCCTTTGAACGTCTTATAAAAATCATTCGCTTTATTATTCATCATCCCTTTATTTATGAGTCCGAACAAGGAACCCTTGATAGTCTGATTAGCAGATTGCAAGACGATAAGGTTATTGATTTTAACTGTACTAATAGTCTTCGGAAAGACATTGAAAAAATTCTAAAACCTTTTCAAATATTCTCCAATTTTTCTATGAAGCGTGGGTATTTTATTGGAACAGCTATTCTCACAAAAAATGAACTTATACAAGTTTTTCATCTCCTAGAAGCTCAAGCAAAAAGCCTTGCTGATCCCATTGCCCTTTCAATTTATGAAACCTTTCGAGACAATCTCAGCCAGTCCCAAATTACTCTATCTGAAGTTTATCCCGTTCGTGCCATCTATAACCGCACCATTGTTGATTTAGATACACTACCTCAAAGTTCCCTCGCTCATAAAATTTCAGAACTGGAAACTGCAATTGAAGAAGGACAACTTTTGGAACTTAATCGAATTCAAGGTGGAGGTAGATTTTCTTTGGAACCTGATAACTTCTTTCTTGCTTACCCCCTACAGATTGTTTTTCATAACATTGGTTGGTATCTAGCTTTTGAAATTGCTGAAGACAAAAATAAAGGTTTATTTAAGTTTGAGCGATTAGATAGACTTTTTCTAGGACAGAAACAATCACAGCAACGCAATCGCAAAACTCAAGATGAATCACTTAAAAAGCTAAAACATTTATATCAATCTAGTGGAGGAATCTATTTGGGTAATAATTCCCAAGACCAGCAACGTTATCTTAGTACCAATAATACTGAAAAGGCTAAAGTCGAAATTATGATCGAACTTTGGTTTAATGATCCTATTTTTCGGTTTATCAGTGAGGGAGATCGACGTTATCCTAAAAATCAAATGAAGATGTCCCCTCGGCTGAAAGATATCTCTGAGAGTAAGAAAGTCAACAACAAACCTCCTTTTACTTTAAAACAAACAAATGATCCTGATTTTCCTAATCGCTTTCAAGTTAGTGTCCCAAAATGGTGTTTAGATGATTTCGATTTATTACGCTGGATAGTTGGTTTTGGGAATCAGGTTAAAGTCATTAGTCCTCCTGAACTTGTTTTGAAGGTCAAAGAACATGGGAACCAAATTACTCGGCTTTATCAAACAGAAAACTAATATTATTTCGTCATTCGCATGATGTTTATAGACTGAGCATAAACAACTTCATAGACTGTAAATATACAAAATTTATCAGTTGAGGTTTAACATGATTCAGCTAAATAACAGCTTAAAAGTAACGTTTGATGAATTAGTAGCCACACCCTATCAAATGCAAAAATATAATCAGGTATGGCAACAAAAAGTCTTGAACAAAGATGATACATATCAACGTAAAATTATTCTTAAACAAGGTAGAGCCGATTTTATTAATGGTGAGTCTGGCTTAACTCCAGAACAGACTGTTTTATTGTACTGTCGTCACTATTTACAAATGCATTTAGCAAGTAGTCGTTATCTTTTCGATGTTTGTACACAAGAACTCTTTGATGAAACCACAACCTTTTTACAGGAAGATACTCTAATGATCGATTTTGGCTGCGGTCCATTAACTTCAGCTTTGGCTTTAGCCTTGTATTCTCAACAGATGAATAAACGGATATTAAAATTAAATTATATTGGCATTGATCATGCTACTGCCATGTTAAACAAAGCTAAAGAATTTAGTAAAAATAAAAGTTTATTTACAGGAGATTCTCATTTTGAATTTTTAACTGACTATAAAAATTATGATATTTTTATTAATTTTATTCGTAAGCATAGACTGTATTTTAAGGAATCATGGATAATTCTTAATTTCTCTTATTTTTTTGCTAGTTCTTCCTTAGATTATCAAGAATTATCTTACTTTATCAATCAATTATTAAAACAATTTCCTCATAAATATTTTTTAATTCTATTTCAGAATCCTCCTATATCTTCATTAAATGAAAAGTGGTACCAATTTAAAAAATCTCTAGATTTTACCTTCGATAGTAAAAATGATAATGTTCGTGTTAATTATCGAGAGTATTTAGTTCATTTAGATGAAAAAAATGATATCTCAAAGCCCCCAATTAATCTATATTATGAAATTTTATCAAGATAAATTTTACTTATTTATGGAGCTATTTCAATGAATTTAACCACAAATTCTATGCAACTTAATCTTTTTTCAGAAAAAATCATAGATTCGCCTAATATCCCCGGACTTGAATATATTGAAAATGTTATTTCTATAGAAGAAGAACAAGCACTATTAGAAACAATAGATGCTCAGAATTGGATGCTAGATTTAAAAAGAAGAGTGCAACATTATGGCTATAAATATGATTATAAAGCTAGAAATATTGATCGTTCAATGTATTTAGGAAAATTACCAAATTGGATAACTCAAATTGTCACAAAAATAATTAACAATTCCCTAATTGATGAAATTCCTGATCAAGCTATTATTAATGAATATCAGCCAGGTCAGGGAATCAGTTCACATATCGATTGTAAATCATGTTTTTCTAATACTATTTTATCCCTTAGCTTAAACTCAACTTGTATCATGGATTTTCAATCTAGTATTGATAATACTAAGAATTCTTTATTACTAAAACCAAGAAGTTTGACAATTTTAAGAAATGAAGCAAGATATAATTGGAAACACGGAATTGCTGCCCGTAAAAGTGATCAATGGCAAAATGAGAAACTTATTCGCAAACGTCGTGTTTCATTGACTTTTAGAAAAGTTGTTATTTTATGAATATCATTCCTGCTTAATGGAACCATAGGATAGACCAGCTTCAATAGCCTTTACTGATGGTACAATAATGGGCGCTGTTTTAGATCCCAATGGTCTACCTACAACCGACTCCCGACTCCCCTATCACAACTAGCAACTGAGGGGACGACTAGCTGGAAATTCTCCCGAATGTCAAGGCTGACTATAATCAATATACAACCAGTATTCCTGGAGTCTTTGCGGCTGGAGACTGTCGTCGAGGACAGAGTCTAGTGGTCTGGGCTTTTAATAAGGGACGCGGGGCAGCTCGTGAATGTGATCTCTATTTAATGGGAAGTACTGAACTGCCTTAACTGCAATTGTACTTAATAATAACCCCTCTTCCGCTCTGGGAGAGGGTTTTTCATTATCCCCGAATTGCTATATGATGAGAGCTAATTTATTCAGAGAGGATAACCTAACCAAGCATCCAAATCTTCTAATTCCGAAAAATCTAACAAAGCCTCAGCTAGTTCTTCTAATTGATTGAGAGATAAAGTCTCAATTTTCTGGCTTAATCTGGGTTCAATTTCACCTACAGTTAGCTTAAGTAGACGGAAAACGAGTTTTTTGGCTTCTTCTTTAGAGCCTTCTTTAATGATGCTTTGATAAAAGACTGATTCTTTCATAATATCCTCCCGCAATAACGAACGAATTAAAGTTTCTTCAAAACGTAAACCGGCTAAAATTCCCACACAACTAGCAATATTTTGTCTTTTTTCATCATCTTCTATTTGCTTGACTTTTTGAGCAACTTGTGCTAATAAATATTCTGGCGAATCACTTTTAGTTAAGGAAGCAAAGGGGAAAAGAGCAGGATTATTGAAAAATAATTGGGCTTCTTGTTCCCAGAGACGAATCACTCGATATTGATGAGTAGTAGTTTCATCTCGGTATTCTTGAATAAAGGCCATCTCATTGGTCGTTTCCTGTAAAAAAATAATTACTTGGACAACTTCACAACGATATTTTCTCTTGAGTCTTACTGAGTAGTCTAGCATCCGCAAGGGTAAGGGAGGTTTAGACTGGGGTTGAGTTTGAAACTCTAGGTGTAAAATTTGCCGTCCTACTCTCAAAAAGAGAAGAGAATCAGCATAGATGGGATCGACATTCAGTTCTGTTTTGAGAATGCGTATAGATTGTTGTTCAGTGGCGAGTAACCATTGAACAAAGGCTGTGGGATATTTTTCGGCTAGGTATTTACAAGCGTTATCGTAACTCAATAGTTGGCATTCTCCTTGGCTAATTCTTCAGAAGTATATTGAAAGGTGGAAACTTTATAGTGAGCGAGAATATTAATAAGAAAAAACACTTTCTGGGAGTTCAATAGATTTTTCATAGACGGTAGCGGTTCCACTAGTTTAAATGTTTGCCAATGAGACAAAGTTTTCTGATGATTCTGAGCATCTTTGAGTTCTAACGCAATTATATTGATATTGAGAGAGGAAACAGGGTACCCCTATTCCTTTTTAATCAAATAGAGATAATATTGTTCATTAGAGATCAGAGAGTGAGTAAATTCTTGAAGTGGCTGTATTTTGAGATTATTTTCTGTCAATGGTTCTTCTATTTTTTTATTAAGAATTAACAGTATATCATTCTGTTTAACCTTTAGTAAATCTGTGATTTGTCTGAAAATTTCTGCTCTATCTACTACCTTTCTTTGACTATTAAATAAAACATAACTTCCATATTGTTTAATCTCTGGATAATAAATTTTTTCACCTAGATAACCAGAAATAGGGGATATAGCAAAATCTTCACTTCCTACTATAGTCAGTTTATCTAGTCCTTGACTTTTAATATAACTAGCTGTTTCTCTACTAGCAGAAAAAGGTAGAGAAATATCTCGTATATAGGCAACTACACCAGCCAAGACATGAGCAATTAAAACAGTTAAGATAAAGGAGCGTTGATAGCGTAGTCTCTGTTTAAAATCAACTTTTTGGGGTACATATTCAGCTAACCATAGTGCCGCAATAAAAATAATATATAACATTCCATAGTGACGAGGTGATCCTAAAAACTTGAGATAAGTAAATAAGAGTATCTCAAAACTAGCTAAGAGATAGAAAAAGAAGGCTAGGGGTTTTTTAAGCAACATTAACCCTACAAAACTAAATAGTCCGAGAGATAAAAGAGAGAACCCAGCTACATCTAAAAATTTACTATCAGATGGCACTAAAATCATTATGTAAGCATTCCAGATTCTGGTAATACTCTGTGCTAGGCGAAATAAATCAAAGCGCAAAAACCACTCACTCCCACCACCTTGTAAACTGCTATCTGCTGGAGGTAATAGAGTATAAATGGCAAGAGATATACCCAATAAAAAGACCATTAAACTTGGGATAAGATCAGAGAATCTTTTTTTCTCCTGCCAAGCGGCTAAACCTAAAGTAGCACCCAAGGCTAAACTTACTAATAAGCAGTAGGCATTCGTATTAGCTAGAAAAGCTAGAGCGATACTAAGTAATAAATAGTTGTGAAAGAGTGCAGGGTGTGGGGTCTCCCCCCTTACTAAGGCGGGATCATATGTGGGTGTAGGGTGTCCATAGAGACTCAAAAAGATAAATAAAAACAGAATACCTATGACATAATTACGGCTGATGAGGGAATATTCATAAAAAGGTAAATAGCCAAAGATAAATAAGCCCTTTTCTAGAGGTTTAAAAGGTGAAAATCTGAGAAATATATAGATAGTAAGAGTAGAGAGAAAAAGATGAAATATCTTCATCAAAATAGGATCGTGACTCAGCCTATTTAAAGCAGAAAGAGAGATATACCAGATTAAGGGATGTCCTTCATACTTAACAGCATTGAAAAATTCAGACCAAGAACGAGTATCTCTAGCAATTAACCAACCATTTAGTTCATCTCTCCACATAGCATGATGGAAAATACCAAAAGAAGTTAGAATGAAAAAAATAGCAGTCCAGAAAAGAGCGAAATGAATTGGATTTTTCTGAAGCTCAGTTATTAGTTTTTGCATGAAAATTTAACAAAAGTGAACTTTTTTTATTATAAATGCCAAGGTACTTAAACCCCTAATCCATCTCAACGGCACCTAAAGCTTTCAGGGTTAACCTTTGGGTCTCTGTTAAACCTCTCACTCCTTTAATATTCATGCCATCATAAAGACTAGGAGTTCGTAAGGTTGATAAACATTCTCCTGTTTGGCTATCCCAGAACTTGATTGTTTCATCAAAACTGCCACTGATTAAAGTATTCTTGTCTTGGATTTGGGCAAATTTAAGTACACAAACTGAGTTATTATGTCCCGCCAGTGTATGTACACAAACTCTATTGGTGAGGTTCCAGACCTTAATAGTTCCGTCAAAGCCACCACTAACTAACTGTTCATCATTTAAAGCTAGAGACATAATAGGGGTAGAATGACCTGTCAAAGTATCGAGACATTCACCTGTTATTACGTCCCAAATTTTGAGAGTTTTGTCATAGCTACCACTAGCTAGATAGCTACCATTAGGACTAAAGGCAATTGCCCAAACTCTATTTTGATGTCCTAAGAAGGTTTTTAGACATTCACCCGTTGCTAAGTTCCAGATTTTTATAGTTCTATCAGAACTACTACTAGCGAGATACTGACCGTTTGGACTCAGTGTAATAGTGGTCATATGCTCACTATGTCCCGTCAAAGTCCGCACACATTTTCCCGTTGTGATATCCCAAAATTTAATTGTGCGATCATAGTTAGCACTTATTAGCTGACTACCATCTGGACTAAAGATAATTGACCAAATTCTATTTATAGGATCTTCTAGCGTTTTCAGGCATTCTCCTGTTTCGATATCCCAAAGTTTAATTGTCGTGCTATCACTACCACTAGTTAGTATAAAATTATTAGTCGGAGAAAGAGCAACCGAGGTAACTTTGTTTTGATGACCTGATAGAACACCTTTAATTTTTTCTGTCTTCAAGTCCCACAACTTAATTGTTTGATCTTCATGTCCTGTTGCTAAAACTTGTGCCTCTTCATTCACGGCAAGAGAAAACAGCTTGTTACTATGTCCTTGGCAAATGTTGGTATATTGTCCTGTTTGAAGATGCCATACAATGGTCGCATGGTCATCCCCTCCACTAGCTAGATATTCTCCATCAGAACTGAAGGCAATTGACCAGACGCTATTACTGTGTTCAGTGAGGATATGCAAACATTGACCAGACTCTGTATCCCAAATCTTAACCTTTTGATCCCTACTACAACTAGCTAACAGATTAGGTTGCCGACTATTATAGGCAAGAGAAGGGACTCCAAGTTGATGTGCAATCCAAGTTTTCAAACATTGCCCTGTTGACACTGACCAGAGTTTGATACTACCATCAAAGCTTCCGCTAGCAATAGTTTTTCCATCTGGACTAAAAGCCACTGGTCTGACCCATTTGCTATGTCCTTCTAAGGTTTTCAGACATTCTCCTGTTTGAACATTCCATAATTTAAGAGTTAAATCTTCTGAGCCACTTACTAGAGTAGAACCATCTGGACTAAATGCCACAGACCAAATTATTCCCTGATGTCCTTGTAAAATGCGGGGATTTTCAGAAAAAGCCTTTACCGACCATAACCGAATCGTTTTATCAGTTGAACCACTGGCTAATATTTCTCCGTTAGGACTAAAGGCAATTGTGTTTATAGTGTTGTTATGTCCTTCTAAGGTTTTTAGACATTCTCCCGTTTGAGAAGCCCAAATTTTGACCACATAACTATCCCCACCACTAGCTAACATTGTGCCATCTGGACTGAAAACCACTGACCATGTTTCAGTCAAATCTGCTTTTAATGTTTTCAATTTTTCAAAAGTAGTTAAATCCCAGATTTGCACTTCCCCATTGGTATCACTAGTAGCTAATAGCTGACCCGCCAGACTGAAAGTGACGCAGAATATACCTCCAAAAGTTTGAGTCAATACAGAGCGACTCAAGTCGGCATCATTAAAGTTGATTAATGGTAATTTTGTTTCACTAAGATAGGCTTGCCAAACTGCTAGACGTGAAAAATCCCAGCCTGTTACGTCAATTTGAAGGTATTTACAGAGATTAAGTATATTTCCAGCCGCATAACCATTTGTCTGTCCACTAGAGCGAAGTTGTCCTAAGATTTCTTGGCAACGTTTCCTGAAGTTTTCCGGATTGAGAAAATCAGATAGCCTTTTAATAATAGTACGAATTTGACTTTGACGAATATAGTCTTTAGTAGTTGCTTTGATTAAGGCATAATGATTCAGAAATATATAAGAGCTTTTGTCTAAATCAGAGACTATTTGCTGAATTAATTCCTGGGTCATATACTCCATGATCACAGGTTGTTGAGTAAAACCCTCATTTGTTGTTTCAATCAGGGCGCGATTTTGCAAGGATTCTAGAGTTTCTAGTAAGATGGCAGGGGTGGTTGGCGGAAATATATCTACTTGGAGTTCCCTGATGCTGCAGGGTTCTCGATTAATTGCTAACCAGTACATAACGCTGAGTTCTAGTTCGGATAGTCTCTCTATTTGGGATTGCAGTAGATAAGATATGTCCTTAAATGTAAGTCTTTCTTGTTGGAGAAAAGCCTTCACATCGCCAGCAAATAATTCTTGCATTATAGAAGCTACAATTTTTAGGGCAAGGGGGTTACCTTGGTAATATTGCACAAGATCATTAAGATTTTCAGGTAATACCTCCTTTGTTCTGAGTAGTTGATAGCTTGCCTTTTGGTCTAAACCACTTAGTCGGTATTCTCGCACAGCTAAACCCTCTCCCTGTAGTACTGATATTTCTCCAGGGTTCTCTCGACTGGTCACAATTACACAACTTTGATGAGATGACTCCCCCACAGTCTTTAGTAGCTCTCCATAGCCTTCGTAATCCTTGAGATATACTCCATTGGGTTTTTGTGCTACAAATAAAGCGTCAAAGTTATCTAAAATTATTAAGCACCTGGCTCTAGACAAGCATTTTTGTAATTCTAACAGTTGGTCACTTTCTCTCTGAGGTAATGCTCTATTTTCCGGAGCTAAAAACTGTATGATTTTTTTCAAGAGGTCTTTCAGAGGAGGTGCATCTTTGAGAGATTGCCAAAATAAATAATTAAATTCTTTCTGGATATTTTTGGCTAGTTTGGCGGCTAGACTTGTTTTGCCTGTTCCACCTAAACCTAAGATCCCTATTAGACATCTCCATAATAAGATAAAAAAGGTAAAAAAATGATAAAATCAGAAAATCAACAACCTATTCTAATCTCTAGAACTATCAATGAACGGTTACACTTGGGAATATATT